>ENA-UOUL01001350-UOUL01001350.1-bioreactor-metagenome-genome-assembly--contig:-NODE-1350-length-35021-cov-8.529705_pt1 | contig 35021 bp, 30 predicted proteins | sample MGYA00249838_ERZ747220 | MGnify/ENA primary metagenome ERZ747220 (study PRJEB28778, sample SAMN05720191) | bioreactor metagenome | isolation source: Anaerobic biogas reactor | place: USA:Washington... | reverse complement strand
TACGCCACCTATGCCCACATGGGCAACGGCATCTGGAGCACCGAGCGGGAGGAGATTCGGGGCGGCGCGGTGTCTCGGGCCTTCCGCCTGGACAGGGCCGTCGAGGGCCACTGGGTCGGCCGCACCTGGCAGGCGCCTCTCACCCACGGCCGGCGCTACAGCGAAGACGAGCTTTGGGACAACTACGCCTACTTCATTCGCCGGGTCGTGCCTGTGGCGGAGGAAGCGGGCGTGTACATCGGCATCCACCCCGACGATCCGCCGGTCTACGACCTCGGCGGGGTGCCCCGCAGTCTGTTCGGGGCTTTCGACGGCTACCGCCGGGCCCTAGAGATTGCCGGTAGCCCCAACGTGGGCGTCTGTCTGTGCGTCGGTTGCTGGCTCGAAGGCGGCTCTGCGATGGGCGCCGACGTGGTGGAAGCCATTCGCTACTTCGGCACTCGCCGCCAGCTGTTCAAGATCCACCTCCGCAACGTCACCGCCCCCCTGCCGGAAGGCTTCGCCGAGACGTTCCTGGACGATGGCTACGGCGACATGCTCGCGATCATGCGCGCCCTGCACGAGGTCGGCTTCGACGGGGCCGTCATCTCCGACCACCTGCAGGAGATGGTGGGCGGCCGCCGCGCCGCCGAGTCCTACGCCATCGGCTACATGCGCGGCCTCAAGCAGGCGGTGGAGGGGTGAGCGTGACGGGCGCGGTGGCAGTGCCTTAGCGTTCGCGCCCCCATTTTCATGTGACTGCGGCAATCATACCCTTCAGATGAGTCCAGTATTGCCGATACACAGACACACGCCACGGGTGGCGCGAAGCTCCAATGCCAGGGGTAACGGGCTATGTACTGTCATCGCTGCGGATCCAGAGTCCCTGACGGCTCCTCCTTCTGTCCATCTTGCGGGGCTAGCCTCACGACGCCAAGGCCTCTGAGCTCAGCCCTCACTTCCGATTCGCAGGAAACCGCTCTGCACCAGCCAGACCACCTGTGGCGGAGCGCGGTGCAAGAGATCCTTTCCGAGGTCGAGTACGCCGGCTTCTGGCGCCGCCTTGCAGCTAGCATCATTGATGGCTTAGTGCTGACCATTCCCGGCGTGGTTGTGGGATTCGTCATCGGCTTTGGCGAGACGCTGCTGCTGTACTCCCTTGGCACTCTCTCCGAGGACGCCCAATCTGGCCTGATCTCGCTGTCTACATACTTGGCAGCCCTAGTTATAAACTGGCTATACTTCGCTGTCTTGGAGAGCTCATCCTGGCAGGCAACCATGGGGAAGAGAGCGTTAGGCATCATCGTGACTGACGAACATGGGGAGCGCCTGACGTTCGCCCGGGCCACTGGCCGGCACTTCGCCAAGTTCCTGTCAGGGCTCGTGCTCTACATTGGGTTCCTGATGGCGGGATGGACGAGCCGCAAGCAAGCCATTCACGACATGGTGGCGAACACCCTCGTGGTCATGAAGCCACGGTAGCCCCTTGCGGGTCTCCGCATGCGGCGGCCCACGGTCCGCCGAGGATGGAGAAGGGGCGACCTCTCGGCCGCCCCTGTCATTCGTCGTGAAGCGTTCTCGCGTCTATGGCGCCGGCACCTGCCACGGCGTCAGATTGTCACGCCCCGGCCAGACCCGGAAGGCCGGCTCGCCCCGGGCCGTGTCGCCCACGGACCGGATCAGCGCCCCGTCCGCCCACAGCTCCACCTTGTACGGGTGGCCGGTGGCGGCGTACTGGCCCATGTCCACCGGGAAGCCGTCCAGCTTCAGGTAGCCCGACCCGTCAATGCGGCCGTACCCCCTCGGGTTCACGTCCAGCCACTTGCCGCCTTCCCAACGGTACACCTTGATCCAGGAGCTGCCGTAGTTCCGCACGGCGGTGATAATGTTGCCGCCCTTGGCCGGAACGCCTCGGAAGTCCCAGTTCAACTTGGCGAAGGCTAGCCCGCCCGCCTCGTAGTACTCCATGCGGACGTGGTGAACGCCCTCGCTCAACTCCACGTCCACCGTGTGCTGGGTGCGCGACTGGTCGTACCACTTGTCCAGCACCAGCCGACCGTCAATGAACAGGCGCACCCCGTCATCAGTCTCGGTGGTGAAGCGCCACACGCCCGCTTGCAGGTTCAGCGTCCCCGTCCAGCGCGCCGACCAGTGGTCCGGCGCGATGCGGTAGTCCGGCGAGCCATCGGCCCAGTTGAAGTGCAGCTCCGGATGCTCGTAGATGGCGATGGGCAGCCCGGAGAGCCAGGGGTTGTTCCAGTACTCACCGTGCCAGGGGCCCGCTTGAGCCATCGCCGAACCGGGGATGGCCAGTCCCAAGACAAGCAGACCCAGCACAACCAATGCCTTGACTGCGTTCCTTCTGTTTCTCATTTTGCACCCTCCTCATGCAGCCGCACCCGGTTATCCGTTGGTACAGTCACAGTCGGTAGTGATCGCGCGTACCGCTCGGTGCGCTCGGCGCCGTTCTTTCCTCGGCTCTGACCCAACCGGAAACGCGGGACCAGATCGGTCTCGCCGGCGCTCATCGTGCCTCCGCTGCGGCTGCACGCGCTCCTATGCTCTGGACGTATTCTGCACCGCTTTTGTTCCCACCGGCCGAGTGCCAAACCGGCGGCTGCGCCTTTGTCTTCTACACTCACTATTCTCCGTGAGCGATATCCAATCCGTGTACTCATTATGGTCAGCCGCCCGCGCCCTGTCAACGGCTCGCGCCGGCCGGGTGGGCCAGCAGGGCCGTTTGCCTACAAGACCTATAGGTTTTCTATTGACACCGTCGCGCGATAGGCGTATACTTGACAAACTTGGTAATAGTCTCGCCCGGGCGAACGACGACCGGCACCGAGCTGTACCGGCGGTGCCGCCGCAGCCGCCCGACCCATAGGTTTGGAGACACACGATGGAGACTAGTCCGCAACACAACTTGGCTCGACTGATGTTGGCGCTGGTGCTGCTGCTGTCCGCCTTCTTGGCGCCCCTCGCTGCCGTTCGCTCCACCTCCGCGCAGGAGCCCGCCGGGCTTCTGACCAGCAACGGCATCTGGCTGCAGGCCGGCCTCACGCTGCCCGTGTTCAGTTTCAGTGCGCCCGAGGTGTCGGGCGACCGCTCGGTGATGCTCGCTTCCCTCTTCAGCGCCATCGGGGCCGAAGCCACGCTCGGACAAGACGGGTACAACGGTCATGACCGATTCACCCTCCTCAACGAAGGCACCAACAGCGTTCTCGAACGCTTCGGCGCCACCGGCGGCTTCTACGCTCACAATCCCTCCGAGGCTTTCGGTGACAGCCTGCGGGGCGCGGTGGATCCTGCCGCGGCCCAGCGTCTGGCGTGCACCTTCCTGAGCAGCAATGGCCTGCTGCCGGACAACGACCTCATCGGTACTCCCGACACCCTCCAGTGCGGCTTTCCCAGCGACCAGAGCCCGTACAACGTCTCCCTGATCACAAGCGCGGCTGCCGACGCTGCCGGCAACCTGCTCAGCGAGCAGCCGATCGGGGCTCTGGTGCAGGTACCCATGTTCGTCAAGACCAGTCTCTGGTCGCAGATCGCGGAGATCCCGCTTGGCGGACCGGGCGGGCATCTTTCGCTAATCTTCCGCACCACCGACTATCAGGACAACGGCTTCACGCTGGACGACGGCTTCCCGGGACTGGGCGCGCTGGCCATGCCCTTCTACAGCCGCTCGCCCTCCCTGGTCGGCAGCTACCCGGCCCTGGATCCGATCGCGCTGAAGGGCCAGGTTCTGAGCGCCTTGCACGCCGGCTACCCCGACGCCACCGACATCACCGTGCCCGACCCGGCGCTCATCTACTGGGTGAGCGACGCCGCCGAGCCCCAGACCATCATGGAGCCGATGCTTGAGTTTGAGGGCGTGCAGGTCGAAGTGGACGGTCAGTTGGCCATCCTGCGCTCCTTCAGCGTTCCCGCCCTGGAAGGCGGGCCCGGCGGCTTCGGCCCCACCGTCCTCATTACCGGCCCCGCCGATGGAAGCGAGTTCACCACCGGGGCCGACCTGGCCCTGGTCGGCAGCATCAGTGCCGGGACCGCTCCCTACTCCTATCGCTGGCTACTGGAAGACGGCACCGTCCTCAAGAGTGGCGATCTGGCCGCTGCCGGCGACGTCTCGGCCAACACCGTCCTGCCCAACGGGCTGCGCGACGGCGCCGCGGCCACCCTAACGGTCATACTGGAGGCAGAGGACTCCGTGGGCGCGCTTCGCCAGGCGTCGGTCACCTTGTCGGTCGTCTCCCCGCCGGGGCCGTCGCAGTACCTGCCGCTGCTGCTGCGGAACGCGCCGGGCATGGGCGCCTCCGCTCTGCCAGACCTGGCCGAGGCCATGCTCGACGCGATGGCCATCTACCGCTTCGGCGTCCATGCCGGATCGGACTACCCACCCTACGGCGCCGGCGGCTCCGACCTGGCAGGCGTCGTGCCGGACGCGAACGGCTTCCGCACCTCGATGACCGCCTACGGCTGGACGTCGGTCTACAACTGGTGGAACTCCAACGCTTGGGAAAAGGACTGGCGCGACACCTCGCTGGGCGGCATAGACAGCACCTTCGGCGTTGATCGGGTGGACTTCGCTTACTACGCCGGTCACTCCGGCCCCGGTGGCCTAAGCCTGCCCTCCAGCGTGGATGACTCCTGGTTCGACGGCGCCGACGCCCGCTTCTCAACTCTTCGCTGGGCTGCCTTCGCCTCCTGTCAGGCCCTGCGGGCTCAGTGGTCTCCCGCCAGCGAGGCTCCCATCCGCCGCTGGTTCGGTGCCTTCCGCGGCGCTCACATGCTCCTCGGCTTCAACAGCAACATGGCGGACGTCGCCTTCGGCCCTCGGTTCGTGGAGAACATGCGGGTACCGAGGTTCTTCGGGATAGACTTCCCCGGCGCGCAACTGACCATTCGCGAGGCTTGGGTGGGAACGGCCTTCCAGATGAACGCCGGCAAGCCCGCCTACCTCTACGCGGTCGGTAACGGCGTCAACCCGGTCAACAACAAGCTGCCGCGCTCCGGCGATCCGGCCCTCGCCCGGCCGTTCCCGGTGCAGTCCTACCACTGGGTGTGGTGGAACGAGTAGCTCCCTCGCAAGGAATTCGCATTCGGCCGGACGTCGCAACGACGTCCGGCCACCCTCTTGAGCTCAGCCTTCGCCCCAGCCCGGAGTCTTCGGAATCTATGACCATCACGGTATTCTATCCATTTGACTGAGCGCATCTGCTGTAGCACACTCGGTGCCAGTTGGGCTCGGGCACGAGCATTCACTCGCGGCCGGGCAGGAATCCGACGTTAGTGGGCTGTTGGAGTGCAGGAGGACCGTGATGTCCTCGGAACAGGCGGTGGTGGAAGCCGTCGTGGACTCCCCGCCGGAGGAGCCGGCCGACATCGCCGGCACCGACAGGCGGCTGGAGGGTGCCGCGCTCATCTGGGCGCGCGGGCTTTGGTGGGCGCTGGCCGCCTTCGCCTCGATGGTATTCGTAGCCAAGACCGCCGCGGCCGTGCGCTGGTACGCGCACCCTCCCCCGGCCACCATCGTCACCATGGAGCGCCTGGGGGTCGGTCCAGGCTGGGTGGCCGCCTATGTGGCCACGGTAGAGACGGCCTGCGCCGCAGTGTTCTTCGGCGTGGCTTTGGCCCTGGTCAAGAGGGGCGCCGGTCGAGTGGCGGCGCTGCTGGCGGCGACCACATTCATCGGCTTCGGCCCCTTGGGCGCCACTGCCGCGATGCTAGGTACACTGGCGCCGGACTGGAAGGTGCCGGCTCTCCTGCTGGAGGGAATAGCCCGCGCGGCGCTGGTGACTCTGGCCTTCGTCTTCCCTGACGGCCGCTTCGTACCAAGGTGGACGCGCTGGATTGCCGCCAGTTGGGTGATCGTCTTTCTGCCCTATCTGCTCCCGGCAGACGTCCCCATCTCGGCGATCAACTGGCCGCCAGTGCTGTCCCTCCTCGCGCAGGTCCTCTTCACGGCCAACGTCGCCTACGCTCAGGCATACCGCTACCGCCGGGTGTCGGGGCCGGAGCAGCGCCGACGGACGCGCTGGGCGGCATTCGGCGCACCTGTGACCCTGGCGCTCACCATCCTGATTCAGTTGCCCTGGTATCTCTTCCCTCAACTGCAGGACCCAGGTCCCGTGCGTCTGCTCTACATCCTGGCGCGCATCGGGGCCCTGAGCCTGTCGCTGATGGTGGCGCCGGTGACGTTCGGCATCGCCATCCTGCGCCACCGACTCTACGACATTGACATCATCATCAACCGTGCCCTGGTCTACGGCCTGCTCACTGCCCTCATGGCCGGCCTATTCGCGACCGTGATCTCGCTGGCTCAGCGCACCTTCATCGCCCTCACCGGCGAAACGTCGCTCGGCGCCACCCTCCTGGCCACCCTGATGGTGGTATCGGTCATCACCCCGGTACGCAACCGCCTGCAGGAGTGGGTGGACAATCGGTTCAAGGGTGCGCCCGAGCCGGTGCGGCGCCTGCAGCAACTCACTGAGGCGGTGCGGGCCCGCGTGACCCCCCTAGAGCCGGAGACGGCCGCTCGCCGCCTGCTCGATCTAGCCGTCACTGCCTACGGCGCCGAGGGAGGGGTGGCCCTGCTGCAGCACGCCCGGCAATCCCGGCTCGTACACACCGGCCGCGGCTGGTCCGGCGGAGCGGCCATCGAAGTGCCGCTAGCCGTGGGTGAAGAGACCTATGGCTCTCTGGCCCTCGGTCGCCGGAAGGGAGGCTCTCGCTACCGAAAGGAGGACCGCACGGCGCTCGAGGCGGCAGCGCGGGTCATCGCCGAGGCGCTGCAGCAGGATGCGGCCGACCAGTTGGTCGCTGCCTTCCCGCCGCCGGGACGGATAGGCCCCTCGCCGACCGAAGATCGCGGGCACAGAACCGGCGGCCCTATCAGCGCTCCTGCCACCTGGTCGGCTCGGCGAGCCGCTGAACCGGCGGCCACGCCCGGCGGATCGCCATCGCCAGAGGGAGGCCGATCACGCCGCCGGCCACCACCTGGATGACGTTCATCGGCACCTCGGTGAGGGCCGGACCCGCCCCATAGAGCACGGCGCCGACGGCGAAGTAGCCGAGCACAACAATGACCGCACCAGCAAGCCAGCCAAGAAGATGCAGGCCGCGGGTTCCCTTGAACGCCAAGTAGCCCGCCACCAGCCCCTGAGCCCCGTGGAAGAGGAAGGATGCCGGCGCCCAGTGGGCATAGCCGCCCAGGATATCGGCCAGCGCGGTGCCCAGCCCGCCCGCCAGCAGGCCGATGACAGGCCCGAAAGCGAAGGCGGCGAAGTACACGCCCACGTCTCCGAGGTGGATGTAACCGCGCGTGGGAGCGATGGGCACTCGCACCACCAGGGTGAGAACGGCGATCACACCCGCCAGTACCCCCGTGACCACGACTCGTGACGCCGACCAATTGCGGAACATGCCGTTACCTCCTCCAGGTCCACTCAACCGTACTTACCGCGCGGAGTGATGGCCGCTCAGACAAAGGCTCGCTTCGAGCCCGGATCCGGACGCCCGGCCTCGCCGCGCCCCTCCGATTCCGCCACTGCCAGCCCCAGCCGCCGCACTCCCTCGCCGATCTCGTCTTCATCGCGCAGGCCGATGGCTAGTCGCAAAGCCGACTCACCCCCGGCCTGGGGGCAGAACATGGCCCCGGGCGCGAAGGTCACCCCCGCCTCGCCGGCCCGCTCCAGCAGTTCGGCCGCGTTCATCCCGGCCGGCAGGGTGAGCCAGGTGTAGAGCCCGCCCTCGGGTCGGTTCCAGCGCACCCCGGCCGGCATGTGGCGGCGTAGGGCCGAATCCAGGGCGTCCCGCCGCGTCGCCAGCGTCTCGCGCAGCCAGCGGACATGGGCGGCGTAGCGGTCGCTGCGCAGCAGCTCGGCGGCCACCATCTGCACCAGGCTGTTGGGATGCAGGTCCATGTCTTGGCGCAGGCGTAGCAGCGCGCTCACGGTCGCCGGGGGTGCCAGGACCCAGCCCAGCCGCAAACCAGACCCCAGGGTGGACGACAGCCCGCCCAGGTAGACCACGTGATCCTGACGGTCGAGCGCGCGCAGGGGCGGCGCCACGCAGCCGCTGAAGGCCAGGTCGCCGTGGAGATCGTCCTCGAGAATGGGGGTATGGTAGCGCTCCGCCAGCCGCAGTAGAGCCTCTCGTCTTGCGTTGCTCATGGCGCTGCCGGTGGGGTTCTGAAAGTTGGGGTTGGTGTAGATGAGGCGGATGTCGGAGTGGGCTAGGTAGTGCTCCACCGTCTCCACCATCATGCCCTGCTCGTCCACCGGCACGCCCACCGTGCGCGCCCCCATGGAGCGCAACACCGACAGCGTGCCCAGATAGGTCGGGGACTCCACCAGCACCACGTCCCCCGGCTCAACGAGCAGGCGCGCTACCAGGTAGAGCCCCTGCTGCGATCCGGAAGTGATGAGCACTTGTCCCGCGGTGGCGTCGGCGCAGCCCTTCAGGCGCAGCCGTCGCGCTAGCTCCTCCCGCAGCGCGCCCATCCCGGCGATGGGTGAGTCCTCCAGCAGGCTCGCCCCCTCGTCTACCACTTGCCGCACCAGCCCGGGCAAGTCCAGGTGCGGCGAGCGGCTGATGTCCACCCCACCGCTCGCCAGAGAGATGACCCCGGGGTTAGCGCTCCAGTGGGCCACCCGGTCGGCCAGGGCCGAATCTGCGCCGCGCGGGCGGTACCGGATCGCCTCCGACCAGGGCATGGGAGCCGCCGGGCGCTCGGGCTCCGGCTCCGTCCGTCCCCGCACCACCGTCCCGACGCCGACCCGACCCTCCACCAGCCCGTCAGCGGCCAGGGAGCCGTAGGCGTTGACCACCGTGGTGCGGTTCACGCCCAACTCGCGGGCCAGGTCCCGCTCCGAAGGCAGCCGGTGTCCGCCGGGCAACACGCCCCCGACGATGAGCGCGCGGAGCTGGTCCGCTACCTGCCGGTACAGCGGCACCTTGGACTGGCGATCTACGCGAACCTGCACAGGTCATTCCCCTGCCGAATGGATGCATCCATTACAGGGTAGATGGGCCTGCAAGGGGCTGTCAACTGCCAATTACCGCCAACTGGAGTGGTCCATTGCCGTGGATGGTCGGCAATGGGTCTCGCCACGCCTAGCGCCGAGGCCCTACCTTGGCGAAGCCCAACAAGCGAAAGGCCGCCGTCACCGGTGTCATCGCCAAAGCCCGCAGGCCTTCCAGGGTCGCCGGGGACAGATGGCGGGCACTGGGGGTCATGGCGGCCAGGTGGACCAGGTCGTCGCCGACCAGGCCGAGCCGCAGCGAGATCACCCGCTCGTCCACGAGCCGGAACCCGCCCGTCAACTGCTGCACCAGGGCGTCGCGCTTATCCTCGGGGACGCCAAGGAACCCGGGGAGAGACCGCAGTTCCTGCAGGTGCTCCGGCTCGGGGACGACCACCAGAAGGAGTCCGTCGGGCGCGAGCACCCGCTCAAACTCGGCCCGGTTGCGAGGCGAGAAGACGCTCAGCAGCACGTCTACCGATCCGTCCGCTACCGGCACCAGCGACCAGACATCGGCTACGGCGAAGGTGGCCTCGGGGCAGGCGCGGGCGGCCAGGCGCACCGCCTCCCGGGCCACGTCAACCCCAATCAGGATCGCTCCCGACTGGGACCGGGCCGGGCCCAAGGTCGCGCGCAACCGGCAGAGGTAGTAGCCTTCGCCGCAGCCCACGTCAAGAACCGTGGCCGCTGTGCGGTGGGCCAGCTGAGACTGAACCCGCTCGTTGATGGCGTCGGAAAGGGGCCGGTAGTGGCCGCCACCCAGGAAGGCGCGCCGAGCGGCGAGCATCTCGCGCGAGTCGCCCACACTGGAACCCGGCCGCCGGAGCAGCAGGTTGACGTAGCCCTCGCGAGCACGATCGAAGGCATGGCCGGCGGGACAGCCATACGTCCGCCCATTGAGAGCGAGCGCCTGGCGGCAGACGGGACAGATCAGCGTCACAGGTTCTCCCGCGCCCGCGGCGGCGGATACGTGCGCCGGGCGGGGCCTCAATTGACAAGGAACCTACCAGCCTGTTAGCATTTCCGCCAACTGAATAGACAGGCTCTTATCCAGAGAGGCAGAGGGAACGGCCCTTTGAAGCCTCGGCATCCGAACCACTGCGGGTTGCGGTGCCAATTCCGTCAGACACAGGTCTGGTAGATGAGAGCGCGACGACGTAGTCCTGCGCCTCTTCGCCTTCCGGTGGAGGGGCGTATCCCGTTAAGTGAATCGCTTGCCCGATGGTTATCGGAGGAAGAATGACAGAGTCCGACGGACGGCCAACCGTCCAGTTCGCCATCCCTGCCCCCTACCGGCGCGCTACCGGCGGGGAAGCGGTGGTCCAGGTCAACGCCGCGAGCGTAGGTGACGCCGTGGCCGCGCTGCGGGTCCGCTACCCCGACATGGCTGCGCGGCTGGTGACCGAGTCCGGCGACCTCAACCCCTTCGTAAACGTGTACCTAAACGGCGCCCGCCTACACGGGACCAACGCCCTGGACCGCAGCCTCAGCGAAGGAGACCGGTTGGTCATCATGCCCGTCATCGGCGGAGGTCACTAGCGATGATTGTGATGAAGTTCGGCGGCACCTCCGTAGGGGACGCGGAGCGCATCGCTAAGGCAGCAAGGCTGGCAGACGAGTCGACCTCCGGGCCGGTTCTGGTGGTGGTCTCCGCCATGGCCACGGTGACGAACTCGCTGCGGGCCCTGGGCCGGCAGGCGGCTGAGGGCGATGTCGAGGGTTACCGGCGCACGCTGGCCGCCCTGCGGGAGACGCACCAGGCGGTGGCCGACGCTCTGCTGGAAGGGGACGAGCGGCTGGAGGTCCATCGCTTCATCGAGCAGCGCTTGGACGAGATCGGCGCGCTGTGCGAGAGCCTCACCGTCATCGGTGAACTCACCCTTCGCGCCCTGGACCGCATCGCCGGCGTGGGCGAGAAGCTCTCCGCTGCCCTACTGGCGGCGGCGCTGCGGGCCCGCGGTCGAGCGGCGGCCTTCGTGGACGCCACCGCGGTGGTGGTGACGGACAGCACCTTCGGCGGGGCCGCCCCGCTGCTCGACGAGACGCGCGAGCGGGCCCAGGCCGTTATCCGCCCCCTCATCGCCCAGGGCATCGTTCCGGTGGTGACCGGCTACGTCGGGTCGGACAAGTCCGGCGCCCCCACTACCCTGGGGCGCGGCGCCGGCGACTATTCGGCCGCCATCATGGGCGCCTCGCTCGATGCCGATGAAGTGTGGGTGTGGACAGATGTCGACGGCATCCTCACCGCCGATCCCAAGATAGTCTCCCAGGCCTGCACCCTTGAGGAGCTCACTTATGTCGAGGCGGCGCAGCTGGCGTACTTTGGCGCCGAAGTCCTGCACCCCAAGACGGTGCAGCCACTGGTCACCCGGGGCATACCTCTGCGCATCCGCAACACCTACCACCCCGAGCACCCGGGCACCCTGATCGTGGATCAGTCGGATAAGCCGCGTAACGGCCCCCGCGCCATAATCACCTCCAAAGGCCTGAGCGCCGTCGCCGTGGTGGGTAACACCGACGGCTGGTCGGCGGGCATCTCGGCCCGAGCGCTCGTCGCCCTCTCCAAGGCGGGCAGCGAAGTGCTCATGTTCGGCCAGTCGTTTGTCGACAAGACCATCTCACTCCTGGTGCGCGGACAGGATACCGAGGCGGCGGTGGCCGCGCTGGAGCGCGAGTTCGTAGACGACAAGGAGCATGGGGTCGTGCGGCAGATCACCGTGCAGCGCCCAGTGGCGTCGGTATCGGTGGTCGGAGCGGCCGCCGACGACTCCTTCTCCCTCGCCTCACGCACCTTCGCCGCCTTGGGCAAGCACCGGACGCCTGTGCTCAGCATCGCCCAGGCCTACTCCGAGTACAATGTCACCTTCGTGGTGCCCCAAGAGGTCGTCGACGAGACAGTGTGCCTCATCCACGCCGAGCTGGGTCTCGGCCGAGGAGGGACACAGTGATCGAGACAAGCCGCCTCTGGCGCATCGCCCTCGCGCCGCTCCCGCAGCCCGCTTCGGTCGCCGAGGGCGTGGCCCTCATGGCGGAGACGCTGGAGGAGTGCGCCCGGCAGCGCGTCTCCCTGGCCTGCTTCCCGGAGACGTATGTGCCCGGCCTCCGCGGCGGACGCCTAACGCTGCCCTCGCCCAACCAGGCGGAGATGGAGCAAGCGCGGGCGGACCTGCAGACGGCCTGCGCCCACACCGGGGTGGCCGCCATCGTGGGAATGGAGTGGACCACCGAGCGCGGCCTGGAGAACATCACCTTCGTCATTGACCGATCCGGTCGCCTCCTCGGACACCAGACCAAGAACCAGATCACCCCCGGCGGCGAGGAGGAGAACTACGTGCCTGACGGGCAGCGCCGCCTCTTCTCGGTGGACGGCGTCACTTTCGGCGTTGTCGTCTGCCACGAAGGCTGGCGTTACCCGGAGACGGTCCGCTGGGCGGCGGTTCGGGGGGCACAGGTGGTCTTCCAGCCGCAGCAAACGGTGGGCGAGCGCAACGGCCAGCCCCTCGAGCGCTGGGGCGAGTCCTTCTACGAGATGGCCATGGTCTGTCGCGCCCAGGAGAACAGCATCTACTTCGCCAGCGTCAACCTGGCCACACCGGACCAGAACTCCGCTACCAGCCTTATCGACCCCAAGGGTCACTTGATGGGCTACGTTCCCTACGGCGCCGCGGAGGTACTGGTCGCCGACCTGGACCTCACTCTAGCAACCCGCTTCTATGCCCGCCGCTACCATCCGGAGTGGTACCCGGAGTAGGATCGTCCGCAGAAGGCAGAGGGAGGACATCAGTGCCGGCGGCCGCCGGCGGCCTCGAGCCTACAGGAGGATGGGATGGACGTTCGGGTGGGAGTCATCGGGCTGGGCATCGGCGAGCGTCACCTGGAGGAGTACCATCGCCTGCCCGGCGTCACCATCGCCGCCGTGGCCGACCCGCGCACCGAGCGAGGGGAGCGCGCGGCGGCACGCTACGGGGCCGTCGCCTACCGTGACGGGCTGGAGTTGCTGCAGCAGGCGGAGTTGGACGCGGTCAGCATCTGCACCCCGCCCGCGTCGCACCGCGAGCTGGCCGTGGCCGCCGCCGAGAGTGGGCGCCACGTCCTTCTCGAGAAGCCGATGGCCCCCACTCCCGCCGACTGCGACGCCATCTCCGAGGCATGCCGGCGGGCGGGAGTGGTCCTCCTCCTGGGCTTCAAGAAGCGCGGCGCCTCGCCCTTCCGCTATCTCAAGGAGCGGCAGGACGACTGGGGCTTCCCCCGCGTGGCGCAAGTCCGCTATCAGCTCGGTCCGGTGGACAAGGACTGGTTCTGGGACGAGGCCGACGGCGGCGGGCCGCTCATCGAGAACACCGCCCACGTGTTCGACATGCTCCGCTACCTGCTGGGAGACGCCGAGCGCGTGTACGCCGAGGGTGGCTCGGCGCTGGCTCCCGGGCGCACCACCGTCGCCGAGGCGGTGTGCACCATCCGCTTCCAGGCCGGCACGGTGGTATCGCTGGCGGCCGGGGCCGGCGGCAGCTGGGCCTACGACCAGAGCGAGCGCTGGGTGCTCAACTATGACGGCCTGAACGCTGAGTTGGTCGGCCCCTTCGACGCCGTCAACTCCCTGAGGACCATGAAGCGCGCGGCGGGGACAGTGGAAACGCGTTGGTGGGCGGAGACCAGCGGCTGGCCCGAGGAGATGTCGCATTTCCTCGCCTGCATCCGCGGTGAGGAGCAGCCTCGCGCCACCGGCGCCGACGGCAAGGCGGCGCTAGAGATGGGCCTGGCGGTGAAGCAGTCAGTGCGGACGGGGCTGCCGGTCGAGCTGCCACGCCACCAGTAGGCCCATGGTAGCGGCGCGGAGCTGCCAAGCGCTCCAACCTGATCCCGACTGGAGCCGATCGTGGCGCCCTGCGGGACCAACCTAACCCCCCGGCCCCCTTCCCTGAGAAGGAAGGGGGAGCCGGAGAAGCCCTCTCGTGCCCTGAGGAGCGCCTTCTGGTTCCCCCTTCCCGCGTAGGGAAGGGTCGCCAGCCAGGTAAGCGAAGCGCCTGGCGAACAGGGGGTTAGGTCACGCCCGCACGGGCGGGGCAGGCCCGGCGTCAGTCCAGCCGGGCGCGGAACTCCCGGTACTCGTCGTCACCGCGGATGATGCCGATTTCGAGCTTGTACTGCCGTTCCTCGCCCGGATCCAGGAACTGCAGCAGGCCGTCGGCACGATCGCGGTTTCGTCCCTCGACGCCGCAGTTGGAGGGCTCCAGGCCGAGGACGTAGTCGCCTTGTCCCATCATCTTCCACTGGATGAACCGGGGCAGTTGCTCCTTGAGGTACTTCACGTACACGCCGAAGGGCTCGCCCTGCCAGAGCGTGTAGTTCACCACGCCCGCCCAAACGTAGCCGTCCGCGTCGGTCTTCATCTCGTGGTAGTACACCTTCTCAGCAAACTCCGTCGTCGGGTTGATGATGAAGGCCCACTCGTGCCCGTCCTTGCGCGCCTCCGCGTCCCGCGGCGTGACCCGCGCCGACGACGTTAGCACCCTCGCCCCGGCGTCCACCACCGGGAAGCCCAGGTTGATATGGTACAGAAACTGATGCGGCACCCGATGGTAGCTATCGTTGCGGACGTGGTCCTCGATGAAGAAGCGGCGCTCGCCCAGCCGCCCCCAGACCTTGCGGTTGAGGGCCACATTGGCGCCGAAGACCACGCTCTCGCGCATCTCGCCGCCGGCCGACACGATGTAGTCGTCGCCATCCCAGCAGCCGCCCGCCGACACGCCGCTGGCGGGCAGGTTGGAGACGCGACCGTGCAGGCCCAGTTCTCCCCCCAGGTCCACGTTGGGAGCGCCCGCGTGGGTGAGGCCACAAGTGGCCACCAGCCCGCCCGCAAACGAGCGCAGCCAGCCTAGGCCCTCGGGCTCGTAGTAACTGGGAGCGGCCATGCCGACGCCCGAGTGCCAGGCGAGGGACATGCCCTGGTAGCTGGCCGAGAAGACGTCCATTCCGCGGTCCGGCACCACGGTGAGTTCGAACCCGTTGCCCAGGTTCATGTCCACCACGCGTACCCCACGGCCCCGTCCGTCCACGAGCTCAGCCTGGCGCGCACCGCCCACCTGGCTGATGGAGCCGATGCGCTGCATGAGTTCCTGGCGGGTGTACTCACGTTCGAAGAGCTGGACCATTGAACACCTCCGTGTGTGTATGTTGGCTCGCTATCGTCTGTGGAAGCTCAGCTGCCCAGGCGGGCCCCAATGAAGCGCGGTCGGCCGCGCACAAACTCCTCGGCAGGCAGCGGGCGCTTACCCGCCGGCTGCACCGTGACTAGCCGCAGCCGCCCCTGACCGGTCACCACCGCCGCCGGCCCCGGCTCCGGCGCCACCGTCCCGGGCGCAGCGCCCTCCCCCCCGGGCGCGGCCTCGCCGCGCCAGATCTTCAGGTTGCTGCCCTCCCAGGTGGTGTACGCCCCCGGCCAGGGATCCATGGCACGGCATAGGCGCTCTAGGTAGTCCGCCGGTCGCGCCCAGTCGATGCGCGCATCCTCACGCTCGAGCCTGCCGCTGTAGGTGGCCTGCTCGTGCTGCTGCGGCCGTGCGACCACTTCTCCCGCCAGCCAGCCCGGCAGCACGCGCGTCAGCAGGTCCGCGCCCAACTCCGCCAGGCGCGCCTCCAGGACTCCGCGCGTGTCGTCCGCCCGGATGGGCGTCCGCTCCTGCGCCAGGATGGGGCCGGTGTCCATGCCCTCGTCCAGCAGCATGATAGTCACGCCCGTCTCCGCGTCGCCATCAAGGATGGCCGCCGCCACGGGCGAGGCCCCCCGGTGCACCGGCAACAGCGAGGCATGCACGTTAACGAAGCCGCGCGGCGGGATGGCGAGCAACGACGGTCGCAGAAGCTCCCCGTAGGCCACCACCACTCCGCAGTCGGGCCGCAGTGCCTGCAGCCGCTCCCGTGCCTCTCTGCCGGCCAGCCGCTCCGGTTGCCACACCGGCAGCCCCAGTTCGCGCGCTGCCGCCTTGACCGGCGGCTCCTGCAGCCGGCGCCCGCGCCCCGCCGGCCGATCCGGCTGAGTGATTACCTCGACCACATCGTAGCGCTCGGCCAGCGCCCGCAGCGCCGGCACGGCGAACTCGGGTGAACCCAGGAAGACAACGCGACGGCCCGGCCCCGGTCCGCCTGCCTGCCGATCGCTCAATGCCGCTCCCTCGATGATTCCGGCCTCCGCCTGTCTCCTGCTACCGCCACCGATTCTACTATCCCCGCCCAGTCGCTACCAGTCGGACCGGTGCGCCCACAGGGCAACCACATCTTGGCCATAACAGCGACCGTCCGGGCTGGTCGCGCACCCCGGAACCGGCATCATGGCCTCCCGGCGTCATTCTGAGGCCCGTCAGGCGCCTGTAACAATCGCTCGATGGGCCGAAGAATCTTCCGGGTGCTGAGGGTAGATTCCTCGCCTCGTTCACGGCTCCGCCGTGAACGAGCTCGTAATGACATGGGGCGGCCAGCCGCTGATCGCCGGGTCCAATGCTCTGGCGGACTCACCCCACCCCTGTGAACCGGCTCAGCTGAACGTCGGCCGATTGGGTGCAGTCGCCCACAGTACGCCCACGAAGCTCAGGGCTCAACGTTATCCACGTAGGGAGTGCAGCCCAACTCGACCTTGTAGTCCTGCAGCAGGTCCGGGATGGCGCCCCCGGCGTCGGCCAGCATCCGCCGGCGCATCTCCTCCACCACCCGCGGGTACTCGGCGGCGACGTTCACCCGCAGGTCGGCGTCCTCGGCCAGGCGATGGAGCAGCGGCGCCTCGCCCCAAACGCTGTCATTGTACCACCAGTCCTGATCGATGACGGTGATGGTGGCGTTCCAGCCGATGGAGACGTAGTCGCGGCCGGCCGCTTCTCCGCGCACCACCGGCCACAGATCGATGCCCTCCATCTCCGGGTGGGGCTCGATTCCGGCCAGTGCGAGCATGGTGGTGGTCAGATCGAAGTTGTAGGCCAGGGAATGACAAGCAGTCCCGGCCGCCTCGCCCCGGGGATGGCGCAGCATCATGACGAGATCCGCGACACCGCGCGTGATGGGGTGGCCCTGCTTGCTTATCAGCCCCTTGTCGCCCGGCTCGAGGCCGATGTTGTGCCCATGATCGCTGATGACCGCCACCACTGTGTCCTCGAGACGACCACTGTTGCGAAGGGTCTCCATGAGGTAGCCGAACCAGCGGTCCACCATGGTCACTTCACCGGCGTAGTTGGCCTGCAGTCGCTTCACCTGCCGCCGCGTCAGCCGCTTGCCGATGGGGCCATAGAGCGACTGGATGATGTTCTCCACGTCGTCGTCGGGGTCATAGAGGCGCCGGTAGTGATCGGGCGGGTCCCAGGGTTCGTGCGGGTCAAAGGAGTCCACCACCAGCAGGAAGGCTTCGGCGTCCTGGTTATCCCACAGCCAACGAGACGCCTCGGAGAAGACGCGCGCCGGATAGTAGTCGGCCTCCGTCATGCGATAGGCGTTGTTGCGGAGATACTCAGTCAGGAAGTGAGCCAGGCGAGGGTCGTCCTCCGGTGGGACCGGCATCAGCGCCGCCAGTTGGTCGCGCCGAACCGGCGGTCCGCTCTTGTAGCGGTCGTTCTCCTGCCCTCGGATCCAGATCCACTCGTCGAAGCCACGGTGGAAGTTCTTCGAGGGCTTGAACTGGTGGTAGGTGTCGGTGACGAAGGCGGTGCGGTAGCCCTGGGCCTGTAGCAACTCGGCCAGGGTGGTCCTCTCCTCCTCGATCGGGCCCCAGCCGGCGGCTCCCACGAAGTCGCCCTTGTACGCCCGGTGACCGCGGAAAGGGAAGACGCGCGCGCCGGTGTGGAGGGCACGGCGCACCGGCAGCGTAGGAAGCGATTCCGGATAGGCGCGGGAGAAACGGACTGACTCGGCGGCGAATGCGTCCAGGTGCGGAGTGCGGATCCACGGATTGCCGTAAGCGCCGACGTGATCCTGCCGCTGTGAGTCCAAGATGATCAGAACCAGGTTCATGGATCCTCCCCGGGGCTCTTGGCTTCGTGGTGATGATACACGTTTGTGGCCCCGGCGTCACCCGGTCGTGGGGTCGCGGCGATCACACAACCAGAGCCGGACCTAACGGTCCGGCTCTGGACGCTGCCTTGGTAGGTGAGCTCTGGCCCGGACTAGTCGCCCGCGCGACGCCCCAACTCGCGGTCCAGCATGACGATGCCGTTGCCGTGGCTGCCGACCATGCGGAGGGTCTCGACGATGTGGGAGGCGTTGGCCTCTTCCTCTACCTGCTCCGTGACGAACCACTGCAGGAAGGCCTGGCTGGCGTAGTCGTTCTCCTTGAGCGCCAAGCTGTAGAGGAACTTGATCAGCGCCGTCACCTTCTGCTCGTGCGCCAAGGTCTCCTCGAAGACCTTGAGCAGAGACGGGTACTCGACCGTCGGCTTGTCAATGGCATGCAGGGTGACCTGGCCGCCACACTCGTTGACGAAGTCGAACATCTTCATGCCGTGCTCGAGCTCTTCCTCGGCCTGGAGCTTGAGCCAGTGCGCCGAGCCGGGCAGGTTGGAGGCCTCACAGTAGGCGGCCATGCCCAGATAGAGATAGGCTGAGTAGAACTCGTTCTTGATCTGCTCGCTGAAGGCGTCCTGCATCGTCTTGCTAATCATCCTGCAACTCCCTCCTCAGTGATCGTGTCTGGTCTGTTACTGCTGTCTTCTACGACAGTCAGGACAAACACCGAAAAAGTCCACTCTGAAGGTCTCCACCTGGAAACCGGAGACCTGCTCCACCTGCTCCATCAGCCCCGAGTCGATGTCGAGGTCCACATCCACGACACGGCCGCACTCCGTGCACACCGCGTGGGGGTGCGGATGGGGGTTGGCCCCATCGTACCGCGCCATCTCTTGGCCCAGGCGCAGTTCCGCCGCCTCGCCGATCTGCTCCAGAACCGCCACCGTCTTGTAGATGGTCGCCAGGCTCGTGGTCGGGAAGTTCGGTCGCACTGCTTCGTAGAGCTGTTCCACGCTGGGGTGATCGCGGTTCTCGGCCAGGTACTTGACCACGGCCATACGTTGTGGAGTCAGGCGCAGCCCGTTCTCGCGCAGTGCCTCCACCATCTCATCGTACCGGGTACGTTCACGTTCCATTGTACATCCCTCTAGAGCACCAAGCTGAGCTGTGCGTTGACCATCAGCGTTGAGTTGTTAGCTCACCTCTTGCACCTAAGACCCATTCGCCAGTATAGCAGAACTCGCCCGCGGGTCAAGTGAGAGTCTCCGCTAGGAGACTAGGCCATTGACCGCACAGCCGTCCCATTGTAACAATGTATGTGTTCTGTAGCTACCCGTCAGGAGTGGGGAAATGAACTCGCGCGAACGCATGACCGCGTCCCTTGGCCTTCGCGAGCCGGATCGGGTGCCGATCGTAGACAGCCCCTGGGCCGCGACGATCGAGCGCTGGTATGGCGAAGGGCTCCCGACGGACAAGACCGTCGGCGAGTACTTCGGCTACGAGCTCACCAGCTTCGGCTCCGACACCAGCCCCATGCTCCCCATCCGCACCCTCGAGGAGACCGAGGAGTACGTCGTCGAGACCACCCCCGAGGGCGGGGTGCGACGCAACCACAAGGACTACACCACCACCCCGGAGGTCATCGACTACCCCTGCAAGACTCGGGCAGACTGGGATCGCATCAAGCCCCGCCTGCAGCCAAGCCGAGACCGGGTGGACTGGACGGGCGAGGGCCTGCCGTACCGGCGTCAGGCGTTCCGCACTCGCCGGGATACCGATCGGCCCACCGGCTACCGGGGACTGAAGGGCTGCCGGGAGGCACGCGCGGACGGCAAGTTCGTCTGCTACTCCGCCGCCATCGGCTACGACAAGATCCAGACCTACGTTGCCACCGAGCGGCTCCTCACCGCCGTCATCGATGAGCCGGACTGGGTCATGGAGATGTACGAGGTGGACGCCGACCTGGCGCTGGCCCAGTACGAGATCATGATCGACGGTGGCTTCGAGTTCGACGGCGCCTTTCTCTACTGCGACCTCGGCTACCGCAACGGGCTGCTCTTCTCCCCCCGGCACTTCGAGCAGCAGCTGCACCCGACCTTCAAGCGCGTCTTCGGCTACTTCGCCGACCGCGGTCTGCCCACCATCCTCCACTGCTGCGGCAACGTCAAGCAGCTCATCCCCTACTTCATCGACGAGGGACTAACCTGCCTGCAGCCGCTGGAGGTGAAGGCGGGCATGGATGTGGTCGAGCTCAAGCAGGAGTACGGTCGGGACATGGCCTTCATGGGCGGGATAGACGTGCGCACCATGACCGACCCCGACGCCATCGAAGCCGAGATCGCCCGCAAGTTCCCGGTCGCCATGGAGGGCGGAGGCTACATCTACCACTCCGACCACTCCATACCCAACAACATCAGCCTCCAGGACTACCGGCACGTGATGGAGCTCGTCCACAAGTACGGGCAGTACCGTTAGGGATCCGGGCCTCGGGAGGGCACGGAGGCCAGAGGGAGGGCGCGGAGGCCCTCCCCTACCGGCGGCGTTCGTGCCGTAGGGGCCGGCCCCCATGCCGGCGGCGTTCATGGTGTAGGGGCCGGCCCCCGCGCCGGCGGAGTTCGTGTCGTGGGGGCGGGCCCCGTGCCGCCGGCGTTCGTATCGTGTGGGCCGGCCCCCGCGCCGGCGGCGTTCGTGCGGTAGGGGCCGGCCCCCGTGCCGGCGGCGTTCGTGTCGTAGGGGCCGGCCCCCATGCCGGCGGCGTTCGTATCGTATGGGCCGGGCCCCGTGCCGGCGGAGTTCGTGTCGTGCGAGCCAGCCCCCGTGCCGGCGGCGTTCGTGTCGTAGGGGCGGGCCCCGTGCCGGCGGCGTTCGTGTCGTAGGGGCGGGCCCCGTGCCGGCGGCGTTCGTGTCGTGCGAGCCAGCCCCCGTGCCGGCGGCGTTCGTGCGGTAGGGGCCGGCCTCGGCGCCGGCGGCGTTCGTGCGGTAGGGGCCGGCCTCGGCGCCGGCGGCGTTCGTGCGGTAGGGGCCGGCCCCCGCGCCGGCCCGAGTCTCGCAAGGAGCAGCGCAGTGGTCCTGAATCGGAGGCGGAAGACACTTCGCCTAACCGGTTTCGACTACCACACACCAGGCGCCTACTTCGTCACCATCTGCACGTTCGAACGCAGGCCCGTCCTTGGGATCGTTGGCGATGAAGGAGTCGTTCTGTCAGAGGCGGGCCTGATGGTAGCCAAAGCGTGGGCCGCGATCCCCAATACATGCCATGGCGCGCGCCTCGACGAGTTCGCGGTCATGCCCAACCACCTGCATGGACTGCTGTTGCTCCACACAGAACCGGTTACCGATGGCTCCAAAGCAGGTCCTGTGTTGGCGCTGCCGGACGTGATCCAGCGGTTCAAGTCGTGGACCACCACGCGGTACCGGAAGATGTGTGAGGACCATCTGGCCCTGAAGGCGGCCCACCGGCTTTGGCAGAGAAGCTACCACGAACGCGTGATCCGCAGTGAGCGCGAGTTGGCCGCCGTCCGCGAGTACATCGCCCTCAATCCCGGGCGATGGCAGCACGACTCGGAGTTCGCCCGCTAGGGGCCCGCGGCGTTCGTGCCGTAGGGGCCGGTCACCGTGCCGGCGGCGTTCGTGCCGTAGGGGCCGGCCCCTGTGCCGGCCCGGCGGAGGGCACGGAGGCCAGAGGGAGGGCGCGGAGGCCCTCCCGTGCCGGCGGCGTTCATGGTGTAGGGGCCGGCCACAGCGCCGGCCCGGCGCCGGTCCCTACCCCGCGCAAGCTAGAGGGCAGTCTCCTCTCAGCGGAGCCTCCGGTAGAGCGTCACCCTGTCACCGCTGTCGTTCATCAGGCAGTCGGCCGGCTGTAGCAGCACCCACACGGCCACTGCCAGGTCCCCCACCGCCCCGCCCGCGTTCAGCGCGAGGAACGCGACCGTGGGCAAGAGCAGCGCCGATGGCGCCAGCGCCAGCGCCACCAGGCCCAGCAACGTGAGCACAAGCAGTGGTGCCAGAGCCACGATCAGGTAGGGCAGGCGCGACAGGTACCAGTCCGGCGCGCCCGCCGAGGCATAGCCGAGCCCAACGTCGAACATCGGCTTCGACCGGGTGAAGAGCCAGATGAACAGCCCGTGCACCGCCTCGTGAGCCACGACCACGGTTGCCATAAGAACCGTCGCACCCAGCACCAGCGCCAGTAGCCCATAGAGGTCGCCGAAGCGGAAGCTCAGCCCGGTGTCGGCTACCTCCGGCCGCAGACGGCCCAGGACCACCACAAACAGCCAGCCAAAGCCCAGGAAGAGCACGAGCCCCGCGACACTGAGCAGAATGGGAAGTCTGCTGTCCCTCTTGAGATCCACACTACCCGCTTCGAGGTAGTCTCGAGGCAGTTCCCTTGTCGCAACCATGGGCGCTAGTGTACAGGAAGAGCCTGCTGTGCAGGAAGGCGCATCGCAGCCGCAGGCCTGCGGCATGGAACGCGACCACACCCGGCGCTATACTGAGGCACTCCTGCCTCGAGGAGACCGCCCATGGCCTACGACCGCGCCCTCGCCGCCATCCGGCTCGATATGCCCGACCGCATCCCCCACACCGAGTACTGCTCCCATTGGGGGCTCGTACGTCGTCTCACCGGCCTGAACCCGGCGATCCCCGAGGAGCGCGATGAGGCCTGGCGCCGGTTCTATGTCGCCGCCGGCTACGACTTCCTCTGGCTCAACAACGACGGCCCCGTGCCCTGGGACAAGCGCGGCCGCACCACTGACATGGGCCACGCCGAGTGGCTGGAAGACGCCTCCGACCGCCGCGAGATCGTGCCCAGCCCGTTCCGCACCGTCGAGGACGTCCTCGCCTTCGACGCCGCCGAGGAGTACGGCCTGCCCGACTCCGCCTCCCTCGTGGAGCACTTCCGCACCGCACACGCCACTGCACAAGCGGACAATCCCAGCATGCTCGTTCCCGGTGGCTACTACAAGACCATCGTCTCCGGCTGCATCCAGGCCTTCGGCTGGGAGATGTTCCTTTCTGCTGTGGGGGCCGACCCCCAGGGGTTCGATCGCGTCCTAGAGGGCATATTCCGCCTCACCGAGCACCACCTGCGCGCCTGGGCCAAGACCGGCATCCCCGCCTTCATCTCGCACGACGACATGGTGTGGAGCCAAGGCGCCATCTTCCGACCCGCCTGGTACCGGGAGCACATCTTCCCCCGCTACCGCCGCCTCTGGTCCATCCTACACGACGCCGGCATCCCCGTGCTCTTCTGCTCCGATGGAGACTTCACCGAGTTTGTGGACGACCTGGCGGACGCCGGCGCCGACGGCTTCATCTTCGAGCCCCTCACCAGCCTGGAGTACGTTGCGGAGAAGTACGGCGACACCAAGGTGATAATCGGCAACGCCGACACCCGCATCCTCACCTTCGGCGGTCGCGAGGACATTCGCAGGGAGGTGAAGCGCTGCATTGACCGGGGGCGCGACTGCCCCGGCTTCTTCATGGCCGTCGGCAATCACATGCCGCCCAACATCCCCCTCGACAGCGCCCTGTACTACCTAGACTGCGTCAGGGAGATGTCGGCGCGTTAGTGGGACCATGGACAGCGGCCTGCATGCTCGCTATCATTGTCCTGGGCGAACTGCATTCCCATCATAGCCACGGGCCCGCCGGCGACCTAGCGGTCCTCGCCGTGCCCCCGTCGACGCAGGCGGGCGGCACTCACGTGGTGGAGGTATGGGATGGACCCTCTTCGTCCTCTGCCAGTGGCTCCCGCCACTGCTCGCCTGCACCCCCTTCTCTTCCTACTGCCCCTCGCCTTCCTCACCCTGGCGTGCATGACAGCCGAGACGGGCATGAAGATCGCCGTCGGGCCGGACGGCGCCGAGCAGTACACCGTCCGCCAGTCAGTGGAGCTATCACCCGCCTACCTCGCTGCCGCCCGACAGGCAAACCAGGACCTCGCCGCCGACCATGTGGCGGCCGGCCGTGCTGCCCCCAAGGATCTTTTCCCCACCGGTTCGCTGGAGATGTTCGCCGAGGGTGCTGCCGATCGTCGGGCGGAGGGCGCCACCGTCACTGAGACCGCCACGGGGCTCACTTCCACCAAAACTGAGCCGCTGGAGGACCTACTGGCGCGCATTGCCGGCGAGACCGAGCCGGTGGTGCAGGTGGATCGAACCGACCCTGATGCGCCCCGCTATGTGGTCCAGATGACCTTGCCCGCCATGGACTTTGATCTGGACTCACTTGAGCGAATGCGGCGGGAGGGCATCGGAGACAAGCCGGCCATCGAGACCATCGACCCGAGCAAGGTCGCCGACGAGGAAGGACTCATCAACGGAGCCATCGCCGCCCTCGCGAAGTGGGCGGGCGGAGAGGCCATCGCCCTGGACGAATGGTACTCCAACCGCGTGATGGTGGCGGCAGGGCTGCCTGTCTTCCGCTATGAGATCGAGCTTCCGGGCGAGATCTTGCTGGCCGAAGTGGACGGGAAGCCTGCCGGCACCGTCTCCGGCGCGATCTTCGCGCTGGTGGTAGACGAGGCATTCCTGCGCCGCTTCGGGACCTCGGAGCACTACCTGCGAGTGGAGTCCGCCGCCGGCTGTCAGAACTACTGCCAGGTGGAGTTCGACAAGCGGCAACCGGAAGGGCTCACCTTCGATGCCGGCACCGGCACCTACCCCGATTCGTGCACGTGCTGGTGCAGCAACAGCGACGCCGAACGGGTCCCCTGCTGGGAGGGCGACTGCGCGGCGGACTGCGCGGCCCGCTTCGACCACGGCATTTGGGACGGCACGAGTGAACACCCCGACTGCGAGTGCATCTGCGACAAGGGCTGGGAGATGAGGGACGCCGTCTGCCTGGCCTGCGAGGCCATCTGCAAGGCGGATGACGCCCGCGCCTCCCACGACCCGGCGGCCAGCCAGCCCAACGACTGTGCCTGCAAGTGCAGCGGCGAACTGATGCGCTACGAGGACGGGAAAGGCTGCACCTGTGTTCCCGGAGCGGTGCCCGCCGCGGGCGACAAGTGCGTCTGCCCACCCGGCTTCGAGCCCAGCGTCCACAAAGACCACTGCGTCGAAGCGGAAGCCAAGTGCGAGCCTGGCATGAACTGCGCCACCCACCCCGATCGCTGCCAGTGCGAGCCGTCCCTCATCTGCGACCCCTGGAGCCCCTACGCCGATCCTTCGACCTGCTGCGGGCCGAAGATGGCTTACATCATCGTCTCATCTGATGCCGACGCCTGGGGCCTCACCGACTACGAGCGCCTCGCGGTTGCCGGACGCAGAAACCTCATGCGCGACTTCTATCGCGACTTGGGGTACCAGGTCAAGACAATCAACGTCCACAGCCTCAACGGGTTGGCGGAGGTGCTCGCACGCCCGGCCACGGCCGCCATCGCTGTCTTCGGCCACGGCGCTGAGGGACCGCCCAATCTCGAGGGTGCGAACGCCGCCGCCCTGCAAGCTGCCGTCGCCACCGTCGCCACGGACCGGTACCGCGCCATAGGGGTGGACGCCACTCGAGCCCAACAACTAGGCGAACAGAGGGCCAACAACATCAACCTCGATTACGCCTATCTGAACGTATGCTACTCCTTCTCAGACTCCTCGCTCAGAGACCTCCTTATGAAGAGGGGTGGCGTGTTCTGGGGAGAAGCGAACCTCGCCAACGCACATGGCTCGCGCATCCGCTCAGTCAGGCCCTGAATGGCCGGACAGGAGGCCTATATGAGCAGTCGGAGACTGGTGCTCTGCCTGACGCTGGCGGTCCTGGCCGCGCTCGTCCCCCATGCCGTCGAGGCTCAAGAGGATGCAGAGGGCCTGACATGGCAACTGGGGGCGCTGGGTCTAGAGAAGGTCACCGTCATCGAGAGCAATGACTCCGTCGTAGTCGAGAGCGCTCGACGCGTGTCTCAGGTCACCGCCTTTGACGCCGAACTCACTCTCTTCGCCTCCGTCGCCCTCATGGCCAGCGTCACCTACGAGCTGGATGCGGTGGTCTGGCGGCAGTACTTCGACGACGGCGAGGTGTTGGAGATGTCCGGCTCTTCCGAGGACGCCGCCGCCTTTCTGGCCGGCGAACTGGAAGCCGAGGAATACACCGAGCGCATCGACTTCCGACTTCTGACCCGCGGCCCCGAACTCACTCCGGGCGACTGCTTGGTGGACGAAGGGCAGGACTGTCTCAACACTGCGTGTTGTGCCTGCCGGGAGAACGAGACCTGCCGGCCGGACGACCGCAATGCCGACCCGCGTGGGTGTGTCACGTTGGAGCCGCCCGCCAATGCCGTGCTGCTCAACGGCAGTTACGTCTGCGCCGAGGGCTACGTTTGGGGTGCGGGTGAAGACTGCGAACCCGAGCCGAAATGCGCCGAGGACGAACTAGCTCTGGACGGACAGTGCGTCTCGTTCGGTGGCGCAGCCGAAGACCTGTTCGGGTACGCCCTCCGCTACGGGGATGGCTTCGGCGACCCGGACAGCGGCTGGCCAGATGCGGCCGGCGAAGTGACCGACAAGCACTACAGCGACGGCGCCTACGTCGTCGAGGTGCTTCAGGCGGGCAAGATGACCTGGTCCCTTGCGCCCACCCCGCCGGTGATTGACTTCGACCTCGTGGTGGAGGGGCGCATCGTTGACGCTGCGGATTCGGGCCGCTATGGCCTCGTCTTCGGCCACCAAGACAGCCGCAACTACTACGCCTTCCTGGTCCGGCCAGGGGGCCAGTTCCTGATCTCCAAGGTAGTTGACGGCATAGCCGAGTCACTCCTCCCCGACTCCTGGACCGAATCCGACGCTATCCTGACCGGTGCGGAAAGCAACACCCTGGCTGTCTTCCGCGAGGGGACAAGCATCGAGCTCCACATCAACTGGACCCTGGTGGCCACGCTCGACGACGGCGCCTTCCGAACAGGCAGCGTCGGCGTTCTCGTGAGCACGCCGGACGAGTCCGACCCAGTCATCGCTGTCTTCGATGACTTTGCCCTCTACACGCCGCACAGCGTCGAGTTCCTGGAGGACTTCGACAGTGGCGCCGGCGGGCTCCCGGACGAGTCGGAGGGAGACGCCCACTCCTACTATCTCGGCGGCAGATACGTCCTCGAGGTATCCGGCAACGATGCCATGCATCTGGTCCCGTTCGGCGAGGCCGAAAATCACGACTTCACCATTGACGTAGCAGCCCGGCTGGCCGAGGGACCCGAGACCGGTCGCTATGGCTTAGCTTTCCGGATGCAGGATGAGGACAACTTCTACTACCTGTTGCTGGACGGGGAAGGCTACTTCCGACTGGGCAAGAGGGTGGCGGGCCGGTGGCGCGCTATCGGCGGGCAGGGGTGGGGCTTCTCGGAGCACATTGACCTCGAAAGCGACAACTGGCTGACCGTCGTCTGCGACGGAGAACGCATCTCGGCCTTCGCCAACGGCTTCCACCTCCTGACGGTGGAGGATGACTCCTTCGCCGCCGGACGCATCGCGCTGCTCGGGCAGACAGTAGCGGACTCCCAGCCCATCACCTTGGGCTTCGACGACCTGCTCGTGATGGTACCTCTGGAGGACGGCAGACTGCCGGTTGCGGCTGCGGGTGTCCTCTTCTCCGATGACTTCAGCGACCCCTTGAGCGGGTGGCCCGAGGAGGAGCACGAGGACTGGGCCTCACTCTACCAGGACGAGCAGTACATGTTGGCGGTCCTGGCTGGCAGCCGGGGCGCCTGGGTCACCGCCGGCAGCGCCTCCTACGCCGACATCCGCCTCTCGGCGGACCTGCTGCTTCAATCTGAGGAAGGCGGCGGTACGGCCGGGCTTCTCTTCCGGATGCAGGACGCCGACAACTACTACTACTTCCAGATCAGCGACTTCGGCGAGTACAAGGTTGGGGCACAGGTAGAGGGAAGCTGGCGCTCGATTGCCGGCGGCGGTTGGGCCTACTCGGAGGCCATAGGCACCGCGGGCGAGCCGAACCATCTTGAGGTCATATGCGTGGGTTCCGAGATGAGCGCCTACGTCAATGGCGAGCGGCTGGTGACCGTGAGCGACTCCACGTTCTCCGAGGGCAAGGTGGGCATACTCGCCCAGTCACGCAGCGACTCCGGGATGGTCGTCAGCCTGTTCGACAACTTCCTCGTCACGAGTGAGGGGGAGAGGTAGCGGCTGGTTGTCCGGGGTGCAGGCGTCGGGCCTGGCGGCACTAGCGAGAGCCGTGACGGCTCGGCGGCGCCACGAGCGGTCAGCGCCGCAGGGGTGTGCCCGGCCGTGGAGTAACGAACCGAGAGAGGGTGAGAGCGCGTCTTTCGAACTCGGCGCGGGGTATGCACCAGGTGCCGCCCAACCGGTAGCCGGGCAAGCGGCCATCCTGAACCAGGCTCCAGACACTCTCGTAAGTGCCGCCCAGAGCGTCCGCCGCCTCTTGCACGGTCAGGGTATCACCTAGGTCGGTCGGCAGGCTTACCATCGGTCCTCCGAGCGCCATACTCTTTTCGCGCTCCGAATCAAGTGAGCGTGCAACCTTCATGCCACTGTCCTTGGGCACGAAAAAGCGGCCGCACCCACGAAAGGTGCGGCCGCATGTGCTAACGGCGGGCGCGGTTCTACCCTACCTGCTCCAAGATCCAGTCGCGAATGAGGTCCAGCATCCCGGGCGCGAAAGCGGGCTCCAGCACCCCGTACTCCTCCACCGCCCCCGTGATGGCCTTCTGGAAGAGGTGGTTGGCCTCCGGGATGATCTCCACCCGATGGCTCACGCCTGCTTGCTTCAACGCCTCACCCATGGCGGCGGCGTTCTTCTCCGCCGGCACCTGCAGGTCCAGCGAGCCGAACAGCCCTAGCACCGGCACCTTCAGCGCCTGCAGCGCCGGCACCGGGTCGTACTCGACGAAGGAGCGGAACCAGGGGTTATTGACGCCGGCAATCTGAGCGGCGATGTTATCCTCGACGAACTTGTCCACGTCGCCGATGGTCTTCCTCTGCTCTTCCGGAAGCGCCTCCACAATCGCCCGTAGTTCCGCCTCCGAGCGAGCTATGATCTCCTCCCAGCCCTCACCCGTCTTCACTGCCGCCAGGGTCTGCTGCTGCGTGACCTTGGCCGCCTCGATCTCCTCGGCGCTGGCGCCCTGCGCCGCCATGATCAGCTCCAGTTGGTCCATCAGGACTTGCTCGCCCGTAGTCGCCGGACCGGAAACGAGAACCAGGTACGACACACCCTCGTTAAGGTTGGCCGTGATCGGAGCCACCAGACCGCCTTCGCTGTGCCCAATGAGGCCAATGGCGTCGGGGTCAATGTCGTCTCGCGTCAGCAGGAGGTCAACCGCCGCCGACACGTCCTCGGCCAAGTCGTCCTGCGTCGCCACCGTCAGGTCGCCCGTCGAGCCGCCCACGCCACGGTCATCGTAGCGCAGCACCGCGATCCCGTGACGGGTCAGGTAGTCGGACATCTCGAAGAAGACGCGGAAGCCCATCACGTTCTCATCGCGGCTCTGAGCACCGGTCCCCGAGATCATCACCACCGCCGGGAAGGGTCCCTCGCCGTCAGGAAGCGACAGCGTGCCGGCGAGCGTGATGTCGCCGTGGCTGAAGGTGACTTCCTCCTCGCGGTAGGGCAGTTCCTCCGCCACCGCCGGCTGAAGGGTGAAGGTACCGGTATAGCCGGCCTGCACGAAGGAACCGGCCACATTTCCGTCGGCGTCCACCTCCCCGGCGAACACGCCCAGACTGGGGCCGGATAGGATGGTGAAGCTGACCGTACTGCCCTCAAAGGTGAGCTTGTCCAGCGGAATGCCGAAGGCGCCCTGGGCGGGGATGTCCAGTTCGCCGCTCAGGCCGTCTTCCCCCTCCTGAATGCGGACGTCTATCGCAAGCTTCTGGCCGACGATATCGATCGCGCCGGCGTAGGCGCCCAGAAGGCTAGCCGCGCCCACCTCTGCCGCCGGCTCGGACGGTGCCACGGTCGCCTCTGTCGCCGCGGTAGGCGCCGCTGCCACCGTCGTCGGCGTGGGGGCCGGGGTAGCCGCGCCGCCGCAGCCAACCAGAGCCATGCTCAGCACGGCCAGGACCACGACTAGAGCTGTGAGCTTCATACCGTTCTTTGGTACCGGCACCGGTGCACCTCCCTCACTCGCATCCCTAACTGCGTGCGCCCGCACCAACGTACCTGCCGTCGAGCCTGCCAGCGGACCGGGCGCGCCAGCCGCCAGTATATCCCGCCCCTACACTCGGTGCACGAGCGGCCTCGCGGGCCCGGCACGTCATCTGCAGTTCACTCCCAGAGGTGTTCGGCGGACATCGGCGCCGGACCACTTATGTGGAGATTGGTGTTGGCCGTCAGTACCCTATGCTATACTGGCTTGCACCGATCCAACCTGGCGGACCGTCAGCCGGCCGCGCCTGGGGAGTGTCCGTATTGAGAGTCCTGTTAGTTGCCCCTTTGGTGCACCTTCCCATAGAGACCCGCACGTCGCCACCTCTGGGCCTGGCCTACCTTGCCGCCGTCTCCGAGAGGCGCGGCGATGAGGTGCGCCTCTACGACGGCAACGTGGAGAAGCGCAACCTGGCCGACATCGTGCGCGAGTTCGACCCAGCCATCGTGGGCATCAGCGCCAACACCATCCAAATCAAGTCCGCCTGGCGAGACGCGTCCGTCGTCCGCGACGTGAGCGACGCTGCTGTGGTGCTCGGTGGCCCGCATCCGAGCGTGCTGCCGGAAGAGAGCCTGGCCCAGCCGGGCGTGGACTTCGTCGTGCGTGGTGAGGGCGAGGACACCTGGATAGACCTCTGCGGCGCACTCGAGGGGCGACCGCGCGAGCAGTGGGCAGAAGTGGCGGCGAACGTCCTCGGCATCACCTATCGGGACGGCGACCAGGTCCGGCACACCCGGCCGCGGCCACCCATCAAGGACCTGGACGGGCTGCCCTTCCCGGCGTACCACCACTTCCAGATGGAGCGCTACACGAATCTCCAGCCCACCATTGATGCGCCCCGGGTGCCCAGTTATCCCATACTGACGTCGCGCGGCTGCCCCTATCACTGCTCATACTGCTGCCAGACCGGTCCCCGGCTGTGGCGGCCGCGCTCCCCGGAGAGCGTGGTAGCGGAATGGAGCTGGCTGGTGCGTGACCGCGGTGCCAAGGAGATCGGCGTCCTCGACGACTCCTTCAACATAGACCGCAAGCGCGTCTTAGCCATCTGCGATCTGCTCATCAAGGAGGGCCTCCAGCACGTCCCCTGGATCATGATCAACGGGATCCGCGCCAACCTGGCGGACGTGGAGTTGCTCACCCGAATGCGCGAGGCGGGCTGTGTCCGCACCGCCTTCGGTGTGGAGAGCGGCAATCAGCGGATCCTCGACGACGCCATAGACAAGAAGCTGACCCTGGACCAGGTGCGCAAGGCGTTCGAGGCGGCGCGAGCAGCCAAGATGGAGACCATCGGCTTCTTCATCGTCGGCCTGCCCGGCGAGACCGAGGAGACCATGGACGAGACCATCCGCTTCGCCTGCGAGCTCGATCCGTTGGTGGCCAACTTCTCCATGGCCACCCCGTTCCCGGGAACGCGCATGTACGAGCAAGTGAAGCAAAACGGGCACATCTTGGTAAAGGACTACGACGACTACGCCTTCTTCGAGGGGAAGGCTGCCTTCGAGATGCCCGGGCTGCCGGCCGAGCTGGTGGAGCGCAAGTGGAAGGAGGCCTACCGCCGCTTCTACTGGCGCCCCTCCCGGATCGCCCGCCAACTCACGCGCTGGAGCACCTACCGCGATCTGCCCCGCACCGTGAGAGTGGCCTGGCGCACGGCGTTCGGGTAGTGAGGAGGGGCGAAAGACGATGGTAACCACGGAACGGCAGTATGTGACCGCACCAGATGGCACACGGCAAGCAGTCATTATCCCTCTCGAGGAGTACAAGCGTCTTCTCGAGGATCTGCATGACCTTGCCGTGGTTGCTGAGCGCCGCACCGAAGAGCGGCTCCCTCTGGACCAGGTGCTGAAGCGACTAGAGCAAGACGGAGCCCTTTGCGGTCGTACTGACCGCGTCCGCGGAGAAGGACCTTCGCGGACTGGACAGGACAACGTTGCGGCGGGTGATTGCGGCGATTCAGACCTTCGCGCACAACCCGTTTCCGGCGGGAGCGATCAAGCTAACCGATGCTGACAGGCTGTACCGTGTCCGAGTGGGGCAGTACCGTGTCATCTACGAAGTTGAGCCGGCCGAAGGGATCATCACCGTGCACTACAGACGACACCGCCGCGATGCATACCGGAGGTTCTAGATCCGACCCGCACTGCCGCGCCTGGCTGTGGCACCGGTACGTCGCTAGACGAATCGGTTGACCTAGCCAGTGCGGATGACAGCGCGAAGACCAGCAACAGACAGGGAGCCGACCCATCACGAAGGTCCCAGGTGAGACGCGTGACTGACGAGACGATTCGCTGCAGTGTGGGCATCACTGCCTACAACGAAGAGGCAAACATCGGCCGCCTGCTCCAGGCCCTTCTGGATCAGGAGCTGAGCACTGTCGCCATAACCGAGATCATCGTGGTGGCCAGCGCCTGTACCGACCGGACGGTGGACATCGTGCGCGAGCACATGGCCAAGGACGACCGCATCCGCCTCCTGCTGCAGGAGCGCCGCGAGGGCAAGCCCTCGGCGGTCAACCTGTTCATCCGCAACGCGGCGGAGGACATCTGCGTCCTCGAAAGCGGCGACACCCTCCCCGGGCCCACCACCATCGAGGGCCTGGTCAGCATGTTCCGCGATCCCACCGTCGGCATGACCGGCGCCCACAAGGTGCCCGTCAACGCGCCGGAGCAGATGGTCGGCTATCTCAGCCACCTGCGCCTCTCCATGGAGCACAACCTGTGCCTCGAGATCCCGCGCCTGGGCGAGCTGATCGCCTTCCGCAAGGTGCTCGAGGCCATTCCGCCCGACGTAGCCATGGACGAGGCCTTCGTCGAAAGCCTGGTCATCAGACGCGGCTTGAAGGTCGTCTACGCTCCCGACGCCGTGGTCTACAACCTGGGCCCCAACTCCTTCACCGACTTCGTGCGGCAGCGGCGGCGAAACTACGCCGGGCACCTGCACTTGCGCCACAAGTACGGCCACAAAGTGTCCAGCCTTGACAACCGCCTGGTGCTGCGGGTGGCCTGGCGCGAGGTGAAGTCGGCCTTGTGGCTGCTCTATGCCCTCGGAGTGCTCGCCTTCGTGGAGGCTCTCTCCCGTGTGCTGGGGGGATACGACTACTACGTGCGCGGGCGCAAGCACGTCGTCTGGGACATGGCCTGGAGCCAGAAGGGTGACGTGGGCGCCCGTACGGCCACCGCGAGCGACTGCCCGCCCCGACCTGGAGTGCAGTCCACCAACGGGCCGCACCACTAGCTGGAGGCCCGCACTAGGGCCGCCAACCCCCCGACGGCAAGGATAACGAATGCGGCTCAAGCCGATAGACATCCTCAAAGTGCTGGTCAGCCTGGCGCTCATCGCCTACCTACTGTGGCGCGTGGACCTCGGCGCCGTGTCCGAGGCGATGCGCGGAGCGTCGGTGCCGCTTTGGTGCTTGGCGCTGCTGATCTACTTTGGGGCGATCGCCATGAGTACAGCCAAGTGGGGGGTGTTGCTCCGCGCCCAGGGGGCGGACGTACCCTACCTTGACCTGCTCGCCTACAGCTTCACCGGACTCTTCTTTGGCAACTTCCTGCCCACCAACGTCGGCGGCGACCTGGTGCGCGGCTATGACCTGACCAACCACGTGCGCCGGGTTGAGGATGCCGCCATCTCCGTCCTCGTGGACCGCCTCGTCGGCTTGACGGCCTTCATCACCAGCGCCGGCGCCATGGCGGCGGTGGCCGTGTACGTCTGGGGGCGGCAGGACCTTATCGGCCTGGCGACCGTGGTGTGGCTGGCCACCGCCGCGGCGCTGGGTGGCCTGGCGGTTCTCTTCAGCCAGCGCCTTCGGGGCCTGGTGGGACGGCTCTTCCGCATCGGGCCGCTGGCCAGGCTGGAGCCCATCTACCTGCACCTGTCCGACGCTCTGCAGTCCTACCGCGATCACCCCGGGGCCCTGGCGCGCGCCTACCTGATGGGGCTGCTCGTGATCGTGATCTCCAACGTCGTCAACTGGCTGGTGGCGCTGGCGGTGAACGTTGACATCCCGCTGCGTTATGTCTTCTTATTCAACCCAATGCTGGCCTTCGCACCTCTGATCGTGCCATCCTTAGGCGGCCTCGGCGTCAACCAGGGCGCGTACGATCTGCTCTACTCCAACCTCGGCGGTGTCGCCACGCCGGCGGGCGCTCTGACGGTGTCCCTCCTCATGCAGCTCATCATCTACGTGAGCAGCATCCCCGGCGGCCTCCTCTGGCTCCGCAAGCGCCGCCGCGCTGCGGCGCAGTTTGGTGCCGGCGACGAGCTGCGGTAGCATATGGATGATCGGGAGTGCGGTAGCGCGCGGTAGGGAGGCTGCGAGATGAGCTCGAATACCATAGCCACCGCGATCCAGATGCTAGAACGTCTGCCTGACACAATGCAGGAGCAGGCGGTCCAGCATCTGTGTGAGTACGTGGCGGACCTGCTGGACGAACTCGAATGGCAGGAGCGGTATCAGACTACCGAGGCTTCGCTCGAGCAGGCGGCGCGCCTCACTAGGACTCAGATCGCTGAGGGACAGGCGACTCCGCTCAACTACGACGAGCTGTGAGATCGCGGGTCGTTGCTTCCTTCTGGGCCTGTTACGCCGGCCTCGATGCGGCCACAAGGACCAGTGCCCGCAAGGCCTACCGCCTCTGGGCCCGGAATCCGTTCCACCCTTCCCTCAGGTTCAAGTGCATCAATCGTAGGGAGGGCATCTGGGCGGTGCGCATTACCCTGGGTGTCCGCGCCCTCGGCGTCATGGATGGCGATACGGTCACGTGGTTCTGGATCGGCAACCACGAGGCATACGAGCGCTTCTTCGGCTAACGACTAGCCGGGCGGCCGGTCATCCTTCTCCACTCAACGACTGACCAGGCACAGAAGGGAGACACGGAGTTGATCAACACCCTTCTCGTTAGCCCCGCCTCCAAGGTGTGGGA
>ENA-UOUL01001349-UOUL01001349.1-bioreactor-metagenome-genome-assembly--contig:-NODE-1349-length-35030-cov-4.154550_pt1 | contig 35030 bp, 28 predicted proteins | sample MGYA00249838_ERZ747220 | MGnify/ENA primary metagenome ERZ747220 (study PRJEB28778, sample SAMN05720191) | bioreactor metagenome | isolation source: Anaerobic biogas reactor | place: USA:Washington... | reverse complement strand
AAAAGATGCTGATTACTGTATTCTGGTAGCGGAACCCACATTATTCGGTGTGCATAATCTGGCCATGGTCCACGAACTGGTCAAGCTTTTTAACAAGCCCCATGGCGCAGTACTCAATAAATGTCTGCCCGGTGAAAACCCTGCCGAGGTATATTGCCGGGAAAATGGTGTTACCATACTGGGAAGGATTCCTTTTGATCACGAATTAAGCTATGTAAACTCCAATGGTCTGATTGCAGCCCGGGAGGAAGCCAAATACCAGGAGTTATTCAGTTCATTGCTCCAGAAGGTATTAAAGGAGGTGCCAGATGCAGCAGCTATTGATTCTCAGCGGTAAAGGGGGGACGGGAAAGACGACGGTTGCCAGTGCATTTATTAAGATTCTGCAGGCCAGAGCTCTGGCCGATTGCGATGTTGATGCACCTAATCTGCATTTGGTCATAAACCAGACAGTTGAGCCCCGAAGATCTGATTATATGGGCATGCCCAAAGCCCGTATCGACATGGAATTATGCACCAGCTGCGATTTATGCCGCGAGCACTGCCGTTTTAATGCTATCCTTTATGATGAGAACAGTGATGAATACGAAGTGGACTATTATGCCTGTGAGAGCTGCGCTGTCTGTGAAGCGATATGTCCGGCGGGAGCGATAGAATTGTATCCCTATGTAGCCGGTGACATGATGCTCTTTGTTGATGAGGGGGTATTTTCCACTGCTCAGCTGCGGATGGGCAGCGGTACGTCAGGATTACTGGTTACAGAAGTGAAAAACCAGATGACGGCAGCTGCCAGGGAAGATGTAGAGCTGGCCATCATTGATGGTTCGCCGGGGATAGGCTGCCCGGTAATCGCTTCACTAAGCGGCGTGGATATGGTTTTAATCGTGACTGAACCTTCCATTTCGGGGTTCAGTGACATGGAACGCATTATAAAAACAGCGGAACAATTTCAATCCAGAATCGCTGTTTGTATAAATAAATATGATACCAATCCAGCTAACACAGAAAAAATCGAAGCTTATTGTCGGGATAATAAGCTGCCACTGGCCGGCAGGATCCCTTTTGATCCTCTGGCAGTGAAAGCTGTCAACCAGGGGATAAGCATTGCTGAAATCGAATGTCCGTCAGGGACGGCAGTCCGGGAAGTGCTGGAGCAGACTCTGGCAATATTGGAGGAACCAGGGAGGCCAGGTCCTGATGTGAATGTGGTCAGGATCAAATGATGCCTGTCGGTGAAAATAAGAAATTTAAGGGAAGGTGAGTAGTTCATGAACGGGAATATGCCGGATCTAACTGTACAGCCCCACGAAGGAAGCCAGATCAATAAGGTCATAGCTGTTATCAGCGGCAAAGGGGGAGTGGGGAAATCCTTGGTCACCTCCATGCTGGCGGTGATGATGAAGAGGAAGGGTTATCATACTGCTATTCTGGATGCAGATATAACTGGCCCTTCGATACCAAAAGCTTTTGGAGTTTCAGGAATGGCTCAGGGGAGCGAAGCGGGTCTTTATCCCATGAAAACATCTACCGGGATCGATATCATTTCCGTCAATCTATTGCTGGAAAATGACACTGATCCGGTCATCTGGAGGGGCCCTATCATTGCTGGTGCTGTCAAACAGTTCTGGACTGATGTCATATGGGAGAATGTGGATTTCATGTTTATCGATATGCCGCCGGGGACGGGAGATGTACCTCTTACCGTATTTCAATCCATCCGGGTCGATGGCATAATCATCGTTACCTCACCTCAGGAATTGGTTTCCATGATCGTCTCCAAGGCAGTGAAAATGGCGGAAAAAATGAATATTCCCATTATCGGTTTGGTAGAAAACATGGCCTATTTCCAGTGCCCGGATTGTGGTAAGGATCATAAAATATTCGGGGACAGTCATATCGATAAAATTGCCCGTCGCCACGATCTGGAGATCTTATCTGTTTTGCCTCTGGATCCTGAACTGGCCGTTGCCAGTGACAATGGAAACATTGAAAATTATGAAGGTGAAAGACTGGAGCGCATAGCTGATATCCTGGAGAAAATGCTGGCCGAAGAAATACCAGCAAGAAAGGCAGCCAAACCTGCTCCAGCAGTGATAATCGAAAGAGAAGGAGGAAATGAATTGAAGATAGCAGTTGCGAGCGATAATAACCAGGTGGCAGAACATTTTGGACATTGTGAGAAATTTAATATTTATGTGGCCGATAACGGTCAGATCGTTAAGGATGAATCAGTACCCAATCCCGGTCACAAACCCGGGTTTCTGCCGGTATTCCTTCATGAGCAGGGAGTCGATGTAATTATTTCCGGCGGCATGGGCGGCGGCGCCATCGATTTGTTCAATGAAAACAATATCGAAGTCATCGTCGGGGCCCGGGGAGATGCCAGGACTGCTGCCGAAGAATACCTGAAAGGGGAATTAAAATCCACTGGTTCAGTTTGTCATGAGCACCAGCATCATGATGAATGTGGACACTAAAATACAGTATAATAAATTATCAGCTGTCAAAGGGGACCAGGAAATAATGGCACAATACACCAGTGATTATATCGGGATCATCAGAACTCCTTTCACCCAGCTGCAGGGCATGCCAATCCAGCCCTGCGGAGCGAAGGAGGTCATCGGGGAGGTCATCGTTGCCCCCCAATTTCAGGAAGGGCTCAAAGATCTGGATGGTTTCAGTCATATATACTTGATATATCATTTGCATCAGGCCGCCCCCGCGAAACTTACGGTGATACCCTTCATGGATACGGTGCCCCGCGGGATTTTTGCCACCCGGTCCCCGGTCCGGCCTTCCCAACTGGGATTATCCATTGTGGAATTGCTCTCGGTGGAAGAAAACCGACTGCGAATCCGGGGAGTGGATATATTGGACGGTACTCCTCTGCTGGATATCAAGCCCTTTATAAAGGCATTTGACTGCCCCGAGGAGGCCGCCAGCGGATGGATGACGGCAGAGCGTAAAGAAGTGGCAGAAAGAAAATCTGACCATCGTTTTATAAAATAGGCAAAAAAGTTTTTACACAGGCATTTGGCGATGAAAAGGCCGGTGTGCATTTTATCAGGTCGGGAGGTGATGGGCTTTGGCCCGGGAAGCAAAATGCAGAAGAGTGGCTTGTATACCGCCGGTAAAAGTATATAAACCCATGGGGGTGCCCGCTTCCTATTTGGAAGAAGTGGTTTTAAAAATTGAAGAAGCGGAAGCGATCCGTCTGAAGAGCCATCTTAATCTGGAGCAGGAGGAATGCGCCCGGATGATGCAGGTATCCCGGCCGACCTTTCAGCGAATTTTAGGGGAAGCCTATGCTAAAATCGCCGATGCTTTGACCAATGGCAAAGGCATTCGTATCGAAGGCGGGAGCTATTGCCTGGGGAATGGTTATTGCCGACGCCGGGATCAAAAACTGGCTCCCAGGCAAGATTGTGAATACTATGATGCCGGGCTTAATATACCGGCGGGGCAAAAGGGAAACCGGCCGGGGAATCTGCTGGCAGTGGCAGCCATGAGCCCCAGCACCGCCTCCAGGCTGGGTCAGCGTTTCGGACATTGTTCGTATTTCTGGCTATGGGATCCCCAGACGGATGAATACAGTCTGTTTCAGAACACGGTAGTGGAAGGCAAAGGTGCCTCTGGTACCGATGCCGCCCGGAAATTGATTGCAGCAGGAGCCGGCTGCATCATCGTAGATCATATCGGCCCCAAGGCCTTTCAGATTCTGCAGCAGTCCGGGGTGAAAATTTACAGCGGTGCCGATGGGAAAACCATCACTGAAGCAATTAAATTGTATCGTGATGGGCATCTGCATCAATTGGAAACAGTTGAATAAAGGCTGATGACGGGATGGATAGAACCAGCACAGCAGGAAAGGGGAATAAATGATGCAAGTCGGAGTTATGCTTCTGGTGGAAAACACCACACCGGTACCGGGTTTCATCGGGGAATATGGTTTTGCAGCCCTGGTCACTGTTGATGACCGCCAGTATTTATTTGACACTGGTCTGGGGATGGCCCTGAAAAACAATGCGACAATAGCCGGGATAGACCTGAGCCAGATAGAAAATCTCATCATCAGCCATGGACATTTTGACCACACCGGTGCCCTGATGGAATTTCTAGCCACCGGGGAGAAAAAAGTCTATGCCCACTCCAATGTTTTCGTTAAACGTTATGCCGGAGCGGGGGATTATAAAAGAGAAATCGGTGTACCCTTTACCGCTGCGGACATAAAAAATCACCAGGCCGAAATCATCTATACCGATGATTTTACCGAAATAGCCCCGGGTATTTTTGTCACCGGCGCCATTCCCAGGCTTACTGATTATGAAGATGTGGGAGGTAGTTTCCTGGCGGAAAAAGACGGGCAGTTGGTGCCCGATGAATTAGAAGATGATATGGCAATGGTTATAGATCATCCCGATGGCTTGATAATCGTTGATGGCTGCGCCCATGCCGGGATCATCAATACCATCGATTACATAATTCGTAATACCGGAAAAACCAAAGTGCAAGCTTTTATCGGCGGGACTCATTTGATAAGTGCTTCAGCTGCTCGGATGAAAAAAACCATTGCAGCACTTAGGGAAATTGATGTAGAACTGCTGGTCCCCTGTCATTGCACCGGATTCAATGCCACTGCGGAACTGCGCAGTCAATTAGGGGAGCGGGTAGTAAAAGGCGAAACCGGCATGTATTTTCAGTTTTGATATCCCTTAAGTGAATAGATGCGAGGATGCCCTTTTCAAAACGAGGCGGCGATATTCTCCAGACGGGCGATGGTCTGCCGGCGCTCCTGGCTGTGAATGCCCTTGAGCAGATGGATATTGGCATAATCCCAGAAAGCCGCCGTTATATTGCTTTCGTTGAGGGCAAAAATCACCGAAGGCAAAGTAGTTTTGCCCACCAGGATACCGACGCCTTCCTTTACATAGATCATGCTGCTGGCGGAAACTTTATTCTCAGTCAAATAGACATGATAATTTTTGCAGTCTTGCAGCAGTTTGATTATATATTTCAAATGCTGCCGGTATTCATCGGAGGTATAGTAAACGGGCGTTCCGCCAGGTATATCAGAGAAATCTACCATTACTTGCCCCTGTAAAATGGTTTCCAATTCCGGCAAAGAAATTATTTCTGTAAAATGGTGTTTTTCCAGCAAAGCAAAAAAGCGGCTGGATTTTTCATTTTGATAGGTTAAGAGCACACTGGCAACCGGCTCCGGCAAACGTCCCATTAACTGCCTTGACAGCTGATCAGGCATAGTGATACCGCTCAAAACACTGGTCCTTATAATAGTATCCCCCTTTTCCCCCTCGAATTCAGCCAGGGTTTCCAGATAATCACTCGGGCGGAAGGGATTGAATATCCGCATTAAAGGACGGCAGAGTTCCAGATAATCCCGAAATTCGGTCTGCAAGGCTTTGATGGCCTCCGGGCGGGTGAAAAGCAGATTGGCGATACCGGTAATATCGTTTTTAACCGAGGAAGAAGTTATAGCAGCGGTCCGGGGCGCGATGAACAGGGTACGCCGGAAGATATCATCCCGGGTCCTGGAGCAGTAGTAAGGTTCAATGGAACCAGTCATATAAAGGGGCATCCAGTTCATAATCCCGGCCATCATTTCATTGAAATTGCGATTGACAGTATGGATGATCTTGACCCGGTGGCCTTTTCCCAGGATCCGAAACATAAGTGCCGCCCAGCGGGCTAAAAAGTCGGGGTCATCAGTCAGCCAGCTTAATTCTTCGTTACTATATAACAAAAGGGTTTGGAAATCTTCCTTTTGCAGTATCAGGGAGAGGAAATGCAGGACAGCAGTGCGCTTACCCTCTATACCGTAGAAAATTTCTATATCCCCCAGTTTAGTATTATCAGCGAGAGTCATCATCTCACCTTCGGCCGGTGCCGGTTTTTTAAACTGAAAACGGCCCAATTCTTCAAGAAAATTATTAATGGAACCCGGTTGGACAGGAGCATTTTCCTGCAGCCATTTGAGTAAAAGGTCTTCGGTGTCTGTTGACCAGTCGGCATTGAGGATCAGGGGGTTCTTCATAGCTTCAGCCAGGGCAGCTTTTTGATAATCAGAGGTACAATTGCGAGCGAAATACCTGGCTATGAGCGGCAGATATCCGGCGTTTTCCACCGGGGTGCGCAATCCCCGGCGCAGACGGCTGATGAAGGAAGCATCCAGTGCTATAATGCGGGCCAGCATACTATTGGATGTGCGGGTAATATTCATAAGCAGATCAAGCTTTTCCGCAAAAGACAATTTTCGTCCCTCCCTTATGCCAAATTATAAATCCTTTCTACAAATTATACATTATTTCTGGCACGATTCGTGCCAGAAATTTGGCATTGCCAGATTTGCCATTTTCCTGTCAGATAAAAAAATAATTGTTAATATTTTTACAGAGGTGAACACTCTTGAATTTAGAGATCAAACTGAAAGCTGGTTTTTTCAAGACCCAGGATTATTATCTGACCCTGGAGGCAGAAAGAATTATTTTAAACCCCCGGGATGATGCTGCACGAGAACGCCTGGTGATAGAAGAGAAAGAACTAAAATCATTCAGCATTATCGCCAGGAATTATGATACCGGCGAATTAGAAATTATTACTGATAATAATATTTATACCGGCAGTTTTTCGTCCTGTACCGATTGGGAAGAACTATTCCGCGGATTTGCACAGGAATTTGGTGATAAATTCATTTTCAGGCATGGGAATGGTTAGTTGGTTAGTTGGTTAGTTGGTTAGTTGGTTAGTTGGTTAGTTGGTTAGTTGGTTAGTTGGTCAGTTGGTCAGTTGGATAGTTGGTTAGTTGGATAGGGAAAAGTAGAAAGCAGAAAGAAGAAAGTTGAAAGGGGAAAGTTGAAAGGAAGTCAGGAGCATATCTATGTGTGGAGGAAAAGAGTTAGCTTTTCAATTTATTAACACGAGAAAGAAATTAATCAGTGAATGATTTTAAGATAAAAATTTTTACAGGAGGGATGGTTAGTAATGAATGCAATTGCACCGACGGCGGAACCCCGCTGGAAAACGGCACTCAACATGATAATGAATCCCGGGGAAATAGTTAAAAACCAGATGATCAAAATCCCCTGGCCTTATTCCCTGACAATATCCGGTTTGTCCTTCATGCTTTTTTTCCTGCAGACCGGACTGGACTTATTGCGCTCCGGACAGGCGACAACCGGGACCGTTGTTTTGATGGCCATGCTGGGACTCTTGTATGGCACCGCCGGGATAGCCCTTCTGGCAGTTATGGTCTGGGCTTTGTCCCAGGCTGAACAGCGGGGGCTTGATATGGAGTGGGCGATTTCCACTTTCGCCCTGGGCTATTCGGCTACTTTCGTCTATGCATTAAGCGGCTTGATATTTTCTCTGGCTTTTGGCTGGAAGACCGCGGTAGCCTTTGGTGTGACCGGGCTATTATGGGCACTCAGGCCCACTATGTTTACCATCAAGCAAATGTCCGGCGACCGGGTGGCCTTCAGTATTGCCATGACCACCCTTTGTGGTGCGATATTGTTGATGGGCTGGGCCCTGCTGGGGAAATTTGGCGGTTAGCTGATAAACTCAGTTCGATCGATAAGCAGACAGGAGGTTGAAAATGTGGAAACCAGATTAGGTTATGCAGCAGGAGCCGGTCCGGATGGGGTCAAAATATGGCCGGCTTATCTATGTTTCATTATATTTGGCATACTGATGCCCTTCAGCAAACCGGAATTTAAATTCACCACCTTGCTCCTTTCTTTGATAATTGCAATTGCCGTGGGATTTATGGCTGTGAATATATTGATAATGGCTTTTAACAGCGGAAATGCAGATTTGCGGCAGACTGACGGAGGGTTTGCCCGGGAAGCCGTAGGATCCGGCATGTTGTTCATGATACCTTTTACCGTTCTGGCAATTCTGGCCATGGTGGTTTTAGGCTGGAATGCTATAATGCCTTTTGCTTCAGCGGCGGTTACCACTGCTGCTGCTACTGCCGGGACTGAAGCCATGAAAAAAGGTGCCCAGGGAATAAAAAATGTCCTGATCCCCACGGTAGCGGCCATGGTTGTTTCAACTGTCTGGATGCTTTTAGTCGGCATTCTGCCATAGAGAAGGGGAGGTGAGGAGTTTGTCGATATTATATTTAACTGCTAAACGCAAAAGAATAAAAAAATCCCTGGGGGTTGTTATCACACTGGCTTTATTCTTTATGCTGCTGACAATCAGCCTGCCTGGTGCCGCATTGGCTTCAGAAGTTGAAGATGTAGTAACCCAGGTAGGCCGAGCCAATTATTCAGATCCGGAATTCGATTTTTCCTTTGAAGACGAAACCGGTCTGAGGATCGATATGTCTCTGGCTGCAGGTTACTATGGGAATGGTTATGGTGCCCTGACTGTTTTAGGACCTGTTGACAGCCGCGGGATGCAGGCCCTGCTGAGTTATGTTGATACTCAAACCAGCCACACCAGTATCGATACTCAAAAAATGAAAGGCTGTGAAGTCAGAAGATACACCCTCCATGATGGAGCTGGAGCCGGAGTGGTCCTCCCTGATTACTTCATCACTGTAGAATTTCATGAAACTGGTAATAGTCAGGCAGCTGACATTCAGACTTCTATAAAAATTGCCCAGCAAACGCTGGATGGATTGGAAAGAGCTGGCCTCCTGAGTCAGGCAGCACCAGATATAACTCAAGAAGAGCCCCGGGAAAAAGGCACAGAACACGAGAATAAACCAGTCGCAGCTGGTCAGGTAGGAACTCCACTGGATGAACCGACAGCGGTTTCAGACACCATGAATATTGCCGGAGTCTCCAATGGAGCGACAGTTCCCAACACATTTACCATAAACGCCCCCCATCTGGTGACAGAGATACATACCTACCACTGGAATAATGCTCAGGGGAAAACTCCTGGAACGATTGGTTTACAGGATCAAAACGGTAAAATGTACGGTCCCTGGCAGGCAATCGGTGCACCGGGACAGGGAGGAGTGCCCGATGCCAATTGGCTGGTATACCCCAGTGTTATTGTTCCCGCCGGGATCTATACCATAATAGATTCTGATCCGGGCACCTGGTCCCAGAACGCACAATCAGGGGGTATAGGAATGGGTTCTGTGAAGGCCACTCCCCATTTTGAGGTTGAACCAGGTCCGGCTGGTGTTACTGAGGGACCGGTAACCAGGGATTGGGATTATCCCACCTGTGATTGTGAAAAAAGCCCGGCTGGAGTAGGTTCTGTGGGCAATATACCCGGACCCTCCAATACTACTGAAGCAGTAACCGGAGTAGTTGTACCAGGACTTATAGCTACAGCTCTGGGAGCACTGGGAGGACTGGGCGGCGGTGGTTTTATACCACCAGCGGGAGGAATACCCCTTCATCCTACCGGTGGAAGTCCTCTGCCCGGTACTGGCGGGAGTCCCGGAACCGGCGGCGGTGTACCGGGAGCGACTCAAGCCACCGGCCATTTAGGACGCCGGGGCAAAGAAAAAATACTCGTCGACCCAGCTGGCATGTCCGCGGCAGGTAATGTGGCGGGGCAGGTTCCCGATGAAGGAGGAATACTTATTGATCCTGCTGCTGAAGCAGGGATCATGACTGCTGACAGCAGCCTCCTTATTGATGGTCCTGAAGAGGCGGGAATCTTCATAGAAAATGGACTTCTGGTAGATGGACCGGAAGAAGCAGGAATACTAATTGATGAAAGCCTTTTGATAGATGGTGTGGAAGAAGAGGCGATACTCGTACAGCCTGGAGAAGGGCCAATAATGGATGCCAGTCCTGTCGAAGGCGGAATAGATGACGGCGGCATCTTCATCGACGGCCCGGAAGAAGCTGCCGGGGTTATATCCTCTGAAACCGATATATTAATCGATACTGCTCAGGAAGGACCGGGTGTGAGGTCAGCCGAGGCAGAAATGTTTGCAGATGGAAGCGAAGGAGAAATACTTATCGATACCAGTGCTGTGAAAGGAAAACCCGGGGATGAGACCGGCATTGGTCTGGAAGATAGTATGTATGATCAGGACGGCTACAACCAGGAAGGTTTTGATGCAGAAGGCTATGACAAAGAGGGTTACAACCAGGAAGGCTTCGATGCAGAAGGCTATGACAAAGAAGGCTTCAACCAGGAAGGTTTCGATGCAGAAGGTTATGACAAAGAGGGCTACAACCAGGAAGGCTTCGATGCAGAAGGTTATGATAAAGCCGGCTACGATGAAGAAGGTTTCGATCGGGATGGCCGTAACAGCGCGGATTATGACCGGGAAGGCTATAACTCCCAGGGCTTTGATAAGGATGGCTTTGACCGGGAGGGCTTCGACAAAAATGGTTATGACCAGGCCGGCTTCGATCAAGAGGGCTATGACAAGAACGGATTCGATCAGAGCGGCTTCGATAAAGAAGGATTTGATGCGGAGGGTTACAATAAAGAAGGTTTCGACCAGCTTGGTTTTGACCAGGAAGGCTTCGATAAAAACGGCTTCGATGCCAAAGGATATGACCGGGAGGGCTTTGATAAGGCCGGTTTTGACAGAGAAGGCTTCGATCAGGAGGGATTTAATAAAGAAGGATTTGATCAGGCTGGTTTCGACAGAAATGGCTTTGATAGGAATGGTTTTGATGAAGAAGGCTTCAATAAGGCTGGATTTAATGAGAATGGCTATGACCGGGAAGGCTTTGATGCTGGTGGTTTTGACCGGGAAGGTTACAATGCGAAAGGTTTTGATAAAGAAGGTTTTGATCGGGATGGCTTCGATGGGGAAGGATTCAGTAAAGAAGGTCTTGACCGGGAAGGCTTTGACAAAAATGGCTTCGATGCCAATGGCTATGACCGGGAGGGCTTTAACAAAGCTGGTTATGATCAGGATGGTTATGGACGCAACGGCTTTGATGCGGAAGGTTTTGACCGGGATGGATTTAATGTAAACGGCTATGACCGCTTGGGATATGATCGACAGGGCTTTGATGCCCAGGGCTATAATAAAAATGGTTTTGATAAAGCCGGATTCAACCAGGAAGGCTTTGACCGGGATGGCTATGATAAAAACGGTTTCAATAAAAGCGGCTGGGATCGTGAAGGTTATGATAAAAATGGTTATGATGCCGCTGGTTATAACCGGGATGGCTATAATCGGGAGGGTCAATCCCAGGAAGGTTACGATGCCGACGGCTATGACAAAAAAGGTTTCAATGAGCATGGCTATGACCGGGATGGCTATGACCGGGATGGTTTCAATTTTGAGGGTTATAGCCGCAGCGGACGGGATCCCTGGGGCTATGACAAACAAGGATATGGCAAGGATGGCTACCATTGGAGCGGCTATGATGCTGACGGCTATGACCGGAACGGACGGCATTGGTCCGAGGGTTCCACTGCTCCCAGCAGCGGTTCCAGCTTCGGGCCGGACAGTCCTTTCAATGTATCGACAGATGGACCTTACACGTATCGTACCCCCTTTACCGAGGGGCCGATAAACTTAGGTAAATCCGTCAGCACAAGTGACCAGAGTCCGGCAATTTATCAAGGGGATGATTACGGTAATCTGCCTGATGCTGCGGGATCGACCAAACCCCCTCTGGGTCAGCCCTATCCCAAAACAGTGGAAAAATATGGGGCTAAAACCTGGGGCGATACGATACCTGATGAACCGGAACACACAGCAATACCGATACCGAAGGACAGCGGGGCCATAGGTCCGGAAGATCCCATGAGTACACTTGACCAGCATGGTGTTGGTCCGGGGACTGATGTGCCGGAAGGCCAGGTTCCTCACATTCCCATACCGGATGAAGATCTTCCTGTTGGAGCAGAAATACCTGATCCTGATATGAAAATACCAGTGGATATGCCTCCGGTGACCGGGCCCCGGCATGGGGATACCATCACCCTTCCCGGAAAAGACGGGCATGAGTATGTTTTGGATTACAATGAAAAGACCGGGGAATGGGAGAATCTGCTTACCGGCGGCAAGGTCAGGAATGAAGATTTGGGTTCATATATAGATGATTTTAACCGCTGGCAGGATGATGTTGCCGAAGACTTAAGACGTTCAGCCCTTGACCTGGAGAAGATGGCCAATCGTGAGGATGCCAGCAGTCGGGCTATTGATGAAGCAATGAGCAAATTGAAACAGCTGGACCAAATGGAAATAGCAGCTGATAAATACGGTATTGGCCAACATGGTGGTCCTGGGGATATAAGTAAAGCCATCCAGGATTTAAGAGCTGATATGGCCGCCGGCAAAAAAATAGATGATGCCAGGATGGAACAGCTGAAGAACATTATCAAGAACCGTGTCGCAGGAGTAAGCACCGGGGATTCTGGCACGCGTTACGAAGAAGACTGGTTTAAGAACCTGGGCTTCGCCTTAGAAGCCAATATGGCCACTGCCAAAGAAGTCGTTACCGGGCAGCAGGCCGATGGCAGCATATCCTGGAAGGGAATGGCCGCCCGGGTCATCATGACAACTGCTACCGGGGGAGTGCCAGGCAAGATAATAGATGGCAGTCTGACAGTTGCTGAGGCTATGACCCGGATCCAGGAGTCGGTGGATCAGGGGGAAACGAGCTTCCGTGCCATATCCAAAGCCGTCGGAATACTTGTCTTAGGGGAGCAAGCCGGATATTTAGCAGGAAAAGGTATGGGGGCTTTAAACAAATCAATGCTGGAGAGGTTCCCGGTGTTTACCAATAAGGCGGCTGATTTTGTTGAAAAAGCAATTCTTAAAGGCAGCAGGCTGAACCAGCAGTTAAGCCGCAAATTAGGGCTTATCAGCCAGGAATCGGCTGAATCAGCCTTGAATGCTATCAAAAGACGTCTGGGAGAACTGGGCAGTGAGCAGGCCTCGGATAAGTTTATAAAACTGGCAGTGGGAAGACAAGGGGCTGCAGCCGGTGGGAAAGCGGCAACAAGCGGTGCTCGTGCGGCATCTAAGACCACTCAGGCGGCGGGCAAGACCACCCAGGCAGCATCTAAAACCACCCAGGCAGCGGGTAAAACCACCCAGGCCGCCGGGAAGACTTCCCAGGTGGCTAAACCTACCGGCAAACCGACATTGAAGACGGTGTCAGCGGAAACTCCGGGACTGAAAATCGACAAAAACAGCTTTAAAGAAGCGGGTCTGCCCCCTGATTTAAGAGGGATGCCGGCTCGTGACCAGAAAGCTGTTCAGACGGTTTGCGATAAATATGGAGTGAAAGCTCATATGAGGCCAACTAATCCCGAATCAAGAGTCTGGCTGGAAAGCGGCAAAGCCCATCCCAAACCAGAGATGCTCAAGGCCAAAACAATAAACAATCTGGATGTTGAACTGGGCTACCCCAAAGAGAATATAGGCACGGTAGGCTGCCGCAGGCCTGATCCGCTGCCGGCATCCAAACCTTCCAGTATGACCGATGCTCACTGGAACAGTCTGCAAAAACGCCATACCCAGAGGATGACGGAATTTACTGACCAGGCTGCTAAACTCAAACATCTGGAAAAACAGGGCAAAATCGTCTGGGATCAAAAAACCGGGATAATCTACAATAAACAGACCATGAAGCCCTATTGTGGTGACCATGATACCTTTGCCCTTGTTGATGCAGTCAGCGGCAAACCGGTTTCACCGCGGGTGAATGAGCAGATCAACCGGGAGATGCAATCTTTAGGAGCGACTCAGCATCCGGAACATGTGGGCTGGGATTATTCAGGACTATCAGATAAAGTTCCTGATGGTGCGGTCCCCGGAGCCCAATCACCCCGGGAGATTGCTGAAGCAATAGATCAAAAGATATTAGGCGGTCATGGAGAAGGCGGAGAAGCCTTGAACACCTATGATCCCCTCCGGGGAGAAAAAGGGGGATGGACTACTAATTGGTGGAAAGGGGGAACCAGAGCATGAGGATTACCAATGCGCAGGAGAGAAGAGATTTCTTACAGCAATATTTTATTAAGCTGGAGCAATGGCGGGAATATGATCTGACATTGCTCCAGGAAGGGAGTCCGGCAGAAGAAGCTGCCGTGGAAGCATTGCAGGAACAGCTGGCGGCTATGAGGGATGAATATGAAAACTGGCTGCCCGTCGTGCCTCTTTCCCGTTGTCCCTTCACTGGTGAAGCAGTTAATTATTGCATAGATCTTTTGGGTCTGGATGGTCTGTGGTGGAATTATGACGCCCCGGTCAGGCGGACCGGGGAGCTTCCGCACACCTATTTTGCCCTGGATGGGGCAGTAACACTGCAAGGCAGCATCGATAATGCCCCGTTTTTATGCAAACCCGGTGCCGGAGTCCCCGGGGTTTTGCCCCGGCTGCTGGCCCAGGAAGAGATACAGGCGGTTATTTCTTCCTTTCCCATAGGAAGTCACCAGGGTTATGCCATTTTCTATTTTGCCCAGGAGGCACCGGAGGATATGGTCGGAGTCAACACCTGGGGCACCTGCATATATACTTTTTTGGACGGGGAAAACATGGTGCGCTGGGGTGAATACGACCTGCATATAGATGAGTATGATTTTGAACTGGGCCCCTGGATAGAAGCGGGTAAGCTCCACTGGATAAAACCCGGGGATGAATCACTGACATTAATGACATCCAGCGAAAATTGTCCCTATATCGGATTAAAGGGCAACAGGGAATTGCAGCGCATCGAACGGGGGGAAGTCTGGAGCGGGGAGACCTATTAAAGATGGTTTATAAAGGAGGCGGCAGCATGGAAGTCAATCAGGACAATATGGCAATTATCGGTTTATACAAGCTGGCACCGGTGGATATCGACCATTTATTCCGGCGTTCGGGATCAAAGGGGAATCAGCTGTCACTATTTACTTATAATGCCGAACAGGGGGCAACCACCGATCCCTCAGAGTATTTCAAAGAATTAGCCGATAGCCCCAATTTGAACCGGGTGGCCCGACATTTATTGACACCGGCAGTAAAGCTGGAATTTAACCGGGGGGGAGCCGCTTCGGCTGAAGAGACCTACCATGCCTTTCTCTCCCTGGAGGATAATGATGTTCTGGTGCAATTTGTTGACAGTGAAGATAATATACTGCTTTTGCTCTTTGATAATGAAGAATCATTCTGGCAATGGTGGGCGGATATTTATGCAGCCAATGCTGACAGCATCTATCCATCAGTGTTTACCGACAGTCTGGAAACGGAAGTTTTGGTTTGTGCACTGCACGCCATAGATATTTATCGCCGTTCTTACATGGAAAGCATGCTGGAATATCAGGGGAATTTAGGTCTGGATATCAGCACAGCCGATTTTGTTGATCTGCTCAAAAGGGCTCTGGCCAGTAAAGATAAACGCTGGCTGTTACCTACCCTTTTTGAGGTCACCCCCGGCCTTAAAGGCAGCACTATCGCCTTAAAGCCGGAGCATCTTCAAAAAGCTGAAGAACTGGGATTTTTCAGCAGCAATGAAAACATATTGACACTGGGGGAACGCACCCAGCTGATGGGGGCAGAAATGATCACCAGCTGGCTGGGCTCCATTGGCTGTCAGGCCACAGCCCTGGTCAATGGTCAGGAAAAAAGCCTTTCCCGTATATTTATGACCGCCACGGCTTTTGCCAATCATATTTTCTCTTTTGAAACAGCAGCAGGGGGAGGGACCAGATTTCGTCACCAGGCCAGTACCATGCCTGAACTTATCCAGTCCCTGCTGAAATGGATAGAAGCCCTGCAAAAAGTAGTGGGAGGCACTCCGCCAGCGGCAGCGACCCAGGCGGAAGCCCCGGCGGTGAAATTTTGCGGTGAATGCGGTACAGAAATCAGATCAGGCAAAAAATTCTGTACCGGCTGTGGGAAACCAGTTTAAAAGGAGTGAAAAAAAGTGAGTGATTTGAAGTTCTGTCCTGATTGTGGTGCCCGGCTGGCTGCCGGTGACCGCTTCTGCGGTGATTGCGGTTTTGACACCATGTCACTGGCTGAGCCGGCAGTCTGCCCGTCAGAAATAGGGTCAGGGGGAGCTGCAGGGTCACCTGAAGTGACAGTTCAACCGGAAACCAGATCATCAGAGGCCGCAGGCCATCGAACACCAGCACCCCATTCTCCTGGGATACAGCCTTTGAGGCCAGGAGAGCCCTCCCCAGGAAGTGTCACTGGTCCGCCAGGAACAACTTCGGGCAGCAATAAAAAGGCCCTGATAATAATGGTATCCCTTCTGGCACTGGTATTTATTGCTGGTGGGGGGATATATTGGTGGCTTTCCCATAACGAACCGGGAGGGAATATCAGCAGCCCCGACCCTCTGTTAACTGAAAATGAAATTGATTTTCCCTGGGGAGATTCCCAGGAAGAACCTGTCGTGTCAGATAAATCAGCAGCCCCGATGGATTTATCCCGGGCTTCCACCTATTTGTCGGAACCGGGCTTGAAGATGACTTTCTTCGTCAATTATCCTGATGGCATGGCGGGGATCGTTGATCGCATAAGCGGCCGGGCAGTACCCAATGAGGCAGTACGGGTAAGTGAAGTGGAAGTGGGGATCGAAAGAGGCGAGGAATATGGCTATGGATTTCATTATGTCGAGCGGCCCGATGGGACTTACTATATCCTGGATAATACCCCCTATGAGATTTATCCGGTTTTGAAAAACAACCTGACAGTCGGGCAGTCCTGGAGTTATGATACCCAGGACGGTTCCATCATATACGAAGTTATCGACATGGGAGTCCATCTGGATCTGGGTTTTGCCAGGTTCGAAAATTGTCTCCTGTTGAAAGAAGATAACCAGATAGTGGGATGGCAGTCGATCACTTATTATGCACCGGGAAGGGGCAGCGTCCTGGTAATCGCCCCCGGCGGCGGTCTGGAATATTACAAGCCGACTGCCCTGGAGTCCATTGACGAAGGAACAGCGGCCCAGACCATCATTAAATGGTGTCCTAATTATAATGATATCAAGGATGATCGCACCCAGAGCTACTAAATTGGAATTCCTGGTAAAGGCTGGGAGTCAATTAAAAGGGAAGGGGAGATATTAATGCCGGCAAATTCAGGCATAATGGAATTCTGGCGGCGGATCGCATTACTGGCGGGGGTTTTAATAGGCCTGGCATTGTTTTTTTATGTGGTGCCGTCTGTTATAAGTGTTACAGCCGTAGACTGGGAAAAAGAACAGGCCGGTGAATTAAAATCTTACAGCGGTTATGTTTCTGAGGAAAAAAGGAGATTGAACCAATTGCCCCTGGATGAGTACATTCAGGAAAAGACCAGGGGACAGGTAGTGGCAGTTGACAGCGGACAGTGGTGGGAATTTTTCCATCAGGTACAGCTGGCCAGCAATGGTGAATTTGGCTTATCAACTTATGGCAGCCGAATCAGTGATGAAGTTAAAAACTCTTATTTTGCTCCGTTGCTGCCAGCTGCCGTGTATTTTAAACTGGATGAAATACCTTATTCCCAGTGGGGTCTGATGCCGGTGGACGGGAAATCCGTTTATGTCATGACTGCCCGGGGGGATCAACGTATTTATCTGCAACTGCGTTACCAGGATTATAAAACCAGTGTGGGAGCCATGTCATCACCCTACCGGGTGGCGCCGGGGTGGATATACCATCCCTATCGCACTACTGGTATTATTATAATGGCCCTGGCAGTGCTGCTTTATATATTATTGCCCCGCCGGCAAAGACTGCCGGATGATATCAGCTATACCACTGCCAGTATGGTGGCCGGAGATATTGTGGCAGTAATCCTTTTAGTACCCTTTTATGGCTTACCCTTCCTGATCAATGGCGGGACAGTGCAGGCCTTTACCGATCTGTGGCCCATTACATTGGTTATGTGGTTAATGGCCCTCTTCGCCGTAATTATAATTTATTATAATGCCTGGTATTCATCCTTCCGTATAGAAATCACCCCGGAAGCCCTTTATATTTTAAGTTTTAAAGGCATACGGGAATGTCGTTTCGACGAAATGAAAGCAGTAGAAGTGATCTCATTAAGAAATCCCGGCTGGTTCCGGAAACTATTTTTAGCCCTGGCATTCATAAGCATATTAAGCGGCAAAGGCACATCCACCCAGCCAGCCGGTACCGCCTTGCTGTCTGCCACCGCAGCATACGGAGGCCTGGAAATCACCGGCATAGCCGGCAAACCGATTTATATCTGGTTCAGTGACCAATTTGGCGGTGTTATAATAAATAATTTTGACCGGGTCCCGCGAGCCATCGAAGCCGCCGGGATTCCCATCACCCAGGAAGACCGGGAGATAGAAGGCTTCAGCATGTTCATGTAAGACAGGGGGTAAGACAGGGGGGACGTTTCATCTGTCTCCCCTTCGGCTCCGCTTCGCTGCGGACAATGGTTCAGTCCCCATGGCTCCTTTTTCCTTTGGACCCCCGAGCCGACAGAGGCATCGTCCCCTACAACCGCGCGTCAGCGCGGGCTCGCCTCACGCCTCACTCCTCACGCCTCACTACTTCCCCTTCGGCTCCGCTTCGCTGCGGACAATGGTTCAGTCCCCATGGCTCCTTTTTCCTTTGAACCCGCGGGTCGACAGAGGCGTCGGCCCCTACATTGTCATTCCGCCAATATATCAGCAGGAGCAGATCCTTGTGTGGAGGAAAAGAGATAAAGGCGAGGGTCTATCCACTGGATAAATCCATAGTAAAAGCCTTTGGCCAGAGTTCAGCCTTACTCCATACCACCAGCAGAAGACCGGGCTTTTCCGGAATACAATGATTGCTCCTGCAGCACATGACCCCTTTCTCCCTGCAAGTTTTTGCCCGGAACTCAGTAGATATATTTAACAAAGAGGCAAAGGAGATTTGGGCGATGAAAAAAAGATGGCTGTATCTGGTTTTAACACTGGTTCTGGTAATGACAATTCCGGCGGCGGCATACGGGGCTCAGGCAGGGAACAAAGTCAGTGTGACACTGCCGGGCTTCAAAGTTACACTCAATGGAGAAGAGTTTAATAACAACTATAGTAAATATCCTCTGATCGTTTACAAGGATATCACCTATTTCCCCATGACTTATAATGATTGCCGGTTTCTGGGGCTGGAAACCTACTGGCGGGGAAGTGATGAAGGCCTGTTCATTGAAGCTTCCGGAGTTACTGCCGCCCATCAACCATACCGGACAACAACTATGAACAATCGTAATCAAACAGCTGTAATACCGGGATTTCCTATTATGGTAAATGGGAAGTCGGTGGATAATCAAAAGGAAGAATACCCATTGCTATCCTTCCGGGACATCACTTATTTCCCCATGACCTGGAAATTTGGGGTGGATGAATTTAATTGGGATTACTCATTTGACAGCATAAACGGCCTGGTGATCAATGCCGATAATATAAAACTGATACAAAGAAACCTGCCGGAAATTAGAGCCAAAAACGCGGACGGCACCTTGAAGAATAATGTGGCAGTAACCCCCGCTTTTGTTTATTACGAAGATAACAGGGGCCAGATCATTCAGGCTTCACTGGCGGACACTTCCAGGACCAGAGCAGTATATCAACTCCCGGTGTGGACTTATGGGGACGGTGAAACTACGGTTTATGCCGGTCTTTATACTGAAGGCGGGCAGACGTTTATAACCTATCATCAGGGTGGTGCCACAATGGGGACCGATTATCTTATTCGGCTCAATGATGATGCTACAACCACCCTGATCAATGATACCCGTTTTTATATCAAAAACTTCGATGACATAAGCATCAAGTACTGGATCGGGCCGGCACCCGGTCCCGGCCAACTGTATATGCAGGGAAAAGACGGTGAATGGTATCCCCTGGGGAACCAGGACCTGCTTTACGGCTGGGCCTGGAAGGTAAGTGCAAACCAGAGCGGCGGCGGCTCCAACCAGGATACATGTTTGATAGGCAGAGACCTATATATACTGGGTTTTAATATCAAAGCCGAAAATACCAGCACCACCGGGATATATAAAGTGAACATCGATACCAGTGAAACGGTACGGATCAGTTCCCGGGAGGTAACCGGCTTTCAGATAGAAGGGGACTATATTTATTATCACAGTGATGGTATCATGTATCGTTATTCCCTGAAAGACAGGGAAGAGGAATCCCTGGGGCAGCTGGTCAAGGCTCCGGATAAAATCTACAGTTTCGCTGTTTTAAACGGTAATATTTACTGGCAGGACGAAACGAAGCGCAGTCTGCACAATTTAAAAGGTGTGGATCTTAACCCGGGAGCCGAACTCAGTGGTATGGGACTGGCTGGCGACAATAAGGAATACCTGGTAGCTTCTTTTGCTGAAACGGCTCAGTCAAAATATCGCATGATGATTCTGGACAAAAGCGGCAGAGTGGTTTTTAAAACCTCGGATGAAGCCCTGCCCCGGCATGTTTATATAACCGGGAAAAAACTATATTTTTATAATATAACTGCCGGGACGATTTGCATTGGGGAACTCAGATAGATTTAAACAAACTGCTGCAAGGATTGGATATTATGAGGGCGCATACTGCGAGGGATGCGCCCTTATTTTTATGCCAGCTATTACCAGGGGGGTCATGTTGTTTTTAAACATAACAAATAATCCACTGGTAAATGATATTAAAAATGCCTTTGTTTGATTTTTTAGAGACTGCGATCAAAGGGGTATACTATCAAAAACGTCGCTGGCCATCAGTCAAAAAGTACTGGGATTGCTGGCGAAATAAATAAAGAAGGGTGATTACTATGGATAAAAACTTTTTTCAGGATAAGAAAATCTGTATTTTAGGGGATCGGGATGGGATCCCGGGCCCGGCCATTGCCGAATGCATGCAGACAATAGGCGGGGAGATACTGTTTACCAGTACCGAGTGTTTCGTCTGAACAGCTGCCGGGGCCATGGACATGGCCAATCAGAACCGTATAAAGGAAACTGCTGAAAGACATGGTGCTGACAAAGTCGTTGTTATTCTGGGCGGCGCGGAGGCAGAATCAGCTGGGCTCACTGCGGAAACCGTCATCAACGGTGATCCTACCTTTGCCGGGCCCCTTACCAATGTAGCTTTGCACCTGCCGGTTTATCATATCTTTGAATTAAAAGATATGATCGATTCTCAAGTTTATGAAGACCAGATCAGTATGATGGAAATGGTTCTGGACATGGATGCCGTAATCGCAGAAATGGAAAATATCAGGCAGCAGTTCAGTTAAAGAGGAAGGAAATAAACATGGCCGGAACAAGAATGGTACATTATTGGGCCATTCTTCGATCATCCCGGGGATAAAGCTTCGATCGCAAAACTATGGCAGTAATTACAGGAGGTAGAATGATTATGGATTTCCCGGTTTTTAAGGGGGCAGGCTATATCATGGCACATCTGCCCAACATCATGATGCAGCATGGTACCACCATCACCATGGAGCAAATTAAAAATCCTGATTCCAGCTATTTACGGATTATAGACCAATATATTCGCAGCTATGAACAGGCAGTAAAATATCCGCCCAACCAGGTCTACATTGGCAGCCTGACCCCTGATGAACTGCAGGAACTGCCCCGCCCCTGGTATGATAACCTGACCGACCGGGGCCGGGCAGGCAAATTTGGTGAGATCTACCCGGAAGATGAATTTTATGCGGTTTTAAAAATATCTGACAGTTTTCAGCTGGTGGAACTGGAAGAGGGATTTTCCCGCAGGATTAAAAAGATAATGGCAGAGAAAAACATTTTCACCGACAAACAGCTGGACATACTGGAAACTGCCAGTGAGGCCAGCCGCATCGAGGAACTGGTGGAGTCGGGAAAGGCTGGGGGATTGTATTTGGATCGGCAGCTGGTAGGCTGCATCCGGGAAGCCCATGATACTGATCCTAATTTATCGGCAGGGGTTATTTTTGAAAATCTGGTGGCCAAGGCCTCTGGAGCCCTGGCCATTATCAATTTGCTGCAAAAAAATGATCTGGATCCGGAAATAGTTGATTATATCATTGAGACCTCGGAAGAAGCCATTGGCGATATGAATCAGCGGGGCGGCGGCAATCTGGCCAAAGCAGTGGGGGAAACAGCCGGATGCCGACAGGCCACCGGAGTGGATATGCGGGCATTTTGTGCCGGGCCCGTCCACGGGATCATTGCAGCCGCAGCACTGGTGAAAGCCGGTATTTATAAAAATGTGGTAGTGATGGGGGGCGGCTCTTCAGCCAAACTGGGGATGAACAGCCGGGATCATACCGCCAAAGGCATGCCAGTTTTAGAAGATATGGCCGCTGGTTTTGCGGTTTTGATCAGTGCCAATGACGGTGTGAGTCCCGTCATCAGAACCGATATCATCGGTCGGCATAAGATATCCTCGGGGTCATCACCCCAGGCGGTGATACAATCGATAATTGTTGATCCGCTGGAAAACAACGGTCTTAAACTCACCGATATCGACGTCTATGCCCCGGAACTGCAAAACCCTGAAATCACTGCACCGGCAGGGGCGGGGGATGTGCCCCTGGCTAATTATAAAATGATTGGTGCCATGGCGGTAAAACGCGGGGAATTAGGCAGAGAGGACCTGAATGATTTTATTGCCCGGCATGGAGTGACGGGCTTTGCTCCCACCCAGGGCCATATTCCTTCCGGAGTCCCGCTACTGGGTTATATCCGGGATCGTATTATGGACGGTCAAATGAAGCGGGCTATGGTGATTGGCAAAGGCAGCCTGTTTTTGGGCCGCATGACTGATTTGTTCGATGGGGTCAGTTTCATTATAGAAGAAAATACGGGCGCGACCCAGCCTGAAACTACGGCCCCGGCAGATGATTACAAACAGGAAATCAGGAATATTTTAGCTGGTGCCTTGCAGGAAATGGCCCGGTCAATAGCTGGGAGGTAAGAAGGTGCAGACAAAATTATATAACCAATTATTGCAGGAAGTCCTGGAAGAGACGGCCGAAGTACTTTTAACCGGCAGGACCGGCCAAAAAGTCTCCCTGGGGCTTACCACTTACGGCAGTGAGATCGCCCTGGAAGAACTCCTGGAAGGCGCTCTTATCGCTATGAAAAAGGAAGCGGGGCTCCAGGTAAGTATTATCGGCCCTGGACCGCCGGGTTGTGATTTGCCGGTCTATAAAGCCAGCAGCGATGAAGAAGTCCATGATATTCTGGGGCAGCTGCTGGCAGGTAAGGAACTGGACGGTGCAGTTGCCATGCATTATCCTTTTCCAATTGGAGTTTCCACTATCGGCAAGGTAGTGACACCGGCCCGGGGCCGGAAAATGTATATTGCCAGCACCACCGGCACCAGTGACACCGACCGCGTTCAGGCCATGGTGAAAAATGCGGTATACGGTATCGCGGCGGCCAAAGCCGATGGAATCAAAGAACCCAGTTTAGGCATCCTCAATGTGGACGGCGCCCGGCAGACGGAAAGACATCTGCTGCAGATGCAGAACCGGGGATATAGCTTTAGATGGGGCGAATCCCAGCGAGCCGAGGGTGGGCATATCCTGCGGGGCAATGACCTGCTCACCGGCAATGTTGATGTAGTGGTTTGTGATACCTTGACCGGTAATATTTTAATGAAAATGTTCAGTTCCTTTACCAGCGGCGGGAATTATGAAACTGCAGGATGCGGCTATGGGCCCGGCATCGGGGCAGAAGCGCGGAATTTGATCGCTATTATTTCCCGGGCCTCGGGCACACCAGTGGTTGCCAATGCCCTGTGTTACTGTGCATCAATGGTGCGGAGCAATATCAGCAAAATACAAAAAGAAGAAATTGAAAAGGCTAAAAAAGCAGGCTGGCAGATCCCGGCAGGCCCTCCATCCGTTGCCGGGAAAAGTGATGAAATCATGCCCCCGGCAGCCAAAGTTACCGCCGATGAGATCCCGGGGATAGACATCATGGAACTGGATGATGCCGTACGCTCACTGTGGAAAGAACAGATTTTCGCCGCTACCGGCATGGGTTGTACCGGACCCATAATTCTGATAGCCGCGGAAGATAAGGAAAGAGCCCTGAAGGTTCTGCAGGACGGGGGATTTGTTGGGTAGTTGGATAGTTGGATAGGGAAAAGTAGAAAGCAGAAAGTGGAAAGTTGGAACCTTGAGTAATATTGGGCTGCAAAGAGAAACAGGTAAGCGTGAAGCGAACCCTGCTAGACTTGCTTTTCTCCGACGTCCGAGGACTTACGACTGGCACTGACGATGCAGGGGGAGATGCTTTGTCGGGCTGCACGCTGCAGAATCCTGGATAGTTGGTTAGGTGGATAGTTGGTTAGGTGGATAGTTGGTTAGGTGGATAGTTGGAAAGTAGAAAGAGGAAAGTTGGAAACATGAGATTTATGGTGCCACGGGTCTTTCAGGGGGCGACGCCTGGGTCGATCCGGGGGTTGGCATTTTACTTACATCTCACCACAATAATCAGCGGGCTTCAGAAGTGTTCTCCAGATGGACATTGACTTTTACCTGTATATTGGCGTTCTGGATGAATTCAGGACGATCGACCTCTTTTTCCAGGTCCCGACGGTTTTTAGCCAGAGCATATTTGGAGATATCAATGCAATCAACCTTATAATCATTTTGCATTTTAGCAATAAAGGTTTCGAATTGATCCTGCAATGTTTTTTCAATGGTGTTCTCTATTTCGTGTATATGTTTTTCCGTTATAGGAACAGAATGGCTGTGTTCTGCCAATACCCCCTTAAGTTTAACAGTGATCATGAAATTGTGCCCCTGCTGATCATGATAATATTGTACTTTTCTGGAGTTAGTGACCAGGGCGGATCCCCAGTGACGCATATTACCGTGTTTTGCTTCGAAAGGTTGATAACTGTGGGCTTTTATTCCACGTAAAAGCACCAGATCATGGCCTTCTTCCACATTAAGTTTTTGCACCAGCTTATCTTTATTGAATACAGCTGCCCCATTAACTATCACCCGGTCCCCCTTGCGTTCTAAAATAGGAGCAACGGGATTGCGGCCCGGGCTCTGGTTAAAATAATCCACCAGGGTACCCACCGGCACAAAAGTCCTTTGCTTCATGCCCTCAAATAGCCCGATTAAAAAGAACCCCATATTACCATAGTTTTTTTCCGGTGTTTTCAGAATATCTTCGCCCCGGCCGGCGGCCACGGCAAAATACACAGTGCCGGGGATGTCGGCAGAACGTAAGAGAGCATCCATATATTTATTTAAACCACGTTCGGCCAGTTTTTCACCAACGATTATTACTCTAAGCATTCCGATTACATAAGCATCTGCATCAGTGAGACCGCGCTGTTGTCTGACATCAGTAGCCGATGTACCGGAAAGTGTTTCGACATTTATCTCGGTCTGGGCTTTAGGGGTAAGATTAGGGACCAGTACAGTCACATCAATGAGGTTTTTCGACGGTTTGGTTGAAGGATCATGGATGTCAGCACTATCGTGGGAATGAACATCGTAAGCACCAGCCAGGGGAAAGGCCAATTTGTCCAGCCCCCGGGAGTCCCAGCATCCGGATAGGAGAAGGGCTATTAATAAGGTGATGAGCAGATTAATTTTACCCGACATTATCAATCTCCTTTTTACGTATTACTGCAATTGCCAGCATAAGCAAGGGATAGAGCAATCCGCCCAGAAAGAAAAGATAACCGGCATATTCAGACCATTTAAAAGCGATGAGCAGATTTTGGGGCCAAAGGGCCAGGATAAACATGGGCAGGGCGATAGCAATTACCGACAAATAAAAATACTTATCACGGTTAACCTGCAGCACCTCGTTCAAGGAATAAACGGCAGCAAAACCCAGATTCATGATGGGGCGGATCCCCACCACCAACCAGAGCGCCAGGGCAATGATTTCCGGTCTCTCGAATAAGGCAAAGCTTATTGTTTTAAACGCTGTCAGCACCGGCCAGTTATTCATTTGCATAAAATCCGCACCAAAAATCAGCAAGCATGTAATAGTAACCAGCAAATACATGGAAACAGTCCAGCCTAAACTCAGCAGTCCGACCCTTAGTATGCGTTCCTTTTGCTGAATAAAAAAATAAAATACCAGAAGCACCTCTATCCCGGCATAGGAAGTAGCGCTGGACAAGGCACTGCGCGCCAGAGCTTTAAAATTTGCTTCTCCCACTGGCAGGAGATTTGTATAATCAGCATGAACCAGGGCAGACAAACCCAAAAAGACCAGGGGAATCATGATCCAGAAGAAAATTGCGTTTAACCGGGCCACTACCTGGGCACCTTTATTCATGATATAGACTGCTGTCAGGACGACGGTAAAAATTATCACCGTAAGGGGAGTCCGGGGCAACAGAAAGATGGAGGTGATCTCACTGAAAATTCTTATCACCGTAGACTCAAAAAATATTATATAAATAATAAAAATAAAAATCATAATAGTTCCCAGCCAGCGGCCAAATAATTGTTGATTCATGGTGACAAAATTGGATCCGGGCATTCTCCTGCCCAAGTTTACGATAATGAACAAGGACAACAGGGGCAGCAATGCACCAATAAGCACCGCTATCCACGCATCCTGTTGGGCATGGGCCGAAACCAGACGGGGCAGGGCGAAAATGCCGATGCCGATTTGTGCCCCGGTAATGATATAAAATAGCTGGGTGCTGCTTACGCTGTCAGATTTATTCATCTTCATTCTCCTTGTACCTGGTTGTACCCTGACGGCGTTTCTGCTGAGTAGGAATGGAGGTCGGCCTTTGGTCCATTTTCCATAACCAGGTGCGATAAAAACCGTCTTTTAAATCAGCTGGGCGCAGGGGGGCAAAAGGAGCAAAATACGGAATCCCCAGGCTTTCCAGGCTGGAGAGGTGGGCCAGTATGAATACCCAGCCCAGGGAAAAACCATATAAACCAAAAACAGCGGTTATCACCATCAAAGGCAGCCGCAGGATACGGGTTGATTGCACCAGGGGACCGGAAGGCAGTGTGAAAGTACAGATGGTGGCAATGGCGATAACGATTATAACGGCAGGGCTGGCCAGTTTGGCAGAAATAGCCGCCTGGCCCATAATGATACCTGCCACCACCCCGGCGGTCTGCCCTACCTGTCCAGGCAGGCGCAGACCGGCTTCAATTATTAATTCTATGATGAATATCTGGATCAGGATTTCAAGAAATACCGGAAAAGGAACTTCCTTGCGTGACTGGCCCAGGGAGACGACCAGATTAGTCGGCAATAATTCGGGATCGAAACTGGCCAATGCAATATATATAGCCGGCAGGGAGACTGCCAGAAAGAAAGCCAGATAACGGAGAAAACGCAGAAAGGAACCTGTATAAGTCCTTTCAAAATAATCCTCCGAAGCCTGGAAGAACTCCACAAAAAGGGTGGGCAGAAAAAAGGCGGTGGGACTGCCGTCCACCATTACAGCGATCCGGCCTTCCATTAGTTCAGCAAGTACTTTGTCCGGCCGTTCGCTGACCCATATCTGGGGAAAGGGGAAAAGGGGTCATCTTCAATATATTGAATTAAACTGGTGGCATCGAGAATCATATCGGTATCGATCTGGTCCAGGCGGTAATTGACCTCTTCCACCAAGTCCTGATCGGCTATATCATCAATGTATAAGACCGCGACGGAGGTCCGGGTGCGGCGGCCCACAGCGGTTCTCTTGACTACCAGCCGGGGATTTCGCAAGCGGCGGCGTACCAGAGCAAGATTTATATCAAGAATTTCGACGAAACCTTCCCGGGGACCCTGAACTGATTTTTCTCCCGGAGGCTCTTCCAGAGAACGAACCGGCCCGCCATGGATATCAATTATAACTGCTTCCTGGATGTTTTCAAAAATTATAACTGCCATACCGTCAAAAATACCGTGGATCATTTCCGCCTGATTGTCAGTTGTGCGCACCTGTCCGGCATTGATGGAAGTGCGGATTATGAAGTCCAGTTCCCTGCCCGGGGCTATTTCATTGGCAACTGGAACATCAGCTAGCATCAAAGGTTTTAAGATATGCTCATTTAACAGCTGATTATCCACCACACCATTGATAAAAAAAGCAGAGCCCGGCCTCTTTTCGTCATTGTTCAGGTAGAAAGGCCGGGTGACCAGATCCTGATTCTTATCCGTATAAGGCTTGAGCAGCGCCAGCTTGTCTTCATAGCTGTACGGCAAGGGTGTGGCGGGTATATCTTTGGTATCATGGTTTTCCTGCAGCTGGTCAGCCTTCACCGGGGGCACCTTTTTCAAGGGCCGCCGGGGTATCTTTCGCATCAATGAACTCCTCCTGAAAACTAATATTATAGCTTTAACCAGTGGTCTATTATTTATCCTTTGCAAATTTTTGTAGTTTATGACAGGAACTATTGTGAATATAATAGAAATAAGCATTAAAGGGGAAGGGGAAAGAAGAAATTTTCGGAAAGAGGAAAGTGGAATAGGGGCCAGGGGCTAGGAGCCAGGGGTCAGGGATTGGTGAGGCGGGTTCAGTCAGGACATAGGTTACACAAATGGTTCAAGACATAGGTAACACTTCCTATAAAATAATAGATGAAAATACTCTTTAGGAGGTTTCGTCTATGCCTTGGGAGGAGAGAACCAAAATGGACCAAAAGAAGGAGTTTGTGAACCGTGCAATGACTGAGGACATATCTTTTTCGGCTCTTTGCGAAGAATACAATATCAGCAGGAAAACAGGTTACAAGTGGAAACACCGGTTTTTACAAAATGGATACAATGGTTTATATGATCAGAGTACCAGACCAAACAACAGCCCTAATCAGCTGTCTGAAGATGCTATCATAAGCATTTTACAAATAAGATCAGCTCATCCTACCTGGGGAGCCCGAAAGATAAAAAGCATCATGGAAAGATCCTATACTTCTGTTGATGTACCTTCGGAGAGCAGCGTCAAAAGGATCCTTGACAAAGCGGGTTTGGTTAAAAAAAGAAGAGTTTCCCGTGTAAACCCAAGCCAGGATATGCTAAGACAAATGATTAAACCTGAGAATCCAAATGATGTATGGACTATAGATTTTAAGGGCTGGTGGTATTCTTTAGACAAAAACAAATGTGTGCCTTTGACCATTCGTGATGAGAAAAGCAAATTTATTCATGAGGTCAAGGTAATGGAAGATCAAAAGACTGAAGCGGTAAAAGAAGTGATGGCAGATGTTTTCAAAAAATACGGTTTGCCATCAGTGATACGCAGCGACAACGGTACCCCTTTTGCAGCGAACAATAGCCCTTTGGGGCTAACCCGCTTATCTGCCTGGTGGATGTCGTTGGGAATCCTTCCTGATAGGATTGAACCGGGTTGCCCGTATCAAAATGGCGGACACGAACGCATGCATAGGGATTTGAAGTATGAAGTCCAAAAGCAACACAAGAGAAACATTGCGTTCTACCAAGGTATTATTGATGAATGGCGTACTGAATTCAACACTGTCCGCCCACATGAAGCCCTGGAGTACAGGACACCAGCAGAGGTCTACACCCCGTCCCAGGTCAAATATGACGGAGATATAGACGAAATACTCTACCCATTTACCTTTGAAAGCCGTAAGGTTAAAGCAAATGGTTCGATAAAGCTAAAGAACACTGAAATATTTTTAACCACAGCCCTTGGAGGGCATCACATTGGCTTAGAACTCAAAGACAAAAACTGTTTAGGTGTCTGGTTCAACAAGTTTTTATTAGGAGAGATTGACTTGCATTCTTATCGTTTTTACACTATTCAAGAAAGGGTATAGTGTAACCTATGTCCTGAGCCAAAAGTGTTACCCATGTCCTGAACCTGTACCGCGGGAGGGGTGAGGCGAAGCCGCGCAGACCTATGTTTTTCCCGATACCCAATGTTGTATGGGCCAGCACCCCTGTAGGCCTGTGGGGACTTATCTCTGACGACCGACGTCTGACGACTGATGAAGTAGGGGTCGACGCCTCTGTCGACCCGCCGGGTGGCAGGGGAAAAACTAAACTGGAAAACCGTTCCCAGGTTGAAAAAATAAGGAGGCGAAAAGATGAGTGGATTAATCGTTCTCGGGGTTGTCGTAGTATTATTGGTGGTATTTCTGGTTGGTATTTACAACAGTCTGGTACAACTCAGACAGCGGGTACAAAATGCCTGGTCCCAGGTGGATGTACAGCTGAAGCGGCGTTATGATCTGATCCCCAATCTGGTCAATGCGGTGAAGGGCTATGCCCAGCATGAACAAAAAACCTTTGAGACCGTTACTCAGGCTCGGAATATGGCGGTAAATGCTGGTACCGTCCAGGACCAGATCCAGGCGGAAAACATGCTCACCGGAGCCTTGCGCTCCTTATTTGCAGTGGCGGAGGCTTACCCGGAACTGAAAGCCAACACCAATTTCCTGCAGCTGCAGGCCGAATTAACTGACACCGAAAGCAAAATTGCTTTTGCGCGACAATTCTATAATGACACTGTCCAAAAATTCAACACCAAAATTGAATTATTCCCTAACAATCTGGTAGCTGGGATGCTGGGCTTTTCCATGGTGGACTATTTTACTTTGCAGGGGGAACCAGATGCTCGTCAGGCTGTGAAAGTGGAGTTTTAAAAGGAGAACATCATGAAAAGAAAAATGTTTTCCCGCCATTGGCGTACGGCGTTTTTAAGCATAATTTCCGGTCTCTTGCTGGTTTTTGCCTTCATGGCACCACCAGCATTGGCTGATCGGTCCCTGTCCATGGAAGAACTGGTTATGGATGTTCAGGTCCTGCCCGATGCTTCTTTGCAGGTAAATGAAAGGATCACCGTCGATTTCTCCGGACAGTGGAATGGTTTTTTTATTAAAATACCACTGGGGGACACCCCCATTATTGATGTAATTGTCAGCGAAAACGGCCAGCCCTATGAATTTAACCCCGGTACAGAATATGGCCCTGCGGGGACTTATCTGACCAAAAACGAAGGCGGGGATATACTCATCGACTGGAGCATCAATGCCTATAATCAAGTGCGCACCTTCGATGTTTCCTACCGGGTGATAAATGGGGTCAAGATTCATAATGATGTAGCTGAACTATACCGGAAATTCGTCGGCGAGGCCAATGGTAATAAAATCGCTTATGTAAAGGTCAATATGGTGCTGCCCTCCGGTGCCGAAGGATATAAACAGGGGGAAGATATCAGGATCTGGGGACATGGGCCCTTGAATGGCGAGGTGGATTTTGCCGGACCTGATCAGATTATCTGGACAACCAGCAATCTGTCTCCCTATACTTATTTGGAGGGCCGGGTAGTAATGCCTGTTGATCTATTTACCGGTGTCCCGGCGGAAGCTTACAGTGACAAGGCCGCACTGGGCGGGATATTAGCCGAGGAACAGTCCTGGGCGGACAAAGCCAACAAGGAACGGGCCCAGGCCAGAGCACAGATGGGTGGAGGAGTCCTTATTAGCGGGGGCTCACTGGCAGGAATATTCATGTTATGGCGCCGGTTCGGGCGCAAACATCCGACCAGTTTCGACGGCGATTATTATCGGGAACTGCCGGCTGATTACAGCCCGGCGGAACTCAGTGTATTATGGAATTTCAATAAAATGAAAGCCCAGGATATCACTGCGACTATTCTGGACCTGGCCCGGCGGCAATTCCTTTATTTAGAAGCAGAAACCATTCAGGTGAAAAAACTTCTGGGTAGTAAGGAAGTTATGACCTACCGCCTCAGTTTCATGCCGGCACCGCAGCCGGAGGCCCTGAGAAAACCGGAAGAAGCTGTTTTAAAACCCCATGAAAAGAAATTGATCGATTATCTTAAAAACGACATCGGCGGCGGCAAGGATTTTATCTATTTGACCGACATAGAAAACTATGCCAAAAAATATGGTGAAGCTTTTCATGATTTCTGGACCGAATGGACTGGTGATATCATTGCCAGAGTGGATAAATATAAGTTTTTCGATGACACGGGCAAAATAAAGATTTTTACGGTTTTAGGCGGTATAGCTGCGATAATATTAGGGTTTGTGATCCAGGAAAAAGTACCTTACCTCGGATATGGCCTTATTATTGCCGGTTTCTTATTTGTATTCATACCCCTGCGTTTTAATCGGCGCTCAGTCAGCGGGCAGGAAGATTACGTGCGCTGGGAGGCCTTTAAAAAATTCCTCCTGCATTTTTCGGAAATGCAGCGCCATGAGATCCCCAGTCTGATCATCTGGGAACATTACCTGGTTTATGCCGTCACACTGGGGGTGGCTAAAGAAGTCATCAAACAACTGGAAATCGTATTTCCCAATATGCAGGAAGATGACTATCGGTTCGGCCATGGCTGGATTTATTATGGCGCCTATGGCAGCGGCATGAACGCCCTTAACAATTCCTTTGACGGCATAGGGAATTCCTTTGAAAGAGCCGTCAGCACCGCCCAAAAGGCGGCCAGCAAATCTTCATCCGGTTCCGGCGGCGGGGGAGGATTCTCCGGCGGCGGCGGCGGAGGAGGCGGCGGCGGCAGCTATGGGGGAAGGTAGAATAGTTGGTTAGTTGGGTAGTTGGCTAGTTGGATAGGGGGCAGGAGTGAGGCGGAAGGCGAGATAGGTGGGAGGCGGAAACAGGAGCCATGGGGACGGACCATTTGTCCGCAGCGAAGCGGAGCCGCAGGGGAGACAAGTGGCCCGTCCCTGTGGCGAGCTCAGCGAGCAACGAAAAGGAGACAAGTGAAACGTCCCCCTGTCTCTTTGAAGGAGGAGCAGCATGATCTGTCCGAAATGCGGAAATGATTCTGATAAAAGTATAAAATTCTGTGTAGAATGCGGCAGTCCCATGGCGGGTACAGGGCAGGAGAGCCGGGCAGACTCCGTGACCGAACAAGCCACCCCGCAGACTTCCGGCAGTTTGGTCGGCTATTCGGAGCGGATCAATGACCCGGCCTTTGCCAGATACATGAAGCAATCAAAAACCTGGTCGTTTACTTTTGCTGCTGTTCTGGCGGTTATTGCCATCGTGGGTTTTTATATTTATGGTGAAAGAAGCTATGAAATGGACAATCCCGAAGCCCTTTATATAGGTCTGGGCATAGGGGGGATGTTCCTGCTTATTGCCCTTTTTCAGACCATCGGCCGAGCCCGCGTTAAAGGCTGGGATGGTGTGGTAATAGATAAAAAAATTGAGAAAAAAACCCGGGAACGCGGGTCCGACGGTAATACCTACCGGGAAAGATATACACTTTATACGGTAGTCTTTAAAACTGACCAGGGCAAGACCGTGGAACGCAGCGTGGAAGATGACGACACCCATTATAATTATTATAAGATCGGCGACAGGGTCCGATTGCATAAAGGGCTGAATTCCATCGAAAAATACGATAAAACTGGAGATACCATCATCTTTTGCAATGCCTGCTCCAGTTTAAATGATATAAATGACGAGGTGTGTTTTCGCTGCTCCTGTCCTTTACTAAAGTAGGAATGAGGCGAACCCGCCCCAGCCCCATGTTTCTCCCGACGTCCGACGACTGACGACTAATGTCCGATGGTGTAGGGGTCGACGCCTCTGTCGACCCGCGGGGTCCGAACCAGGGCAATATGGGGAATGATCATTTGTCCGCAGCGCAGCGGAAAGCAGACAGTAAAGGGGAAAGGAATGATATTGTGAGTACTATTGAAACATTTTTTGCAATCGTGCTCCTGTCGGTGATTATGATTTTTAGCCAGGGGATCAGAAGGGTTATATTTCTGGTCATTCTCGGAATTTTAGTTATGGCCAAATTTGCAGGGTTTTAAAAACCGGCGGTTTATTTTTAGCCGGGGTTCCAGCTTACAGGCGAGCCTGCAGGCGTGGGGCTTTTTTTCCAGTTCGGCCGCCGTTGTGTAAAGTTTCTGTAGATGGATGCGTTGCTGCTGGATAAAATGCTCGTCTGCTTCAGCCTGTTCATAATCTTCGATAGCTTTTAGCGTAACCGGGATATGGAAGCCTATTATTTTATGAAACGCTCATAAATGCTTTTGCCCCGGTTTTTGACGATGCTCTCTTGCATTGCCGGCAGATTTTCCGCAATATCCGGCAACATGTGGCAGGGTATCCCCATCATATTTGCGGTTGTTTTTAGATTGGGGGCTTCCCGGCACTCGTTACCCCCCAGAGCAAAATTAATCTTTTCGCTGATTAATTGGACTATATTGCAGTATTATTCCTGACGGTAGAGGCTTTTCGGGTCTGCCACCGGTTTAAAAGCGGTATGATACCTGCCGCACAGATCTTTATAAATATCTATGGCCGCTTTGGTAAAAGCCTGCTGATATTCATTGGTGTCCTTGACGACTCTGGCCGGATTCCCGAAAGCCAGTTTGCCGTCAGGGATGGTTTGTTTGGCAGGCAGGACACTGCCGGCACCGATAAAACAACCATTTCCAATCTGTGCACAAGGAGCCTAAGGTAGGGGTCGACGCCTCTGTCGACCCGCTGACTGGTTCAGCCAGGACATAGGTTACAGAAATGGTTCAGGACATAGGTTACACTTCCTATAAAAGCGTAAGCGATGGGCATTGCCACCGCTTAATTATTGCTCGTACAAACAGGAGCGTTGTCATTAAGTTGGTATCAGTTAATAACCAGAGGATTTCCTGGAGATAAAACCTTCTGCCAGGGAAAAGCAATTGACTGGCATCCTGAGCGAAGTGAATCTACCCTAATGGTGCAGTTTAAAGCACATTATAGTCCCTGCATGGGGGAACATTTTCTTTGTGATCTCCTTGTCTCGCACTTGTTTATCTCAGGATTTCCGTGCTGATAGCTATGGTTTTATCTTCCGTAGTATATTGCACATAGATCAATGCCACATCGGAACTGGCGCTATAGGTGTGAAAATCGCCGCTGCTCATCTCAGAGGGATCATTAACAAAGCTCTCTTTGATTATCCCCACATACTCCTCAAAATCCTTCAGTTCGACTCCTTCAATGGCGACCATGAAAGTATTTTCAGTAACCAGAGAAGATATGATATTGCCGGCTTTGAATTCAGGAACCTTACCGGCTGCAGCCAGTTCCGCAGGCCATTTGGTTTCACCGACGGTGACATCTTCCCCGTCTTTACCTTTGACAGTAACCTTGCCATCTTTATAATCTATGTCGGCATCATCGCCGGCAGCTTTGTCCATGATTCCCTCAACCAGCTTATCAGCGATATCCTCACTGGATTTTTCACTTAAACCGCAGGAAGCCAGGG
>ENA-UOUL01001348-UOUL01001348.1-bioreactor-metagenome-genome-assembly--contig:-NODE-1348-length-35063-cov-6.784885_pt1 | contig 35063 bp, 29 predicted proteins | sample MGYA00249838_ERZ747220 | MGnify/ENA primary metagenome ERZ747220 (study PRJEB28778, sample SAMN05720191) | bioreactor metagenome | isolation source: Anaerobic biogas reactor | place: USA:Washington... | reverse complement strand
TGACGTCGGCATAGAGGGTGTATTGGAAGGTCGGTTCGGATTCTTCGGGCACGCTCCGATCGGGGAGAGCGGAGAAGGTGACGTCAAAGGTGCCGTCCGTTTCTGTGAAGGCTGAGCCGTGGGCGATATTCTGGGATGCGCCCCGGTTGGGCGGAAGCAACCAGTGTCCCCACCAGCACTAAGACGGGAAGCGCACTTCGCGGACGACGCGCCAACTCACTTTGGCACCGCCGATGGCTGCGCCCGTATAGGCGCGGGCTTTGCCGCTGAGCGTGATGTCGCCGCCCAGTTTTCCGGCATCGGCCGGAGGGGTCATCTCCACCTGAAACTTGGGTCGTTTGTATTCTTCTACGTTGAAGCTGGTTGAGCCGCTAGGCCTTCCGTCAACCTGCAACGACATGCGGCCGGTCCCGGCTCCGGTCGGTGCGGTGAAGGAGCCGGAAAACGCGCCGTAGACCATCACGCTTTTCAGCCTCTCGGGCGCGGCGTAGCTGCTGCGCCAGCAGCGTGCGGCTGGTCCAGGCGGTGCCCCAGAAGACGCGTGTGGCATTGGTACTGGCAGCCATCGGCAGGATATCGCGGTCAAACTTGGCGATCTGCACATCCTGCGCTTCATCCACTTCCAGCAGGGTTGAGGCAGTGGCGCCGACGATGTTGGCTTCCGGTGCGCCGGAGAGAAAGAAGACGCGTGCCCGTCCCACCCGGTAGCAGTAGCCGGATTCCTTGATCCAGCCTTTGTTCACCAGGCGGTTCTGCTCCAGCACGCGCTGCAGGCGGCGCATGGCGTTCAGTGACTGCGGCTTCCAGGTGGGCGAGACCTTGACGATCTCGGCGTCCTGCTGGGAGAGGCGCGCCAGCAGGTAGCACTCCAACTGGGCCTGCAGTTCATTCTTGCCGGACTGGCGCGGGAACATCACCACGATGGTCTGCCCCAACCCATGCCGGACGGAGTGCAGGACAGCTTCGGCGGCATCCCGCTGGTAGCGGCGCAGGCGCAGCTGAGAGGCGCTGGCGCAGAAACGCTCGAAGTCCTCCAGCAGGGCAACAGCGTGCTCCAGCAGGGCTGTGTCAGGGTTGAGTTTTTCGGGGCTGGCGGCATCGCCGCTTTTTAGCAGGTCTTCCACCAGCCAGTCCAGGGTGTTGTTATCACCGGTCATGGTCGCAGGTCTCCTGAATAAAGGAGGAAATAAATACGGCTGGCAGCCTGAAGTGGTGTATGAGGGCAGCCGGGGGGCGGGTTGTTCTGCCCCCGGTGAGAGAGGCACCCGGCGGGTTAGATTGCCGTCACACCAATCAGCACTGGCACAGGGCGCTGCCAGCCGTGCGGTAATCCGACTGTTAAACCAGCCGGTTCAGCGCCTGTCTTTCTGGCGGTAATAGGCGTGCAGTTTCTGCGGGTCGTTGACAATGGCCACCGCCTCGTGAAAAGCCTGCGCCAGGTCACCCGAGGGCTTGAGCTGCCGATCGGTCTTGAGCAAAGTGCCCAGCCGGGTGCAGGCCTGGCTGATCTTGTCTAGCAGCTTGATCATCTCCTCTGCCGAGCGCTCCTCAATCGTCAGGTCAGCCACGTTGAACAGCACCTCACGCAGCATGGCGATCTCCTCGCCCAGGTCCTGGCGGTACACATCATTGCTATGCCGGCGGCTGCGCACCTTGAGGGGTTTTGGTGCATCTACTGGCTGGCTGTTGTTGGCGTCATTCATCGCATGTCCTCTGGTTATGGTTCATTAAATAGGATATATGTTCTATTGATAAAGACAGTATCCGCCCATGCGGCAGGCAAATCAAGCTGTTAAAATCACCCTGTTTTCTGGGGGAATAAGCGCAAAAACCTGTCATTGTTAACAGGTTTGGACTGTGAAGTCAGGTTATAATGAACGGGTTATCAGTTTTTTGATCGAAAATTTACACAAAATGGGTCTATGATGCAGCTGACATTTTTCAACTGGTTCCTGGCATTTTTACCGGTAGTCTCGGTGCTGGTGTTCATGATGCTCCTCAAGTGGGGCGGCAGTAAGGCCGGCGCGGCGGCCTGGTTTATCACCCTGGCGGTGGCCATGCTGCGCTTTGGCGCCGGCGCCGAGCTGACGGCTTACTCGCAGGTCAAGGCCATCCTGCTCTCATTGGACGTGCTCTACATCATCTGGGCGGCGCTGTTGTTCTTCCACACCGCCAACGAAGCCGGTGCGGTCAGGGCTATTGGTGATGCGCTGGTATCGCTCACTGACGACCGCACCCTGCAGGGCCTGCTGGTGAGCTGGGTGTTTGTCTCCTTCCTGCAGGGCGTGGGCGGGTTTGGCGTGCCTGTGGCAGTCACTGCCCCACTGATGGTGGGCATGGGTTTCAACCCGGTGCAGGCGGTCATCATGACCAGCATCGGTCACGGCTGGGCGGTCAACTTCGGGTCGATGGGCACCGCTTACCAGTCCCTGCTGGCGGTCACCAACCTGCCGGGTGAGTTTATGGCGCATGAGACGGGCCTGCTCCTGGGCAGCACCGCTATCGTATGCGGCATGATTGTGGCCTTCCTGGCCGGCGGCTTGAAAGGGCTGGTGCGCAACCTGCCGGTGATTGTCATTCTCAGCCTAGTGATGGGCGGCGCACAGTACTGGGTGGTCACCAACCACATGTGGTCGTTGGGCGCCACCACAGCGGGCCTGTCCGGACTGGTGGCCGGCGTGGCTCTGCTCAAACTGCCGTTCTTCAAGCGCAAACCGCAGTCGGACGCCCCTGCTCCTTCAGCTTCCCTGGCGCCCACCGGCAAACCGATCAAATTATGGGTGGCGTTTGCCCCCTATGTCATCCTGGTAACCCTGGCGTTTGTTACCAACCTGATCACCCCCCTGGCGGAGTACCTGGACGGTGTGCGCGTCAGCCTGCAGTTCCCTGAGCTGACCACTGCCTACGGCTGGGTAACCCCGGCCGGCAGCGGGCGCAATATCAGCATTTTCGGGCATCCCGGCTTCACCCTGCTTATCTCAGCTATTATCGCCTTCCTGATCTTCAAGAGCTCCGGCTACTATAAGACTGGCATCACCCAAACACTGGGGAAAAAGGTGCTCAACAGCGCGGTCAAGTCCAGCCTGGGTATTGTCGCCATGGTGGGCATGGCCATCCTGATGTCGCACAGCGGTATGACCAACACCCTGGCGCAGGGTCTCAGTGAAGGTTTTGGCAAGGTGTGGTACCCGCTGGTAACCCCGGTCATCGGCGCGCTGGGTGCGTTTATCACCGGCAGCAACAACAATTCCAACGTGCTGTTTGCCGTCCTGCAGCAGAACACCGCTGAACTGCTCAACTTGAGCGTGCCGCTCATCCTTGCGGCTGCGGCATGCGCGGTCGGTCTGCTGCTGCTCACAGGTCTGCTCAAGCGCTCCGATGTCTGCATCGGCAGCTATATGACCCTGCGCGTCAGGTGTCCGGCTCGGTGGTACGAATCCATTGAAAACCTCGGGTGGAATCTTGTGAAAACGGAGATTTTTTCGTCGGTATCCCATGCCGCCCAACAATATTATATGGTATGTAATAATAAATTTGCAAGAACGCCTGCAAAAGCTTGCAAAAACGCTGAAAGCCGTGCCGCTATACTCAATTCAGCGGTTATTTATGCGCATTTATCCCCGCCGTTCATGCAAAACGTTTTTCGTGATTTTGCCGGACGTGCCGGGAAAGAGATGCGTTGTGGCAAAAAGTTTACTGGTATTTCTAAAAAATTGTGTTATACTATTGATTACAAAGAATAAAGGAGGATCCTCCGTTGCACAAATATGTATACCTCTTCACAGAGGGAAATGGAAAAATGCGTGAGCTTCTGGGTGGGAAGGGCGCCAACCTCGCCGAAATGACCGGGTTGGGTATGCCGGTCCCGCAGGGGTTCACAATCACCACCGAGGCCTGCACACGCTACTACGAGGACGGCGAGACCATCGCCCCCGAGATCGAAGCGCAGATCTCCGAACACCTCGCCAAGATGGAGCAGATCACCGGCAAGACCTTCGGTGACCCCAAAAATCCGCTGCTCGTTTCCGTACGCTCCGGCTCGCGCGCTTCGATGCCCGGCATGATGGACACCGTCCTCAATCTCGGCATCAACGACGAGGTTGTTGAGGGCGTCGTGAAACTCACCGAAAACCCCCGTTTCGCCTATGACTCCTACCGCCGCTTCATCCAAATGTTCTCCGACGTCGTCATGAGTGTCCCCAAGGCGTCATTCGAGCAGTTCATTCAGCAGGTCAAGGACGAGCGCGGCGTTACACTCGATGCCGAGCTGGACGCCGACGATATGAAGAAGCTCGTCGTCTTATATAAGAAGTACTTCCGCGAACAGAAGGGCTTTGATTTCCCCACCGACCCCCGTACTCAGCTCTTTGAGTCCGTGCGTGCCGTCTTCCGTTCCTGGAACAACGACCGCGCCGTATACTACCGCCGCATGAACGATATCCCCGCGTCGTGGGGCACCGCCGTCAACGTCCAGAGCATGGTCTACGGCAACATGGGCAATACCTCCGGCACCGGCGTCGCCTTCTCCCGCAATCCTTCCACCGGTGAGCGCAAGCTCTACGGCGAGTTCCTCATGAACGCCCAGGGTGAGGACGTCGTTGCCGGCGTCCGTACCCCGCAGCCCATTGACCAGCTCCGCGACATCATGCCCGAGATCTATGCCCAGTTCGCCGACATCGCCTCCCGCCTGGAGGCGCACTACCGCGATATGCAGGACATGGAGTTCACCATCGAGCGCGGACGCCTGTACATGCTCCAGACCCGCAACGGCAAGCGGACCGCCCAGGCCGCGCTGAAAATTGCCGTCGACCTGGTGGACGAGGGCATGTGCACACCCGAGGAGGCCATCCTCAAGGTCGAGTCGAAGCAGCTCGACACGCTGCTGCATCCGCAGTTTGAGCCGAAAGCATTGAAAGCTGCCAAGCCCATCGCGTCCGGACTGCCCGCGTCGCCGGGTGCCGCGTGCGGACGCATCTACTTTGACGCCGAGACCGCCGCCGCCGCTGCCAAGAAGGGCGAGCCGGTCATCCTCACACGTCTGGAGACGTCGCCCGAGGACATTGAGGGCATGGCGGCCGCGCAGGGCGTATTGACCGTCCGCGGCGGTATGACCTCCCACGCGGCGGTTGTCGCGCGCGGCATGGGACGCTGCTGCGTCGCCGGCTGCGGAGCCATCCGCTTCTTCGAGAATGACGGTTACATCATGATCGGCGAGACCACCTACCGCGAGGGAGACTTCCTCTCGCTGGACGGCTCGACCGGCAACGTCTACGCCGGTCAGCTGCCGACCACCGAGGCCACAATCTCCGGTGACTTCGCCCGCTTCATGAGCTGGGTTGACCAGATTCGTACGCTCGGCGTCCGCGCCAATGCCGATACGCCTCAGGATGCCCGCCAGGCCGTCGAGTTCGGCGCCGAGGGCATCGGCCTGTGCCGCACCGAGCACATGTTCTTCGAGGCCGACCGCATCGCCGCCATGCGCGAGATGATTCTCTCCAAGGACGAGGCGCAGCGCCGTGTCGCGCTCGATAAGCTGCTCCCGATGCAGCGTGACGACTTCGTGGGCATCTTCCGTGCAATGGAAAACCGTCCCGTCACCATCCGCCTGCTTGACCCGCCGCTCCATGAGTTCCTGCCGACCGAACAGGCTGATATCGAAGCACTCGCCGCCGATATGGGCTTGGCCGTCTCCACGCTCAAGAGCACCATCTCCGAGCTCCATGAGTTAAACCCGATGATGGGCCACCGCGGCTGCCGTCTCGCCGTCAGTTACCCCGAAATCGCTGAGATGCAGGTGCGCGCCATCATTGAGGCTGCCGTCAGCGTCAAGAAGTCCGACGGTTACGACATCGTTCCCGAGATCATGGTTCCGCTCGTCTGCGACCGTAAGGAGCTGCGCTTCGTACGCGGCATCGTCGACCGTGTCGCGAAGGAAATCATCGACGCGTCCGGCATCACGCTCGAGTATAAGGTCGGTACGATGATCGAAATCCCGCGCGCCGCCCTCACCGCCGACGAGATCGCCGAGGAAGCTGATTTCTTCTCCTTCGGTACCAACGACCTCACCCAGATGACCTTCGGCTTCTCCCGCGACGACGCAGGCAAGTTCCTCGACCAGTACTATCAGCGCAATATCTTCGAGAGCGATCCGTTCGCGCGTCTCGACCTGCACGGTGTCGGCCGCTTCATCGAGATGGCAACGACCCTCGGACGCAAGACGCACCCGGATATCAAGCTCGGCATCTGCGGCGAACACGGCGGCGACCCGTCGAGCGTTGCGTTCTGCCACCGCGTCGGACTCGACTACGTGAGCTGCTCGCCCTTCCGCGTTCCGATCGCCCGGCTCTCTGCCGCGCAGGCCAAGGTCAACGAATAATCCCTCTTTTCTCATCGCGCGTACGAAACCATGCCGTTTCGTACGCGCGATGTTTTTGGTCTCAGCGATGGAACCGGATGGAACCGTTTGAAATGATTAAAAACGAAGCTGAACCCTCGCAATTCGGGTCTTGTTTTTATCGAAGGGTTGGTTTATAATGGTTATATCCTGTCGGAGCCGGCTCTGTAGGCGGAGTTTGCACAGGGCAAGCTGCTGTCGTTCTTCCCGCTGATCATTCGCTGTTCGGAATGCTGCGCAGGTACATCGCGCAGAACGCAGAAAGGAATTCATATGGCCAGAACAGATTGGTTTACCCATGCACGCTTCGGATTGTTTCTGCACTGGGGGCTGTACGCGCTGCCAGCAAAGGGTGAGTGGAGCTACGCGTATGATGACTGGGCGCCGGGGGAATATGAGGCGCTGGCGGAACGGTTCAACCCGACGGAGTACGACCCGCAGGAGTGGGCGAGACTCGCGCGCGCGGCAGGGATGCGGTACGCCGTGCTCACGACCCGACACCACGACGGTTTCTGTATGTTCGACAGCCACTATACACCGTACCGCATCGCCAATACACCCTACGGCCGCGACGTCACGCGTATGTACGCAGACGCTTTCCGTGCCGAGGGACTGCGCGTGGGATTCTACCACTCGCTCCCCGACTGGACGCATCCCGGGTATGCCGATCGGGAAAGCCCGGAGTTCATCCGGCACGGCGTGCTGCATACGCCGACTCCTGAGCAGCACCGTGCCTTTCAGACGCTTCTGTATAACCATGTCGAGCAGCTCATGACCGAGTACGGAAAGATCGACCTACTGTTTCTGGACTATACCAGCAAGTTCAAGGCGAACGAGGACTACTTCGACCGCGAGCGGCTGCTGGAGATGGTCTACCGCAGACAGCCCGACATCCTTGTCAACGACCGTCTCTCGTATTTCAAGGAGAATGCACGTGACTACGACTACTACACGCCGGAGATCTGTATCCTGAATCAGCCGCAGACCGTGCGCGGCAAGCCGGTCGCGTGGGAGACTTGCGCGACGATGAACCGACACTGGGGCTACTGCACGGACGATACGGCATACAAACCCGTCGAGACGATGGTCGCGGGGCTGATGGGCTGCGTGTCCCAGGACGGCAACCTGCTTTTGAACATCGGTCCGGAGCCGACGGGGAAATTCCCGCCGCCGGCTGTAGATCGTCTGCGGGAACTGTCCGCGTGGATGCTCTGCAACGGTGAGGCAGTCTATGGCTGCGGGAAGTCGGAGTTCCCCGCGCCCTACGGCTGCTGCTATACGCAGAAAGACCGCAGCATCTATTGCTGCTTCCTGATCCCACCGATGGGCGACGTCATCCTCCCCGGGCTGAAGAACAAGATCGAGCGCATCGTGCACCTGCGTACCGGCAAAGAGGTGAAGCAGGTGGACTTCTGGGGCTATGAGCTGCTCAAGCCGGATGAGATACGTATCCGCCCGGGAGATGTCAAGACCTGCGACGTCCTCCGCATCGACCTGAAAGTTTAACCTATTGAGCAGTGATACAAGAAAAGCGTCCGGAATTCCGGACGCTTTTTCTTCATCTGCACTTTTGTGTCAACAAACAGGTTCAGAAGCACCGGCTGTGATGAGCCGCACGGACCGAGCACACCGGAAGATTTACAGCGCGATGACGGTCTGCTCCTCATACGCTTTGAGCGCGGCGGTGCAGAGCGCATGTGACAGGCGGGTCTCCTCGGGGGTGAAAAGTCCGAACGCGACCTGTTCCCCGGCATACTCAAGGCAAAACGCGGCGATCATCTGCTGCATGGCATCGCAGAAGCCGAACTCAAAGATGCCGCCGGTGACGGTCGGGAGCATCGGCTTGAAGCCAAGGTTGACGCGGCACCACGCCTGCTCCTTGCCCCAGCTCTCGGTATACCAGAACGCGCCGGGGTCGTCGGTCGAAAACCGCGCGGCGCACTGCATGCCCGTGATTGCAATGCTCCACTTATTCGTACTGCCCGGACTCATGCGCTTGGTCTCCAGACGCATCGGGAACTCGTCGCCGTTTTGATCCTTCGTACGGCACAACAGCACGGCGTTCTCATAGGTCTCGCACGGTGCGGTGCCGCCGTGGCCGTCCGGGCGGGAAGAGACGAGGTTCGAGAAGATCGCGTACACCGACTGCGGCAGATACCCGAGCCGGAAGGGGATGTGCTGCGTATGGATCCCCAAATCACCCAGGCAGCCATATTTCCCGCAGGTCGCGACACGACGCTTCCAGTTGATGGGCTTGTTCAGGTCGAGGTCGGAGGCGTGCTCGAAGGCGGCATTGACCTCAATGAGCCGACCCATGCGGCCCTCGCGTGCCCACTGAATGAGCGTCTGAGCGGCGGGATAGTAAGGAAACTCACTGGAGCAGCGGACGAAAACATCGGGGTGAGCGGCCAGAGTGTCAAGGATGGCGGTGTTCGCCGCCTGATCGATGCCGAAGGGCTTCTCGCCGAGCATCGCCTTGCCCGCGCGGATGCAGGCGACATAGGCCTCCTCGTGAAGATCGTGGGGCAGCGCGATATATACGGCGTCAACATCTTCCCGGTTGAGCAGCTCATGGTAGTCGGGCGTCTCATAGGTGACGGTGGGGACGTTCTTGATGAACCACGCGCGGGATTTTTCGCTTCTGGAGCAGACGGCGACAATCTCCGGGTACGGGATATCGTCACGTACAAACTGACCCCACCTTGCGGCAGCGCCGGCGAACTCTCGGGCCATCATCCCGCAGCCGATGATGCCGAAACGGATCTTTTTCATAGCTCAGATGACCTCCATAAAGTCGCGATCGGGGAGTGCAGGCAGCGCGGCGGACGGCCGGTCGAGGTAAAAATACGCTGTGGACGCGATGTCATCCTGCAGCGGCAGATAGCGGCCCTCTGAGCGCCAGCCGAGCGCCTGAATCGTGACGCGGATATCGTCGCAGAAGCGGATAGGGTCGGTGATGTGCCAGCGGTACAGCCCGAAGCGTTGCTGCGACTGGTATGCGCCGTCGGTGGAGATGACGGCGAGACCCGAGTAGGGCGTGGTGAATGGCGTATACCGGCCGCCGACGTCGAAGTTGTACGAGCCGCAGAAGTAGTCCTCGGTGCCGGTGCCGCAGATGGTCGGGTAGTCGCGGTCGCCGTCGAGGAAGAACTTGATCTCACCCTCGCCCCACCAGCCGGTGTTGTTGACGCCCCACGCGAGATAGGTGCCGACGTACTGCCCGCGTCCGTGGATACCGTCGAGCACGGTGCAGACGTCCCGATAGGCAAGCGGGTTGACACGCCGCCACTGCGCGTGGAAATAGGCAGCGTCATCCGGCACGTCGGTGAGCGCGTAGGTGAGCTGATAGTAAACGACCATCTCCTCTGCGCCGCGGTTTTCGAGAGTGACGCGCGCGTGGGTACGGAAGGGCATAGGCCAGTAGCAGTTGAACGCGCGGCCCGGGTTGACGCAGACCGCCAGCGAGCTGATCTGCGCGTATCGTCCCCAGCCGGACGCAAAGAAATCCCCCATCGGGCATTCGACCGCCGGAGTCTCGCAGCCGTCCCAGTAGAAACGCAGAATGGTGTTGCGCCAGGAGGTCTTGCCGCCGGTGGTCATCCAAAGATGCTGCACGCATCCGGGACCTGAAATGTCGGCGAGCGTGAACGTCTCACCCGCCGGGATGACGGAATACGGGTTGACCTTCCAGCCCGTCCCGAGGTCGCGTGCGGCGTTTCTTGCGGAGCCTTCCGCAAGCGGGGTGCGTCCGCCGCCGGACTTCTCCCCCGTCAGGTTCTCAGATGAGATCGACCGGGTTTTCGCGGCGGAGAGGGTGAACAGGTTGCCGAGATCGCTTCCAATGCCGTTGAACATATGCGTACCTCCTATAGCGATGTGAGCAGATCCGCAGCGCAGTCCGTGATGCGCTCTGCGGTATCGGGCAGCAGCGGGCCTGTGATGTTGGCGGCAAAGAAGCTCTGCGCTTCATAGCCGCCGGCCTCCGCTGCCTCCCGCGTCGGGATGTAGCAGCAGACGCTTGATGTGTACGCGCAGGTCACCGTACCCAGTACGCGCGCTTTGATTCGCTTGCCGATATCCGTGACGACCTCGCAGGGCATGAAGACGATCTTTACGCCGCCGAGGTTGAGCGCCGCCATGCGATAGGGCAGTGCGGTGCGGATGGTGCCGTCCGCGTAACGGGCGAGCGTGATGCGCGCGCCGGCTCTGCGGTAGGCAGGCTCATCCGGGTCATCCGCAATCGCCTGCCACCACTCTGCCGGATGCTCCAGCGCGCCGAGCGTAATCGTCCGCGTACGGATGCGTAGCGTATCCGTGAGCCTGCGGGACGGGACGGCGGTATCGAAGTCGCGCAGGAAGTCCGCACCGGCACGCTCGAGCGTCGGGAAGTCGCAGCCTGTAAAGCCATCGCCCAGTGCGCCGAGGTTGACCGCGTCGAAGTTCGCCGCCGGACGCGGGTTGATATCGCCCGCGCAGCCCTGCAGAAACGCCGTGATGCCGCCGTGTTTTTTCTCATACGCACGCCGTACCGCGCCGACCCAGTCCGCCGACGCAAGCAGGTTTGTATGTCCCATCACCGTCGCGTGGCAGGCATAACTCCAGACCATCCCGATCGGAGAGCCGTCCGCGCGGTGAAAACGGAACACATCCAGGTCAAGGTCGCGCGCTGTATCCTCATCATACGGTGCAAAGTCAACCCTGCCCCGGCTGTTCGGACGGCGGCGGCTCACTCCGAACCGGCTCATCCCGCGCGCATACTCGATGTATCCGCAGACGGCGCGTTCCGTACACTCGCGTACGGCATCAAGGGCAAGCCCGCAGATATGCATGCAGTGCTCGACATCCGGCGTGAAGTCGGACGTGAGCGGCGTGCCGTTGACATGGGTGAACGGCGCGCGGATGGTGCGCAGCCGTGTATCCGGCCCCGTCATCGACACGGATGAATGCGTATGCGAGTAGTTGAGCAGTACGTTTTCCGCCGGGACATACGCTTTGACCGCATCCCGTACCGCGTCCGCAAAGCTCTCGTCGCCGTACAGCAGGTCAAATGTCAGGATGAGCAACGGGATATCGGCTTCGATATAGACCGCGGTCATATAGAGCGGGTCGTGGACACCCTCGGACAGACTTTTTCTTGCGGCGTATCCGGCGAGCATCACGGGGAATGCCGGTGTAATGTCCCGGCGCGTCATCCACAGCCTCATCGCGCATATCTCCTTTTACGCCTTGTGTTCTTTGTAGAACTGTTCGTAGTACGCAAGGTTTTCCCTCAATAACCGCGGCGTGTCCAGTCCATATGGGCACTTATTTGCGCACGACCGGCAGTTTTTACAGTCGTTGATCCGCAGCATCGCGTCGCGTATCTCATCGGTGAGCTGCTGCGGCACCGGCGAGCGCATCAGGAAATACTTGCGCCGTGCGCACTGCGGAATGTCAATGCCGGCGGGGCACGGCAGACAGTAGCCGCACGCGCGGCAGAATTCACCTGCCAGCTCCCGGCGGTCACGGTCGATCGCGGCGGCGGTCTCGGCATCCTCGGGCGGCGGATTCTCCGCGTAGCTTAAAAACTCCGCCAGCTCCGACGCCTTCTGTACGCCCCAGATCGGCACGACGTTCGGGAAGCGCCGGATGTACGCAAACGCAGCCTTCGCATCCGTCAGCAGTCCGCCCGACATCCCCTTCATTGCGATGAATCCGATGTCGCGTTCTTTGCATAATTGTACCAGCTTTTCATCCTTCTCCGATGCGAGCACACAGAACGGATACTGTAATGTGTCATATTTTCCGCTCAGTACCGCCGCCTCCGCACGCGGAAGACCGTGGTTGGTGACGCCGATAAAACGTACCCATCCGCGCCCTCTGGCCTCGAGCAGACCCGCGTACGCGCCGTCGGGATCGTCCGGGTCGGGCAGCGGATTGGGATTGTGAAGCTGCAGGATATCCACGTAGTCGGTGCGCAGCCGTCTCAGGCTCAGCTCGACATGCGCCAGGACCCCCGCCTTTGTGGTCGCGCCGGACTTCGTGGAGATGATGTAGCTCTCCCGCCGTACGCCGACGAACGCCCTCCCGAGCTTTTCCTCGGAGTCGGTGTAAGCGTTGGCGGTATCAAAGTAGTTGACGCCGCCGTGCAGAGCCTGACGCACCAGCAACACCGCGTCGTCAAATGAAATCCTCTGAATCGGCAGCGCACCGAAAGATGTCGCCGAGACCATCAGTCCCGTGCGTCCCAGTCGGATGTAGTCCATGCTCACACCATTGCGTTCGACAGCACGCGTCCGCCCATCAGATGGAAATGCAGATGATTGACGGTCTGTCCGGCATCCTTTCCGGAGTTGGTGACGACACGGAAGCTCTCAAGTCCTTCAGTCTTCGCGACCTGCGCGGCAACGGCGAAGATGTGCCCGACGAGCACGCCGTCCGCCTCGGTCAGCTCTCCCGCGCGGGCGATGTAGCGCTTTGGGACGATCAGGATGTGCGTCGGCGCCTGCGGGTTGATGTCACGGAAGGCATAAATCGTCTCATCCTCATAGACCTTCGTCGACGGAATCTCACCGGCGATGATTTTGCAGAAAATACACATAAAGATAAACCTCCGAACAGAAATGAAGGGGCGCGGACGTCAGACGCCCACGCCCCGGGATGTATGGTCAGGATTCTTCGGGCGCGTCAGCCTCCGACGCTTCCTGCGGCTCGGGTTCAGGCTGGTGTTCACCGTAAGGAGTGTCCTGTGGATGGTACTCACCGTGAGGAGCGGCCTGTGGATGGTACTCACCGTGAGGAGCGGCCTGTGGATGCTCCTCACGAGCTTCCGGTACTTCGCGCATCTTTTGAACTTCCGGCACCTCGCGCATTTCCTGCATCGATGCGGCATCAGGTACCGTGCCCATGTCGGGCGCTTCGGAGGGTTCGGGCGCGGCTTCCGTATCGGGTGTCACGATGGGAGCCGCAGGCTTTTCGGTGACAGGCGCGGCGACTGTGATGTCCTCATCGTCATTGATATGCCGGGGAGCGGCATGGGATATATCGGTTTCTTCCTCCTCCTGGGTGGGGTCGGCGGACGCGACGCGCGGGAACTGGGCACGGCGGACGCGGCGTTCCCGGGTGGTCTGGTAGATACGCGGGCCGGTTTCAAGACCCGGGACAACACGGATGAGCGCAGGCATCACGTAGAGCTTGAACGCTTCGGTAAGTGCCACGGAGAGGATTGCGGCGGCGAAAATCAGCACCCAGTCAAGCGCGGCAAGCTCGGAAAAGCCCAGAAGCTCTCTCAGCGGCGCGGCGCTGACGCACAGTATATGAACCAGTATGCCAATGACCGTGGAGATCACGAGCGACAGGAGGTCGGCGAACTTGCCGGGTGACCAGAGCGGCGCGCGCTCGAAGCGTACGGAGAAGCTCGTCAGCAGCGTCCCGATGAGCAGCACGGAGAAGACAAGCGTCTGGCGGTAGGTGTCGAGGGACGAGCCGATGGGGAGGGTCTTCTCAGCGAGGAACAGCAACGCCACGCAGAAAAGTGTCTGGATGAGCGCCTGGACGCCGATGGAAATGAGGAGACTCCAGTTGACGGCGGGGCATCCGGCGGCACGCGGCGGACGCTTCATCATATCGCGCTCCGGGGACTGCGTGCCGATGGCGAACGCCGGGAGCGAGAAGCTCACGAGGTTTGCAAGCAATATCGCAAGTATGGGGAACGGGCTTCCGAGTCCGGCAATCGCGGAGATGAGGGTCGTGAGCGCGGCGGCGGCGGCAGCCGACAGCAACAGACGCGCCACTTTGCGGATGTTCTCATAGATTGCGCGGCCTTCTTCGACGGCGCCGACGATCTGTGCATAGCTGTCGTCCACGACGATGAGGTCGGAGGACGAGCGGGCGATCTCGGTGCCCGATGTACCCTTCGCGACGCCGATATCCGCGCGCCGCAGCAGCGGAACATCGCTGACGCCGTCGCCGGTCATCGCAACAATGTCGCCGTTTTTGTGCAGCGCCTCAAGGATGCGCAGTTTATGCTCGGGCGTCACGCGCGCGTAGACCTTCGCGCTCTTGACGATCGAGCGCAGTGTACCGTCGGACATCTCGTCGATCTCCGCGCCGGTCAACACGAGCTTCTCTTCCGTCTCGCCGAGTATCCCGATCTCGCGGGCGAGTGCCACGGCGGTTTCACGCGATTCGCCGGTGACCATCAGCGACCGGATCCCGGCGCGGTCGGCGCGGCGTACGGCTTCCTTCGTATCCGGGCGCGCCGGGTCAAGCATCCCGACAAGCCCTAAGAACACCAGTTCACTTTCGAGTTCCTCGGGGGAACTCTCCTTCAGCGGCGTGGTAAATTCCCTGTATGCGACGGCGAGCACTCTGAGCGCACGGTCGGACATCAGGCGGTTGATCGCCAGAAGCTGACGGCGGAACTTGTCGTCGAGCGGACGGACGGAACCACCGAAGTCGATGTCGGTGCAGCGGGAGAGCACGACGTCAGGCGCACCCTTGGTGTAGGCAATGGGGTAGCGTCCGCCGCGGTGGATGGTGGTCATCATGCGGCGGTCGGCGTCGAAGGGAATCTCAGCCATCCGGGGGAAGGTGGCGTCGAGTGTAGCCTTCTTCAGTCCGGCTTTTTGGGCGAGCGCAACGAGTGCAGCCTCAGTGGGGTCACCGACGGCGGACCAGGTGTCGATGGCAGTTTCCTCGAGCGCAGCGTTATTGCACAGTGCGGCAGCGGTGAGGGTCATGATGAGGTCACGGCGCGTAAGGGGATTGAGTTTCTCTCCGTCGGCGTTGCGCATGGCGCCCTCGGGGGTATAGCCGAAGCCGTCGACGGTCGTGATGCGGCCTCCCGACCAGAGCATCGTGGTGGTCAGCTCGTTTTTCGTGAGGGTACCGGCCATATCGGCGCAGATGACATTCGCGGCGCCCAAAGATTCGGCGGTGGAGAGACGTCTGAGGATCGCGCCGCGCTTCTTCATGCGCTCCATGCCCTGCATGAGTGTAAGCGTCGTGACAACGGCGAGACCGGAGGGAAGGATGGCTGCGGCGTAGGCCGTCATCTGCGCGAGGGTATCGTTCTGCGCACTGTCCCGACGGAGGATTCCGAGGATGATCAGCAGAATCCACCCGATGGCACAGAAGATGCCGAAGCCCTGCCCGACGCCGCGCAGCGCGCCGGCGGAGTCGGAGACGGGAACGGTGTGGAGCGCGTCGGCGACATGTCCGAGTTCGGTCTTCGTGCCGGTCGCGACAACAACGCCGCGTCCGCGCCCGTAGATGACGGCAGAACCCGCGTACGCCATATTGACACGTTCGGAGACGGGGGCGGGGCCGGGCAGCACGGCGTCGGCCTCCTTGAAGACCGCCGATCTGGCACCGGTGATGAGGTTCTCGTCGATCTGCATACTGACGGTGCTGATGAGCCGCAGGTCCGCGGGAACGATGTCCCCGGCTTCGAGCAGGACAATGTCGCCCGGGACGATCTCCGCAGTCGGGAGCGTCTCAGCGCGCCCATCACGAAGAACACGCGCACCTGTCGGCGTGACATTCTCCAGTGCCTCGACCGCACGCTGTGCCTGACCGTCCTGGATGACGCCGGGCACGACACGAGCCGCCGCCGCAATGAGGAATAAGACTGCCGCCGCGTACTGCTTCGTCACAAGCGCGCACAGCAAAGCCAAAAGCGCGACAATCACCAGGAAGTCCGAGCACTGCGCGAAAATTACGCCCGCCATGCCGGACTTGCTCTGTATCGGCCAGACGTTCTGTCCGTAGCGCTCCAGACGATGGCGCGCGCCTGACTGGGTCAGACCGTTCTTCTCATCCGCGTTCTGCTCGCGGATGGCGTCCTCAGCAGATTTGTTGTACCATTCCATCCCTTGCTACCCCCGTATATGACGTACCGTTCTGTCTGTTTACACGCGGATTTGACCGCTGCCCCGAATCGTATACTTAAACGTTGTCAGCGCCGTCAGGCCCATCGGGCCGCGTGCATGCAGCTTCTGTGTTGAAATGCCGATCTCCGCGCCCAGACCGAACTCGCCGCCGTCGGTGAACCGTGTCGACGCGTTGACATAGACCGCCGCTGCGTCCGCATGTTCGAGAAACGCGTCCGCGCGGGTATAACTCTCCGTCACGATGCACTCCGAATGCCCCGTGCCGTTTGTGTTGATCTCGCGGAGCGCTTCGTCAAGCGTGTCGACGATCTTCACCGCGAGGATATAGTCCAAAAACTCCGTATAAAAATCCGCATCCGACGCCGGAACCACGCGTTCGCGCCCTCCGAGGATTTGATACGCCCGCGCATCACACCGCAGCTCAACATCATACTCCGCGAGCGCATCGTACGCAGCCGGGAGAATGCGCTCCGCCATGGAGCTGTGACAGAGGAACACCTCCGCCGCGTTGCATACCGACGGTCGTGAGCACTTTGCGTTGACGAGGATGCGCACCGCCATTTCGGGGTCGCAGCCGTCGTCGGCGTAGACATGGCAGATGCCGGTGCCGGTCTCGATGACCGGAACACGCGCGTTCTCAATGACGGCGCGGATCAGGCCCGCACCTCCGCGCGGGATGAGCACATCGAGAAGCCCCGTCGCCGTCATCATGTCATGCGCGCTTCGGCGGTCGGTATCCTCACACAGTGCGATCACGTCCTCGGGCAGCCCGGCATTCTTCACGCCCGCGCGCATCGCTTCCATCAGCGCGATATTGGTGCGGATGGCCTCACGTCCGCCGCGCAGGATGCAGACGTTGCCGGACTTCAGGCACAGCGCTGCCGCGTCGACCGTGACGTTCGGGCGCGCCTCATAGATGATACCGACGACGCCCAGGGGAACCCTTCGGCGTTCGATGCGCAGACCGTTGGGACGCATCCCGCCGCCGTCGGCAACTCCCACGGGGTCTTCCTGCGCCGCGACGTCCCGTACACCCGCGACCGCACCCGCCAGACGTTTCGGCGTCAGCGTCAGACGGTCAAGAAGCGACGCGCGCATTCCACCGGCTTTCGCGGCTTCGACATCCGCAGCGTTGGCCTGATAAATCGCGTCGGCATGCTGCTCAAGCGACTTCGCCATCTCTTCGAGCGCACGGTTCTTAGCGGCGGTTCCCGCCGACGCAAGCGTCCCTGTGACAGCCTTCGCGCGCAGTCCCAGCTCCCGTACGGTCAGCATGATTTTTCCTCCGGTACAAAGATCGTACCCATCCGGCGGTTATTTAAAATATCGTATAGAATCTCCGGATTCTCCCCGCACGTGATGACCATCGGAATCCCCGCCGACAGACAGGTCTTCGCGGCGTTCAGCTTGGTGAGCATCCCGCCGGTCCCTCTGGATGTTCCCTCACCTCCGGCAGCTTTGAGCAGCATGTCGTCGATCTCGCGGACGACGGGGATGCGGCGGGCGTCCTCATTCTCACGGGGATCGGCGTCGTACAGTCCGTCGATATCCGAGAGGATGACGAGCAGATCGGCATCGGTGAGCAGTGCGCAGGTGGCGGCGAGCGTGTCGTTATCCCCGAAGGTCGTGATGTGGGCAAGCTCGAAGGTGGAGACGGTGTCGTTCTCGTTGACGATCGGTACGACGCCGGTCTCAAGAAGACGCATGAAGGTGTGCGTGACGTTTTCCCGGAGCGTCGATGACTCAACGACGTCGCGGGTCAGAAGAAGCTGCGCGACGATATGTCCGTACTCTCCGAAGAAACGGGAGTAGAGGTTCATCAGTTCGGACTGTCCGACGGCGGAGGCGACCTGCTTGGCGGCAACATCGCGGGGATGCTCGCTCCATCCGAGTCTTGCCGCGCCCGCGCCGACCGCGCCGGACGTGACGAGGACAATCTCGTGCCCGGCATTCTTCAGATCCGCAAGCACGCGGGACAACCGCTCGATGCGTCTGAGGTTGAGTTTTCCGTTGTCATATGTCAAAGAGCTGGTGCCGACCTTGACGACAATACGACGGCACGCGCGTAAATCCAGCAAAGTATTCCCTCCGGTCCGGTCAAAACTGGGATACATAATTCTTCCTTTTTACTATAGGGCAACACCGCGCAATTGGAAAACAAGCGGAGCAATACCTGCCGATGCCTGGAAAACGGCATGACAATGTTGTTATTGTTGTCACAGTGACAAGCCGAATCAGACCAACAAGCCCCGCTTATCAGCCAGATACAGGTTCGCCAGTGCGAACAACATATTCAATTTTGCCCTCTGTTTTCGCAACCCTCGATATCGTGTTTTTCTATATGCGAAAAGCCCTTTGACGACGCCGAAAACGTGTTCTACTTTTGCACGCACAGAAGACTTTTCATGCTCCCGGCGTTTGATTTGTGCTTGTGAACGAGCCGGAAGGTTTTTGAATGGTTGACATATCCGACAGGTTATACAAATTCTGCACCAGATAGATCCGAAGCATCAGTTCCAGGTCATAGGGCTTGTTCCCGCGCTCTCCTTTGTAGTAGTGCGGCTGTATCATCCCTATCCATTCGCTCCACGGTATGATCCGTTCAATTTGAGCAAGAAATTCTTTTTTCTTTGTGGCGGCCTGTGCCAGTTCATCTGTGAACATCGACAACGTCATTTGTTTTTTCATGGTTCTATTATACCAGATATTTCTTTGTCACGCCAGCCTTTGTGCGGTGTTGCCATAGCACATTTTCTCGATTCTACCAACTGCTTTTGCAGAATTTGTTGGGAAACTGAGGGGAAAATTTTTAACGGAAATAGTGAATGAAATTTGTGCATATTTATGAACCGTCTTCGGAGTGCGAAAAACCCGTCCTCTCGGACGGCAGCGGAAGAGGACGGGCTGACGATTACAGGATAATGATGTGCTCTTTTCTTCGCAGCGCCGGCCATCAAAACGGCGGAGAGTCCCGACGCCGCGTCGCCGACGGGTTTTCTGCCGGCGCGGATGTCATCAAAGAACACCCTGTTCTCACACGCCGGTGAGATCGGCGCTGCCGAAGACGGGGAACCGGCGCCTCCTCCGCGTTTTCCCGAAAGACGGACCATGTCCCTTCGTCGACATACCGCCGATCACACAAAATTTCACCCTTATCTCCCGAGAATCGCGTCCATCGCCCGTGACGTGTTGTACACCAGCGTCTCGGGATAGTACGTGTACGGCGGCAGCATCTCGGCCGTTACCCAGCCGTCGTAGCCGATCTTCTTCAGCGCGGCGATGACAGCGGGATAGTTGACGTCGCCCTCAAGCAGGTCTACAAACCCATCCAGACCTCCGACACTGCGGCGGTAGTCCTTGAAGTGGACGATCGCGATACGCTCCCCGAGGATGGAGATCCACTGCTCCGGGTAGCCGGTTGCGCAGACGTTGCCCACATCGAAGAATGACTTGACATACGGGCTGCCAATCTTGTCGATGAAGTCGCGCATCTCGAGCGGTGAGAGCAGAAAATTATTCCAGACGTTCTCGATGCCGATCGTGACCTTGAGTTCCTCCGCAACGGGTGCGAGTTCTCTGAGTGCCTCGAGGGAACGCTTGTAGGCAACGTCGTAGGGCGTAACGCCGAGCTCCGGGGCGAAGGATACGCTGACGGCGCCGGGGACGACGAGAATTTTGTCGCATCCGAGCCACTGAGCAAGCTGGAGCTGCTTTTTCACGCACTCATAGGCTTTGGCACGGTTGGCAGGGTCGGCGGAGGTGAGCGAGTAGGTCCAGTAAATACCCGAGGCGAGCGAGTAGAGTTTTATGCCGTTCTCCTTCGCGAGGGCGGCAAGGGCTTCACAGTCAGCCCGGGTGGTGGAGAAGCTGACGGGACCGTCGGTCTCGGCAAAGGTCAGCTCGACGCCGTCGAATCCCGCGTCATGGGCAAGCGCGAAGACCTGGGCAGGTGTGAGCGACGGGGAGAATGCCCAGTAGTTGATGCCTTTTAACATGGGAAGACCTCCTTATAATAGGGTGGGATAAGGATATTATAACCGATAGGGAGAAAAAAAGCAAGGGGAAATTTATGAAAATCGTGAGCATTCATTCCGCTTCTTTGGCACGCAGACCGGTATGGGTTCAACCACGCAGACGTGATAATCAGTACGGGTTTTCTGATTGAACCATGCCGTAATATAATGAAACCGTTCCATGACAATTCTTCGGGTCAATCTGTTTTCACAGCGCCCCATGCGTGCAGTCCCGCTCAGCTTGATCCTGCCGGTTGTAAATCTGCCCGTATAAAGCTGCCGATCGCGCAATTCCGGCAGATTATTTTCCATATACCCCTTGTATTCCGCACAAATCTTTGGTAAAATAAAAGCAAGAAGTAAACGGCTCTCCATATCAGAAAGCCGTCGTCATACAGAAAGGGTTTGATTACGTGTCTAAAGAAAAAGACAGCATCGCCACCTATCTCTCCCGCGTCATTTCCAATGAGCGCGCGCCGCAGTCGAAAAATAAAGTCGAGGTCCGCATCGCCGGAGACACTTTCACCATCCTCGCCGCCGAAAGCGAGGACTACATCCGCCGCGTCGCGTCCCATGTCGATTCCCAGATCAGCACCGTCACCAAAAACAACAGGATTCCGCTGCTCGACGCCGCGATCCTTGCCGCCTGCAACATCACCGATGAGCAGTTCAAGGCCTCCGAGAACGCCGAGAATATGCGCGTGCAGCTCAAAGCCTACCTCGACGATATCGCCCGCCTGCGTCTCCAGGTCAATGAACTGCAGCGTGAGCTTGCCAAGTACACCCGCGATACCCCATCGAAATGAGCAGACCCGAGCTGCTGTCTCCGGCGGGGTCATATGACGCCGTCCGCGCCGCTGTCTGCGCGGGCGCCGATGCCGTTTATCTCGGCGGTGCGTCCTTCAACGCACGCCGCCGCGCGAAAAACCTCTCCGACGATGAGCTTTCCCGAGCGGTCGCCTACTGCCATAGGTATGGCGTACGCGTCTACGTCACATTCAACATCCTCGCCGCCGACCGCGAGATGCCTGAAGCCGATGAAGCCATAAGGCTCCTTGCGCGCATCGGCATAGATGCGCTCATCGTACAGGATCTCTGTCTTGCCCGCCGTATCCGCAGCATTGTGCCCGCGCTTCCGCTGCACGCCAGTACCCAGATGAGCATTCATAACGCCGAGGGCGCGCGGGAAGCCCGCGTCCTCGGGTTTTCACGTGTCGTCGCGGCAAGAGAACTCACCGAAGCCGACCTGCGCATCCTCTGTAAGGACTCCCCGATCGAAATCGAAACGTTCGCTCACGGTGCCCTCTGCGCCGCGTACTCCGGACAGTGCTACATGAGCGCACTCATCGGACGGCGCAGCGGAAACCGCGGCCTGTGCGCCCAGCCCTGCCGGATGCTCTACACCTCCGACGGTCAGACGCGCCCGCTGATGTCCTTGAAAGAGCTGTGCATGGCGGAGCATCTCCCCGCGCTCGCGGAGATCGGCGTCGCGTGCCTGAAGATCGAGGGACGCATGCGCCGTCCCGAGTATGTCGCGCTCGCCACCGCCGTCTATCGCAAAGCTCTCGACACCGGCACACCGCCTACACCCGACGAACTCGCCCGCCTGCGGACGATGTTCTCCCGCGAGGGCTTCACCGACGGCTACTTTACCGCCCGCGCCGTCTCCAAAACCGCCACACCCGGACGCGTCATGTTCGGCACCCGTACCGAAGCCCCCGACGCCGATATGCGCAGCCTTTGCGCGCAGGTGAAACGCATCTACCGGGAAGACCCCGCTCCGCGTCCGCTGACCGTCCCGTCCCGGACGCTCGGCGTATACTCCGGGGACAAGCTGCCTCCCAATCGCAAGAGCCGCCCGAAGCTGACCGTCTCGGTGCGGTCACTCGCGCAGCTCACGCCGGGACTCCTGCGTGCCGCTCCCGTGTGCGTGTACATCCCGCTCGAGCAGGCCGATGAACGCATCACGCCGTATGTCAAAGACGGTATCCCGCTCGCCGTGACGCTGCCGCGCGTGGTGCTGCCGACGCAGATCGACGACGTATGCCGGATGCTCACACGCGCCAGGGAGCTGGGTGTGACGACGGCGCTCGCGGGGAATCTCGGGCATCTGCCGCTGCTGCGCGCATATGGCTATACCATCCGTGGCGACTATGGACTCAACGCCTATAACACCCAGGCGCTCGTCACGCTGCGGGAGTTGGGGCTGACCTCCGCGACACTCTCCTATGAACTGCGGTTCGCCGCAATGCGCGACATGGGAAAGCCTTTACCCACTGAGGCGATTGTCTACGGACATCTGCCGCTGATGCTGTTTGAAAACTGCCTCATCCGTGCGGACGACGGGACATGCCGGTGCGGCAAGCCCCGCGCAATCACCGACCGTACCGGACAGAGCTTCCTGCTGCTGTCAGCTTACGGCTGCCGGACGGAGCTGCACAACGGCATCCCGCTGTGGCTCGCCGACCGGCGTGAGGACTATTTCCGGCTGGGGCTCAACACCGTGCGGCTGCAGTTCACCGTCGAGACGCCGGAGGAGTGCGCGCGGGTCGCCGACGCGTACATCAGAGGAACGCCGTACACCGGGGAGTTCACCCGGGGACTTTATTACAGAGGTGTCGAATGACTGTCCGGATACAAATCAAAAAGCTGCGGGAGATCCCTTTGCCCGCATATATGACCCCCGGCGCGGCGGCGATGGACGTATGCGCGGCGGTCGATGAGCCGCTGGTACTGCCGCCGCATACCCCGGTGATGGTGCCGCTGGGGTTCGCAGTCGCGATTCCCGAGGGATATATGGGGCTGATATTCGGCCGCTCGAGCCTGGGCGCGAAGTACGGCGTATGCCCGTCCAACGCCGTCGGCGTGATCGATGCGGACTACCGGGGCGAGCTGATGATCAACCTGATCAATCATACCGATACGCCCGTGACACTCGAACCGGGAGCCCGCGTCGGGCAGCTTGCGATCGTGCCGGTCGCGGCGGCGGTGTGGGAGGAGTGCGATGCGCTCCCCGCAACTTCGCGCGGCGACGGCGGCTACGGCTCCACCGGGCGGTAGACAGGTATTCCAAGGCTGCGAGGCGAACACAGTCCGCCCCTGCGGTTGCGGCAATCATCATACGTCACGGTGTTGTGTAATCCATACCATATACGTATGAATTTTTTGAGGTACACATATGAAGGGCAAAAACATCCTGATCTTTATCCTTGTTCTGCTGACCGGTGCGGTGGTCGGAGGTCTGATCGCACAGCTCACGAAGAATATCTCGTGGCTGTCGTGGCTCAGCTTCGGCGCAAGCTTCGGCATCTCCACCGCAAGCCCGGTCATCATCGACCTCGCGGTGATCAAGCTGGTCTTCGGCTGCATGGTCGAGATCAACATCGCCACCATCCTCGGCATCGTCGCGGCGCTTCTGCTGTATCGGAAGCTAGTGTGAGGATGCTGGTGCTGGCGTCGAAATCCCCGCGCCGCCGCGATTTGCTGACCGCGATGGGCTTAAGCTATACCATCCTGGAGGCGGATATCGACGAGACCTCGCCCGCGGACGCATCCCCCGAGGATGCGGCGGTTGCCATCGCGCGGCGAAAAGCTGAGGCGGTGCGGTATCTGTGTACGCCGGACGATATCATCATCGCGGCGGATACGACGGTCGTTCTGCCCGATACGTCGCCCGTGGTGCTCGGCAAGCCGCATGATCCTGCCGACGCGCGGCGGATGCTCCGGCTGCTCTCAGGGCGTACGCATACGGTGCTGACCGGCATGGCGGTGCTGCGCGGAGATGTGACCCTGACGCGCTGTGTCGCGACAAAGGTGACGTTCCGGAATCTGACCGAGCGGGAGATTGAGGGCTATCTCGCGACGGGTGAGCCGCTCGACAAAGCCGGGGCGTACGGAGTACAGGGGCGCGCGGCGTGGCTGGTGGAACACATCGACGGGGACTACTTCAACGTCGTCGGACTTCCTTTGGCACCTTTGGGAGAGCTTTTACGGGAAGTCGGGTATGAGGTATGGAAGACACGGGAGGATTGACCGAATGCGCAGGTTCACACGTACCGGACTGTTCGTAGGCTTTTGCGCGGCGGCGCTGGCGGTGGTAGGTTTGTGTATCTACGGGCTGGCGTCGGATGCATCGCCTGCACCTCTGGAGCGTGGAGTACGGCTGCTCGTGACGCCGTTCCAGCGTGCGTTCACGGCGCTGGGCGATTGGTTCGACGAGCGCGCGGCGTATGTGACGGACTTCGAGGCGCTGAAGGCCGAGAACGCGGCTTTGAAGGCTGAACTGGCTCAGGCGCGTGAGAGTGTCCGCGAGGCAGCGCTGCTCATCGACGAAAATGCCCGGCTGCGGGAGCTTTTAGACATGCGCGCGCGGCATGAGGAATACGACCTGGCGGCGGCGTCGGTGATTGGGACGGAGACGGGCGGATGGGGCTACGGCTACATCCTGGACCTGGGGACGGACGACGGGGTCGCTGCAGGGCAGTGCGTGATTGTGGACGAGGGAATGGTGGGAGTGATCTCCAAGGCGGGAGATACTTGGTCGACGCTGCGGTGTGTGACGGCGACGGAGATGCGCGCGGGAGTGATTGTGACGCGGACGAGAGAGACGGCGGTGATGTGCGGGAGCTATGAGTATATGAAGATGGGTCGGATGGAACTGACGTATCTGCCGGCGGAGACGAAAGCGCGGGTAGGGGATACGATAGAGACATCGGGATCGGGCGGGGAACTGCCGCGCGGGATGGTGATCGGAACGATTGAGCAGCTGCGGTATGCGGAAGATGGGATGACATGCGGGGGAGTGATCAAACCCGTATGTGATCTGACGCAGTTGAGCCGGGTTTTTATCGTGAGGTCGTTTACGCTGGAAGACTGAGCAGTGCGCCCCGTTTCCGGCTCCCACGTTTCTGTTTTTTGGAAGGAGGTTGTCATATGCGCACTTTTTTCAAAGCTGCTCTCACAGCCTTCTTCCTGTTCTGCCTCTTCTCCCTCCAGTCCGCCCTTGCCCACCGCATCGCCATTCACTCCTGTACCCCGAACCTCCTCCCCTACGCCGTCGCCGCCGTCACCGTTCTCCACTCCCAAACCGCCGGTGCCTGGTCAGGCTTCCTCTCAGGCACCCTTCTTGACCTCTACTCTCCTCTCCCTCTCGGAATCCGTATGACCACCCTCTTCTTCTCCGCCGCCGCATCCGGCCACATCACCCGTAAGTTCCTTCGTCCCTCCCTCCCCGCAGTATTCCTCTTCGGTATCGCCATCTCCTTCACCCTCTCGGTTGCAGAGGTCGCCGCCGCGCGTATCTATCCCGCCACGGCACCCCTCTCCGACCTCATCTCCCGGGCTGCTGGAAATATGCTCTACTCCCTGCTTGTCTCTCCCATCGCCGTCCTTCCGTTTCTGCTCATCCGCCGCGTCTTCCCAAGTCCCGAACGTACTGCAGGCCCCGCCCGCGCCGTCAGGCTGAAAGGTCCCGGCTACCACGGCTCCGGCTACGTCTGGCGTCCGACCCCGAAGGTCGGGAAGGAGGACGAATGAAAGACCCCATCATCACCCGGCTGCGCATCGGCATCCTCGCCGCACTGACCATGTGCGCCGCTGCGTGGTTTACCTATACCATGCTTGGCTTACAGATTGTCGAAGGCGAGAGCATCCGCGCCGCCGTCCAGGAGGAGGCGTCCGCATCCTCCCGCACCTCCGTCATCCCCTCCCGCCGCGGTGAGATTTTCGACCGCAACGGTCTCCCGCTCGTCACCAATACGCTCACCACCGCCGTCGAGCTGCAGTATGCGCAGTGGGACCGCTCCCGCGCATCCGGAACACTGCGCACAGCACTGGAAATCCTCGCCGCACGCGGATATCCGTACACCGATACGCTTCCCATCGCCGGAAAGCCGTTCAGCTATACAAACGACCCCGCCCCGATGGAGACGCTGCATGACTATCTCGTAGCGCGGGACTGGCCTGCCGACCTGTCCGCCGACGCACTGTTGACAAAACTCTGTGCGCGGTACGAGATACCGGCGGACTTTACGCCGGAGGAAGCCCGCGCCGTCGCGGGACTGCGCTATGACCTCGAGGTGCTGCATTTCTCGCCGTTGGTGACGGTAACGCTTGCGCCGGACGTCGACCGTGAGACGGTCGTCGCGTTGATGTCACACGACCTGCCCGGCGTCGTACCCGTCACGCGTACGAACCGTGAGTACCGGACGGAATACATGGCGCACCTGCTCGGACGAATGGGAAAAATATTCCCGGAAGACGTGGCGCATTATAAAGAGAAGGGCTACGCGCTTGACGCGACGGTCGGCATCTCGGGCTTCGAGAAAGCGCTCGAGGATATGCTGCACGGCACCGACGGCACGGTCACGCGGACGTACGACGGTGAGGGTCGGCTCATCGGCGAAGAAAGTACCGCGGCACAAAACGGCGGGGACGTCTACCTGACGCTCGACCTGCGCATTCAGACAGCCGCGGAGGATGCGCTTGCCCGCCACATCACGCAGATGCGCGAGGCCGGCGGCGTCGGCGCGAACGCTGAGGGCGGCGCGGCCGTCGTCATCGAGGTCGGCACGGCGGAGGTACTCGCTGCCGCGAGCTATCCGACGTATAACCTCGCGACATTTTCCGAGGATTACGCCGCTCTGCTCGAGGCCGACTACGCGCCGATGTTCAACCGCGCGCTGAACGGTACCTACGCCCCCGGCTCGACCTACAAGATGGTTACTGCGACCGCCGCGCTGCAGGAGCGTGTCGTCACGCCCGAGACGATCATCGTCGACCAGGGCATCTACACCTACTACGCGCCGAACTATCTCTACCACTGCTGGATCTACAAAGACTACGGCATCACCCACGGTTCTCTGACCGTCACGACCGCGCTGCAGAACTCCTGCAATTACTTCTTCTACGAATGCGGACGGCTGCTCGGCATCCGAAAACTGAATGAATACGCGGCGCTTTTGGGCTTGGGACAGAAGACCGGGCTGGAGCTTCCGGAGGCGTCCGGGGTGCTTGCGGGGCCTGATGCGCGTGCTGACGGTAAATGGTACCCGGGCGATACGCTGCTCGCCGCGATCGGTCAGTCGGACAACCTGTTCACGCCCGTGCAGTTATGCAACTACGTCGCGACCCTCTGTTCCGGCGGCGTGCGCTATGAGGCGCACATGGTCAGTGAAATCCTTGACCCCGTATCCGGCGAGGTCAGGCTCTCAAAGCCACCGACACCCGTCGCGGAGATTTCCTACACGCCGGAGAACCTCTCAGCGGTACTCGAGGGGATGCTGCGTGTGACCGAGGACGGCACCGCGTCGAAGGTCTTCGCGGACTATCCCGTTTCGGTTATCGGCAAGACCGGCTCGGCGCAGGTCGAGACCGGGATCGCCAACGGCGTCTTCGTTCTCGCGGCGCCCGCCGAGAATCCCCGCTACGCCATCGCCGTCATCGTCGAGCACGGTGGTTCGGGCAACAATGTCGCGTGGATCGCCCGCGATATCCTCAGCGCGTGCCTCGCGGCCGAGGGATAACAGGATACAGCGTGCCTCTCCCGCTTTCTTCGTATGCGGAACTGATTCGGAAGGTGACGGCATGGAAGAGCGATCATGACATAACGGAGGGTATTCTATGCGTCTTTACAGAGACCGCGCACTCGAACAGATCAACATGCCCCTGGGCGGCATCGGCACCGGCTCGGTCGGTATCTCCGGCGACGGACGGCTCGCCGACTGGGAGATTTTCAACCATCCGAGCAAGGGCAGTCTCAATGGTTACACGCACCTCGCCGTTCGTGCGGACGACGGAGAGCGGATACTCGATACGCGTGTGCTCAACGGCGACATGACCCGCGGGCTTTCGGGACAGTATGCGGCAGCTTCCGGGCATTCCGGCTTCGGCTATGGCCCGGCGATTGCGACGATGGCAGGTTTCCCGCACTTCCGCGATGTCACGTTCAAGGGCGCTTTTCCAACGGCTCAGCTTGCTTTCCGGGATGAGCACTTCCCCGGTGAGGTCACGCTCGACGCATGGAGCCCGATGATTCCGCTCGATTCGGAGAACTCATCGCTCCCTGCCGCGTGCTTCACCGCCGCTGCAGAAAATTCCACGTCTGCACCGCTTTACTACACCTTCGCCTTCACCGTCACAAACCCCGCGGCGAAGGGCTCCGTAAACAGCGCCGTCCCGAACGGCATACGGCTCGCGCAGACGGTACTGCCGGAGAATGACCCGGCGTACGGCGAGCTGTGCGTGGTATGCGTTCCCGACGGCTGTGAGGATGTACGCGCGCAGCTTAACTGGTATCGCGGAAGCTGGTTTGACAGCCTGGGTATTTACTGGCGCAATCTGACGCAGGAGCTGACGCTGCCCGAACGCGTCTACGATACCCCGGGGCAGCGCGACACCGCGACGCTTACCGTCCGCGTGCTGGCCAAGGCGGGGCAGAGCGTCCGCGCGCGATTCATACTGACGTGGTATTATCCCAACCGCATCAACGACTGGTCGCCGCGCGAGGGCGATATGCCGTGGCGCAATTGGTATGCGACGCGCTTCCCGTCGGCGGAGGATGTTGCGGCATACGTGAGCCGGAAGTGGGATATGCTGCATGACGGCACCTATACCTTCCGCGACGCGCTGCACAATGCAAATCTGCCGCCTGAGGTGATCGACGCGGCGGCATCGAACCTGGCGGTACTGAAAAGCCCGGTGGTGCTGCGGCTCGAGGACGGAACGTTCTACGGCTGGGAGGGCGTCTCCGAGCGCGCCGGTTCGTGCGAGGGCACCTGTACGCATGTCTGGACGTACGCCTACGCGCTGTGCTATCTGTTCCCGGACCTCGAGCGTTCGATCCGTGACGCGGACTACAAATATAACCTCGAGGAAAGCGGGTATATGACCTTTCGTCTGCCGCTGCCTTTGGGGCGCCGGAATCCCCGTTTTCACGCCTGCGTAGACGGGCAGATGGGCGGTGTGCTGAAGGTGCTGCGCGAGTGGCGGCTGTCGGGTGATACACAGTGGCTCAAACAAATCTATCCGTCGGTGAAAAAAGCGCTGTCGTTTGCGTGGAGCGAGGAGAACCTCGACGCGTGGGACCGCGACCGTGACGGCGTGCTCGAGGGCCGGCAGCATCACACGCTGGATATGGAGCTGTTTGGGCCGTCGTCATGGCTCGAGGGGTTCTATCTTGCGGCACTGAAGGCAGGCGAGGTGATGGCGCGCGAAGTCGGTGATACGCTCTTTGAGAATACCTGCGCGCTGCTCTATGAAAACGGCACACGGCATATGGAGGCGGAGCTGTTCAATGGTTCCTGGTATATCCAGAAGGTCGATCTGCATGACCGCGCAACGCTCGAGAAGTACGGCTGCACGGAGAGGTACTGGAACGACGAGGCAGGCGAAATGAAGTACCAGATTGCGGACGGCTCGGAGATTGACCAGATGCTCGCGCAGTACCACGCCGGATTGATCGGGCTGGGCGATATTTTCGACCCTGCGCACCGAAAAACAGCACTTGCGAGCATGTTCCGGCACAACTTCAAGCCGTCGCTGCGCGAGTTTTACAACCCCTGCCGTATCTTCGCGCTCAACGACGAGGGCGGCACGGTCATCTGCGACTACCCCGACGGCACATACAAGCCGGTTGTACCGATTCCGTACGCGGAGGAGTGCATGACGGGGTTTGAATACGCATACGCGGCACTGCTGATCCAAAACGGCATGGTCGACGAAGGTCTGACGGTCGTCCGCGCGATCCGCGACCGTTACGACGGTGAGAAGCGCAACCCGTACAATGAAATCGAGTGCGGTTCGAACTACGCGCGCAGCATGGCGAGTTTCAGCCTGATCCCGTCGCTTATGGGCTATGTCGCGAACCTGCCTGAGGGAACGCTGACGTTCGATCCGAAGCTGCCGGAGCTGTCGGGCTATTTCGGCACGGCACAGGCGTGGGGCATTGCAAATATCGACGAACAGTCGCTGACCCTCAACCTTAAGGCCGGCATGCTGACGCTGCGCGCGATCGGATGCCCGTGGCTCCACGACATCACACATGTGATCCTTGACGGTAAGGACATCCCGTTTACCCGGACTCCGGACGGGGTGGCGTTTGCACAGACCGTCATTCGCGCGTCTGTGCGTATTGATTAGGAGGTAAGGACTATGAAACGTGCTATCAACGCCTGGGCAGTGCCGTCGGGCACGGACTTTGAAACGATGTTCCGGACGCTCAGCGAGATCGGGTTCGATGCGGTCGAGCTGAACGTCGATGCCGACAACTCCTCCGGCCACTCGCTGACGATGGAGACAACGCCGGAGGAACTGACGGAGATCGCCGCGCTGTCACGTCAGTATCAGCTGCCGGTGACGAGCATCTCGACGGCTCTGTACTGGAAGTTCCCGCTCGGCTCGAAGGATGCCGCGACCCGTGCCTATGCGCAGGATGTGCTGAGAGCACAACTTGCCTGTGCCCGGGCGCTCGGCGGGGACGCCATTCTCGTCGTCACCGGCGGCATCGGCGACGATACCTCTATTGTCGAGTGCTACGAGCTGTGCCGCCATGCGCTCGAGGAGCTGCTGCCGGAAATCGAGGCGTCCGGCATTCTCGTAGGCCTGGAGAACGTCGGCAACGGCTTCTTCCTCAGCCCCGGCGATATGTGCGAGTTCATCGACGCGTTCGAAAGTGACTACATCCGCGCGTATTTTGACATCGGCAACGTGCTGCGCTACTCCTACCCCGAATACTGGATTGAAATCCTCGGCTCGCGTATCTGCAAGGTTCACGCAAAGGACGGCAGAAAGGTTCCGTCACCCGTCGGCTACTACGAGTATCCGCTGCTGCAGGGCTCGGTCCGTTGGGATAAGGTGATGGAGGCGCTGCGCATCGCCGGATATGAGGATGTGCTGACGGCGGAGCTGGGCGCTTTGGAAAAGTCCCCGGAGTTTGTGTACCGAACGGTGCACGCGGCACTGACGGAGATTGTGAAGCTATGAGGATAGAGCTGCCATACGGTAAGAGTACGCTGCCGTGTGACATCCCGGACTGCCGTCTGGCAGGTGTACTGCGCGGAGGGCTGGATAGCTATACGCCTGCCGAACCGCAGAAGGGCCTTGTGGAAGCTGCTCTCGCGCATCCGGTCGGGTCTCCGGGGTTATGTGAACTCGCACGCGGAAAGCGGCGCGTCACGGTCATCATTTCCGACCACACGCGGCCGGTACCGTCGCGGGTGATTCTGCCCCCGATGCTGCGGGAAATCCGCCGCGGGAACCCGGATGCGCGGATCACGCTGTTGGTCGCGACGGGCTGTCACCGTGAGACGACCGCCGCCGAACTGACCGACAAGTGCGGCGCGGACATCGTCGCCCGCGAGCGCATTGTCGTCCACGACTGCGACCGCAACTGTGTGCGCATCGGAACGCTGCCGTCGGGCGGGGAGCTGTGGGTCAACCGGGAGGCGGCGGACTGCGACCTGCTGGTATCGGAGGGGTTCATCGAACCGCACTTCTTCGCGGGCTTTTCCGGCGGACGCAAGTCGGTGCTGCCCGGGATTGCGTCGCGGGGGACGGTGATGTACAACCACAACGCCGCGTTTCTTGCAAGCACCCATGCCCGCGCGGGTATCCTCGACGGCAACCCCATCCACCGCGACATGCTCTATGCCGCGCGGACGGCGAAGCTCGCGTTCATCTGCAACGTCGTGATCAACGCGCGCCACGAGGTCGTCGCCGCCTACGCCGGAGACTGCGACGCGGCGCATCGGGAGGGTGTGCAGTTCCTGGAGGGACTGTGCGCGGTTCCGGCTGCGTCCTTGCCGATTGTCGTGACGACAAACAACGGCGCGCCGCTCGACCTCAACATCTATCAGGCAGTCAAGGGAATGAGTACGGCGGAGATGCTGACCCCGGAGGGCGGCGTCATCATCATGGCAGCCGCGTGCGGCGACGGTCACGGCGGCGAAGGCTTCCTGCGGTTCTTCGAACAGACCCCGAACGCGTCAGAACTGCTCGAACAGATCGAAGCGGTGCCGGCTGCGGACACGACGCCCGACCAGTGGCAGGCACAGGTGCTCGCGCGGATCCTGAGCCGCCGCCGGGTCATCCTGATCTCCCGCGCCGATCCGGAGCTGGTGCGGCGGTTTGGAATTGTACCGGCTTGTGATTTTCCCGACGCGCTGCGGCAGGCGAATACACTGGCGGGTGAAGACGCTCGGATATTGGTTGTGCCGGAGGGCGTCTCGGTCATCCCGCAGCTCGACTAACACACATCAAAGGAGATGCATCATGCCAACCAAACACATCGCGGTCATCGCCGGGGACGGCATCGGGCCGGAGGTCCTCTCGCAGGGCGTGAAGCTCTTGAAAGCGGTGCCCGGGCTGGACGCGCAGTTCACCGCATACCCGTGGGGTTGCGAATACTACCTCAAGACCGGCGAGATGATGCCCGAAAACGGCATGGAGCTGCTCAAAGCGTCCGACGCTATTTTTCTGGGAGCCGTCGGCGCGCCGGGTGTACCGGATCATGTCTCGCTGCGGGATCTGCTGCTGAAAATCCGGCGCGGCTTTGACCAGTACATCAACCTGCGTCCGGTAAAGCTGCTGCGCGGTGCGCCGTGCCCGCTGAAGAACGCACGCCGTGAGGACATCGACATGGTCTTCATCCGTGAGAACTCCGAGGGCGAGTACGCCGGTGCCGGGGAACGTCTCTATCCCGGTACGCCCCGCGAGGTCGTGCTGCAGACCGGCGTCTTCTCCCGCCACGGCACCGAACGCGTCATCCGCTACGCCTATAACACCGCACGGCGTATGGGGAAGACCCTCACGTCGATCACCAAGAGCAACGCGCTCAATTACTCGATGGTCTACTGGGACGAAATCTTCCGCGAGGTCGGACGCGATTACCCTGACATCAAGACGCATCAGTACCTCGTCGACGCTGCGTCGATGTTCATGGTCATGCAGCCCGAGCGGTTCGGCGTGGTGGTCTGCTCAAACCTGTTCGGCGATATCCTCACCGACCTGGGCGCGGCGATCTCGGGCGGGATGGGGCTTGCGGCGGGCGCGAACCTCAATCCCGAGGGCGTGTATCCGTCGATGTTCGAACCGATCCACGGCTCCGCACCGGACATCGCGGGGCGCGGCATCGCAAACCCGCTCGCGACGCTCTGGTCGGTCAGCCAGATGCTCGATCACTTCGGGATGCCCGACGAGGGCACAAAGGTACTGGCAGCGATGGAGGACGTTCTCACGGAGGGTCGTACGCTGACCCCCGACCTCGGCGGCACCGCGTCCACCTCGGAGGTCGCCGACGCCGTCATTGCGCGCTATCTCAACCGGTAAGCGGCATGATCAAAACGGACATATCAGAAACACTTCATAACAAATCCCGCAAAAACACGGATGCGTTCTTCTGTACAGAAGAACGCATCCGTATATAACAGCGGGGACTTTACTTCCCGGCCTGCATCTCGGAGACACTCTCGAGAATGGCATCGGCCATATACTCGAGCTGCTCCCTTTTGAGGTCATAGATGGGCAGGTGAGTGAAGCGCTTGTAGAAGACTTCCTCGGTGTTCGGGCAGGAGGCTGCGATCGCGTCGACGTCGTAGCCGAGCTGCTGGATGAGGCTGAAGCGGTAGAGCGGGCCGAAGTGCGGGATGTTCGTGACACCCTTCACCTCGAGCTTCTTCTTCAGATCCTGAATATCGCCGCCGGCCTTCGCGGGATCGATCTGGAGCTGGTAGAGGTGGAACGTCGGCTTGATTTCGTCATCGCCCAGAAGCTGCGGGATGATCGCGTCGTTCTCGGCAAAACGCTCGGTGAGATACTTCGCGTTCGCGGCGCGCTCGGCGATGATCGCGTCGACGCGCGAGAGCTGATTCATCAGGCCGATCGCCTGGATCTCGGTCGTCGACGAGTTGAGCGCGACGAACGGCTCGTACTTGCCCGGCATCAGTTCGACGTCGTAGAGCCAATTCTTAATACGCTTCTCGAAGGTGGTGCCGAAGAAGCGGCAGCGCTTCATGTACGGACGGAACGAATCGATGTTGGTGGTGAGGATGCCGCCCTCACCGAAGGAGGTGATGTTCTTGACCTCGTGCATGGAGAACGCTGTGAAGTCGGCGATGGTGCCGAGCTTCTTGCCCTTATACTCGGCGCCGAAGCCGTGGGCAGCGTCGTCGAGGACGGTAATGTTATGTGCCTTCGCAATGCGCATGATCTCGTCCCAGTCACACGGATAGCCGCCGATGTCGACCGGTACGACCATCTTGGTACGCGGAGTGATCTTGCGCTCGAAGTCCTTGGGGTCAAGGTTCAGCGTGCGCGGGTCAACGTCGCAGAAGACGACCTTCGCGCCGGCAGCGAGCGGGTAGGCCATGGTGGCGATAAACGTGATGGCGGGTATGATGACCTCATCGCCCGGGCCGATGCCGCAGTAGCGATAGGCGATCTCGAAGCCGGCAGTGCAGTTGGTGACGAAGGTCGAGCCGGTGGTCCCGAGGTAGGCGTCGGTCTGCTCCTCGACCTGAGCAACCTTGGTATCCAGCGACAGCTTCATCGGCGGCGCGGAGACCTTCGACAGCGCGTTGACCTTCTCGCGAACTTCGGCGATGGCCTTGTCGTACGCGGCGCCGGAGCCCTGCATCAGGAACTCGACAACGGACATCAGGTCATCGGCGTTGTAGTTCTCGCCTACGGCAGCCCACGGCACCCTTGTCTCGCCGGTGTTGTAACGGAAATCGGACGCTTTCTTCTTAGCCATGTGGAAATCCTCCTTAAACGGATGAGTGACATTTTGAT
>ENA-UOUL01001342-UOUL01001342.1-bioreactor-metagenome-genome-assembly--contig:-NODE-1342-length-35161-cov-5.613585_pt1 | contig 35161 bp, 24 predicted proteins | sample MGYA00249838_ERZ747220 | MGnify/ENA primary metagenome ERZ747220 (study PRJEB28778, sample SAMN05720191) | bioreactor metagenome | isolation source: Anaerobic biogas reactor | place: USA:Washington... | reverse complement strand
CGTCTGGACGAATATTCCCCCGGCCGGCTGGTTCAGCGACAACAGCGATGTCCCGGGCGTGGGCGATCCCATTACGGACGGTGTGACCGAGTGGGCCGGCTGGGCCTTCGCCAACAAGGCGTGGTGGACCGAGACGGCAGGGGATCAGAATCGTTCTCAATTCACGCTGGGTCAGGGCACCGTAGCCATCGCTGATGGCGATGAATGGGACGACGCGGCGCATCCCGATGTGCCTTCTACGGGTACCTACGATGTCTGGCTTCACACGGCCCCCATCGACATATCCAATGCCAAGCCGGGTACGATTCAACTGAAGTTCGATTCGAGTTGGCGTCCGGAGTACGATGACGACTACCACCAGACGGCGAACATCAGGGTCTTTTTCGACGGCGGCGAACCGATCGAAATCCTCCGCTGGGAGTCCGATTCCGCCAGCCCGAACTTCAAGAATGACACCACCAACGAGACCATCACTCTTGATATCGCCAATCCCGCCGGCGCCCAGAGCATGGTGATCATCTTCGGCTATTTCGATGCGGGCAATGACTGGTGGTGGGCGATCGACAATATTCTCGTAACCGGCCAATGGAGCGGCATCCGCGCCTACAATCCGAGCCCCGCGACCGGGTCCGTCGAAGTGCCCGTGCGGACCACGCTGGGTTGGACGGCGGGGGAGTTCGTCGGCGGATTGTCGCCGAAGCACAGAATCATCCTCAGCGACGACGTCGATACCGTCACCGGCGGCACGGCGATTGTTGCCACCCAGGACGCCACGAGCTTTGATGCGACCGGATTGCTCCAGTACGAGACGACGTATTACTGGCGCGTCGATGAGGCCAACAGCGTTCGCGGCTGGGACGAGGGCGGCATCTGGAGGTTCACCACCGAGTCCTTGGCCTATGTGGTCGAGGGTATCGCAGTCACAACCAATGCGGCCTCGGACGAGACAGCCCCGCCGGAGAACACCATCAACGGCTCCGGGCTTGACGAGAACGATCAGCACTCGACCAGAACCGCCGATATGTGGCTCGGCACGCCGGGTGAGGAGCCGGTGTGGCTCGTCTACGAGTTCGATCGCGTCTACAAGCTCTATCAGATGCTGGCCTGGAACTACAACAGCGAGTTCGAGACGATTCTCGGCTTCGGCCTGAAGGACGTGACAGTCGAGTATTCACAGGACGGCGCCGAGTGGACGGCCCTCGGTGACGTGGAGTTCGCCAAGGCGACCTCCACGGCCACGTATGCGGCCAACACGACGGTCGATTTCGGCGGTGTTGCGGCTAAGTTCGTCCGCCTGACCATCAACAGCGGATGGGGCGCGACGGGCAAGTTCGGTCTCAGCGAGGTTCGCTTCCTGTTCATCCCGGCCCACGCGCAACAGCCGCAGCCGGCCGACGGCGCGACCGACGTGGAGATCGATGCCACCCTGACCTGGCGAGGCGGGCGCGAAGCGGTCACGCACGAGGTTTATCTCAGCACGGATGCCCAGGCTGTGGCCGATGGCGCCGCGCTGGCCGGTTCGGTCGGCGCCGCCAGCTATCAGCCGGCCCTGATGGACTTCGCGACCACGTACTACTGGCGCGTCGATGAGGTCAACGAGGCGGCCAGCCCCAGCATGTGGGATGGCACGGTCTGGAGCTTTATGACAGCCGAATACGCCGTGGTCGATGGGTTCGAGAGCTACACCGACGATATCGACGCCGGCGAGGCCATCTTCGACACATGGCTCGATGGCTGGGTCAACAACACCGGCTCAACCGTCGGTTACCTCAACGCCCCCTTCGCCGAGAAGGCGATCGTTCACAGCGGGCGGCAGTCCATGCCGTTGCAGTACGACAACACCACGTCGCCGTTCTACTCCGAGGCCGAGCGTGTCTTTGATGCCGCCGAGGACTGGACGGTCGGCGGCGCCGACAGCGTGAACCTGTATTTCCGCGGTGTGGCGGAGAACTCGGCCGAGATGCTGTATGTCGCGTTGGAGGACAGTGCCGGCGCGACTGCAACCATCGTCCACGCGGATGCAGAGGCCATCCAGGTGGCCGAATGGCAGCAATGGCGGATTCCGCTGAGTGATTTTGGCGGTGTCAATGCGAGCCGGGTCAAGGCGGTGACGATTGGTGTGGGGAACCGGACCAGTCCGACCGCCGGCGGAACGGGCATCGTCTATATCGACGACGTCGGTTTCGGCCGTCCGGCCACGGAGCAGTAGTCTCCGGGGCGCGGCGGCGAAGAAGCCGCCAGGAACGAAGAAGAAATGGGGCTGCAGGCAGTGCTTGCAGCCCTTTCTCTTTGGGTGCGTTCTGGGCCTGAACGCGCCGCTCCTGTGTTCCACCCTGTCCGGAGAGAGGCCGGCCGTCGCACATCGGGCTCAGAGACGCCTCACAGGGTCATCAGGAAATGCCCGGCAATCGGCACAAACGGGCTTGCGGTGGGGGCGGGAAACTGTTCTACTGCGAATAATCGGCAACCGAAACACGTCTTATGGACGAGTATGGTCGTTCCTGTGTTGGCAATGGGGATGAAGGTGAAGAACGAGGCAGCCGGGCAGTCCGCTGGTTTCTCGTGCGTTGGGAGTTGGTTCGCCCTGCGCGTCGGGGGCACGGCGGTTTCTGCACCCGGATCAAGACATCGGCAAGCGGCGGGAGATTGAACCCAAACACCGAGTAGGAGAGTCGAGTATGACGCACAAGCAGATATTGACACGACGAGAGTTGCTGAAGGGATCGGCTGTGGCGGCCGGGACTCTGGTCCTGACAGGGACGCCCGGACCCCTGGTCTATGCCCAGGGCAGCGATACGATCCGGGTCGGTGTGGTCGGCTGCGGCGGGCGAGGCAGCGGTGCGGCGCACAACTGCGTCAATTCGGCGCCCGGCGTGAAGATCGTCGCGCTGGCGGACACCTTTGCCGACCGGATTGCCAAGCTCAAGAGCGATTTCGAGGTGCCGGACGATCGCTGCTTCGTCGGCATGGACGCCTACAAGAAAGTGATGGCCCTGGATGACGTGAACTTCGTGATCCTGGCGACGCCCCCGGGCTTTCGTCCTGTCCAGCTTGCCGAGGCCATTCGGCAGGGCAAGCACGTCTTCATGGAGAAGCCTGTGGCCGTCTGCCCGGCGGGCATCAAGATGGTGGTCGAGGCCTCCGAACTGGCCGAGCAGAAGGGCCTCGGCATCGTCGCCGGCACGCAGCGGCGCCATCAGCATGAATACGTCGAGACGATGAAGCGGGTGCTCGACGGCGCCATCGGCGAGATCGTTTCGGCCCAGTGCTACTGGAACATGGGCGGGCTCTGGTGCCACAAGCGCCAGCCGAACGAGAGCGACGTCGAGTGGCAAATCCGCAACTGGCTCTATTTCACATGGCTCTCGGGCGATCACATCTGCGAGCAGCACGTGCACAATATGGACGTGGTCAACTGGGCTTTCGGCGACGTGGCGCCGGAGACGGTGCACGGCATCGGCGGCCGCCAGTTCCGCACGGGCGAAGAGTACGGCCACATCTTCGACCATTTCGGCGTTGAGTTCACCTATCCCGGCGACGTGCGGACGATCAGCACGTGCCGTCAGATCGAGGGCACGGCCGGCAACGTCAGCGAGCGCGTGGTAGGCACAAAGGGCTGGACGAATTGCAGCGGCCGGATCTACGGCGAGAATGCCTGGCGATATCAGGGGCCGCGCAGCGATCCATATGTGCAGGAACACACGGATCTGATCGAGAGCATTCGCAAGGGCAAGCCGCTCAACGAGGGCAAAACCATCGCCAACAGCACGCTCTGTGCGATCATGGGCCGCGAGTCGGCATATTCCCGCCAGCAATTTAAGACGACGTGGTTCACCAGCCGCTGCACGCTGGACCTGCTTCCCCCGGCGGACCTGCAACTCAGCGATTCGAAGCCGGTGCCCCCGGTGGCGATCCCGGGCCAGTACGAGCTACCCGGCTGGGCCCAGCAGAGGCGGGGCAACCGGGGCTGATCGACGTGAGATTCACAACGCCAAGAGATCCAACGAAGGAGATTGCTGATATGGCATCATCAGAGAAAGATAACGGCACGCGGAAGACGATCGCCGGTGTGGCAGCGACGGCGGCCGCCATCGGCCAGATGGCCTATGCCCAGGGCACGGGCAAAATCAAGGTCGGCCTGCTTGGCTGCGGCGGACGAGGCAACGGCGCCATGCGCCAGTGCCTTGAGGCGGACCCGGGGATCGAGATCATCGCGCTGGCCGATTTGTTTGAGGGCAAGGTCCGAGGCACACGCGATCGGATTATGAACGAGGAGAAGTACGCCGGTCGCATCAAGATCGACGACGACCACCTGTACTGGGGTTACGACTGTCATGAGAAGCTGGCGAAGTGCGAAGCCGATCTGCTATTGATGGCGACCGCTCCGGCCTTTCGCCCGCGCCAGATGATGGCGGCGATCAAGGCGGGCAAGCACGTTTTCACGGAGAAGCCTGTCGCGACCGACGTGGCCGGCTGCAAGGAGTTCATGGCCGCCTCGAAGCTGGCGAAGGACAAGGGGCTGGCCATCGTCTGCGGGACGCAGCGGCGTCACGAGTTCAGCCGGATCGAACTGATGAAACGCATCCACGACGGCGCGATCGGCGAGCTGGTCGGCGGCCAGTGCTACTGGTACGGCGGGGGCATCTGGTTCCGCGGCGCCAATGACGGCATGAGCGAACTGGATTGGCAGTGCGAGAACTGGTACCACTTCACCTGGCTCTCGGGCGACCAGATCTGTGAGCAGCACATTCACAATATCGACGTGCTGAATTGGTGCTTCGATGGGCCGCCCGCCAAGTTCATGGCGGTCGGCGGACGCCAGTGGCGCGACCACAACGACGGCCAGGTCCGGACCGCCAAGGAAGTCTGCCGCAGGTTCACCGGAAGTGAAGAGAATTGGGAGAAGTACAACGGCAACATTCTCGACCATGTCTACGCCGAGTTCGAGTACCCCAACGGCGCCCGCTGCCTGAGTTTCAGCGGCCACAGTCCGGGCACCGGTCGCAACGGCGAGAAGATCGTTGGCACCAAGGGCACCAGCGACTGCAACCACAACATCACCGGCCAGAACGCCTGGACCTACCAGGGCGAGAACGTCGACGGCATGCTCCGCGAGCACATCGACCTGATCAACAGCATTCGCAGCGGCAACGTACTGAACGAGGGCCAGCGCATCGCCGAGAGCACGCTGACCGCGATCGGCGCCTATATCGCCGCCTGCACCGGCCAGGTGGTCACGTGGGACTGGCTGATGAACGAGTCCAAGCACAGTCTGGTGCCGAGCCAGGCGGACATCATGGCCGGCAAGCCGCTCTACTACCCGGTCCCCACCGGTCGCGACCCACTGGTCTGAGGCCGATGGCTTGATTGACATCCAAGGCCCGATGTGCCGGCCGCTGTGCCGCTCGTCGGGCCTTCGTCTTTTCTGCCAGGGAGGTTGATACCATGTGGCTGCTTCTCGGCTTGTTTGCGTTCCTGTCGACGGCGTCGGATTCCCTTCCGCCGGAGAGCATTCGTCCGTTCTTCGAGCCGCCGGCAGCCTTTGCAGGGGACTTTGGTGCCTATCGATCGCCCTTGACGTTCGACAACGGCTCGCCCGTGGAGACCGCGGCCGATTGGCCCGGACGGCGTGAGGAGATCCTCGCCACGTGGCGCGACTGGCTCGGTGACTGGCCGCCGCCGATCGCCAGGCCCGAGATTCGATACATCGAGCAGACCGAGCGTGATGGCGTCGCGCAGCACAAGGTGTGTGTGGAGATTGCCCCAGGCAATCAGACCGCGGCCGGCTATCTGCTCGTTCCCGACGGCGCTGGGCCGTTTCCTGCCGTGCTCGTGGTCTACTATGACGCCGAGACGGGCGTCGGGCTGGGCAGGGAGCTTCGCGATTTCGGCTATCAGTTGGCCCTGCGCGGATTCGTCGCTCTGTCGATCGGGACGCCGCAGTTCGCCAGTCTCGAAGCCCCGTACAAGCCGCTCTGGGATGTTCCGGAAGGGCAGCCTCCGCTCCAGCCGCTCTCGGCCTTGGCCTACGTGGCCGCCAACTGCCACACGGCCCTGGCGAATCTGCCGCAGGTCCATCCCGACCGCATCGGCGTCGTCGGGCACTCCTATGGTGGCAAGTGGGCGATGTTCGCCTCGTGTCTCTATGACAAGTTCGCCTGCGCGGCGTGGTCGGACCCCGGGATCGTCTTCGATGAGACTCGGCCCAACGTCAATTACTGGGAGCCGTGGTATCTCGGCTGGGACCCGGACGGACAGCGGCAGCGGGGCATTATCAGCGAGACGAGCCCGCGCACCGGGCCGTACAAGCGAATGGTCGAGACGGGCCGCGACTTGCACGAACTCCACGCGTTGATGGCCCCACGTCCGTTCCTGGTCTCAGGTGGTGCCGAAGATCCGCCGGAGCGCTGGCGGGCCCTCAACCACACCGTTGCCGTCAACGCGCTACTGGGGCATTCTCACCGTGTCGCGATGACCCATCGGGACACGCACAGTCCCACGGCCCGGTCCAACGCACAGATCTACGACTTCTTCGTATACTGCCTCCGTCCGAATCCGTAGATCGTGCCATGGCGACGGCTACTGTGCCGTCTCGTATGGATACGCATACCAGGCGACGCCTTGATAGGTCCAAACGTCCCAGTTCTCGGCAATGAGCTTGTCCTTCTGCTCCTCGTTTGTCGTGTAGAAGTGCCGCTTGATGGCGTCGGACCAGAAGCGGTAGACCGGAATCGTCCCCGAAACCCGGTTATCCGGCGGGAAGGCCCAGAACGCCTCACCCTCATAGAACCAGGTAGCCGAAGCCTCGTAGATGAGCTTGTTTCGCTCTGCCACATCGATCGTGTAGTAGTGCGTCCGCAAAGTGTCCGACCAGAAGCGGTACACCGGAGCGCTGCCGTCCTCGAAGTCGGCCGGCAGGGCTTGATACTCGACGCCCTGATAGACCCATACGCCCGAGGCGTTCTTGATCAGCTTTTCCTTTTCCTTGGTTTTGGCGGTGTACAGGTAGCTCGAGATCGCCTCACACCAGAACCGATGGACCGACAGACGCGTCGGGGTTCCGCTGCCGGTCACGTTGTAGTTCACGGTCAGTGTCGAGTATTCCAGAGTCACCCGATGGCCGGCCATGTCGTTGATACTGTCGATATTCATGAAGATGTAGACCTTGCCGTCGACCCAGAGCTCGTCGAGGACCTCGCGCGGCAGGTTGAACTGAGTGGTCTTCCACACCCGGCCGTTGGTCGGCTCCAATTGGCCGAGCTTGACGCCATTGGCGTAGACGATATCGACCTCGTCGCCTTCCGGGTCGGTGTTGTCCACATCCCATGCATTGATCGTCAATGTGGCCGAAAGAACCCCCTTGGCATCGGACGGCACCCGGTGGCGAATGTCGTGCGTCCAGCCCCAGTCCTCCCACATACCTCGGTAGTAGGGGGAGTGGTCTCGGATGATGTCCGGCGGGATGAACCAAGGCTCGGCCAGGTGTTCATTGTCGGTGTAGTCGAGCGTATGCCGGATCGTAGTGACACCGGCGCCTGCCGTTCCGACCAGCAACAGAATGCTCCCGATCAACCCGAGTACATGTGCCGCTTTCATCGTTCGCTCACCTCCTACCACGATCTCGGACAGACAGAACCGGTGGGGCGACTTCGGTCCCCCCCTTGACGCGGCTCATCGCGCCGCACGTGCGGCGTGGTCTGGGCCGAGTGATCGGTGTATGCAAAATCCCCAGAAGCTGCAATTAACCCATCTTAACATCCCCGGCGACAGAAGTCAAGACCTTTCTGGGCCCGCCGGGGGCTTCGCACGTGACCTCTTCTGCTCAGTGGGGGGGGTGTTTACTATAAACCACTGTAATTGATTGACTTACATAATTGGCCAGCGTTCACCTCTGGCGTTGTCGGATGCCGCGTTGTCTTGGCGGCATTACGGGTGTACGGATGCCTCGGACCGCTGTCGCTACGCTGTAGAGCGAGGTTCGGGCGGTGATGAAGAGCGTCCGCCGGTCCGCGCCGCCGAAGGTGAGGTTGGCGGGGCCTTCGGGGACCTGGATTTCCTCAATCTTCTCGCCTTGCGAATTGTAGACGGCGACAACGCGGGTGGTCAGATAAACGTTGCCCCGATTGTCAATGGTCATGCCGTCGGAGCCCTCAGGGGCAAAGAGCTTCTTTCCAGACAGCGTACCGTCTTCGTTGACGGTGTAGGCGAAGATCTTGCTCGCACCGTGGTCGGCGACGTAGAGCAGCCGGCCATCGCGCGTGCCGATCAGGCCATTGGGCCGGACCATGTCGTCAATGACGCGGACCACCTTCGTACGGTCCGGCGTCAGATAGTACACGTGTTCGCCGTCCTGGGGCAGGTTGTCCCGACTGCCGTAGCGCGGGTCGGTGAAGTACGCGCCGCCCTTCGGGTCGATCCAGAGGTCGTTGGGGCTGTTGAAGGGCTTGCCGTCGTACTTGTCCGCCAGGACGGTCAGCTTGCCGTCGGGCGCGATCGCCACCAGCCGCCCGCCACCGCCTTCGCAGACCAGCAGGTTGCCTTCGCGGTCGAAGTACAGCCCGTTGGCGCCGCCGGAGTCCTCGCGGAACGTGCTGAGTTGTCCGGCCTCGATCGACCATTTCAAAATCCGGTTGTTCGGGATGTCCGTGAAGTAGATGTCGCCCTTGGCGTCGGCGGCCGGCCCTTCGGTGAACCGAAAGTCGCTCGCCAGCTTCGTCATCTCCGCCCCCGGCGCCATGATGCCGTCCTGAGCCCGGCCTGCGGTTGCCGCCGCGACGACCGCCAACGCGATTGCCACTGTCTTTGCCATCATGGGTGTCTCCTTTCGTTTTTCCACGAGTCTACAGCCGCCCGCCCGGCCCCGCAAGGCAACTCGCGTCTGTCGTTGCTGGTAGCCGGTGATTAGCGGTTCTCGTCATGAGAGTATAGAGGCGCGCTTGACAGCGGTCGCGCGGTTCGGTAGACTCATCTTAGATTTGGGCGAGGCACTGATGCGCCGAGAAGGTTCAACCATCGGACCGGCATACGGCACGTTCGCTTGGACGCGCACCGCCATCGGACCGGCCCGACGAGACGTGTGTGCGTTGTCGAATGCTCTTTGGAATCCCCCTGAATGGTTGCCGACAAAGGAGCGTCATCATGGGTGAGCAGAGACGAGAAGATGAATGGGCCCGGACGGAAGCGCAGGTTCCCGATCGCAGAAGCGGCAGTCATCAAGAGGCGTTCACATTGATCGAGCTTCTGGTGGTGATCGCGATCATCGCCATCCTGATGGCGGTCCTGATGCCTACTTTGAACCGGGTCAGAGAGCAGGGCCGGCGTGCGGTGTGCCTGAACCACATGAAGACGCTGACGCTCTGCTGGATCATGTACGCCGACGATAACGACGACCGGATCGTCAACGGCGAGGCCTACTGGGGTCCCACGGCCGAGCCGACGGCGCCCGTGCCCACGTCCGGCCCGCACGCCGGCGAGCGCTACTGGGTCGGCAACGATTGCGCCAGCGGTTACGCGACGGGAGAGCAACGGCCCCAGGAGATGCAGATGGGGGCCATCCGCGCCGGCGCGCTGTTTCCCTATTCCAAGGCTGAGAAGGTGTATCGTTGCCCGACCGGCATTCGCGGCGAGATGCGCACGTACTCCAGCGCCTATGGCATGAACGGCTGTTTCGATGCGCCAGGGACGTACTCCGGGAACCAGGGCGTGCGTGTGGGCCGGACGGTGCTGATGGTCAAGAAGAGATCGGAGATCGTGGCGCCGGCTCCGGCGTACCGGCTTGTCTTCCTGGATGAGGGGCGGATCACGCCGGACAGCTATGCCATCCATTACCTTGTTGCCCAGTGGTGGGATCCGCCGTTTGTCCGACACGCCGACGGCACGAACGTCGCCTTTGCCGACGGTCACAGCGACTACTGGAAGTACAAGGGCAAAGAGACGATCGATATCGGCAAACAGCCGAATCCGCCGCACAACTACACACCCACCACCGAGGACGGAATCGCGGATGTGCAGAAGATGCAGGTGGCCACATGGGGCCGCTTGGGGTATTGAACGGCACGCCCCACAGGGTGTTTTCTGTCTCCAGGTGGTTCGGCGGATGGGGTTGCGGTGGGCGTGTGTGGATGGCATTGGGCAAGCGGAAAAGGTAGTGCATGAAGGGCGGATTTGAGGCGGTGGTTGAGAGTTCGCCGGAGGGTGGTTATTGGGCGATCTGTCCGGAGGTTCCGGGGGCTAACGGTCAAGGCGAGACCGTGGCCGAAGCGAAAGAGAGCCTCAAGCAGGCGATCGTTCTGATCCTGGAGGACCGGCTGACAGATATTCACCGTGGGCCGGGTGCTGCGTGGCCTGGGCGGCGAGGTCGCAGGCAGGGGGTTGAGGCGGTGGGGGGATGGGGGTATGATGGGGGGCGTTGCGGCTGGGGTTGTTGTGCGGCCGCCGCGTTGGCCTGTCCGGGTTCACGATGCCATCATAAGGAGGTTGTCATGATCGACAGAAGTTCGAGCGCCACACGTCGCAGTTTCCTCAAGGCCGCCGGTCTGGTGGTCGCCGGCTCGTCGCTGCCGGGTTGGTTCGCCGAGGAATGCGCCGCCCAACAGGGGCCGCAACCGTCGTCGTCGCCGAGCGAGACGGTTCGTCTGGGTCTGATCGGCTGCGGCGGGCAAGGCCGGGGCGACGCCCGCAACGCCCAGCGGTTCGGCAAGGTCGTTGCGGTCTGTGATGTGGACGAGCGGCACGTGGCGAACGCAAAGAAGGACTTCCCCGAGGCGGACGGCTACAGCGATTTCCGCAAGCTGCTCGAACGCAAGGACATCGACGCGGTCATCTGCGGGACGGTGGACCACTGGCACACGCTGATCGCCATCGCGGCGATGCGGGCGGGCAAGGACATCTACTGCGAGAAGCCGCTGACGCTGACGATCGCCGAAGGGCAGAAGCTCGTCGAGGCCGAGCGGCAAACCGGCCGCATCCTCCAGACGGGTACGCAGCAGCGAAGCAGCGTGCACTTCCGGCTGGCCTGCGACCTCGTGCGTAACGAGCGGATCGGCAAACTCCAGAGGGCCGAAGTCTGGCTGCCGGCCGGGCTGAGGCAGGGGCCGTTCCAGACCTCGGCGGTGCCGGATGGGTTCGACTACGATTTCTGGATGGGCTCGACGCCGAAGGTTCCGTACGTCAAGGAGCGGACGCACTTCAGCTTCCGCTACTGGTGGGAGTACTCCGGCGGTACCATGACCGACTGGGGTGCGCACCACAACGACATCGTGCTCTGGGCGCTGGGTATGGACGATTCCGGGCCGGTGAGCATCGAGGGCAAGCAACTGGTCGAGATGATCCCCGGCGGCTTCACGGCGGCCAGCGAATACGAGGTGACGTACACCTACGCCAACGGCGTGGTGCACACGTCGCGGAGCACCACGGCCAGCGAGTGGCACGGTGGGGTCAAGGACCCCAAGGGCCAGTTGCATGGGATCAAGTTCATCGGCTCGGACGGCTGGATCTGGGTCTCGCGCGGCATTATTCAGGCCAGCGACCGGCAGTTGCTCACCGAGAAGCTGCCGGAGAGCGCTCCGCGCGTTTACGTCAGCAATGACCACATCGCCAACTTCATCGACTGTATCAAGACGCGAAAGGCGCCGATTTGTCCGGCGTCGGTGGGCCACCGCTCGGCGAGCCAGTGTCACCTGGGCGTGATCAGCATCCGGCTTGGCCGCAAGCTGAACTGGGACCCCGCGAAAGAGCGGTTCGTCAACGACGCCGAGGCCGATACGTACATCTCGCGCCCGATGCGCAAGCCGTACGACTACGACATGGTCTGACGGCCCGCTACGGTTGCACTTCGATGAGGGACTCGCACCAGTGGCGGAGGTCCCAGCGGTCGAAGGCCACGTCGGCGGTGAAGACGCCGATCGACTTGGCCGTAGAGGCGGCAACGGCAATCCGGAAGGCGACGGGTTCCTCTTGTCCTGGATCGATGGTCCGATGGGCCTGTCGGGGCTCGGCGAGAAAACCTGCAGGCACGTGGGGTGTTACGGTGTATTGGTGCGGGCGGCTCGAGTGGTTCCGTATTCGTACCTGTACATCCACCGTCCGGCCGGCGCGGGCCGTCTGGCCGTATGGGTAGGTCCGGGCCCACTGTTCGTCGATGCCGTAATTGGCGTCGTCCCAGGCAAACAGTTCGCCCAGAAGCGCCTTGCGTTCGGTCAACGCCTTGCGCATGAACTCTATCTGCGAAGCGTCGAACTGAAACACCGGCGCGACGTGCTGATTGACGAGCATGCAGTCGGCAGGCAGCGTCACCAAGGTATCCAGGCAGCGGAGGTAGCCTTCGCCTTCGTGCATCAGGTTGCGATTCAGCAGGCAGTAGTCGTCGATTCCGGAGGGTGTGAACGAATCGCCGACGAACAGGAGCTTCTCGCCGTCGTCGTGTTCGGCCAGCAGGGCGCTGTGGTACAGGGTCTGGCCCGGGTAATCGTAGAACGTCAACTGGAATTCGCGCCAGCGCCTGCGGTGTCCGTCGGGGACGACGGTCGGCTCGGTGATTGCCTCAGTCGTCAGGCAGGGCAGGCGGTAGGCGCCTGGATGTCGCGCGATGTCGGCCATCAGCGGCGTGACGAACACCGGACAGGGAAAGACCTTCAGAAGGGCGTTGACCTTCTCTGTGTGGTCATCGTGGTAGTGGGTGATGAACAGGCCTTCGAGACTCGTCAGACGACCTGCATCGCGGAGCTTCTTGATCTCGTCGATGATCTGTTGAGAGCCGCAATCGATCAGCCAGCCGGCGCCGCTTTCTGACAAGAGCAATCGTGAGTTGTTGATGCACACCATCCAGCCCGCCGGGTCTTCATCCATGATCGCCATGCGCATCCAAGGCACGTTATGCGCCGGTCCCAGGACACGCTGTGTCAGGCCGTCATAGCTGTCGCGAAAGTAGTAGCGGCCGGCGCTGATCGAGAGGTAGTTCCTGTAGACGGCCTGGAGCCGGCCGATCAGATGTGCGATGGCCGCCTGCGGGTCGCGAATCACCGGCCCGCGGGCCGGGACGAGAATGTCGAGTTCTTCGGCGGCAATCGCGCGCAGGCTTGCGATCAACGGTGCCATGCGGGTTGCATAGCCGTGATAGCCGCCGATTCGCAGTTCGGGCACCTCGTCCTGAAGGCTGTACAGGTCCAGAAGCTGTCCATCGCCGTAGATCAGGTCGCCGACGAAGGCGTACTTGGCGCCGTCGGCCTCCAGCAGATAACTGACGGCGCCGCGCGTGTAGCCGGGCGTGTCCAACACCTTCAGCGTCAGGTCCTGCCACCGGATTGTGTCGCCGCCCTGAACGGTTCGAGCGACCTCCATCGGTAGCACCGGGACCTTCGTTGTCTGCTGGCGGTAGTCGTGAAATCGTGCGGCGACGAAACGGTTCCAGAATTCGGTTGCCTTGGTGAATGCCTCCGCTTCGGCGGCGGGCACAACGGCTCCGGCCCCTCGCTCGACGAGGTCCCGTCCCGCCCAGACCACATCGCGCCGGGCGTGCGTGAACAGGACCATGTCCGCCTGTCGAATCGTTCCCGAAGGGTCGCCGTAGACAACGAGCGTGCGCCCGTCGCGTTCGACAGCGACGCCGTTGATCGCTCCCGGCAGCAAGCGAACCGACGGACTGAGACGAGCGGTACTCTGTGCCGCTGCAGATGAATGTATCGCAAGAACGGCCAGCAGAACCGGAACGAGTCTGTGCATCATGACCTCCGTGACATGAGTTGGATGGCAGCCTCAAGCGCAGCTTGGGGATGGTTCGTTCGTCGAGCCATCCCCAACTCCTGCGGAGTTGAGGCTGCCACCCACTGCGTTTCGTGCCCTGTTGGCGGATACGCTACCGGTCGCCGACCAGGTAGCGGACTTCGCCGGCCGAGAGGGCCCGGTTGTAGATCCGGAATTCATCCAGCGAGCCGGAGAAGTACGCATCAGCGGCGTACTGCGACCGGCCCAGCCAGTTCTGCGTCGTATTGCCCAAGTCTCTGGGCAGGGTGGCGGTCGGTCCGCTGGCGGCCAAATCACCGTCGAGGTAGACCTGCACCTGCATGCTCGAAGCGTCGATCACGACGGCCAGATGGTGCCAGCCGCCCGGCAGCATTGTTGTCGTCTGGATGACCGACTCGCTGCCGCCGGCCGGGGTGATGGCGAAACGGATCGGCCCGGCGGGAATGCGCGGGCAAAGGAACATATACCCGCCTGTACTGCTGCTGCCGAAGTCGAAGATCCGCTGCCAGTCGCCGCCGGTGCTCGAGAAGTTCACCCATGTGGCGAACGTTGCGTCCGTCAGTTCGCTCAGGACCGGGCCGATGGGCAGTTCGACGTAATCGGCGAACCCGTCGAGCTGGAGCGCCTGGCCCTGGCCGGCCAGCGAGGGGCCGTACGTCGGGTCGTTGAACGGCGTGCCGTGGTGGCCGTTGCCCGAGCCGTCCTGGACGTTGTTCTCCATTGCATACTGGGCCACCAGACCGACGGCGCCGGGATCCTGCGCCGTCACGACGGGCAGGGCCACGCGGTACAGACGGATGTCGTCGATGTATACGACGCCCGAACCGCTGCCGTCCACACCAATGCTCAGTTCGGTGACGCGCTGCAGATTGACGCCCACGGAAGCCAGGTCGATGTTCCATTGCTTCCACAGCGGGGCGCTCAAGCCGGCGAGGCCGCCGTCATAGGAGACCTTGGTGCCGTTGATCGTCACGTAGAGCTGGCCGTCGCCGTTGTCCAGGTCGCCGCGGAAATACAGCACGAGCGTCGCGGCGCCGCCGGCCGTCCAGTCCTGGGCGTCGTCGATCGTGAAGTCGGCCCGCGAATCGCCCTCGTAGAACAGCGGCATCGACTGGCGACCGCTGCGCACGATGGTCTGCTCGGCGAATGGAGCATTGAGGTGTCCGACGGTCGAGCCGGTCCCGTTCGTGTAGCCATCGAGCCATGTGTCAAAGATCGTTGCTTGGGCGTCCATGTCGTCGGTATAGCTCTCGAAGTCATCGACAACGATGAACGGCTGCGTCGAGAAACTCCAGATGTCGCCCTCCCAGGCGCCGATCGCCTCGGCGTCATTGACTTCGACAATCTTCCAGAAGTACTCGGTGTCCAGGTCCAGGGTGGGCGGATCGTAGCTGCTGGGACTAACGGTGGCGACCAGGGCCGTCCCGTCGGCAATGGCCGCTTCATCGGTGTCGAAGTAGACCTCATGCGCCGCCGCTTCACGGCCGCCGCGCCAACCGACGACTGCGTCGATGCTGACGTTCGTCGCCCCATCGGCCGGCTGCGGTTCTCTTGGTTGCACCGGCAGATGGTAGAATCGAACTTCGCTGAGCCCGAACGTGCCGGTGGTGCCATACGCGCTGTTGGCCGTCAGGCGAACGTACCGCGCCGCCACCCCTTCGAGGTCGACGGTGGTGTTGTGCGCATAGGTTGTCCGAGCCGTGCCCTGGGCAAACGGGACGTCCCCAAGAGCGATCCAATCCGTTCCATCGACGGAGTACTCGATCGTGACGTCCTTGAACCCAAACCCGAGCATCGGCTCAAAGACAACGTTGTAGTTCCAGACCCACATCTCGTGGAGTTTGTAGAGACGATCGAACTCGTACAGAATCCACACGGGCTCTGCGCCGCCGGTGCTGCCGGCCCACATGTCCGTATTGGCGACGGTGTGCTGATCGTCGGCGTTGAGGCCGGAACCGTCGATGGTCTTCTCCGGTCCAGAGTCGGGTTCGGAGATGCCGTTGCTCGTCGCGATGATGCTCGTGATTGGATAGACGTATGGCTCGACGGTGAAGCTCCAGATATCGCCTCTGAAGATGGTGTTGTCCGGGGCGGCATTGACCTCATCCACCCGCCAATAGTACGTTTGGCCGAACGCAAGCGAGTCGCCGTCGTACGTCGTGTTCGTCTGACCCTGGCTGAGCAGCGCGCCCATGGGATTGGCCCGATCGGCGCTATTGACATCGTCGAAGGACGCGCCGAGGTAAACGTCATGCGTCGCGGCAAAATCCCCGGCGTTCCAGCTCAGCACCGCGTCGCGAGGGACATCGACCGACCTGTCCTTCGGATTGGGATTGGAGGCCAGCTCCGGTATCCGGATGCCTCCGGTAAAGATGCCGGCGATCTCCTCGTCGCTCAACCGGCGGTCGAACATGGCGACCTCGTCGATCAGACCGAAATACTGGTTGCCACCGTTCGAACTCGTCTCACCGCCGATCATGATCGGCCAGTCGTTCGGGTTCATGTCCACCTGGTTGACCGACGTGGCCTCGCCCTCCAACTGTCCATCGACGTAGACGCGGAGTGTCTTGTCGCCAAACGTTGCGGCGATGAAGTGCCATTCGTTGTCGATGACCACGGTCGTCCCATCGACCAGCGAGGTGGTGTCGCTGACGAAGAACTCCAGCCGTGCCAGACCCACGTTTTGCGTCAGGACCAGGTCGAAGCCGCTGGTCTGCCACTGGGACTTGTCGATCACACGCGCCCAGTTCGGGACCGTGTTCGCCTTGACCCACGCCATCAGGCTGACCTCACTGGTCACGTCATACTGGGGGATCTCGGGCACGGTCACGTGCGAGCCGGCGACGAACTCCAGCGCCGTGCCGGAGACGCCCTCCACCCATTGCGCGTCGCCGACGACCGTGCCGTTGTTCCGGTAAATCGAGCTGTCCTCGGCTACGGTACCTGCGCCGTCGTCGAATCGAAGGTGCAGGACCAGGGATGGGTCGGCGGCTGGGGCCGATACGGCCATCGCGCCCAGCGCCAGTAACAGGGTGATTGCATGCCACTTGTTCATGGTGGAACCTCCTTCCAGTTCTCCTCGTGTCAACATGTCGAAGACGACCGGCGCTCCTTCACCGACAGAGTCCGAATCGGTCCGCCGATGCGCAACCTATTCGGCCCCCATTCCGTTCCGTTCTATTATAGGAACAAACCGTCGGAATCCAAAGAGAGAAATCGTCTGCCATGCCCTTACGGCGCGGCGGGGGGCTCCTTGTTCACGTTGGCCTCAGCCATCCAGTCGGACCACGTGATATGGCCGTACAGGGGGCCCCAACTGCCATCAGACTGCCGATCGCTGGCCAGATGGACGCCGTGCAGGTAGACCTTGCCGTCGGCCCCCTTGGCGGCGGCCTGGGCGGTCATGTACCGCGTGATGCGATGCCGCAGCTCCGTGCGCGTTGTGTCGGTCCATTCGAGCACGTTTTCCTCCTGCCAGTTCTCGGCCGGCAGGGTGATGCGCAGGGCCTTTCCTGAGGCAGACTTCTCCTTGGCGATCTCCTCGGCCTTGCGCCGCAATTCGTCGGTGTTCTCGCCGCTGAAGCGGTCGGGGCTCATGTAGGTACGCTCGGCTCGCACGGCGCGGTTCTTGCCGTCCAGCTCTTTGATCTGACTGAGTTTCTGCTTGAGGGTCGCCAGCTTGGCGTCATCGGGGCCGACGGTGCCCGCGTAGCGATCGATCGCCTGCTGCAACGGCGTCACGTCGCGTTCCATCACGAGGTTGGGCTTCTTGGTCGGGTCGCTCTGCCAGCCGGTGTCCTGGTTCAGCCAGGCGAGGATGCGGTCGAACTCCTTCTCCATGTCCGCCGAAAGCAAGGCCCGACTTCGTTGGAGCACCTCGGGCATGTCGCGAAGACGTTGCTTCATTGTCTCTTCGAGCGACAGCAATTCGGCCGTCTTGCCATGTGGAAACTCGGCCTTCTCATACTCGGGCCAAAGCGCTTGCGCCTCGGCCAGCAGGGTGGTCCGCTCCTGGATGTCCGACTCGCTCAGCGTGACGCCGTCGATCAGGTACTTCGGACTGCCGGCGCCGACATCGACGTACGAACGCAGCTTTTCGACCCACGGTCGGCATGCCTCTTCCTGTTGGGCGCGGGCGGCGCCCTCGTTGTAGATGGCTAATGTGCCCGCCAGCGACCGCTCCTGGTAGAGCAATTCCTGGGTCCTGCCGTGGGGGAATTCGGTCTTTCTGTAGTCGGTCATCAACTCGTTGGCCTTGGCGTAGGCTTGGCGGCATTTCTCCTGATCGGCCTGCGAGGCGCTGTTGAATGACGCCCCGATGAGCAGATACTGGTCGCTCTTGGAATCGAGGAAGGGAGCGAACCTGGCGAGCCATTCCTTGGATTGGGCTTCCTTCTGCCGGGTGGCTTCGGCGGCCGCTGCGGCTGCGGCGTCGGCGGCTGACTTAGCCTGGGTATACTGGGCTTCGACAGCGGCCAGCCGGTCCGTGGCGGCTTTGAACTCCGCATTGCCGGCCGGGATTCGGCTGCCGTAGCGGCTCTGGATCTCGGCCATCAGCTTCTTCGCCTGCCCAAGCCGAGTGGTGGCCGTCTGCAACTGGTCCTTCTCCAGAGCGGCAACCAGTGCGTTGAGCGTGTCGTCGAGCCTCTTGAGCTGGGTGACGACTGTGCTGGGCAGGTCCGACGGTGTGTCCGGCTTGGGCGCTGCGGCCGGCGGGGTCTTTTCCTGCTTCTCGGCACTGCCGCCGACGGGCCGTCCGAGACGCTTTTCCAATTTCGTCGTCAGGTCGTCAGCCTGTTTGAGGAGCGCGGCGAGTTTGGCGTGGTTCGGCGCCGCTTCTTTCAGTTGCCCCAGAAGGTTGCGGGCTTCGAGCAGTTCCTTCTCGGCCCGGGCCGGCTCGGTTACGATCCTCCGTTGGACGCCGGAGAGCGTCTGTTCGATCTTCTTGGCCAGCGCATCCGGCTCGGCCGCCTCGACGGCGACGGTGCCCGCGATCAGGACCGATGCCAACGCGCACACCAAGCCACGCACTAACCTGCCGAAATCTCTGTCACGCGCCATTCTCTGCCTCCTTCTCTTGGTTGCCTTCGTTGTACGTGGGGGCAGACGGTGCACAGAAAACCCACGCTGCGCCCGTCACCTTCGGCCTGGATTCTACCACGTTGGCCTCTTCGACCCCAAAGGGAATCGGCCGCGAATCACCCGCCAACAAGATATCGAGATACCGACGTCATGAAACGTCATCGGTCGTGTGTGGTTCCCCGGCCGGGGTTCTCCTTTGACGGGGGCGATGGGGAAGGTTATGATCGTCTCAGATAAATCGGTATCTGGCTGGGAGTCTGGATGACGTTGACCAAGCTGCAACTGCATACGAAGATTCTGTTGGCGATGGTTGTCGGGGCGGCGGCCGGACTGGCGGCAAATCGCCTTGGCTTGGCCACTTTTGTCGTGACATACATCCAGCCGGCGGGCGCGGCCTTCGTGCGCCTGATCGGCATGGTGGTCGTGCCGCTGGTGTTCGCCTCCCTCCTGGTCGGGATCACGAGCCTCAAGGACATCCACAGCCTCGGCCGGATCGGGGCCAAGACGATCGCCTTCTACCTCTGCACGACGGTGATTGCCATCAGCCTCGGATTGCTGTTGGCCAATCTCGTTGGGCCGGGCCTGGGCCTGGCCGAGCAGGCTAAGGGCAGGTTGATCGAAGGGGCGGCCCGGCAGGATGCCGCGGCTGAAGCGGTCCGGGAGGAGCCCTCCATCAAGGACGTCCTGCTGAATATCATCCCGACGAACCCGATCCGCGCCTTTGCCGAAGGGCACATGCTTCAGATCATCTTCTTCGCCCTGTTGACGGGCGTCTGCCTGACGCTGATTCCGCCGGAACGGAGCGGCCCGGCGATTCGCTTCTTCGAGGCCGTCAACGATGTCATGGTGATGATGGTGCATCTGATTATGAAGGTGGCGCCGTTCGGTGTCTTTGCGCTGATCGCGGGCGTCGTCGCCGACTTCGGCCTTCACATCCTGGTGATGCTCGCCAAGTACTGCGTGGTGGTGGTCGTCGGGCTGCTCGCTCACATGCTGCTGGTCTATCCCTCCGCACTGAGGCTGTTCACCCAGATGGGTGTGGGGCGGTTCTTTCGCGGCATTCGCCCGGCCCAATTGATCGCTTTCAGCAGCAGTTCGAGTTCGGCCACGTTGCCGGTGACGATCGAATGCACAGCGGAGAACCTGGGTGTCTCTCGCACCCTGTGCAGTTTCACGCTGCCGTTGGGGGCAACTGTCAACATGGATGGCACCTCGCTCTACCAGGGCGTGGCGGCTGTCTTTCTGGCGCAGCTCTATGGGATGGACCTGGGTTTCCCTCAGCAATTGACGATCGTGCTGACCGCCACGTTGGCGTCGATCGGTGCGGCGGGCATTCCCGGCGCCGGGATCGTGACCTTGGCGATTGTGCTGGGCAGTGTCGGGGTGCCGCTGCAGGGGATCGGCATTATTCTGGGCGTCGATCGGCTCCTGGACATGTGCCGCACCATGGTAAACGTCACCGGTGACGCGGCTTGCGCCGTGGTGGTAGCGGCAACGGAAGATCGCGCTCGCGCAACGGCATAGGTCCTATGGGACGAATAGGACCTATGAAGAATCGGAGGTCGTAAAGATGTTCGATAGAAGCAAAGGTCTGGTCCTGCTTGCCGTGGCGACCCTTGCGTGGCCGGCGGCGCTCGGCCATGCGTGTTTTTCCATTATCGTGGGCAAAGACGCCTCGACGGACGGCGGCGTGCTGGTGGGCCACAACGAGGACGACTATCCGCCGCAGGTGGTCCACCACCACAAGGTGCCCCGGCGGACCTATGGACCAGGGGACACGTTGGTTCTTCGCAACGGGGGCGTGCTCGAACAGGTCGAGCAGACGTGGGCTTATCTCTGGTCGGAGATGCCCGGCATGCTGTTTTCCGACAGTTGCGTCAACGAGTGGGGTGTGACCGTCACATCGGACAACTGCCCTTCGCGTGAAGACCGGGCGGAACTCAGCGAGGGCGGCATCGGCTGGATGCTCCGGCGTCTGGTCGCCCAACGGGCACGGACGGCGCGAGAGGGCGTGTTGCTGGCGGGCCGGTTGGTGGAGCGGTTCGGCTACATCGCCTCCGGACGGACGTATATCATCGCCGACCCCGACGAGGGCTGGCTCTTCTGCGTCGTTCAGGGCAAACGGTGGCTGGCCAAACGCGTCGCCGACGATGAAGTAGCGATGGTGGCCAATACGTACACGATCCGCCAGGTCGATCTGTCAGACGAAGATAACGTGCTGGCCTCGGCGGACATCGTCACGTATGCGGTCGAGCGCGGGTGGTACGATCCGGCCAGGGATGGGCCGTTCGATTTCGCGGCCGTCTATGCCAACCCGGCCTCGGCCTCGCATCCTGACAACGCGGGCCGACAGTGGAGCGGCCTGAGATACGTCGCGCGCGATCCGATCGAGCCCGGCTTCGATCTGCCGTTCTCTGTCGTGCCCAGGCACAAGCTCAGCGTAGCCGACATCATGGAGATCCTTCGTCATGACGAGGCGGACAAGCCGGAACCGTCGGTGCCCGCCTCCGGGTTCCACTGTGCCCTGTGCAGCGGCGCAACGCAGACCAGCTTCGTGGCCCAGTTGCGCCCGAGTCTGCCCCCGGACATCGGCATCGTGTACTGGGTGTGTCTGGCCGAGCCGCGAACGTCAGTCTATCTGCCGTTTCATTTCGGCATCTCCGATTTCCCCGCCGGCTTTCGTACGGAATCCGAACAGCCGGCGAGCGATGTCTACGATCGCAAGGTCGGCGCAGCGTTCGCCGCCGATCCGCGTGAGGCGTTCTGGACGTTCTCGAACTTCCGCGACAAGGTGGACCGACACGGGCCTGCCTTCGTTGCGGCGGTCAGGGCCGAGGCCCTGCGCATCGAGCGCCGGGCGGTCGCGATGCAGAAGCCACTGGAAGAGATGGCGAAACGACTTCACAAGACCGATGGCATCGTCGCCGGAGAGTCGCTGGCCAATTTCTCGAAGGGGCTGTATCTGTCAGCCCTGGAGGGCATGGACAAGGTGCTGAAGCAACCGGCCGGTGACAAGCAGATTGCGGCCCGAGCGAGGGCGATCCACGAGGCGGCGATCACGCTCGATTCCCACGTGGACATTGCCGACGAGCTTTATGCGACAGCCGACCTCGATCCGGGGATCGACAATCCCCAGCTCCGATGCGATCTCGTCAAGATGGCCAAAGGCGGGATCGATGGCGTCTTCCTGGCGGTGTACGTCCGACAAGCGCCCAAGCTGAACGCCGAGACGTATGCCGAAGCGCAGCGGATGGCCGCCAGCAAGTTCGACGCGATCGGGCGATTGACGCAGAGCATGTATCCGGACCGCTGTGCCCTGGCGCGGCGTCCCGACGACGTCGAGCGGATCGTTGCGACCGGCAGGAGGGCCATCATGATCGGCGTCGAGAACGGCTTTCCCATCGCCGAAGAGTTGGACCTGCTGAACCATTACTACGACCGAGGGGCGCGCTATGTCACGCTCTGTCACACGGCGCACAACCAGATATGCGATTCGTCGAGCCAGCCGGAACCGCTGCACGGCGGCCTGTCGCCGTTTGGCAAGCGCGCGGTGGCCCGCATGAACGAACTGGGCATCATGTGTGACGCCTCGCACATCTCGGAGAAGTCGTTCTTCGATCTGCTGGAGGTCACGCGGGCGCCGATCCTGGTGTCTCACTCGGGCTGTTCGGCCGTTTACCCACACGATCGGAATCTCACCGACGAACAGCTTCGGGCCTTGCGCGACAACGGCGGCGTCATTCAGATCGTGGCGCTCGATGCGTACCTACGTCCCGAGACGCCTGAACGCCAAGAGGCCGTTCGCCGGCTTCGAGAGGAGCTGGGCGTTCCGTCCTATGCCGAACGACAGAAGTGGTCCACCAAGCAGCGCGAGGCGATGCGTCCCCGGCTGCGAGAGTACTATCGGCGCTACGAGGAAATGGCCGAAACGGTTCCCATCGCGACGGTCAAGGATTTCGTCGATCACATCGATCATGCGGTCCGCGTGGCGGGCATCGATCACGTCGGGATCGGCACCGACTTCGACGGAGGCGGAGCCGTCAGCGGATTTGCCAACCACGCCGAGGCCCTGAACGTCACCATCGAACTGGTCCGCCGCGGCTACTCGGACGAGGACATCCGCAAGATCTGGGGCGGCAACCTGCTGCGTCTGTGGCGCCGCGTCGAGGCCGTGAGCACGAAGAGGTAGGTCCATGAAGAAGGTCGCTGTCATACTGCTGTTTGTGTGGATCTTCACCCCCGGCTGTCAGAGCCGGCGCGTTTTTGTCTCGGAGAAGCCGTTGATCGGCATCACGACGGTCTTCGACGAGAAGCGTCAAGTCAGCGAGGTCCACATATCCTATGTGGAGGCAGTGCTCCGCAGCGGAGGCGTTCCGCTGGTCCTGCCGCCGATCGACAGTACCGAAGCCGTGGACCGCTACATCCGGGAGCTGGATGGCCTGGTGCTGGTCGGCGGGCGCGACATCTCGCCTTCGATGTACGGCCAGATGCCCCACGAGACGACCGAAGTCCTGCCCGAGCGACGGACCCAATTCGACAACATGCTGATCGCCCGGTGGATGGCCGGCGGAAAGCCGGTCCTGGGCGTGTGCCTGGGCATGCAGTTCACCAACGTCGTCATGGGTGGCAGCATGATTCAGGACATCCCCTCGCTGGTTGGCACCGACGTGAACCACAAGAAGGTCTATCACCGTGTAACGATCGCGCCCGACAGCACGCTCGCCAAACTCCTTGGCGCCGAAACCGCGATGGTCTACTCCTCGCACCATCAGGCTGTCGACCGGATCGGCGAAGGGCTCAGGCCGGTGGCACACGCCGCCGACGGCGTTGTGGAGGCCCTCGAACGAACCGACGGCGGCCCCGGATTGTTTGTTCAATGGCACCCTGAGGCCATGATGGATAAGCACCCGGACCATACAAACGCGATCTACGGCTACCTCACTCAACTGGCGCGCACGCCATCCGCGAAACGTGGTTCCCGCCGAGACTGATACCGGTGATGGAGGAGTGGAACACAAAGGCCACGCCTCAAGCGGTAGCCGAAAATGTCGTCCACAGACCCCAGAACAGAACAATCACGAAATAGAAGGCCATGTATCCTGCCGGCACTACACTCAGTCCAGCCAATGCTGCTCCGATCAACCCCAGCGCGTACCGTCGATTCCTGGGGAACCGCTGAAGCGTCCGCCAAAGGCCGACGCACGCTCTCACGCACATGAAGGTGGCGATCGCAAGAAAAGGGGCGCCAAACACAACGACCAGACCCAGGCGACTGTCGTCTACAGACTCTGCATACCGGTGGTCAAAGTAGAACGGTATCCAGAAACATGGCAGTGAAACCAGCGACCACGTCGCGATGCTCAATAGCCGGCAGCCCGGCCGGCTCTCGGCCCCATCGCGGATCAAAGCGGTCCCCATTGTATTCACGAGGATTCTCTCCATCTCTTCGTCCTGTTGACGATGGCCATTCGGTACGCAGGCGGGCTACGGAATGCTCCGCATGTCGGCCTTCTTCGCGGGACTCCACCTATTGGCCTCGATTCTCGCCCGCAGCGACCTCTGAAAGCCGGGATGCTGGGCCACCCAGCCGGGTGCTTCGTACAGGCCCACCAATTCCTCGCTGCTCTCTCGCCAGTGGACGGACCACTGGCAGAGGGTCTCAAACATCAGCAGTTGGATCATCCCGACGATCGTGATACGCACAGCAGTTCTGTTCATCGCATGTTCTCCGCTGCTTGATCTTTGGCTTCCAACCGCTCCCATTATCCAGTCCGCCCCACTGAGAAACAAGCCAAAACTGCACCGACCTATAGGTGATTTGCATTTCTCCCGAAGCCCGAGGCCACTGCGAAGAGACAGCATTGACTCTCGGGCACAGGGGTGATACAATGACAGCCGAGCTTCGACGTGATATTGCTTCGATTCTTGGACTGTCTGAGGGGAGTTTTGCTTGGGCGGGCCGGAGCGATGAAGCCGATCGAGGTCAAAGACAAGACACACATCAAACAGTTGCTCTATGCCGAGCACGTCTTCGCGATCCAGGGAGACCAGTTTCGCGGTTTCGGCGGGTTCCAGCTCTGGTGGTACGACCGGCACCGCGGCTGGTGCGACTGCTGCGATTCGCACTGGTCCGACCCTCGCAAGCATGTGATGCATCACAGCCTCGATGAAGCCGCCAAGATTCTTTGGCACCATCGGAAGAGTCTGTACGTTCGCATCAAGCGTGTTGATGAGGACCCGTGCATTCAGGCTCTGGAGCATCTCGAAGACGCCCGGCGCTGAGTGCCCATTACCGCAGGAATGGGAAGTCGGACCGGCTGAGTTCCTGTCGGCGGAACTGGCGGTGCCAGCGCTGGTTCCACAGGGTCCAGAGGGGGGCCTTGCGGGCCGAACCGTCGAGGAAGCAGGCCTGTGTCATGCGGTTGTGGCGTTCGAGAAAGGTGCGCCATATCTGGGTGCCCCCCTGTCCATCTACGGGGAAATCGCTGAAGACGACCAACGGTTCGGTCGGCAGGCGATCGGTGTCGTGAGGCCGCACGTGCCAGTGGATGCAATCGACAAAGACCGGGATTCCTTCAGTGTTCCGCTCGAATGCGTATTTCCAGTAGCGCCCGTCCTTGTCCACCGGGTCGGTGATCCAGCGGTTCATGCCATAACTGCCCCAGAAATGGCCCTTGGAGATGAAGTCTCGTGAGCCGGGGTCCGAGGTCTCGCGGGGCCGGCCCCACGCGTGATGGATATCGCCGCGCATCTCGGTACTCTGGTAATCGATCGACGGCCTGCTCGCCGAGGGACAGGTGCGGAGCTTATCCACGTCCTGGTAATAAGGCCGGAGCATCTCCATCCAGTCGCCGGGGATCGTCTGCACGTCGCCGCCAAGCGGGTAAGACTCTTTCCACAGAACGCCGTCGAAATCCGTGGCGTACTGGGCGGTGGCCAGCCCCCATTGCTTGAGATTGTGCAGGCAAACCACAGCTCGCGCCTGGTCTCTGGCCCGTTGCAGGGCCGGTATGAGGATGGCGATCAGCAAGGCGATGATCGCGACGACGACCAGCAACTCGATCAAAGTGAAGCCACGTTTCCCGGCAACGTCCATGCACCAGACCCCCACGGGCGGCAGTGCCTTCGGTCCGTACGTTCAGACCGAGAGGGAGGTTTGGCAAAAGACCGTGGCGATCGCTTGTCGGGCTACCCGACCGGCGCCTCGACGGGCTGGATGTCGGGGGTCTGCCCGATGGGCTCGTCGCATCGCGTGTAGGCGTTGATGCGGAACAGCTCTTCCATGGCGGTAGCGCCCGATGCGACCTTGGCCAGGCCGTCCTGGACCATCGACCGTACGCCTTTGGACCGCAGACGCTCGCTCAGTTCGTGGTGCTGGGCGCCGGAGCTGATCCGTGCGCCGAGTTCGTCGTCGATGGGCGCCACTTCGAAGATTCCGGTGCGTCCCTTATAGCCGTACCAGCCGCATTCAGCACAGCTACCTGGGTGCAAGAGTCCCTTCGGAGCGCTGACGCCGAACCGTGCAAATGTATCCAACTCGGTTTCATCGAGCTCTCGCGGCTGGGCGCACTCGCCGCAGATCTGTCGCAGGAGGTTCTGGGCGATCACCATGCGGAGCGAACTGCCGATGATGTGATAGGGAACGCCCAGATAGTGCAGCGCATCGACGGCGCCGGCGGCGTCGCGGGCGTGGATCGTCCCCAGCACGAGACGGCCCGACAATGCCGCCCTGGCCGCCACGATGGCCGAGTCCTTGTCGCGAATCTCGCCGATCAGGATCAGGTCGGGGTCCATCCGCAGGATCGTGCGGAGCCCCTCGTGCATGGTCAGTCCGTGCTGCTCGTCCACCTCGATCTGCTGGGCGTATGGCAGACGAAACTCGACCGGATCTTCGATCGAATACGTGGTCGTCGTACGCAGGTCCATCAGCGACGCCAGGCCGTACATCGTTGTGGTCTTGCCCGATCCCGTCGGGCCGGTGACCAGAACCAGACCGCTGAGCGAGCGGATCGTGGCGGCGATCTTCTCTCTGTCGGCCGTGCAGAAACCGAGCCCGGACAGGTCCCAGTTGTCGCGGGGCACGTTCAGAAGCCGCAGGTGAGCCGACTCCTGTGCCCGCACCGGGGTCAACGTCACGCGGATTTCCCACGTCGTATCCTCGTCATGCCATTCGAGCTGTCCTTCCAGCGGGGCGAACGTGCGGACGACGCTCAGACCGGCGGCGCTCTTGAGTTGGTTGAGCAGTCGGCGGCCGTCGGTCGGGGGGAGCACGGCCTTCGGCGTGATCACGCCGTCGACGCGATGGACGACTCGCAGACCGTCGTCCACGCAGTGCAGGTGCACGTCGGTGGCGTTGTCCATGATGGCGTTCCACACCAGGGTGTGCAGGAGGTCGGGGTAGGATGTTGTGTTGGTCTTGCTGCGATCCGTCACAGTGCTGATTCCGCACGCCTGGGCCATGTTGGCTGCTCCTTCCACTGGGCCTGGGTCTGCCGTCGATCCTTCGGCCGTTCCTTGTCGCGGGCCGGAGGTGCACGAGACAGCCGGCCCGCATCCCATGTCGGCGGCGGGGCGACGCACCTTAACTGATATCTTCGATACAGTCGTCAAACCGCGACAAAGGGGGTCGAATGGGCCGGGGGCGTGGCAGTTTTTCAAGTTCCGAAATCGGCAACGTCCGATATCCTTGCCGGGCGACGGTTGGGCTTGCTGCGGCAACAGCGCGGGCGATCGCCGAGGTGGGAAATGGCCGATGCCGACCGATAATACGGGCGTGATGTGTCAGTCTTCGCTTCTTACCCCAAAAAGCTCGTGTGGCCGTTTGAATTCTCCCGAGATTTACTAAATATCCCATACTTACATTGACGATGGGTATCTGTGTCCGAATACCCAGTTTGAAAGGAGACACAGACAATGGAGACGTCAGTGGAACAACGCAGGGAGAGCCGGACGGATCTGTCGTGGCCGGTCAGTGTCTGGGTGCCTGACGCGAATCGTTTCTTCAACGGTCGCAGCGCCAATATCAGCAAGGTGGGAGTCTTCATCACCGTTCCGATGACCACGCCCATTCGTCGGGGCTCCGTGGTGGAGTTGAACTTCCCACGGACGGACGCCCTGGCCGAACAGAAAGGGCAGTTTGCCCGGATCAAGAAAGGCCGCGTCGTCAGGGTCGACCGCAAAGGTACGCTCGAAGGAGCGGTGATCGGCCTGGGCATCGCATTCGAATAGAGCCGGACGATTGGGCGTTCTCGACAGGAGGTCGGCGATCTCAATCAGGTCACTCGTCACCACGGGGCAATGAAAGAGACGTGAGGCGGATGTTCTTCCTGGAACGTCCGCCTTTTCGTTTCGTCCCATTCGCGAGGCAGGGAATTCCACATCGAGCGGCAGGATGGGCTTGGGCCCATGCGGGTACTACAAGGCGACCGCGGCGAACGTCATGAGCAGACCCAACGTGGCGCTTGCCATCGTCAGCTTGAGCCAGCGGCAGTAGCGGGCGTACTCCGGATGCTCATCCTCGAATTCATGGTAGAGATCGTCGAGGTCAGGGTCACGCGGGCGCAGCCACACGCGGGCGCAGAGGTGGGCGATCACCGATCCGAGAAAGAGAAGGCCGCCGAGAACGTACATCGCATAAGTCAGGGTCTGCATGGGGCCATCATACCGCTGGCCCCCCTCGATCGAAAGCCAAAACTCTGCACAGCCGGGCCGGCGCGCTCGTTGACAGGCAGACGGCCGGCCGCTATGGTTCGTGTTCTGACAACGGAACAGAAATTCTCATGCGACGACCGCTCGCACAGGCGACCGAAAATGAAGACGATCGATCTACGAAGCGACACGGTGACGCTGCCGTCGCCGGAAATGAGGCAGGCCATCTGTCAGGCCGAGTTGGGCGACGATGTGTTTGGCGAGGATCCGACAGTCCTGCGACTGGAGCGAAGGCTGGCCGCTCTCGTCGGCGCCGAAGCGGCCCTGCTGGTGGCCAGCGGGACGATGGGCAACCTGGTCTGCGTTCTGACGCACTGCGGCCGGGGCGACGAGGTGATCCTGGGCGACCAATCCCATACGTTCTATTACGAGGCCGGCGGGATCAGTGCACTTGGGGGTGTTCACCCGCACACGATCGCCAATCAGCACGACGGCACGTTACGGCTGGAAGACATTCGCGCGGCGATCCGCCCGGACAACGTCCACTTCCCGCGCACCCGTCTGATCTGCCTGGAGAACACGCACAATCGCTGCGGCGGGGCGGTCCTGTCCGCTGCGTACACCGATGCCGTCGCTTCCCTGGCCCGCGAGAATGGCCTGGCCGTCCACCTCGACGGGGCGCGAATCTTCAATGCCGCGGTGGCCTTGGGCGTTGATGTCAAGGTGCTGACGAAAGGGGCGGATTCCGTGAGCGTCTGCCTGTCCAAGGGCCTGGCGGCGCCGGTCGGCTCGGTGATCTGCGGTTCGCAGGCCTTCATCGACGAGGCCCGACGGGTTCGCAAGATCCTCGGCGGGGGCATGCGCCAGGCGGGCATCATTGCCGCCGCCGGCCTCGTAGCACTCGATTCGATGATTGACAGGATTCAGGACGATCACGCCAACGCCGCGCGTCTGGCCCAGGGTCTGGGGGGCCTAAGTGGGCTTCAGATCGATGCCGTCGCGGTGCAGACCAACATTGTCTACTTCGACGTGGTTCGCGAAGGTCTGTCGGCCGAGACGCTTGTCTGGCGGCTGGCCGAACGAGGCGTCAAGATGCTGTGCTCGGGGCCCGGCCGGATTCGCGCCGTTACCCACTACGGCATTGACCGCAGAGACATCGAACAAACGCTGGCGGCGATGGCCGAGGCACTGGATGTGTCGTAATCATCAGTCGCCGCACTTCTGATGGACGACCCGACCGGCGACGACCGTTGTGTGGACCGACAGGTCCTCTTCGAGAACGACGAGGTCCGCATCGTAGCCGACCGCGATCGACCCTGTCTTCTTGTCGATTCCAAGAACGGCGGCGGCGTTTTCCGTGACCGTGCGAATCGCCGTCGCCGTCGAGCAGCCGGTGAACTCCGCCAGACGAGCGAGGATCCGATTCAGACCCAGTGCGGTCCCGATCAGCGTGCCGTCTTTGTAGCGAGCGGCGCCGTCGCGGGCCTCGTAGGGAATACCGTTGTACGTGTAATGCCCGTCGGGAAGACCCAACGCCTGCATCCCATCGGTAATGGTGACGAATCGGTCGGGCCCCAGGCCCGTATAGGCGAGCCTCACGACCGAAGGATGGATGTGCACGCCGTCGGCGATCACCTGAACGGTCACGTCGGGGCGCTCGAAGATCGCTCCCAACGGACCGGGGCTTCTGTGGTGCAGTGAGGGCATGGCGTTAAAGAGGTGCGTTACGTGGTTGATTCCCGCGTCGAATCCTCCCAGCGTCTCCTCATAGGTGGCGCTGGTGTGGCCCAGGGACGCGACGACCCCGCGATCGACCAGCGCCCGCACGAGGTCGAGCCCGCCGGACAGTTCCGGCGCAAGCGTCATCATGGCAAGGCTGTCATCGGTCTTGCTCAGGATCGCATCGAGGGCCGACGGGCTCGGGTTCGTCAGGCAATTGGGTTGGATCATCCCGCGCTTCTTCGGCGAAATAAACGGGCCCTCAAGGTGGGTGCCGCGCAATCGGGCGCCGCCGAGATCATGGCCGATGCACTCGGAGACGACCTCCAGGTGGCGGTTGTCCTGATCGGGTTTGTAGACCGTTGTCGCCAGATACGAGGTGACGCCACAGCGGGCGCACGTCTTGGCGATCGTCGCCAGCGCCTCCGGCGTGGCATCCAGCACGTCGGCGCCGCCGGCGCCCTGGATGTGTACGTCGATGAACCCCGGCGCCAGGAGTCGGCCGCCGGCGTCCAGCACGGTGTGGGCCTGCGGTGCGGCGTCCCCGTGGCCGAATCGTTCGATGATCCCGTCCGTGACAAGAACCCAGTCGTCCGCCTTTGTCTGAGATGAGTCATACAGCCTGCAATTGCTGATGAGAAGCGATGCCATATCGTCGGGCTCCTATTCTGCTCTCGAACTGCCCCTTGGAAACCTGCTGCCTTCGCCTGCGCGTGGGCGAAATACAAGCATACGGCAGACAGGGACGACCCGCAACCTCTCAGACCTGCCAGATCGTGTAATCTGGGCGATTCGTGGTTACGGGTTGAACTGGCGTCGCCGGACCGATAGGATAGTCCCAAAGGGGGCATGGCCCACGCTATAGGTAAAAGGAGATCGATCATGAGACTCGCCGTTGTTGCTGGGGGGTTGCTGGTGTGCTGCGTGGTCGGGTTGGCGCCGGCGGCGGAAGCGCCCTCACCCGAGACGCTTCTGTTGAACGATTTTCGTCCTCGCTCCGTCTACCGGATCCCGGTGACGGAGATCGCCAAGGCCCGCTATCCGGCGATCGACATGCACGCCCACGTCTACGCCAGGACGCCGGAGCAACTGGACCGCTGGGTGCAGGTCATGGATGAGCACGGAATCGCCAAGGCCGTCGTTTTGACAATGGCCGTGGGCAAGCAGTTCGACGATCTGTGCACGCTGTACTCGAAGTACCCCGATCGCTTCGAGTTGTGGTGTGGGTTCGATTACACCGGCTACGACCAGCCCGGCTTCGGCCCGGCGGCTGTCGCGGAGTTGCAGCGATGTTACGACATGGGCGCCCGAGGCGTCGGCGAGCTGGGCGACAAGGGCAAGGGCCTGTTCTACTGCCGGCCCACCAAGGCATGGGGGATGCACCTGGACGATCCCCGCATGGACCCGCTGCTGGCCAAGTGCGCCGAACTGAAGATGCCCATCAACATCCACGTGGCCGATCCGTACTGGATGTACGAGCCGATGGACGCGCACAACGACGGCTTGATGAACGCCTTCAAGTGGCGGCTCGACGATCAGCCGGGCATCGTCGGCCACGCCGGGATGATCGACATCCTGGAACGGGCCGTCAAGCGGCACCCCAAGACCACCTTCATCGCCTGTCACTTCGCCAACTGCTCGTACGACCTGGATCGGCTGGCCGGCCTGTTCGACAAGTATCCCAATCTCTATGCGGATATTTCCGCTCGCTTCGCCGAGACGGCGGCCATTCCTCGCTTCACGGCGAAGTTCTTCGAGGCCTATCAGGACCGGCTCGTCTACGGGACCGATATGACCTTCAGTCCGGAGCTGTACCGGATGTCGTTCCGCATCCTCGAGTCGGCCGACGAGCACTTCTACTACTGGCAGTTCTTCAGCTACCACTGGCCTCTGCACGGCCTGGCGCTGAGCGATCCCGTGCTCGCGAAGGTCTATCGAACCAATGCGCTGAAGATTCTGCACCCGTAGCGCCGGGTGAACCATGGATGATGCTTCTGGAAGGAATGTGTTTGTGACGGCAGCAGGCAGGCGACGGATGTGTCGATGTTGGATTGCTGTGATGCTCCTTGCGATGGCGGCGACGGCGCAGGCCGACTGGCCACGTTTTCGCGGGCCGTCGGGCGACGGACTAGTGACGAGGCCCGGCAGCGCCGAGCAAATCGGCCTGCCCGTGCGCTGGAGCGAGACGGAGAACGTCACGTGGAAGACGGCCATTCCGCATCTCGGCTGGTCGAGCCCGGTGGTGATGGACGGCCAGGTCTGGCTGACAACGGCCACAGCCGAAGGGCATGATTTCCATGCGATCTGCGTCGACGCCGATTCGGGCGCCATTCGCTTCAACGAAAGGCTCTTTCACACGGACAACCCCGAACCGCTGGGCAATCCACTCAACAGCTACGCCTCACCCACGCCCGTGGTCGAGCCGGGACGCGTCTACGTGCATTTCGGCAGCTACGGCACCGCATGCCTGGACACGAAGACGTTCGAGGTCCTTTGGAAGCGCAGCGACCTGCCCTGTCGGCACTATCGCGGGCCGGGCTCATCGGTCATCCTGTTCGAGGACCTGCTGATTCTGACGATGGACGGCGTGGACGTGCAGTACCTCGTCGCGCTGGACAAGGCCACCGGGCGCACCGTCTGGAAGACCGACCGCACCGCCGATTGGGACGACCTCGACGCCGAGGGCAAGCCGCGCGACGAAGGCGACCTGCGCAAGGCGTATACGACGCCGCTGATCGTCGAGGCCGATGGCGCTACGCAGATGATCAGCGTCGGCGCCAAGGCGTTCTATGGCTACGATCCGAGGACGGGGCGCGAACTGTGGAAGGTCAACATGCCCGCGTTCTCCGGTGCGGCCGGTCCGGTCTATCGCGACGGTATCGTCTATGTTGTCACCGGCTTCGGCCAGACCGAGCTGATGGCCGTCCGCATCGACGGCGCCGGCGACGTCACCGACAGCCACGTGCTGTGGAAGACGGCCCGAACGGTGCCGCGAACGCCCTCGCCGGTGTTGGTGGGGGACCTGCTCTTTACGATCAACGACACGGGGATCGCCATCTGTCTCGACGCCGCCACGGGCGAGCCGATCTGGCAGGAGCGCATCCGGGGCAACTACGCCACGTCGCTGCTCTACGCCGACGGCAACATCTACTGCTTCAACCAGAACGGTACATCGACGGTCTTCAAGGCCGCCCGCCGCTTCGAGGTCGTTGCGACCAATACGCTCGACGCCGGCTGCATGGCCTCGCCCGCCGTCGCCGGCCGCGCCCTGTTCCTGCGAACCAAGACCCACCTCTACCGAATCGAGGCCACCCGATAGCATCGTCGAAGTGCATGGGAAGGAGACTGCCATGGTCGATAGAAGGATGACCGCTGCAACCGTGCTTGTTGCTGTGATCGTGCTTGTCAGTGCAAGTGTGGGGCTTGCCGAACGCTACGAGTTGCGCAGTCCGGATGGGACGGTGGGTCTCGCTGTGGAGGTGGGCGAGCGGATCGATTTCGCGGTGCGCGTCGACGGCGGGACGGTGATTGAGGTGGCGGGACTGTCGCTGATGATTGCCGACAGGGACGTCATGGGAGCCAACGCCCGCGTCACGGGGCAGGCGCGCGATGCGGTTTCGCGCGAAGTGCGTCCGGAGATTCGCGAGAAGAACGCCGTGATCCCGGAACGGTACAACGAGTTGATGCTGACGTTCGAGGCGAATTTCGCTCTGACGTTTCGCGCATACGACAACGGCGTGGCATACCGGTTCTCGACGTCGCTGCCGGGTGATTTGGTCATTGCCTCCGAGCGGGCGAGCTGGCAGTTTGCCGATTCGGCGTCGGTGATCTGCCAGAAGGAAAAGAGCTTCCGCTCCGCCTACGAGGAGCCCTACAGCGAGCAGGCGATCGGTGAGCTGAAGGCCGAGGATTTGTGCTGTCTGCCGCTGCTCGTAACGCCACCGGGCGGGCCCAGGGTTCTCGTCACCGAGTCGGACCTGCGGGACTATCCGGGCATGTGGCTGCGCGGCACGGGCGGGGCCTCTCTGGAGGCGGCCTTTGCCGGCTATCCGCTTGAGGAATCGTATGAAGGCAGCCCCTACGTGCACGGCCGCGTCACCAGGCACGCCGACTACATCGCCAGGACCAGTGGCACGCGAACCTATCCGTGGCGCATCATTGCGATCGCTCGCAGCGACGGTGACCTGATTGCCAATCAACTGGTCTATCTGCTCGCGCCGCCGCTGGCCCTCGACGACGTCTCGTGGATCAAGCCGGGGGTGGTGACGTTCGACTGGTGGGGCCGGCGGAACATCTACGGCGTGGATTTCAAAGCCGGCATCAATACGGCTACGGCGAAGTATTTCATCGACTTCGCGTCGGAATTCGGCTTCGAGTATTTCCTCTTCGACGACGGCTGGACCGATGGGGCCGACCTGTTCAAGATCCACCCCGACCTGGATATGGAGGCGGTCTGCGCCTATGCGAAGCAGAAGAACGTGGGCGTGATGCTGTGGGTGATCTGGGCGACGCTGGACCGCCAGTGCGAAGCGGCGCTCGATCGCTTTGCCGAGTGGGGCATCCGGGGCATCAAGATCGACTTCATGAACCGCGACGATCAGAAGATGGTCGATTTTTGCTATCGGATCGCGCGGGAGGCCGCCAAGCGGCACATGGTGATCGACTTCCACGGCGCCTACAAGCCGGCGGGCCTGCGCCGGGCGTATCCCAACGTGCTGACGCGGGAGGGCCTGATCGAGGTCGAGCAGAACGGCTGGAGCGACCAGGCCAATCCGGAGCATCATGCGCTGCTGCCGTTCATTCGCATGGTCGCCGGGCCGATGGATTACATCCCCGGCACGATGAACAACGCACAGAAGCACGAGTTCCGACCGGTAGGGGACCGGCCGATGGGCCTGGGCACCCGCGCCCACGACATCGCTCTGTTCGTGATCCTGGAGAGCCCGATGCAGATGTTGCCCGATGCGCCCTC
>ENA-UOUL01001341-UOUL01001341.1-bioreactor-metagenome-genome-assembly--contig:-NODE-1341-length-35262-cov-4.428364_pt1 | contig 35262 bp, 58 predicted proteins | sample MGYA00249838_ERZ747220 | MGnify/ENA primary metagenome ERZ747220 (study PRJEB28778, sample SAMN05720191) | bioreactor metagenome | isolation source: Anaerobic biogas reactor | place: USA:Washington... | reverse complement strand
CCTCCGGGCCGCCTCCCAACTGCTGGGAAATGCGAGCACGGGCCGCGTCAACTGCGTCCCGCACGTCCACACCCAGTGAGTATCCGAACTGAGAGGTCGCCACGGCGTACATGTCAAAGTAGTAGGGCTTCATCGCGTCCAGAACCCGCTCATCCATCCGTGTTGAAGCCGCGTTGTCCAGGTAAATGAGTTGATCGAACATGATCTGCCCCCCGTCCAGCTTCACGCGCGGCCGTGTCCACTGCCCAGACCACGGCCACTCATCTTAATTCCCATTATAGCACAGGTGGCTAATAAAGTCAATGAATATCGTCGTAATTATGCAAGGAAACGATGACCCCGTACCAGCCAGCATCAGTCTTCCGCGCGTACTCCAGGGACCACGTAGGCAATCTGGCGATACGGGCGAACCTGATCGGCTACCGCGTCCTTCAACAGATTGCCCGAGACATGCATCAGCGTATCATTGAAGTCAGGGTCCCGCGCCATAGACGCAAGACAAGGAAAGTGATGATGGAGCAGGCCCGCTTCCTGTTCGGCTTCATCGCTGCCGACGACTCCGGCACCTGGGTCGAAGTGAAGGGCAACGGCAGTGACCTCGACCGAGACCTCATGCGAGCCGCGGCCCTCAATCTGCCCCGCATGCCCCACAAGCTCGAAGCCGGCCCAAGCCTGATGATCCTCGGCCCCATCCCCAGCCCCGACGTCTCCGGCGACTGGGGATGGACCGGACTCAACGTCTTCCAGGACGAGGACGGGGACGACGAACTCGGCGGCGGCAGCTACGGATTCGGCAGCTACCACAAGAACCTGCGGCCCTGGCGACTCTTCAACACCAGCTGCGCCGACTCTTACACCTGCTGGGACGACCCAGCCGATTGGGTCACGCCGGACCTCGACCCATTCGAAAGCGGCGCATCCGAGAGCTACCGCGCCGCCCGATCGGCTCGCTTTGAGCACGGCGAAACCCCCGCCTGAACCACCCCCGCGTGATCACTAACGCGCGACACCTGACCCCCCAGTAACAACCAGCCGAAAGGCCCACCATGACCACCGCACCCCGAAGGATCAAACGAGAGCGGACCCGCGGCTGGCGCGCCCCCGCCGGCGCCAGATACGTCGGCCGCGGCACCCGCTGGGGCAACCCGTACCCGATCGGTGCGACCCAGGTGCGCATGCCCGGCATCGACGGCTCCGAGTGGCAGCACGAGGGCCGCCTCGGCAAGACGTCCGGGCAACGGCACGCCTTCGTCCACCCCGACAAGACGATCACCTGGCACCTCGTGCAGGACGCCACCCCGGAGCAGGTGATCGACCTGTACCGCCGCTGGCTGACCGGCAGGCCCGAGCTGGTGGCCGCCGCCCGGGAGCAGCTGGCAGGCCGGGACCTCATGTGCTGGTGCCCGCCCGAGCTGCCCTGCCACGTCGACGTACTGCTGGAGCTCGTGAACGCGGAGGCCACCCGGTGAGCGCCGCCGTATGGGCCGGAGACCACCTCGGCCGCGCCTTCACCGGCCACCAGGCCGAGGACGACTGCCCGTGCCCGCAGGCCGCCTGCGGACTCGTCATCCAGGCCACCATCAACCCGGCCTGCGAGCAGCACGCCTGGCCCCACGCGAAGTCGATGCGGCAGTCCCACCCGGCGCGCACCTGCCCCGGTGCCGCCGGTGGGGAGGTGTCGTGACCGTGGCCGCGCTCCGTGAGCTCCTCGCCGAAATCGACCTGCAGGGCGGACCGCAGGCCGCGCGTGCTGGCCGGCTCGACCTGCCCGCGCTCACCAACGAGTCGAGGATCATCCGCGCCTGGGCTGCCGCGAACGGTATCGACTGCCCGCCCGGCGGCAGCCTGCCCCACCGGGTTGTCGCGGCGTGGCAAGCCCGGCGGGAGGCCGGCTGATGGCCCGCTGGCGGCCGCGGTATCCGCCGGCGGTGGTGCGTCCGCCGCTCACCTGCCCGACGACGGGTCTGGCCCGGTATGCGTCGCGCGCGTTGGCGTGGCTGTCGCCGGGTTGGCCGATCGACCTGGCACCCCGACAGTGCACCGCCTGCGGTGGCGGCTGGCACCTGATCCGCCCGACCGAAGGAGACAACCGATGACCACCGACCGTGCTCGACGCCGCACCATCGTGTGCGCCTCCTGCGGTGAAACCGCCGCCCACCGGGGTCGCGGCTATTGCGTCGCCTGCTATACCCGCTGGATCTACCACGGGCGACCGGCTGGCGGACCGCCGAAGCCCGGCGAGACGACGCCCAAGCCGCGCGCCACGGCCGACCGTTTCATCCCGGCCTTCTGCGCCCACGGCCACCGCCTCAATGCCGAGAACCTGCGCTTCACCCTGGCCGGCATCCGGTACTGCCGCGCCTGCCGGTACGTCACCGAGAAGACGTACAACGAGAGGCGGTTCACGTACCGACACGACGGACACGACGTCATCCCCACCGTCGACGGGCGCCGCTACTGCCGCACCTGCAACCGCGGCGATCACGACATCGACGAGATGGCCATAGAGCGCACCGCCTCCGGCGACCGCCCGGCCCGGGTTAGTGCCGCCGAGCTCGAAGCCGCCGTCGTACAGCTCCGCCTGTATGGCCTCACCTACGAGCTGATCGCCGCCCGAACCGGGTGCAGCGTCCGCCATGCGTGGTGGATCTGCGAACGGAACGGGCTGACCAAGTCGCGGGTGGCGAGGGCCGCATGAGCCGCCATGAGCAGATGTGCCCGCACTGTCGCGCGAAGGCCGGCCTGGACGGCGGGGCGGTTCCGCCTCCGGAGCCGATCACCGTGTCCGAGCTGCCGGGGGTGCCGCGCGTGTTCCGCATCCACTACCCGGCCGGGCACGCCCGCGACTACACGCTCCACCCCGACGGCCGGTTGACGTTCGCGGTCTCCGGCCAGGTGCTGACGACGCCGCTGTCGTTCGCGGACATGGCGGAGACGTCGTGGGATGGCGCGCACATCGAGTGGGACCCCGAGCAGGTCATCGAGCAGGCCGCCCCGGAGCAGGCGGTGGAAGCCGCGCAGGACGCCATCCCCCTTGCCGCATAAGCCGGCCGCCCCGCGGATCGGGGCGGCCGGCTATCCGATCCCACCAGAAAGGCACCACCATGACCAACCCCGCCGCAGACCTCAGCCCCCTCGCGCCGCTGGCCACACTCATCGAGCAGACCATCCGCGACACCCCGATCCGCATGGGCCCCGGCGGTACCGACGACCTCACTGCGCAGCTCACTGTGAAGGCCTGTGTGTGGGTCGGCAAGAACGTCCTGCCCCGCACCAAGGGTCTGGCCGCGTTCGTCAACGCCGTCGACGGCGAGCGTCAGCGACAGCTGACGAAGTGGGGCGACCAACACCACCCCGACGGCACCGGCCTCCCCGTCTACCAGCACAGCGCGAACCGGTACCGCGACCACGCGGACCGGGCTGCCGCGTCCGGTGTCCTCGCCTGGCGGGATGTCCTGCTGGAGGAAGTCCACGAGGCTCTCGCTGAATCCGACCCGACCGCCCTGCGCGCCGAGCTGGTGCAGGTCGCCGCTGTCTGCGCCGCGTGGATTGCCGACATCGACAGCCGCACTTCCGCCGCCCGTCCCTGACCCGCCCGGCCGCCCCACACCGGGGCGGCCCCACCACCCGGAGACCACGATGACCCAGCTCACCGCCACCTTCACCGTCACGATCAAGACCAAGCCCGACGGCGACTACTACTTCGACCACGACGACCTCGTCAGGAACGCCGTCCCGTGGATCGAGGGCGGCCTCGACGACCGCGACGACATCGCCGAAGTCACGATCACCGAGCAGCCCGCAGCTGTATCTGCTCCCGCCGGCCAGACCACGCTCCGCGACCGCATCGCCGCAGCGCTCACCGCCGAGCACTACCGCCGCGCCGAAGCCCGCATCGTCGCCAGCCCTGAGGAGCACTGCGCCGCCATGGCCGACGCGGTGCTGGCCGTGCTGCCCGAGCCCACCGACCGGGCCGCCGTCCGAGCTGCCGCTCTCCGTGAAGCCGCCGACCGGTACGCCCTGCTGACGGACCAGAACGAGGCCTACGACCGCGAGCAAGGCGAGCTGAACGAGACCGCTCGCCTCCAGCACGGCACGGTCCGCGACGTGGTTGCCGGGCTGCGCCGCATGGCCGACGAGACGGCAACCGAGACGCCCACCGTCCCCGTCCAGCACGCGCCCGGCAAGGCCATCCGGTGCCCCGACTGCCGCGCCAAGGGCTACACGGTCTGCCTCGACGAGCCCGCCGCCGGGGCGCGGCAGGACGGGGCGCAGGGCACCGGGGTGCCCGAGCCCACCGGCCTCACCTCTGACCACCTCGCCCGACTCGCCGCCGGCGCAGCCCACCTAGCGGGCCGCACCACAGGCCCCTTCGACACCCTCACCCCTGCAGAGCAGGCCCAATACCTGGACCAGGCCCGCGAGCTGCTGGCCCGCGGCGGAGCCGAGCAACCCACCGCCACCGCGCGGCAGGACGGGGCCACCCAGTGAGCCACGCCGAACTCCTCGTCGACGCCTTCGCCACCATCCGCATCCTCGGCTGGGCCTTCGCCGGCTGGCTCCTCGTGTTCGCCGCGATAGGCACGATCGCAGTCCTCGCTGTCGCGGCGACCGGAACGTGGGCTGTGAAAGCCGTGTGGCGGCGCACAGCGGGCCCGTCCTGGCGTCGCAGCGCCGTCCGTGCCCGAATCCTTGCCCGGCGCCGCGTTAGGCCGCCAGGCGCCCGCTCAGACGATTCCGATTGGGAGGAAGCCGCATGATCCGCGAAACCAAGTTCCTCATCAGCCGCAAGCCGTTCGCCATCGACCTCACCACCGTCACCGGCAGCCAACACCCCCGCGGCGACCTGCACACGTTCAGGGGCTACGCCAACGCCGTCTGGTACCGCCGGCAGAACGGCACCACGCGCGCCTGCCTCGGCACCCTCAAGCTCTGGTCCCACTACCTGCCGGAGCCCCTCGACCTCGACGACCCGCGCGCCATCCTGTCCGCCGACCTCGACGGCCGGTACGGAGGCGACTGCGACGGCCGCTGGGACGGCGAACGCTACTGGGGCGCGCAGGAGCCCCACATGCAGGCGCTGCACTTGACCGTCCTGGAACCGATGCTCGCCACCTTCCCCGCCATCCCGGCCGGCTACGACGGCTGGTGGACCTTCCAAGCTCCGCGCTGATGGGCCGCGCCCTCGGCATCGCCATCGTGCTCACCCCGTTCATCTCCGCGCTCCTCCTCGGCATCCACCGAGGAGGGCGCGCCCTCACCAACCGCTACCGAAGGAACCGCCCATGACACACCGAGCCAACGCCGAAGCCAGCCTCGCCGCCGCCCGCAACACACTCGCCGAAATCCAAGGCCAGACCACCTACACCGACGTCACCATCGCCAACGCAGCCCGCGCCCAAGCCATCGCAACCGCCGCCGTCGCACAGGCGATCCTCGCCCTCGCCGACACCCTCACGGCCCGACAGTCCGACGGAGGCCAGCGATGATCTGGCACCTTGCCGCGTTCGCCGCCGCCACCGCCACGCTCGCCGGAGCCGCCGCCGCCTACTGGACCGAACGCATCACCCGCCGCACCTTCGCCGCCTCCTGGGCCCTTGCAATCGCCCTCCTCGCCATATCGGCGATCACCCAGCGCCAGCACTACTGGGCCACCCTCGACGTGATCGTCGTACTCCTCATGGCCTGGGTGTGGTGGACCGAACGGCCCGCGCCTGCCGACCGAGGAGAAGACCGATGACCCCCGCCCTCCGCTACGCCCAAGCCGCCACCCTGGCCGCCCTCACGTTCGCCGCCGGCGCGGCCTGGCTCGCCACCCACCAGCACTGGCTGTTCGCCGCCGCCCTCACCTACACCACAGCCCTCTTCACCTGGATCGCAACCCGAGAACACGCCCACCACCGCCGCACCATCGCCGAGCATCACTGGGCCAGACGCCACGCCCTCGGCCACAACCCGCCACCCCTCGACCCCTGCTGCTCTCTCAGCCGTGCCACCCACGGCACAGCCCACAACCACCGATGCACCGACACCACCCGCTGGCACACCGACGACCCGGAGGACCACGCAGCATGAGCCGCCCGCCGACGCTCGCGCAGCTCCGCAACCTCGCCGACAGGGCCGAACGCGGCCCGCTCACCCCCGCCGAGGCCGCAAGGCTCCGCACGGGCATCGACGCCCACGACGCCCGCCGCCGCGGCTACACCCAATCCCGCGGCGGCTGGGCCAACAAGGTCCGCCACCTCCGACGACAGCTCCACCAACTTCACGCCCCACTCCTCCGCGGCGGCATCCAGATCTGCACCGCCTGCTCCGGCTGGAACGGGCTCCGCTGCCTCGGCCTGGTCACGGAGTGGCCGTGCCAGACCCTCGCCCTGTTCGACCGCACCTTCCCGACCAAGGAGACCCAGTGACCGACCGCCACACCGCCGAGGGCATCACCAGCGACGCCCTCGACCAGCTCTACAACCAGCTCGCCGACCACGAGAAGCGCATCCAACGCCTCACCACCGAACTCCGCCGCTACACCGACCGCGACTCCGCCGAGGCCACCGCCGGCTCCTACACCCACCGAGCCCACCACGCCGAGACCGCCATCGAACGCGTCCGCCACATCGCCAACCTCATCGACGCCGGCGCACCCTGGACCGCCAACCACCACGACACCGCCAACCGCATCCGCGAAGCCCTGGACGGACAGCCGTGACCGCCCGTCAGCTCCTCGCCTACGCCCTCGCGTGGCTCCGGCACCCGCGCCGCCACGTCTACCTGTCGACCGGCTGCCGTCATGGCGAGCACGGCTACCGCCAGGCCCACACCGGACTGTCCGGGGCGAAGAAGGCCGCCTCCTGCAAGTTCTGCCGCGCGCCTTGCCTGTGTCCGTGCCACCTCGTCGAGGCGCGGCGGCCGGTGTGACCGGCGTGGCATCCTGGGGCTGTCCGGTGTGGGGTGCCCAGGCCAGTGGTCCCGTACGGCGCCGGACGCGGGACCGCAGGTAGCTAGGCCGGACGTGATCACCCCAGCCGAAGATCGTTCGAGTCGACTGGTCCCACAGTTGACGCGCCACCGCGGATGGTGCTCAGAGGCGATGGCCCGCCGCGAACGGGCACGACCGCCAAACCCCGAGCGCCCGACCCACCAGTCGGGCGCTCAGTGCGTCCACACCTCCGGCCCACCACCCCGCCACTCGATCAGCAGCGAACGCACCACATCCATCTCGTCGAACTCCTGCAGACCGGCCTCCGGCATGAACCGGGCAACGTCCTGCACGGAGAACGCCCGCCCGCGGATCGAGCCGTCGATACGGACACGCCGGCCGCCGGTCTCATCGGGCGGGTAGACGACGACGGGCGGGATGTCGGCCATACCGTCCAGCGTGAACGCCAGCTGGCGCGCGCGCACCCGGGGCTACGCTGCCCGGGCAGCACGGAGGCCCCCGCCGAATCCCACGGCAGGGGCCTCCGTCACGCGCGGCTACGGCCGCCACTCCACCAGCTCATCCATCAGCGATTCCACCCCGCGCCCTCGTCGCCGTCGACCCAGGCGTAGTAGTTGCTGCCCTGCCACGCCGTATGCCGTCCGTGGTAGCCGCGCTCACCGCAGTACACGGTGTCGGGCATCGGCTCCTCCCGGAACGTGGCCGCGCAGGGCACGTCGTCCTGCACCAGCTCATCCATCCTGCGCCTCCCTCTTCTGCCGCTTCAGTCGGCGCGCCACCTCGGCCGCCTCGTGCCAAACCTGCGCCTGCTCCTCCAGATCCCGGCGCATCTCCGCCTCGGCCTGGGCCGACAGCTCGCCGCCCTTCGCCTGCAGCGCCTCCACCACCTCGGTGACGACGGACGCCCGGTAGGTGTCGAGCAACTCAGCCGCCGCGTCCCAGGGCACGCAGCGCTTCTCTGCCGTCTCGTTGTACGGCGGCTCGTTCAGGGCGGACAGGATCGCGATCCGAGGATCGGTCGTCGTGGTCACTGCTGCTCCTTGCGGCTTCTGCGAGCGGTCGACCTTCCTGGCCGGAACGCTGCGCTGCTTGGTCTTGTCCGGCCCCCGGCCGCGCCGCCGCGTCTGCATGTACGGCACCAGCAGTTCGTACGGGAGCATCCGCGTCTTGCCCACAACGCGGTAGTCGTCAGGGCCGATCGGCCAGCCGGACGCCGGATCCCGGGCCAGCTTCCGCAGACCCTCCGCCGTCATGCTCTGGGCGATGCCGTCTGCGACGAGCCGTTCGGCCGCCTCGGTGAAGGACAGCATCGTCCGCTGCTCCTCTCCTGGCGTGTCTTCGGGCATGGCTCATCCTCCCAGACTTGTTGCGCTCAACGCAACAAGTCGCTACGGTCGTACAGCAACAACAAGTCGGCCCCGACCGGAGCTCTCACCCTGCCGGTCGGGGCCGGACCTACCCACAACCATCACGAAGGAGCAGGTCCGCCATGGAGCGTACCGACCAGGCACAGCCCCAGCCCACCCCGGCGCAGCCCCGCCCCAACCCGATCTTCCGCCAGCCCGCCACCGTGGAGGCCTGCCAGGCCGACTACGCGGCCGGCGCCGACATCCGCCAGGAGATGGCCCGCCAGGAAGCACGGCGTCGCTGATGGGCTGGCTGTCCCGCCGCCAGCAGTCCACCCGCGACTACCCGGCCGCCGGCACCAGCGTCACCGGCGACGCCGGCCGGTTCCGCCGCGCCAAAACCACCGGCGCCCGCCGCGCCGCCCGCGAAGGCCAGGCATGGGAGGACCGCGACCGCCAGCAGGAACGCGGCCGCCGCTGGTACCGCCCCGCCCGATAACCCACAGACCGCCGCGGCCCCGTGACCATCCCCCCACGGGGCCGCGGCCTACCCCAGGAGCACCACATGCCGTACCTCGCCGCCATCGCCACCCTCGGCGCCATCGGAATCGTCCTCGGCATCGCCCCCAGCATCACCACCCGCATCCGCCGCCGCGCCCGCCGCTGACCACACACTCGGAGACGCCACCGTGAAGCACTTCGCCCGCATCCGCCGCCTCGACGTGTTCGCCATCGTCGAGACTCTCCTCACCCTCGCCGCCCTCACCCTCGTCGCCGTCACCGTCGGTTCCCAGCTCGGCCCCCTCCTCGGCCTGACCGGCAGCCTCGGCCAGGTCGCCGGATGGTCCATCGCCCTCGTCTACGACGCCCTGTGGATCGGCGCGCTCCGCATGTCGGAGGCTGCGATCCGGCAGCGGTCCCGGGTTGGCATGGCCGTGATGCTCGGCCTTTCCGGAGTCGCGGTCGGCGTCTCCACCGGCACGCTCCTCGTCCTCGGGCACGCCAAGGTGTTCGCGTTCGTGCCCCTCGCCGCCGCCCTCTTCATGAGCCTGCGGATCTTCGCCGCCCACGTCCTCGCCGACGACGACACCGCCACCACCATCGCCGCCCAGGACGCCGCCGACCGCCGCGCCCGCGCCCTCGCCCGCGCCGACGCCCGCCACCTGAGCACCACCGCGGTCACCGACGTGATGACGGAGACCGCCGGCCACCTCGGCGAGATGCAGCGGCAGATCGCCCGCGCCGAGACCCTGACGAAGGCGGAGGCCCGAATCAGCAGGGCCCGCGCCAAGGCGGAGAAGCGTCTGGAGGAGGCCGACAAGAAGCACGGCACGAAGGCGTCCGCGTTCGCGGCACGGTCCCTCACCCTGACCGTCACGGCCACCGGCACACCCGCCCTCCCCACCGGCACGGACCGCCCCGGCAACAGCCCCGCCCACACCGGCAAGCCCGCCCTCGTCACGGCCGCCCCGACGCCCGTCACGGACACCGGCACGCAGGCCACCACCCCTGGCGCCCGGGCCACCGGCACGGCTGACACGCCCCCGGCACACCCCGTCACGCTCGCCGACCTCGCCACCGTCGCGGGCGTGCCGACCCCCGTGCCGGGCGAGCCCCTCACCGACGCACAGCTGGACGTCGTCCTGCGGCACCTGCGCTACACCGACGACCCGCCCCGCTCTTACCGGCAAGCCCGTGACGACTTCCGCACCCGCGGGTTCGTCGGCAGCGAGGAGCGCGTCCGCCGCGTCTGGGCCGCCCTGCTGACGAAGGAAGAGACCGCGCCCGCGGGCGAATGAGACCCGGCATCCGGCACCACCAGTGAGCGCCAGCACCCCCGGTTCTGGCCCTCGCTGCGACTGCCGGAAGCAGTCGGCCCAGGGACGGCGAGTGACCCGGCGAGCAGCACTCCTGCAGACCCGGCGAGCAGACCCCGACCTGCCCCAACCACCCCGTGAGGACCGTCGCATGACCAGCCAAGGCGCCGACGAGCGGCGCATCCGCAGCCTCCTCGTCACCATGGGCGTCGGCCCCGACGCCGCGCCCGCGCCCGCCCGGCAGCCGACCGCCAAGGACGACTCGTGGTGGGACGAGCTGTACGCCGACGAGCCCGCCCCGCCCCGCCGGCCCTCACCGCGGCTCCCGGACTGGTGGCGGGACAAGCCCGAAGACCTCACCGAGCAAACCCCCGACCCGGCGGCAGCCGCCGCGCCCGTCACACCCCCCGTCACGCCCCCGACCAGCACTCCACCCGCCGACACGGTGCCGACCGCCAAGCCCGACACGCCTCCGGCACAGCCTCCGGCACGCCCAGCGGCACGGCGGCACGCCCCGCCCCAGTCCCTCCTCGATGCCTGGGACAGCATCCGACCTCGCACCCGCTGGCTCATCCACCACGCGACCGCCGCAGCCGCCGGATGGCCCATCGGCCTCGTCGGCTGGGGCAGCAACACCGCCGCCTGGTTCGCCGCAGGCAACTGGACCGCCCCCTCCGCCTGGGTCTGCTACGGCCTCGGTATCGGCGCCATCACCCTCCACCGCCGGACCCGCACCTGGTTCTGGCCCGTCGCCTGGGCCGCCACGATCCCCGTCTCCTCCATCACCGCCGGCGTACTTCTGTACGCCCCCACCCCGTAAGGACTCCCCGCCGTGAACAGCGTGTTCGGCAACCTCGGCATCGTCGGCCTGGCCGTCGCCCTCACCGTGCTGCTCCTCGTCGGCATCAAGGGCGGCGGCAAGGTCAAGCCGCTCGGCTGGTGGCCCTGCCTCATCCTCGGCATGCTCGCCGGATCCGCCTACGCGGCCGCCGGCGGCGTCTTCAAGCTCATCCCCGACCTCGTCGGGGCCGGCCTCGACGTCGCCCAGGGCATCGTCCCCGGCGTGACCATGCCCGCAGTGGCCCTGACCTTGGCGATCGTCATCCTGTTCAAGAAGCTCGACACCAAGCAGGTCGCGCTGTTGGGCATCGTGTTCTGGTACGCCGCGTCCGGCGCGGGCGGCCTGTGGGGCACGCTGTCCGAGGCGATCGCGAACCTCGGGCAGCAGGTGGCCTGATGGTCACCCGCCTCGCCGACAAGGTCCGCGCCGCGCTGGTCATCCTCGGCCCGCTCGGCGCGGGCTCCCGCGTGCTGCTGCTGCGCCTGGTCGGCCGGTTCGGGTGGAAGGCCATGCTCGCCTGTTCGGCGATCACCGTGTTCGCCCTGTTCAGGTACCGGACTGTGTTCGGCTGGCTGCTCGCCCTCTGGTGCGCGGCCGCGTGGATGCACGCTCCCGCCCCGGCCGACGATCAGCAGGCCGAGGAGGCAGGGGAGGAGCAGCCTCCCGCCGCGCCCGAGGACCCGTTCCCCGGAATGGTCTGGGACCTCATCGGCGACGCCCCCGGCGTCCACATCAAGACGGTCGTGGAGTGGCTCCACGAGACCGGCCTCGACCCGGTGTGTACGGCGGCCGACGTGGCCGCCGGCCTCACCCGCCGACAGATCCCCATCCGCGCCTCCGTCCGAGGAGCCGACGGGAGGGTCAACAAGGGGGTGCACCGAGACGACCTGGAGGAGTGGCTGGAGGCCCGCTCCCCGGCCTCTCCCGCAGCCCTCTCCAAAGGGCGTAGCAACCCCGTAGCTACGCCTCTGACCAGCGGTGTAGCAGACGCTCCTACAGACGTAGCTACGCCCTCCACCGCCGACTGACCCACCGCGAGAGGACCCCCTTCATGCCGTTTCTGTACTGGTGCCGCCAGTGCACGGCCGTGTCCCCAGAGAGGCATGGCCGTCGTGCGGATGCGGAGGACGAGCTGGTGCAGCACCGGCATGCCGCGCACGGCGGCCTCGCGCCGGAGGCGGGTGACGGGGTGCGGGAGGTACACGATGCGGCCCGCGGCGACGGGTGCCTGCCGTCGGGGAGCTTTCTGTTCGTCGCGTTTCTGATCTTCGCGGTCCTGGCGAACTGCTGGGGCCGCTGACCACAAAGCCCCGGGGCGGCCCGCGCCTGCCAGCTACCGGCCGCCCCGGTCCCATCCCAACCACAGGACAGGACCGCCATCATGGCACTCGGATTCAAGCGCCCCATCCCCGCCGACGACCCCCGCCTCGACGGGCACGAGACGACGTACCAGGCGTCGCGCGGCGGCTGGCTGAAGCCCGCGAAGAAGGCCACCCCCGGCAAGCCGAAGAAGGGCTGACATGAGTACCCTCCCGCACGACCTGTACATCACCCAGGTCACCGACGCGCTCACCGCCGCCGACCTCGCACCCACCGAGGCCTGGACCGATGACGGCGAACTGGACCGCTACCGCGACGACAGCTTGTCCGGCGCCGCCTGCATGCTGAACGCCGTACTCACCTGGGACGACGAACACCCGGCCGTCGACACCAGCACCCACCGCCACGGCATCGCACTGATGTGGGACCACCCGGCCGAGCAGTGGCAGTGGGCGCCGCAGAAGGACCACGGCCAACTGCTGAACGAGCCGGCGTTCCTGGCCTCGTTGCCGCGGTGGGCCGATCCCGCCGTGGTTGTCATCGTCGTGCGGGAGCTGCTCGCCGGCCGCCCGGCGCCAACCGCCGAGGGCCCGCTGTGGACCGGCGCCGAGACGGCACAGCACGCCGTGAACACGTGGGTGGGTGCCGAGGAGCAGAAGGGCCACAGCTGACCGACGGTCCCCGGGAGGCCCCGCTGTTCCCTCGGGGCGGTGGGGCCTTCGCCGTTCCCGCCCGTCCTGTCGGCGCCCACCGATACGATCCCGCCCACCACACCACACGCCTGGGGGGAAACCATGCGCCGCACCATCCTGCCCGCCGCCGCCTGCCTGCTGCTCACCGCCGGGGCCGCGGTCGGCTGCTCATCCGACAGCGACGACGACAAGCCAGCCGTCTCCAAGGCCACGAACACACCCACGACCGCCGCCACCTCCACCAGCCCCAGCCCGTCACCCAGCCCCGAGACGTACAAGCTCGGCGACACCAGCGAAATCAAGTCGCCGGAAGCTGACTTCACCGCCGCCGTCCTCGCCTTCACCGACAACGGCATCGACGGCAGCCCCGGACTGGTGCCCGCCGGGCAGAAGTTGGTCGCCGTCGAAGCGAAGGTGTGCAACAAGGGCACCGAGGGCTTCGGCGTGAGCCCGTTCGTCTGGTCGCTCGCCTACGCGGACGGGGCACGCGTGGAGGCGACTCACATCAGCGGGGGCGACCTGCCGCAACCGCTTTACCCGTTGGACGCGAAGGTGCGGGTGGGCGACTGCGTGCGCGGCAACATCCTGTTCCAGGTGCCGAAGGAGGGCCGGCCGGAGCGGGTGCTGTATTCGCCGGACCTGTTGGATGAGCCGGTGGAGTGGCAGATCGGGAAGTAGCTGGGTGGGGTAAGGCCCCGCTTCGGAGAGGGTTCCGGGCGGGGCCTTCGTCATGCCGTGGGCTACGCGTCCGGGCGCACCGGGCCCAAGCCGGGAGGCGGCTTCAGTGGCCATGTGCCACCCTCCGACTCCACCCGGTCGCGGACGGACGCGAAGATGTCCTCCAGCGACCGTGACGCGCCCGTGTTGAGAGTGCCGCGCTCCAGCCCGAGCGCATCCTCGATCGTGTCGCGGAAGTAGTACCAGGCGACCTCCCGGCCCCCGTCCTCGTCGGTTTTCTGCTGGGTGCGGTCCATGTCCTTAAGGACCTCGACGAGACGCGTGATCCGCTCTTCTGGCGTGGGGGATGCATCGCTCATGCGGTCGGCTCCTCGCTGCTCGCCGGGCGCGCGAGCTTGCCCACGGTCGGTGGCCTCTTCCGTTCGACCCCCAGCGCGCGGGCGCGGCGGCGGAACACCTCGGGTGTGAGCCCGGTCCACGCGGCGAGCTGGCCGACGGTGGCGCCGGCCTTGAGCGCGCGGTCGGCGGACTCCAGCATCTCGGGCTTCAGCGCGCGCTCGTCTTCGTAGGCGGTCTTGTAGCGGGCGAAGGTGTCGGCGTCGTCTCGGGGTGGTGTGTAGTCCTTCGGCATACCTCCATGCTCGCACAATGCATAGCCCTACCATAAGAGCTACGCATAGCCCTATTGACAGGGCTATGCGTAGCCCTCAGTATGGAGGTACAGCACACCGCACCGAGGGGGACCAGATGAGGCGCACCACGAACGAGACCACCACCCAGACCCTCACCCGCCTCATCAAGGCCCTCGACGCCAAGCAGCCCGTCACGATCACCTACGTTCGGGCCGACGGCACCACCACGGTGCGCACCATCGAGCTGTACGACGTGATCGTCTCCGCCGCCGGCGACATCCTGCTGAAGGCCATGGACCGCGAGACCGGTGAGTCCCGCTCCTTCCGCGTCGCCCCGGACCGCCTCATCTCCTACACGGTCCACCGCACTTCGTACCTGATCGAGCGTCCTGCCGCCGACGACAGCAAGCCGGCCCGCACCCCGGGCCTGGCCACCGTCACCGTCCTCTACCCCGTCGACTGCCCCGCCCTCGCCCGCGTCGAGCTCCTCGCCGACGCCCTCGCCGCCTAGGAGCCCCACATGCTCGGCATCATCCCCATCGAGACAGTCCTCGACATGCTCACCCCGGACGACGACGACACCCCCGACTGCCTGTACGTCCGCGACGTCCTGCCCCACAAGCGGGCGTCGGAGCACTACGCCGTCCTGCTGGAGGAGATCCGCCGGGACGGCATGGCCCTCCCCATCATGATCCGCACGATCGAAGGCCAGCCGTGGCTCGTCGATGGCCACCACCGCGTCGCCGCCGCCCTCGACCTCGGCACGACGCACCTCGTGTGGTCGGACCTGCCGGTCGAGCTGGAGGACCGGCCGCACAACACGACGCTGCGCACCATGGGCCCCTACCGGCCCGCCGCCTGACCACCCACCACCGCACGTCCGAAACCGGGGGGGACCCCTTCATGCGTACCTACGCCACCGCCCAGCTCATCGGCGACCGCACCCACCAGTGCGACGCCACCGCCGTCCACACCGCCCCGTCCGGGGCCCGCGCCTACGTCCTCCTCGACGGCATCGGCTCCACCGACGAGGTCCGCGACTGGACCCGCAACGCCGCCCGCCAGGTCGCCCGCGCAGCCGCCCGCCGCGGTGACGCCCTGGCCGGCCTGCGCGCCGTGTACAACCGCTACGCGGCCGACCCGGACCGGCACGGCCCCTGGGGCATCGGCGCCAAGGCGTGCGCGGTCGTCGCCGTCACCGCCCCCGGACGGCCCCTCACCGTCGCCTGGTGCGGTGACGCCCGCGCCTACGCCATCCGCGGCAGCAGCGTCGACCGGCTCACCAACGACCACAACCTCCGCCGCCTCTTCCCGCCCCGCGACGGCAGCACCGGAGGCAACCGCAACATCATCACCTCCTGCCTCGGTGCGGTCGAAACCGACGAGGAGAACCGCAGCCGCTACGGGCACCCCGCCATCGAGACCGCCGTCTACCGGGCGGACGAGTTCCGGCTGCTCCTCGCCTCCGACGGCGCCTACGAGCCCCACGAGGACGCCGGCCACCACCTCGCCGACCAGGTGATCGGCATGCCGGGTGAGGCCGCCCGCCACTTCGTCGACACGGCCGTCGCCACCGCGCGCGCCGTCGTCGACCCGCACGCCGACAACGCGACCGTCCTGGTCGCCGACATCCAGCCCTGACCAACCCGACCAACCACCAACCCGATAGGAGACCCCGATGACCGGTCCCCGCGCCCGTATCCACGCCCTGCTCCCCACCGAGGAGCACGCCGACGAGCTGGACATGCTGCTCAACGCCTTCCGTAAGGACGTCGTCGAGTTCGTGCTGGAGATGGTGAAGTCCGCCTGCGGCGACGTCTCGGCGGAGGAGGTGCAGGACAGCAGCCCGACGCTGGAGGCGTGGCTGGAGGGCCGCGACCTCAACTGACCGCGCACGAACTGGAGGCCCGCACCTGCACCGGGTGCGGGCCTCCGCCATGTCCGGAAGATCACCCGCCCCAGCCGGGCCACAATGACCCCATGCCCGCCTACCCGGCCCGCTGCCCCGCCCGCAACTTGAACGGCCGCATGTGCTCCCACCGCGCCGGCCACAACACCAACCACCCCGGGTACGGAACCTGCAGCTGGCACAAAGGCGCACACCGGCACGTCGAGGAGGCATGGGCCATGGCACAAGAGATCGCCGCCGAACGCAACGTCACCCCACACGAGGCGCTCCTCAGCCTCGTCCGCACCGCCACCGGGCGCGCCGCCTACGTCGACACGATCATCACAGAGCGGCTCCGCGACCACGTCGCTGCCGGAGGCGACCCCCTCAACCCACCGCAGGAACTCCTGCCGTGGATGCGGCAGTCCCGCGAAGAACGCAAACTCGCCGCCACCACCGCCAAGCAGGCCGTCGACGCCGGCGTCATGGTCGCCCTGGAACGCCGCCTCGACATGGAAGGCGAACTCGTAGCCTCCGCCCTGTCCGCCGCCATGGACACCCTCGGCCTCGACCACGAACAGCGCGTCCTCGCCCTCGGCGCAGCCCAGCAGCACCTCCTCGGAGCAGGAGAGCCCACCACCCCGGAATGATCATGCGCGGGTGGCTTCTACCGTCCCCGCCATGCGCCTACTCCTCACCGGGGCATCCGGATTCGTCGGCTCAACCGTCCTCGCCCACACCCTGGACAACACCGACTGGCACATCGTCTGCCCCGTCACCTACCGCCACCACGGCGACGGCGCCCGTATCAACGCCGTCCTCGACCCCCGCCCCGACGCACGGGCCCGGGTCACCGTCATCCCCCACGACCTCGCCCTGCCCATCACCCCGCTCCTCGCCGACCGCATCGGCCCGGTCGACTACGTGTGGAACATCGCCTCCGAATCCCACGTCGACCGCAGCCTCGTCGACCCGGTGCCGTTCGTGCGGAACAACGTCGAGCTCGTCCTCAACATGCTCGAGTACGCGCGCCTGGCGAAGCCGCGCCTGTTCCTGCAGATGTCCACCGACGAAGTGTTCGGCCCGGCCCCCGACGGCTACCGGCACCACGAGTGGGACAGCATCCGCCCCTCCAACCCCTACGCCGCCTCCAAGGCCGCGCAGGAGGCGATCGCCTACTCGTACTGGCGGGGCCTCGGGCTGCCGCTGGTCGTGACGAACACGATGAACCTCCTCGCCCCCGCACCGCAGGCCTCGGAGAAGTTCATCCCGCGGGTGGCCCGCGCCATCTTCCGCGGGGAGAAACTCCCCGTCCACTCCTCACCGGACGGCGTGTCCGGCTCCCGCTGCTGGGTCGACGCCCGCGACTTCGCCGCCGCCTGGCTGTGGCTCACCGAGCACTTCGACGGCGACGAACAGCTCACCTACTACCCGACGATGCCGAGCGGCCCGCTCCGCTACAACATCGTCGGCGAGGAAGCCTCCAACCTCGACGTCGCCCTGCGGATGGCTGCCGCGGCCGGCCGGACCCTGGACTACGAGCTGGTCGACTACCACTCGCAGCGGCCCGGCCACGACCACCGCTACGCCCTCGACGGCAGCCGACTCGCAGACCTCGGCTGGCCCGGGCCGCGGCCGCTGGACGACACCCTCGCGGACATCGCTGCCTGGTACGAGGCGAACCCGAAGTGGCTCGACGCATGAGCGTCTTCCGGGCCGCAGTGATCCCCACCCGCGACCGGCACGACCTCCTCACCGAATGCGTCGGCGCCGTCGTCGACCAGGTCGACCAGGTCATCATCATCGACAACCTCAGTGATCCGCCCGTCGACGTCGACCAGTGGCACGGCGAAGTCGGCGTCGTCCGCATCCCCCTGGACCCGCCGAACATCTCGACGTTCTGGAACACCGGCATCGCCCTCGCCGACGCCAACGCGCACCGGGCCGGAGCCGACCGGTGGGACATCGCCGTCCTGAACTCGGATGTGGTCGCGCCGCCCGGCTGGGTGGAGTCGCTATCGACGGCGATGCGCTGCACCAGCGCCGTCCTCGCCTACCCGGACCAGCACGGCGGCCGACAGCAGATCCTTCACACGAAGGCCGGACCGGTCGATCTGCGGCAGCGGATCACCGGTTTCGCGTACATGCTGCGCGGTGAGCACGGGCTGCGCCTCGACGAGTCCATGGCCTGGTGGTACTCGGACGACGACCTGGACTGGCGGGCGCGCGTCTCCGGCGGTGCGCTCCTCGTGCCCGGCCTGGCCGTGGACCACCGGTGCCCGAACGGCTCCCTGTACGAGCGGCCCGAGCTCGAAGCCCAGACCATGCGGGACCGGGAGACCTTCCGACAGAAGTGGGGCCGCACCCCATGGTGAACTTGGAGACACCCTTGAAACTCGCAGTCACCGGCGGCGCCGGCTTCTTCGGCCGCGCCACCATCCAGGCCGCCGAGGCCGCCGGGCATGAGGTGTGGCCGTTCGACTACACCCTCGGCCACGACGTCCTCGGATCGCTGGACGCGCTGGAGGATGCGGACGTCGTCGTCCACCTGGCCGGAGTCCTCGGCACGTCCGAGCTGTTCGACATGCCGGAGACCGCCCTCGACGTCAACATCAAAGGCACCCTCCGCGTGCTGGAGTGGTGCCGGCACCACAACGCCGGATACGTCGGCATCAGCATGCCGGACCCCTTCCCCAGCGTGTACACCGCGACGAAGGTCGCCGCCCGCCGGCTGACGACCGCCTGGCATCAGGCGTACGGGCTGCGCGTCTCCACCGTCCGCGCGTTCAACGGGTACGGCCCCCACCAGGCGCACGGGCCCGGGCACCCGCAGAAGATCCTGCCGACGTTCGCGCGCGCCGCGTGGGAGGGGCGGCCGTTGCCGATCTGGGGTGATGGGGAGCAGGCCATCGACCTCGTGCACTCCGACGACGTGGGCCGCATGCTCGTCGAGGCTGTGGAGCACGGCGACGATGTCACGTTCGACGCCGGGACCGGGGTGCCGGTGACGGTCAACGAGCTGGCCGCGTTCGTGCTGGAGGTGACCGGGTCCACGGCCGGTGTCGAGCACCTGCCGATGCGGCCGGGTGAGGTGCCGGTGCAGATCACCGCGGAGGGCGAGGGCTGGGAGCGGCTGGACTGGAAGCCCGGCCTGGACTGGGACCGGATCGCAGAAGTGGTGAGGTGGTACAAGTGACCGCAGATGTAGCCATCGTGACGTCGGTGTACGACGGGTACGACGCGGTGAAGCCGGTGCTGCGGCAGTCGGGTGTGGACGTGGAGTGGATCCTCGTCACCGACACCGTCCCGGACGCCGACGTGGCGCGCGGGTGGACGGTCGTGCACGAGCCCCGGCCGGAGCTCCCCCCGGTGCGCGCGGCGAAGACGCCGAAGCTGGAACCGTGGCGGTACACCGACGCCCCCGCCAGCATCTGGGTGGATGCCAGCTACCGCATCACCTCACCCACCTTCGCCCTCGCCGTGATGGGGGTGGCGGATCCGATCGCCCAGTTCGCACACCCGTGGCGGGACTGCCTCTACAGCGAGGCCGCCGAGATCGCCCGGCTCGGCATGGACCCGGACGGCATCGCGGCGTGGCAGGTGGAGCGGTACCGGAAGGCGAAGCACCCCGAAGGATGGGGGCTGTGGGCGTCCGGGGTGATCGCCCGCCAGCACACGCCGGCGGTGAAACGGATGGGGGCGATGTGGGCGAAGGAGATCGAGGCCGGGTCGTCGCGGGACCAGGTGTCACAGCCGTACGTGCTGCGTAAGACGCGCCTGCGTCCGGTCGCGCTCCCGGGCTCGCACCTGGGGAATCAGTGGCTGCGGTACGAGGGAAGCGGACGGCACTCGTGAAGCTGGAGATCGGCGGCGGGCACATCGTGCCCGCGGGGTGGACGAACCTCGACTCCCGCAACGGACACGGCGACTGGCGGAGGCTGGCGCAGGACACGCCGTGGCCGACCGGCGACCGGACGGTGGAGGCGATCCGGGCCGCGCACGTGATGGAGCACATCCCGGCCGGGGATCCGCGGTTGGCGGTGATGAACGAGGCGCACCGGGTGCTGCGCCCGGGCGGGGTGTTCGAGGTTCGGGTGCCGAACGCGCTCAGCGGGACGTGGCATGCGTGGGCGGATCCGACGCACGTCAGCTTCTGGTGCGTGGAGTCGTTCCACTACTTCGACGGGCACTTCGCGGCGAACGCCGACTACGGGATCCGGCTGTGGAAGACGCTGGAGCTGCGGGTGCAAGGCGACAACGAGGTTCTCTGGAAGGGCACACCGCGATGAGCACGAGCACGCACACCCGCACCCACGTCTTCGTCTCATTCGCCAACCCGTTCCTCGTCTGCCAGCTCTGCCGACGGCCCGTGCCGCGCTGGCACAACAACGACAAGTGCGGCTGCACCGAGGAATCCTGGAATGAGCCGTGCAGCCACAACGCCGGGATCACCAGCGTGTGCCCGTCCTGGTCCCCGGTCGACGGATGCCAGTGCAAGGAGCAGCTCGGCCGCGTCGACCACCCGCCCGCGCGGTGAAGCCCGGCGTCACCGTCGTCGTCCCCTTCCACGAAGCCCGACGGCGCAGCGGACTCCTCGACCGCGCCACCCGCTCCGTCCAACAGCAGACCATCCCCGTCCACCTCCAACTCGCCGAGGACATCCACCGCAAGGGTGCCGCCACCACCCGACAAGCAGGCCTCGAACTCGTCGACACCGAGTGGACCGCGTTCCTCGACTCAGACGACGAGATGGACGCGGACCACATCGAGCAGCTCCTCGCCTGCGCCCGCGACACCAGCGCCGACTACGTGTACCCCTGGTTCCGCGTGAAGGGCGGCTCCGACCCCTTCCCCATGTTCTTCGGGAAGCCCTGGGACGACGCCCACCCCCACCAGACCACCATCACCATCCTGGTGCGCACCGACCTCGCCCAACAGGTGGGCTTCCGCCAGCCGCCCGCCGGCAGCATGGTCGGCGGCCAGCGAGGCGGGGAGGACTGGCACTTCACCCTCGGATGCCTCGCCGCCGGAGCGCGCATCGTCCACCACCCCGCGCGCACGTGGACCTGGCACCACCACGGCGCGAACTCCAGCGGCCAACCCAACCGCGGCGACGCCCGCCCCGGAGCCAGAACCCGCGGGCGCCTACGTCGATAAGTGGCGGCCTGCGCGCTTCTTCCCGGGCCGCCAACGGGTCAATGGGGCCTCATGAACCCTGGCGCCTCTCCAGCGTACGAGCAGACGGCCCGGCCCCGTTCCGGAAAGCCCCGCCTCAACCGGAAGCCACAATCCACCCATGACCACCGAGGACCGGGCCCGCATCGCACAACGCGCCGCCGCCCTCCTCGCTGCCCAACTCAAGCCGAGCTGGACGCCGCTCCCGCACCAGATACCGCCCCCCGGCAACTGGTACGGATGGCTCCTCCTCGCCGGCCGCGGCGCCGGGAAAACCGACGCCTGCGCCGAATACATCGCCCGCCACGTCGCCGGACCACCCTGCCTCCCCGGCCCCATCCCCCACTGGGTCGGCATCATCGCCCCCACCCAAGGCGACGCCGTCACCGCCTGCGTGTCCGGCCCGTCCGGCATCAAAGCCCACGACCCCACCGCATCCGGCCCCATCACCACCGCGGGCGGCACCGTCGTCCGCTGGGCTAACGGCAGCCAGGCCAAGCTGTACGGGGCCAGCAACCCCGAGGACGTAGAGCGACTCCGGGCCGGGGGAAATACTTGCGTCGCCTGGCTGGAAGAGTTCGCCGCCTGGCGGTACATGCAGCAGTCCTTCGATCAACTGCGGTTCGGCCTCCGCTCCGGGCCACGCCCGCACTGGGTCGCCTCCACCACCCCCAAGCCGAAGCCGCTCCTGGGCCGGCTGAAAGCCGGAGAGATCCCCGGCGTGGTCACCACCCACGCCACCATGTACAACAACCCCCACCTCCCCGAGCACATCCGGCAGATGCTCGAGGACGCCTACGGCGGTACCGACCTCGGCGAGCAGGAGCTGTACGGGCAAATCCTCGACGAGATGGCCAACGCCTTCTGGCGTAGGAAAAACCTGGCCGCCTCACGGATCCGGCTGGACGATCTGCCCGGCACGATCCGCCGCACCGTCGGCGTCGACCCGTCCGGCGGTGCCGGGGAGCAGGGCATCGTCGTCACCGCGAAGTCCGGGCTGTTCCTGCCCGGCGCCCTGCCGGCGCCTGACCCGGACCCGGACGAGGCGCGGCCGGTGCAGCAGCGTCCGCAGCACCACGGGTTTGTCCTGGACGACCGGTCGTGCCACCTGCCGCCGGAGGGGTGGGGCGAGCGTGCGGTGCGGGCCGCGATCGACTGGGAGGCCGAGGACATATGCGTAGAAATTAACTACGGAGGGGACCAAGCGATCGCTGTGATTCGGACGGCGATGGAGAAGGTCGGCGTGGACATCCCGGTGCGGAAGGTACGCGCGACACAGGGCAAGGCCGTGCGGGCACAGCCGGTCGCCGCACTGTCGGCGCAAGGACGCTGGCACCATGCCGGGAAGTTCGAGGAGCTCGAAGAGCAGCTGTGCACCTGGTATCCCGAGCTGGGCTGGTCACCGGATCGCCTCGACGCAGCCGTTTGGGGACCATGGCACATGCGGCTGGTCGGCACGATGACGCGCGGGCAGGGGTCGTTGGGTGGGGATCTGGCCAGAAAGCAGATCGCCGGAGGACGGATACGGTGACCGGCATGCGCGGAGTCGTCGTCAGCTACGTCCACCCGGGGTGGGTGCAGCACACGTTCATGCAGTCGCTGATGCTCGCCCTGAGCCACGACCGCCAGTCGGAGACGCCGATGGTCGTCGGGGTGATGCCGGTGCGGTTCCGGCCGGCCGGGATCGCCCACGTCCGCAACCAGGCGGTCGCCGAGTTCCTGGCGGGAGACGGGGAGTGGCTGTGGTTCGTCGACACGGACATGGGTTTCCGGCCGGACGCGCTGCACCAGCTGCTCGCGACCGCTGACCCGCGGGAGCGGCCGGTGGTGGGTGCGCTCTGCTACGGGGTGGTCGAGGGCGAGCCGGACGATATGGGTGGTGTGGCAACGCGGGTCTTCCCGACGCTGCACGGCCGAGCCGAGGACGCGCAGGTGTTCACGGAGTGGGAAGGGCCGGTGCCGTCGGGGCTGGTGCGGGTGGCTGGTACTGGGGCGGCGTGTCTGTTGGTGCACCGGTCGGCACTGGACCGGGTTGAGTACGGGTCGTGGTTCGACCCAGTGATCGACGGGGCGGGGAACCTCGTGGGTGAGGATCTCTCCTTCTGCTGGCGGCTGGGCAGCGTGGGCGTGCCGGTACATGTGGACTGCGCCGTTCCGACGGTTCACCAGAAGTCGGTGTGGTTGAGGGGTGGCGTGTGATGGATGTGTGGCTGTTGCTGTTTGTGATGTCGCTGGCGACGTACCGGGGTACGAAGTTGGTGGTGGAGGACACGTTTCCGCCGGTGCTGTGGGCGCGTGACCGGCTGGTCGGCGGGTGGCGGCCGTTGACCCTCAAGGAGCAGGAAGTGGTCGCGGCGCAGCCGGGCGGCAACCATCCGTTCCCACTCACCGAGATCGATGGCGTTCAGCACCGCTGGAACACCCGGCGCCGGTGGTCGCCGTTCTGGCTGGCCGAGCTGATCTCCTGCCCGTGGTGCGCGTCCGGCTGGGTCGCGGCGGGGGTGACGGCCGGGGTGTGGGCCACGGCCGGTCTACCGTTGCCGGTCCTCGTTTGGGGTGGGGTGTGGGCTGTCGGTGCGCTGATCGCCGCGCAGGAATGGGCGTGACGCCGCTACGGTGGTTGGCGTTGCGAGGGCGGATGGCCGAGCGGCCAAAAGCACGCGGGTAGAACCGTGTAGGGACCTCTCATCCAGAGGGGGGTGCCTCGGTGGTTCAAATCCACCTCCGCCCTCGCCGTCTACTGCGCAGGAGTGGCCGTGACCGGTCCGGAACGCGGTGGGCGTGGAGGGCCGTAGCATTCGCGGCGGGTAGGAGACCCGGGGCCTGGCGGGCTCTGGGTGTGGTGGCTGAGGGCCGTCCGTGTCGCGCATCACGGACGGCCCTCACTCACACCCCGGAACGATCTTCACCGCGCCGCGCCTACCCTCCCCTCGCAGACCGCGAGCAGGGAGAACCAATGGCCTGGTACGACGCATTCCGCCGCCGCCCCCTGCCGCCCACCCACACCCCAGCCGCCGAACCACAGGCACTCACCGCCGCCGCAGCCCCCGTCAAAGAACCCCGCACCCACCTCCTCCGCACCACCGACACGTGGCAGGAAGAGGTCTGGCAATACCACGACACCCTCGGCGAATTCCGGTACGCCACCGACTGGGAATCCAAACGCTTCTCCCGCGTCCGCCTCTACGCCGCCAAGCTGGAACCGGGCGCAGACGAACCGGTCCGCGCAAAGGCCGGCACCGCTGTCGACCTCATGACCCAGTTCGCGGGCGGCCCGGCCGGACAAGCCCAGATCATGGACGGACTCGCCACCCAACTCGCCGTACCCGGCGAGGGCTACCTCATCGTCGAAAACGTCAACGGCATCGAGAAGTGGTCCGTCCGATCCATCGACGAGGTGCGGGCCGCGCGCGGCCACTACGAGGTCATCGACGAGAACAGCGCAACGACCGGCTACACGTGGCGGCCCCTCGCCCGGGACTCGATGCCGCCGATCCGGGTGTGGAAGCCGAGCAAGCGCTACCACCACCTCGCCGACAGCCCCGCCCGCGCCGCGCGGTCGACGATGCGCGAGCTGGAGCTGGTCAACCGGCACATCATCGCCCAGTACCTCTCCCGGCTGGCGTCAGCGGGCGTCGTGCTCTTCCCGGACGAGGTGGTCTTCCCCGTCCGCGAGGAGTTCGCGGACGCCCCGGACCCGTTCATGGCGGAGTGGATCGAGATCGCGGCGGAGGCGATCCGCACGCCGGGCACGGCCGCGGGCGTGGTGCCGATCCCGATGAAGGTCCCGGCCGAGTACGTGGACCGGATCAGGCACCTCGACTTCACCCTGAAGATCGACGACAAGATCATTGAGAAGCGGGACAGCGCCATCAAGCGGCTCGCCTCCCAGCTCAGCGTCCCGCCCGAAGCACTTCTAGGGATGGGCGACCTCAACCACTGGAACGCCTGGATCTCGGACGAGACCAGCCTGAAAGTGGACGTCGCCCCCGACGCCGAGACGGTCTGCCAGGCCATCACCACCGGCTACCTCCAGCCCCGCCTCCGCGCCTCCCACGTGGAGGACTGGGCGTCGTGGGTCGTCTGGTACGACATGTCCGAGCTCACCCTGCGCCCCGACCGCTCCGACAACGCCATCCAGCTGTACGACCGGCTGGAGATCGACGGCGCCGCGCTCCGCCGCGAGACCGGCTTCGACGAAGCGGACAAGCCGACCGACGAGGAACTCAAGGAGCAAGCCCTCAAGGTCATCATCAAAACGCTGCCGTCCGGCGCCGGGTCCGCCCTGTCCACCCTCATCGGCGAGCGCGTCGACATCACCCCCGTCGCCGCGGCCACACCAGCCGAGGCCGCGGAACAGGCCAACCAGCCCGAGCCGCCAGAGCCGGACGCCCGGGACGCACCGAACGCCGGGGAGCCACCGGGGGCGGAGCAGGCCCGGCAGGCTGCGGCGGCCGCGCGTCAGGAACGACTGGTGCAGCAGGCGCAGGTGCTGCACGCGGTCAGGTTCGCGACGGGCCGGCCGCCGGAGTTGCTGCACCCGGGCCTGTGCGCACAGCACGCCTACAGCTGTCCGTTCACGCACGCCGCGTTGAAGCTCCACAGCTTGCCGCGGCCGGGGACGTCCGGGGTGTACGAGGCCCGCCTCGACAGCTTCGGCCGGTTCACGATCGGCCGGCACGCCCCGCTCATGGACACGTCCGGTTTCTTCTCGACGACGACTCGGAGCAGCAATGGGTACGCGCGCAGGTAGCCGGCCGGACCTCCGGGACTTCGTGAGCCGGGAAGGCCTGGCACAGCTCACCGCCGCCGCGACCGAGCACACCGGCGCGATGATCGCGCTCCTGCCGTCCGAGGAAGACGCGGCCCGGCTCGCTCTCGACGGGGGCGAGCCTGTGGGCGAGTTGCACTGCACGCTGTGGTTCCTCGGCGAAGCCGCACCCTGGACAGAGGACCAGCGAAACGAGCTCATCGCCGGAGTCCGCGCACGCGCGGCTACCCTCGGCGGCCCGATCCAAGGGCATCTGTTCGGGGTCAACCACTGGAACCCCGGCAGCGAGGACCCCGCCTGGGTGTGGGCCATCGGCGACGACATGGACGCCGACGAACCAGGACTGCTCGGGGCCCGCTGGGTCGCGCAGGATGCGCTGGAGGACACGCACGCCCGGCCGGAGACCCCCCGCCAGCACTCGCCGTGGGTCGCCCATGTGACCGGGACGTACGACGTCGACACGGGGCCGCTGGCGCCGATGATCGAGCGGCTCGGCCCGGTCGTCTTCGACCGCATCCGGGTCGCGTTCGGCGGCGAGCACACGGACATCCCGCTCGCCGCCGGCGTGACCGCTGCAGCCAGGCCGCTGCGCCGTCAGCCCACCGACCTGGAGACCCGCTCCCGCGTCGACTTCGCCGCCATGGACCAGGCCTGGCACCAGGCCGTCGACGACACGATCGCAGCGTGGGCGGACATCCAGCGGGCGCAGCGCGAGGAGATCACCGTTGCTGTCCAGGCTGCCGCCGAGGCTGACAACCTGGCCGCGCTGGACGACCTGACCGTGGACACCGAACCGGCCGCCGCCCTGCTGACCGCACGCATGATCCGCTACGCGCGGGAGGCAGGCGAAGCCCAGCAGGCCGAAGCCGAAGCCCAGGGCGTCACCGTGCCGGAGTGGTCGCTGGACGACGAGGCTGTCGTCGCGGCGGCGTTCCGGGACCGGATCAGGCAGGTGGCCCGGACGACGGCCCGCCTCACCGGAGCGAACCTCGTCGCCTCGGGGGTGCGCCGGGCGATGCGCCTGTTCGGCTCCGGCAGCCCCGACCAGGTTGCGGCTCAGGTCGACGAGCACCTCGCCGACCTGTCCGACGCTTCGGTGCGGCAGGCCGTCGGGGGTGCAATGTCGGCGGCGCAGAACGAGGGCCGCATGGCCGTCCTCGCGGTCGCCCCGCCCGGAACCTATGTGAGTACGGAAGCCCTCGACAAGAGCTCATGCGGCCCGTGCCGGGAGGTGGACGGCACCCGCTACGCGTCGCTGGCCGAAGCGCGCGCGGCGTACCCGACGGGCGGCTACACCGACTGCCAGGGCGGCGACCGCTGCCGGGGGTTCGTGGTCGCGGTGTGGAACGAGGACGAAAACGGCGAGCAGGACGCGGCCGGAACGATCATGGCGCTTGCTGCGGCCACAATCCCACCCAACGATCACGAGCAGGGAGGCACCGTGTTCCGCACAGTGCAGGACCACCCGGACTGCGGTGCCGAAACGCCGTGGGCCGTCACCGACGACGAAGGCGAACTCGCGGGCTGCTTCGCCACGCAGGCGGAGGCCGACGCGGCGTGCGCCGAGATGGACGACGACAAGAGCGAGGACAACAAGCCCGACGACGACAGCATGGACTGCGGCGGCCAGACCGCTCCGTGGGAGGGCCCCCTCGCCGTTGAGGGCATCGTCACCGGCGACGGCCGCGAGTTCGCCGAAGGCGCCCTCACCTGGGCCGACCTACCCATCCCCCTGCGCTGGAACAAGGAAGACTCCCACGGCGGCGAACCCCGCACGATCGCCGTCAACGTCGGCCGCATCGACCGGATCTGGCGCGACGGCAGCAAGGTCATGGGCGCCGGAGTCCTCGACCTGTCCGACGAGGACGGCCGCCGCGTCCACGCGAAGATCGAAGGCAAGTTCCTCCGCGGCGTGAGCATCGACGCCGACTCCATCGCCGACGCCGACACGGAGTTCGTGTGGCCCGACGACGTCAACGCCGGAACCGGCGACAGCGACGACCAGGGCGACGAGCCGGACATGTTCGAGATGCTGTTCGCCCAGCCCGAGAAGGTCATCTTCCACGGCGGCCGGATCCGTGCCGCCACGCTGGTGGATATCCCGGCGTTCGCCGAGGCGTACATCGCGCTCCTCGACGAGGCCGGTGCGGTCGTGGCCGGCGGGCAGCCGGTCACGGAGGCCGAACTGCTCGAGCTCCGGGGCGTGGAGGACCAGGAGCGCGAGCCGCTGCGGTCCGTGCCCGAGCTGACCGCGTCCGCGGAGATGTGGCGCCCCCCGGCCGCCTGGTTCTCCGACCCGAATCTGTCGCTGCCGACGCCGATCACGGTCACGGACGACGGCCGGATCTACGGGCACGCCGCGCAGTGGGGGGCCTGCCACATCGGGCAGGAGGACGTGTGCGTGCAGCCGCCGCACGAAGAGCAGCACCCGTACTACCGCACCGGCGAGGTCGTGTGCGCGGACGGGACGCGGGTGGCGGTCGGTCAGATCACCGTGGGTACCGGGCACGCGCCGCTGCACCTGGGGGCGTCGCCGGCGGCGGAGCACTACGACAACACGGGCGCCGCGGTGGCGGATGTGGCGGTCGGCAACGACGCGAACGGGATCTGGGTGGCGGGTGCGGTCCGGCCGGGTGCGGATCCGCTGAAGGTGTACGAGCTGCAGGCTGCGGGCCAGGTGTCCGGTGACTGGCGGCGGATCGGCGGCCAGTTGCGGCTCGTGGGGCTGCTGGCGGTGAACGTGCCGGGGTTCCCGGTGCCGAAGATGCGCGCGCGGGTGGCCAGCGGGGAGCCGCAGGCGCTGTTGGCGGCGGGTCGTCCGACGGTGGCGTGGGGGCGGTCGCAGTCGGATCTGGAGCGGGATGCGGTGCGGATCGTGATGCGGATGCTGTCGCGTCGGGTCCATCCTGGGGGGAGGTGAACAGCGTGTGCAGTTGCAATAAGAAGCGGCGGCCGAAGCCTCCGCCTCCGCCTCCGGCAAGCCTCTGACCTTCTATTATGCGGACCGGTGAAGATATTTTGATCTTTACCGGTCCGTGTGCTATGCGCTAACCTCCGGTCAAAAGGGCGCCAACATCCGGGCGCACAACACCCTTCGATCCGGAGGACACCGTGGCCGACGAGCTGTTCAGCGCCCCGTCCGATCTCACCCTCGCGTCCGACACCGACCTCACCGAGCTGGAGACCCGCGCGGTCGCCGAGTTCGAACGCGTCAACGACGACCCCGACGGAGCCGTCGACCCCGCGACGCTGCAGTACGCCATGCAGCTCGCCGACGACCTCGACCGCATCCGCGCCGAACTCCGCGTCCGCGAGGTCCGCGCCGAACAGCAGGCCTCCCTCCAGCAGGCCCGCGTCGCCGACCAGCTCTCCCAGCTCCAGGCCCGCGTCAACGGCGCCCCCACCGCACAGGCCCAGGCCGAGCAGGCCCCGGCCGTCGACATCGAAGCCATCGCCGCCGCCGCCGCACGCGGTGTCACCGCCGGCATGGCCACGCTGATGATGGACCGCAAGGGTGGCAGCGTCCGCCCCGAGGAGATCGCCCGCCGCGCCACCGCCAGCCTCGCCGAGACCGCGCAGCACGCACCCACCCCCCAGGTACGCGAGCAGCGCCTCGCCGTCACCGCCTCCGTCGACATCCCCGGCGTCGCCCGCGGCGAAGGCATCACCAGCCTCACCGCGCTCGCCGAGGTCACCGCCCGCAAGGCCAAGTCGATGCCGGTCACCTCCGGGCAGCCCAGCGAGCAGCTCGTCGCGTCCGTCCGTAACGATTTCTCCCACAGCGTCGACAACCGGACCACGCGCGGCGAGATCAAGGACCTCATCCACTACCTCACCGGTCCCGACAAGCAGGCCGCGCTCGTCGCAGGCGGCGGCTGGTGCGCGCCGTCCGAGACGCGCTACGACTTCTTCAACATCGCCTGCGAGTCCGGCATGATCGATCTGCCGACCTTCGGCGTCACCCGCGGCGGCATCCAGTTCCCCGTCTCCCCGAGCCTCGCCGACGCCCTCGCCGGCGGCGACGCCTTCGCAGGGTTCGCAGCCGAGTTCAGCAACGAGTCGAACCCGTGGCTGTGGACCGAGGCCGACGACATCGCCGCCGCCACCGGCTCCCCCACCAAGCCGTGCATGCGCGTCCCCTGCCCCGACTTCGACGAGGAGCGGCTCGAGGCGTACGGCTACTGCCTGACCGCGGGCAACCTGACCGACGACGCGTACCCGGAGTCGACGCAGAACACCCTGCAGCTGCTGATGGCCGCGCACGCGCACGTCATCAACGCCCGCCTCCTCGCGCTGATGCTCGCCCGCTCCACCTCCGCGACCTCCATCGGCGGCACCGCCACCGACGCCGCAGCCCCGCGGATCTACAACGCGGTCGGCCTCGCCGCCACCGACTACCGGGCCCGCTACGGCATGTGCATCGAGGACGTCCTCGAGGTCGTCTTCCCGTACTGGGTCCGCGACGTCATCCAGGCCGACCTCGCCTGGAAGGCCGGCGTCGAGCTGGGCGACATCCCGCTCAGCGAGGTGAACCGGTACTTCACCTCGCGGAACATCGCCGTCCAGTGGGTCAACGACTGGCAGGTCCGCGGCGCGAGCCAGTTCGGCAACGCCAGCAAGATGACCGTCTGGCCGACCACGGTGGACTTCCTCATCTACGCCGCCGGCACGTTCATCCACGGCAACGGTATGACCCTCGACCTCGGCGTCGTCCGCGACAGCGTCCTCAACTCGACCAACGACCACACCGCGGCGTGGTCGGAGGAGGCGCACCTGATCGCGAAGGTCGGGCACGAGTCCCGCCGGTACACGGTCGGCTTCAACGTCAACGGCTCCACGTCGGCGCTGCTGACCGGCACCGTCCGAGTCTGACCGGCTGCCGTGAACCGAACCGACGCTGAAGGGTGGTGAACACTGATGGCACGACAGATGATCGACCTGCCGGCGGCGTTCACCACCCTGCCGCACGGCCTGTGGGACACCATCCAGCAGGCCACCTCGGACGGGCCTCACTGGCAGGGCGGCGTCACCTGGACCGACCGCTGCCCTACCGGCGCGACCACCTACGCCGAGTGCCTGTCCGTCACCGGGACCGGTGGCCCGCCGGCCCCGCCCGCGAAGACCGCCAACGTCGAGCAGGAGCATCGGGGCGCGCTGCCGTTCACGGTGGTCGCCGAGTTCCAGTGCACGCCGGTCGGACTGGCCGACGCGCAGACCGTCGCCCGTGACGCCCTCATCCGGATCGAGCAGCACCAGGTCGAGACAGCGTTCTGGACCGGTACGGCCGGCGGCCAGCAGGTGGTGCTTCCTCACCTCGCTGCGGACGCTGAGAGGGCGGACGGGGACGTTGTCCTTCAGCCGGTGGCCAGCCCGGTCGTCACCGGCGCGGACGTAGCGACCGCTCTGGGAGCGCTGGAGCAGGAGCTCGCCGACTGCTACAAGGGCCAGGGCCTGATCCACGTGCCCCGGTCGGTGCTGCCGACGCTGGCCGCGTGGAAGCTCGCACGCGTCGACGACAACGGCCGGCTGGTGACCCTGTCGGGGAATCTGATCGTCGCCGGGGGCGGCTACACGGGCAGCGGTCCGGACGGCAGTACTCCTGCTGCGGGAACGTCGTGGATCTACGCGACCGGTGCCGCGTTCGGCTACCGGTCGGACGTGTATTTCACGCAGGTCCGCGACTCCCTGGACCGGTCCACCAACACGCTGCGCATGCAGGCGGAGCGGACGTACCTGATCGGCTTCGAGTGCTGCCTGCTGGCCGCACACATCGCCCTGGGCGTGCCCACCGAGTAGGAGAACAGGACCATGGCAACTCACTCGACGTGCGCCACGCCCATCAAGGGCACGCACATGAGGATCATCGAACTCGACACGTGCGGTGTCCCCGTCACCGGCACCGACGGGCAGGTGTCCGTCACCAAGGGCTTCGTGCAGGTCAACATGGAGCCGCAGTACGAAGATGGGGTGGAATTTTTCGAGAGGACCGCGGACGGCTCACCGTGCGTGAACCAGAAGGACGACCCCACCCTCAAGCGCATGAACCTCACGTCGCAGTTCTGTGAGGTCAACGCGTCCGCCGTCACCCTCATGATCTCCGCCCGCGAGCTCACCTCCGGCACCCCCGCCACCGGCACCGGCTTCGCGGTCGCCGAGGGCAACCCCACCCGCCGATACAGCCTGGAGGTGTGGCAGGAAGTCGCCGGCGCCGGGGCCTGCGACGCGTCCGGGCAGCAGCGGTACATCTACAACGCCTGGCCGAACGTCGGCGCCACCCAGCTCGGCGCGTACGTCATCGAGAACGGCCGCTCCACCCTGGAGACCACCTCGGAGACGAAGGGCGCCTCCGCGCAGTGGGTGGCCCTCGTGGCCTCCGACTACCTGCCGGCCGGGGAGACCATCGACGACGACGAGCACTGGGTGTGGAACGTGACGACGACGGCTCCGCCGACGATCGCCTGCGACCCGACCACGCTGTAACCGACCGGCCCGGGGAGGGAACCGATGGCGCTTGCCCAGTACAGCGAGCTTTTCTGGTTCCCCTCCGGGGACCTGGCCACGAGCGTGACCGCGAGGGTGTTCCTGCACAGCACGAACACCCTCGCCACCCTGTACGCCGACGCGGCCGGGACCATCCCGCTGGCGAACCCCACCTCCACCAGCGGCACGGGGCGGCTGGAGTTCTGGGTCGAAGAGGGCCGCTACTGGGTCCACATCGACTCAGAGGCCTTCGACATCGCGGTGGGCGCAGCCGCACAGCCCGCCACCCAGCAGGACATCCTCGACGAGGAGACCCGCGCGGACGCCGCCTACGCGCAGCTCCTCCACGCCGCCCGCCACGCGGCCGCGGGCGACGACCCGGTGACGTTGACTCAGGCGCAGGTCACCGGGCTGGCCGCCGCCCTGGCCGCGCTGCTTCCCCTGGCCGGCGGGACGATGACCGGCACCATCAACTCCACGCTGGGCACCGCGGGCGCGACCGCGCGGGCGAGCCTGGTCGGCGGCGACACCTTCGACCGGTTCCGGCAGTACGCCGACGGCCGCCTGGAGTGGGGGCCGGGCAACGCGGCCCGGGACACGGTCCTGTACCGGGACGCGGCGAACGTGCTGCGCACGGACGACGGTCTCACCGTGGCGCTGGCGCTGCGGCACCTGGGCACGAGCCTCGGCTTCTACGGGGCCGCCGCCACCACGAAGCCCACCGTCAGCGGATCCCGCGGCGGGAACGCAGCCCTCGCCTCTCTCCTCACCGCGCTCGCCGGGCTCGGCCTCGTCACCGACAGCACCACCGCGTAAAAGGGGTAGCCCCGTGCCGGTCATCAATCCGATCGTCAGCCAGCCGTCCGGCACCGGGAGCATGTCCGGGCCGTGCGCGGACTGGCCGGTGCAGTGGGTGTGTGACCTGTCGACGCTGAACCCGGCGGTGACCGGGGTGGCGGTGTCGATGGCGACCGAGACGCTGTGGGCGTTGACCGGGATGCGGTTCGGGCTGTGCTCGGTGACGCTGCGGCCGTGCGCGTCCGGCTGCGACGACGGCCGCTTCTACGACGACTTCGGCCCGCCGTGGACGGGCGCGCGCTCGTATCCGCAGCCCGCACTGATCGGCGGCCTGTGGTTCAACCTCACCTGCGGGTCGTGCGCGGACTGCTCGTGCACGTCGGTGTCGGAGGTGCGGCTGCCTGCGCCGGTGTACGAGGTGACGGAGGTAGTCATCGACGGGGCGGTCCTCTCCTCGTCGGCGTACCGGCTGGACAACAACCGGCTGCTGGTGCGGACGGACGGGGCGAGTTGGCCGCGCTGCAATGACCTGTCCGTGGACTCCGGCGAGGGCGCGTGGTCGGTGACCGCCTTGTTCGGGGAGCCTGTGCCGGACGGGGCGGCGCTGGCGATGGGCGAGCTGGCGTGTGAGATCGCGAGGGCGGCGGACGGGCAGGACTGTCGTCTGCCGGCCGGGGTGCAGCAGCTGGTGCGGCAGGGCGTGACGATCTCGTATCCGGACGTGGGTGAGCTGTTCGCGAAGGGCCGCACGGGCCTGTACCTCGTCGACATGTTCGTGGCGACGTGGAATCCGGCGGGGCTGCGGCAGCGGTCGCGGGTGTACCGGGTGGACCGGCCGACAGTACGGAGGACAGGAACATGAGCGAGCCACAGATTCCGTCGGTGGGGCGGATCGTCCACTACGTCAGTCGAGCTACCTGCGAGCCAGTGTGTCGCGCAGCCGTCATCACGGAGGTCGGTGACTGGCCGCCCGGCACTGACGAAGCCGGACGCCGGAACATCGCCGTTCCCGTCAGTGTCACCGTGCTCCTGCCCGACACCCAGTTCTACGACCAGGGCGTGATGCAGAGCGAGGTTGGCCGCGAGGGCGGTACGTGGCACTGGCCGGAGCGCACGTGATCACCGGCGAGCTGAAGTGGTACACCGTCGCCTCCCGCCTGGAGACCGCGGTCTACGAGGCGCTCACCGACACCCCCGACCGGCACGGCGTCGTCCCCGGCGCCATCGCCTGGGACGCCTGCGACTGCGGCATGCTCGCCGTCAGCGTCGCCCAGGTCTACCCCTCCGAGACGTTCCCCGACCCGCAGCCCGCACCCTTCGGCGCCTGCCAAGCACCCTGGGAAGTCGCCGAACTCGTCGTGCAGATCATCCGCTGCGCCCCCAACCCCGAAGGACAGAACCTCTACCCGACCACGGCCGCCCAAGACGCCTCCGCCCAGCAGGTCGCCCGCGACGCCTACCAGACGCGCCGCGCCATCTCGCTGGAGCTGTGCGCCATGAACGAGGCCCGGGACATCGCCGACTACCTCGTCCGCCCACAACCGACTCAGGGCCCGCAGGGTGGATGCGTCGGCACCGAACTCCGCGCCCTCGTCTCCCTGCCGACGGACTGACCATGGCCGACTTCACGAAGTCCGGGCAGATCCGCATCGACCGCCGCCGCCTCGAACGCATGCTGCGCCTGCCCGGCGGGCTCGTCCACCGCACCCTGACCCGCCGCGCCCAACGCGTCGTCAACCGCGCGCAGCAGCTCGCGCCCGGGAGCATGGGCCGCGGCATCGTCTGGCACATCGAGGGCCACGGACGGGACCTGTCCGCCGTGATCACATCGACGCACTACGCCACCCAGTGGGTGATCAACGGGACGCGGCCGCACCAGATCCGGCC
>ENA-UOUL01001338-UOUL01001338.1-bioreactor-metagenome-genome-assembly--contig:-NODE-1338-length-35350-cov-5.000000_pt1 | contig 35350 bp, 32 predicted proteins | sample MGYA00249838_ERZ747220 | MGnify/ENA primary metagenome ERZ747220 (study PRJEB28778, sample SAMN05720191) | bioreactor metagenome | isolation source: Anaerobic biogas reactor | place: USA:Washington... | reverse complement strand
AGAATGTCTCCCCCTCAAATTCGACAAAACCGGAAGAAACCCCCAAGTCAGCCCCGTCGGACGGCCGATACGAACCATGACGGCATCTGTCTACCGTCGCTCTGCCCATTCAGTGCCCCCGTAAGCCCCACCTTGGAGGCGAACAATGCCTAAGCTGCAAGGCTCATTCAAGACACTCATCATGCTCGGGGCTCTGACCCTGATGATGATGTCGAACTCGGGATGCCGGTTGGCATTCGGGTTCCTCGACAACGCATTCATCTTTTCCCGATTCTGGCGGACGACACCCCTGATCCCGGTGACGCCCTACATGAGCCAGCAGATCGAAGACACCTATTGGGAAGAGGAGCGGTATGGCCGCGTCCCGATCCTCGATCCGGTCGAGGGGGAGCACGCGCCGCTGATTCCCATCCACGGCACACCGCCCGACCTGATCAACCCGCCGCCGGGCTGTCCGTTTGAGCCGCGTTGCCCCCACGCCATGCGCATCTGCCGCACCGGCATGCCACGCATGACACAAGTCAGCGATACCCATCGCCTGCGCTGCTACCTGATGGACGAGGGCGCCCCCAAGGTGGCCTGGGAAGGAGGCCGGGCATGACCGCACAGCCGCTTATCCGTGCCGAGCGCGTATCCATGCAGTTTGTCGTCGGCACCTCCATCCTCAACGCCCGCAAGCGCGTGCTGACCGCCGTGGACCAGGTGAGCCTGGATATCCACCGCGGGGAGACTTTCGGCCTGGTGGGCGAATCCGGCTGCGGCAAAACCACGCTGGGGCGCCTGCTGCTGCGCCTGTACAAGCCCACCTCGGGCACCATCCACTACGATGGGCACGATATCACTACCCTCACCCCACAGCAGATGATGCCCTTCCGCCGCCGCATGCAGATGATATTCCAAGATCCCTACGCGTCGCTTGACCCGCGCATGACGGTAAGCACCATCATCGCCGAACCCCTGCGCCGCACCGAGATGGATCGCGCGCAGGTGGATGCCCGCGTGCGCGAATTGCTCAGCTTGGTGGGCCTGGATGAAAACCATGCCCGCCGCTACCCGCACGAGTTTTCGGGCGGTCAGCGCCAGCGCATCGGCATCGCCCGGGCGCTTGCCGCGGGCCCTGAGTTTATTGTGTGCGATGAGCCCATCTCCGCGCTGGATGTATCCATCCAGGCGCAGGTGATCAACCTGCTGGAGGAGCTGCAGCAGCGCCTGGGGCTGACCTACCTGTTCGTCTCCCACGATTTGAGCATGGTGCGCCACATCTCCCACCGCGTGGGCGTGATGTACCTGGGCCACATGGTGGAGATGGCCCCGGTGGACGAGCTGTTCACCCACATGGCCCACCCCTACACCCAGGCCCTGATGAGCGCCGTGCCCATCGCCGATCCCGACGCCTCCGCCGCCAGCCAGCGCATCATCCTGCAGGGCGATGTGCCCAACCCCATGGCCCCGCCCAGCGGCTGCCCCTTCCGCACCCGCTGCCCCGTGGTGATGCCCGTGTGCGCCGATCAAAAGCCAGCTTTGCTGGACATCGGAGGCGGTCACTGGGTGGCCTGCCATCGGGTGGGGACATAGCGCGAAGCTGTCGCGCGTATCTAATAGGGCGCTCGTTCATGAGAACGGGTGCCCTTTGGTGCCGTGTCCCTGATTTTCTATTGCCATCGGCAAATCCGCTCATATTATACGGAGCTCAATCGTATAGCATTTCTTCCTGTTGACGCCGTTCTTGATTTTTTGTATCATGGAGTTGCACCGAAATTCAGTTTTGAATGCGGTGAAAAGCTGAAAACTGGTGGTGGGTTTATGGACAGAAGCAATACATCCATCGAGCAGCTCTTTGCACATGAAGGGCCAATAATCAGAAGCAAACGCCTCAAGCTTCATGGCTACGACAGCAGGGCCATCCAATCTATGCTGTCAACAAACACGCTCATTCGGCTAAAAGACGGCTATTACACGATGCAGGATATCCTTCCTGACCTGACCGATGCACAGATTGCCGTTTCCACCATCCCGGATGCTGTGCTCTATTTCCTTTCGGCAGCATCGTTTCACGGACTCATCACGGCTATTCCAACCACCGTCCATGTCGCCGTGCCAAACAAAGGCGTGATGCCAACCAAGCCGAAGTTCCCGCCTGTGGACATCACGCGGCTCATCCCCCGAATCCACGGGCTGGGCAAAATAGTCGAACCCACGGAACCGCTGCCAATTGCTTGCTATGATCGGGAAAGAACCATCTGCGATCTGGCCAGGCGCTGGGAGGAGATTGGCAAAGACCTGCTGATTGAGGCAATCAGAACGTATCTGCAGGGCAGCCGAAACCTGCAGCAGCTCTATGCCTATGCGCAGGACCTGCGCGTGCGCGAAGTCATCCACCCCTACCTGGAGGCCATGGCATGAGCAAAGCGGACAGCATCAAAGCCAGGCTCAGAAACCTGGCCGTTGAAAACAAGAAACCATTTGACTATGTACTCACCCACTATTTTATTGAGCGTTGTCTTTACCGGCTGTCCGTCTCGCCCTATGCCGGGCACTTCGTTCTCAAGGGCGGTCTGCTTTTGCAGGCAATTTTTCACCAGCAAGCTCGGGCAACCAGAGACATTGACTTGCTGGCGAAACAACTCAGCAATCGCACAGAGGCTTTGCTGCATATTCTCAGAGCAATTTGCAGCATCCCTTCTGATGATGGCATTGTGTTTGATACAGACGCTTTGGCATTGACACAAATAACGCCGGAAGCGGATTATCAGGGCGTCCGCGTTGCATTCGACGCCCTTCTGGATCGCACACGAGGGCGGATTCACATCGATATCGGCTTTGGCGACGCCATCATCCCGCATGCCAACAGCATGGCCTATCCCACCATGCTGACAGCCGACGAAATCATCATCAAGGCCTATTCCATGGAATCTGTCATCGCAGAAAAGTTTCAGGCAATGGTAGATTTGGCCTTTGCCAACAGCCGGATGAAGGACTTTTATGATATTGCCATGCTGGCAACGCAATGCTCCTTCGATGGCATTACCCTGCAGACGGCAATTGCACAGACATTCTCTCGCAGGTCAAGCGCGATACAGGATACGCCCGCCGTGTTCACAGAGGCATTTATGCAAGATCGTGACAAGCAGGCGCAATGGCTGGCCTTTGCCAGGCGAATCAACGCAGGCGATGCTCAGTTTCCCGACACAATAACCTTGATTAAAAACTTCCTGGAACCTCTGTACAATGCAAGCAAGCGTAAGTTGCCCTGGGCCCAGAGATGGGACCATCACACCCAAAGCTGGCACGACAGGTGACAGGCCACAAGAATCCTTCCAGATAAATAACTACCTTATTAAATGCTCCCGCTACTCCGCCCTGGCAAACTGGCTGTTGTACAGCTCGGCGTACACGCCGTCCTGCGCCATCAGCTCGTCGTGGCTGCCCTGCTCCACGATGTCGCCCTGCTTCATCACCAAAATCAGGTCGGCCTCGCGGATGGTGCTGAGGCGGTGGGCGATGACAAACGCCGTGCGCCCCTGCATCAGCTTGTGCATGGCGCGCTGGATGCGGTGCTCGGTCAGGGTGTCCACGTTGCTGGTGGCCTCGTCCAGTATCATGATGGGGTTGTCCGCCAGGAAGGCGCGGGCGATGGTCAGCAGCTGCCGCTGCCCCTGGGAGATATTGTCCGCCGCCTCGTTGAGCTCCATCTGGTAGCCGCCGGGCAGCGTGCTGATGAAGTGGTCGGCGTGGGCCGCTTTGGCCGCGGCGATGACCTCGTCGTCGGTGGCATCCAGCCGGCCGTAGCGGATGTTCTCCATAATCGTGCCCGAAAACAGCCACGCGTCCTGCAGCACCATGCCAAAGGCGTGGCGCAGCTCGGGCCGCGCGATGTTGCGCAGGTCCACCCCGTCCAGGCGGATGCTGCCCTCGTCCACATCGTAAAAGCGCAGCAGCAGCTTGACCACCGTGGTCTTGCCGGCGCCCGTCTCGCCCACCAGCGCCACCGTCTGCCCGGGGGCCACATGGCAGGTAAAGTCGCGGATGACAGGCTTGTCCTTCTCGTAGCCAAAGGTCACGTGGTCAAAGTCCACCTCGCCCTGCACATCCGTCAGGCATACCGTCTGCTCCCACTCCTGCTCCTCCGCTTCATCCAGGAAGGCGAACACGCGCTCGCTGGCCGCGGCCACCGACTGCAGTTGCCCGGTCAGCTGGGCAAACTGGGTGATGGGCTGGCTGAAGTTGCGCACATAGGCGATGAAGGCCTGGATATCGCCCACGCTGATGCGGCCCATGGACGCCTGCACGGCGCCCACGATGGCCACCGCCACGTAGCCCAGGTTGCCCACAAAGCTCATGATGGGCATCATCAGCCCGCTGAGGAACTGGCCCTTCCACGCGCTGTTGTACTGCTTGTTGTTGATCCGGGCAAAGTCCTGCTCGGTCTCCTCCTCGTGGCGGAAGGCCTTGATCACCAGCTGACCGGAGTAGCTCTCCTCCACCAGGCCGTTGAGCTCACCCATGGCCTCCTGCTGGCTTTTGAAGTACTTGCGCCCCCTGCTCATCACAAAGGCCATGATCACGCCGCTTAAGGGCACGATGCCCAGCACCACCAGCGCCATCAGCGGGCTGATGGAGATCATCATCGCCAACACGCCCAGCACCGTGGCCACGCCGGAGATCGCCTGCGTCACCGTCTCGGACAGGTTCTGGCCGATCAAATCGACATCGTTTGATACCAGGCTGATGATGTCGCCCACCTGGCGGGATTCGAAGTATTTCAGCGGCATCCGGTGGATCTTTTGCGATACGGCGTTGGCCGCGCGGTAGTTAAAATCCATCGCCACGTCCACCATCATGCGCCGCTGCACCCACTGAAACAGCGAGCTGAGCACAAAGATGGCCAGCACGCCCAGTAATATCTGGCCCACGCGGCCAAAGTCGATGCCCCCCTGGCCTTGCACCTTGCGCATCAGGCCATGGAAGATCTCCGTCGTGGCCTGGCCCAGCACCTTGGGGCCGATGATGCCGCTGGCGGAGGACAGCACGGCCAGCCCCGCTGCCAGCAGCAGCTTGTTGCGGTAGGGTTTCAGCCAGGGCAGCAGGCGCTTGAAGGCGGCCTTCAGGCTGCGCTTTTTGCCGTCGGTCGGCGTCATTCCATGCATCAGGCCACGCCCCCCTTCAGTTCCTCTTCGCTCAGCTGGCTCTGGGCAATGTCCCGGTAGCTCTGGCAGGTTTCAAGCAGCTGCTCGTGGCGCCCCTCGCCCACGATGCGCCCCTGCTCCAGCACGATGATCTTGTCGGCCTTCATCACGGTGGCGATGCGCTGGGCCACGATGAGCACGGTGGTGTGCCCCATCTCGCGGCGCAGCGCCTGGCGCAGCATCAGATCGGTGCGGTAATCCAGCGCCGAAAAGCTGTCGTCAAACAGCAGTACCCTGGGCTTGGCCGCGATGGCCCGGGCGATGGACAGCCGCTGGCGCTGCCCGCCCGATACATTGGTGCCCCCGCGGGATACGGCGCTCTGGTAGCCGCCCTCCTTTTCCGCGATAAAACCCCCGGCCTGGGCAATGGCCGCGGCGTGCTCCATGTCGGCGTCCGGCATGCCCGCGTCGCCATACTTGATGTTGCTGGCGATGCTGCCGCTAAAGAGCACCCCTTGCTGGGGCACATAGCCGATCAGCCCGCGCAGCCGGTGCAGCGTCATCTGGCGGATGTCCACCCCGTCAATGGTGATGCGCCCCGCGGTCACGTCGTACATGCGGGGGATCAGGTTGAGCAGCGTGGACTTGCCCGAGCCCGTGCCGCCGATGATGGCCGTCATCTGCCCGGGCCGGGCGGTGAAGGTGATATCCTGCAGCACATCGCCCTGGGCGCCAGGATAACGAAAGCCGACATCGTCAAAGGCGACCTCGCCTTGCCACTGCGCGGGCAACGGGGCCTCCTGCGCCGGGTCCTCGATGTCGGTGCGGGTGCCCAGCACCTCCAGCACGCGCTCGGCCGAGGCATTGGCCCGGGGGATCATGATGGAGCCCATGGACAGCATCATGAACGCCATGATGATGTACATGGTGTAGCTGATCATGGCCATCATGCTGCCCACCTGCAGGCGGCCCAGGTCGATGCCCTTGGCGCCAAACCACACGATCAGCAGCATGGTGATGTTCATCACCAGAAACAGCGAGGGCATCAGCGTCATGAACATGCGGCTGATGTAGCGGGTGACGTCGATGACGTCCAGGTTGGCCTTTTCAAAGCGCGCTTCCTCGTGCCGCTCGCGCGTGAACGCGCGGATGACCGGCAGGCCGGTCAGCACCTCGCGGGTCACCAGGTTTTGCCGGTCCACCAACTTCTGCACAATTTTAAACTTGGGCACCGCCCGCCCGGCCAGCACGCCCACCAGCGCTGAGGCAGCCGCCACGGATAGCACCACGATCCAGCTCAGCCCACTTTGCAGCCCGGCCACCCGCACGATGCCCACGATGCCCATGATGGGCGCGTACAGGAACATGCGCAGCGTCATGGTGCTGGTCTGCTCGATCTGGCGGATGTCGTTGCTGCTGCGGGTGATCAGGCTGGCGGTGGAGAAGCGGTCGATCTCCGCCTTGGAAAAGCCAATCACCTTGTGAAACACCTGGCTGCGCAGGTCGCGCCCGATGCGGGCGGAGGCCCGGCTGCCAAAGTAGCTGCCCATCACGGCGGACAGCCCCATCAGCAGCGTGATGCCCAGCATGATCAGGCCGGTGCGCCACAGGTAAATCTGCTGGATGTTGTAGGCATCAAGCCCCACGCGCTCATACTCCTGCCTCACATACTGGGCGGCCGCCTGCCTCAGCAGGCTCTCAGTCTGCACGCCCTGCTTGTCCAGCTCCCCCTGGGCCATGCTGATGGCCTGTTCGCCGGGGACGATGCCGCTGCGCAGCGCCGCCAGGGCGGCAGGCCCGCCCTGCTGCTCCATCATAAAGAGCACCGCCATGGGCAGCTGCAGGGCCTCATCCAGCCGCTTGAGCTCGTCGCGATCGGTCAGCCTCAGCTGCCAGGCGCCGTCCGCCTGCTCGTAGGCGGCCTCAAACAGGGCCTTGTCCTGCTCCCCCAACAGCCGCAGGATATCCGCATGGCCCTGGTCGCCCAGGCGCTGGGCCACCGCGCTGTCCACGCCGCCCTGCTGGATGCCCACGTCCACCATGCGGGACATATACCCCGGCAGCGACAGCTCGCACGCCGCCTGCGCAATCAGAAACAGCACAATCAGCAGGGCGCTCTTCCACTCCCTGGCCACAAAACGAAATACCTTCAAACTCGGTCCTCCCATGCGGCAGATGCCGCTTGCCGCATTATATAGGCGCAGAAAGGGCAAGTCAACGCGCGCATTGTGCAGCATTCCTTGCCTATGGTATACTTCGGGAAGAAATATAGGGAAAAGGAGACGACCCATGAAAAAGCAACTGGCCTTTCTGCTGCTTCTGGCCTTGATGACAAGCTTGCTCTCCCCTGCCCTGGCCGTCAGCGCCGTGCTCAACCAGCGCATGGCCACCCGCTCGGGCCCGGGCACCCAGTACACCGAGGAGCTGGGCACTTTGCCCCAGGACACCTCCATCACGCTGATCCACTATGTACAGGACAAGAACAATGTGCCCTGGGGGCTGGTGGAATTCAGCCGCAACAACCAGCTGTACCGCGCCTACACCGGCATGAAGCGCATCAACGTGCCGGGCGGCAACGCGCCCTACCTGGCCGAGCACCCCGCGCCTGCCTCGGCCACGGCATCCACCACCGTCTACTACGGCCCGGGCACCCGCTATGCCGCCCGCCGCGAGCAGCTGCATGCCGGCACCCCGCTGCTGGTGATCGCCCAGGAGAATGGCTACCTGCTGTGCGAGTATCAGCAGGGCGACAGGCCGGAGCGCGGCTATGTGCCGGTCAGCGCCACCACCCACGCCGCGGCGCCCACCGCAGCACCCGCCGTGCAGCCGCCCATCTCCCTGCCCGCCACCGGCGGCCTGGTGCTCACCGCGCAAAGCGGTGATACCACGCTCAGCCTGCAATGGGCCGGCGTAGCCGGGGCATCGGAATACCTGGTGCTGGTGCGCGACAGCGCCAGCCAGCTGCCCATCCGCGCCCAGCGCACCGCCATCCCCGCAGCAACGGTGCCCAACCTGCCCCGCAGCCGCGTCTATTCGGTGGAGATCATGGCCCTGGCAGGCGCCCAGGGCGGCGACACCGTGCTGGCCAGCACCACGGTATACCATCAGGTGCCGTAGCCCCGGCCCGGGGGTCAGCCCTTGCGCGGCGGCCGCGGTATAAAGACGCTGGTGCGGCGCTTGTATTCTTCCCAATCGGGGCGACCCTGGTACTTCTTTTCCAGCATGGGCACGCCGGACACATACCGCACCAGCAAGGTGATAATCACCGGGCTGAACACCAGCCACCAGCGCCCCGTTTGCCTGCTGAGGCTGATGAGCCACAGCCCCCACCAAAGCACCGCCTCGCCAAAGTAGTTGGGATGGCGGGTGAGTGACCACAGGCCGGCTGTCATGAGCCGGCCTTTATTGTTCGCATCGGCCTTGAAGCGGCGCAGCTGCGCGTCGCCAATCACCTCAAACCCAAAGCCAAACAGCCACACTGCAAGGCCGAGCCATGTAAATAGATCGGCCGGCCCTGCGCCCGCAATGTTTGTATACACCAGCGGAAAGCCAATGAGCGCATTGAGGGCAAACTGCAGCAGATAGATGCGCAAAAACATGATGCGTTCAAAGTTTTTCGGCCATTTTTCGCGCATTGCCCGGTAGCGGAAGTCCTCCGGCTGGTTGAGGTTGCGCCGGGCCAGGTGCACCGTGAGGCGCAGTCCCCACAGGGTGACCAGTACGAGCATCAGGGTGCCTATGGCGGACCTCGTCCCGAGCACCCACGCCGTCAGCCCGCTGACAACAAAGCCCATGCCCCAGAAGATGTCGATCAGGTCATGTTTGCGCAGTCGCCTGCCTATCGCAAACACACCGGCAAACCCGGCCAGCAGCACTAGATACACCCATACAAACTTCATGCGCCGTCCTCCTGTGGGGCCACATAGGCCACAGCCCAGGCCCCCTCCCCTGAAAAGTTGGCGACCACGGCGGAGATGCCGCTGATGTACGCGGCCTCCTTGCCAATGGCCGCCTGCAAGGATGCCGCCGCGGCCTGCGCGCGGGGCTGGTTGCCAACGTGCACCAGCGCCCATTCCTCCGGCTTGGCGGCCAGCACCCTGTTGATCAGCAGGCGGTCGCTGCGCCGGCGTGAAAAGCTGAGGCCTGTCACCGTGCCCTCCCCCTTGCTGTTGATGGTGATCAGCGGCAGGTAGCCCACCGCCCGCAGCACGCGGCCAATGCGCCGGTTCAGGCGGCCGGAGGCGATCATGGCATCCAGGCTGGGCAGGCTGACCAGAATGCGGGTGCGCGCGCGCCGCGCCTCCAGCGCATCCGCCACGTTGTCCAGGCTGTCGCCCTGCGCAAGCCGCCTGGCGGCATGCAGGGCCAGCAAGCCCTGGGCGGCGGAGTTGAGCCGCGAATCAACTAGGCGGACGCGCCCGGGGGCTACGCCCTGCAGGTATTCCTGATACCTGGCGTGCAGCCCGGACATCGCTGACGATACGCTCAGCACAAGCACCCGGTCATAGCTGTGCAGGATGGGCGCCAGAAACTGGCGCACCTCTTCACCGTTGAGCTGGCTGCTGCTCAGCTGGCCGGACAGGGCCTTCACCCGCTGGCTGCTGATGGTACGGCCATCCTGATAGCTGACGCCCTGGGCCAGCAGGTTCATCGGCAGCACATAGGCATGCGGCCCCAGCAGGTCTGCCGGCACATCCGCGATGGAATCCACCACCAAAGCAGTCTGGCCGGGATAGCTGCGTGTCAGCCGCTGCTGCATGTGCATGTCGTCGGCTTTGACCTGCGCCAGCGCACCGGCTTCGGCCATCAGGTCCACCGCCCGGCCAGGCTCATTGGTGTGCAGGTGAATCCGGGCCAGCCGCCCCGCCTGGGATACCACCAGGCTGTCGCCCAGGGCCGCCAGCTGCTGCCTGATGCCATCGGCCAATTCCTCCCCGGGCAGTTCCACCAGCACCTCGGTGCAAAAGCGGTAGGGCAGCGCTGCCTGCGCCGGGTGCATGGCCTGCGCCGGCTGCTCAAAGTATGGTTCCTCCGCAGCATCCGGCTCCTCCGCCTTGCCACACAGCAGCGCGCGCAGAAAGCCTTCCGCGAAGTAGAGAAACCCCATCGCCCCGGCATCCGGCACCCGCATCGCCCGCTGCTGGGGCAGCACGTTCATGCTGTCCAGCACCGTGGCCTTCAGCCGCGCAAGGGCAGCCTCCGTCATGGCGCGCAAATCCCCCAGCTGGTCCGCCACCGGCTGAAAGCTCTCCGCCAGGCTGCGCATGGCCGTCAGGATGGTTCCCTCCCGGGGCTGCTGGATGGAGCGGTAGGCGTTGCTGTACCCCTGTTCAAGCAGCCGGGCCAAAGCTGCCACGGGCAGCTGGTCCGCCTCCTGGCTGGGCAGCCCAGCCAGGCGAAAGCCATGAAAGTATTGGGAAAAGATGACCCCGCTGTTGCCCCTGGCCCCCAACAGGCTGGCCTCGCTCAGGCGCGTCAGCAGGTCACCGAAGCCGCTGGGTACCGGCAGCTGGCGGCGCAGCTGGGCCATCAGATAGGCCAGGTTGTTGCCGGTGTCCTGATCGGGCACCGGAAAGGCGTTGATGCGGTTCAATTCTTCCCGCTTGCTCTCCACCCGGCGAGCGCCTTGCAGCAGCGCCCGGTGGAAAGCCAGAGGGTCAATGGCATGGTCCATGAGGGGCCCTCCTGATCTCATACTGAACGAAAGAGTTCAATATTACATGAAGATGCGCGTGGTGATGGCGCTGGTGGCCGCCGTGATGAAGGTGCCCCAGGCCAGGTCGATCAGCGTGATGGTGACAGGCCAGTCCTTCATGGTGGCCTGGTTTGTCAGGTCGTAGGTGGCGTACATGGCCAGCCCCAGGAAGGCGCCGGTCCACAACGCCTGCCAGACGGAGCGCTTGTCAATGGCCGGGTTGATGACAAAGAACAGCAGCGCCGCGATGTAGATCACATAGAATACCCCGGCGGCCGGCAGCGTGGGCTTGTCCGCCATCAGGTGGCCGATGTGGGCCTTGTAGAGCTTTGGCGAGATGACGGTGAGCCACACGATGTCAATCACCAGAAACACAGCCGCCGCGACGGCAAAACGCTTTAGCATGACTTATCCTTTCTGCTCATTGGCAAGCGGCAGCACGCAACGCTGATTTTTGACAAACACCAGCACGGCGACGGCCAGCGCCGCCACCGCGCCAATCACAGCCACAGTACCAACCAGCGGGTATTGCCCCTGATACGTGCCCTGGGCCGTGTGCCGATGCCAGATGGCAAAGTACGCCCAGGCGATGGGCAGCGTGAGCGCGGCGTTGCGCAGCCTGCCCTGAATCAGCAGCGTGATGAGCACGGCCGCCGCCAGCACGATGATCGCCCAGGTGGCCGGGGCAATGCCAAAGCCGTCCCATCCCTGCTTGACCAGAAACGCGGCGACGTTGACAAAGGTGGCGATGAGAATCCATCCGCCATACAGGCCGAAGGTCAGGCCGCCCAGCCGCACCGCCATGCCGCCATGCGCCTTGAGCCGCTGGCTGATCAGGGCCAGGCTGGCCGCCAGCGCCAGAATGAACAGGGTGGACAGGCCGATCAGCTCGTAGGAGAAGGCAACCACCCAGGCGATGTTCATGACGCTGGACAGCCAGAACAGCGGGCTGATCTCATCGACCACGCGGGCGGTTTGCCCGTTCCTGTGCTTCACCAGCCAGTAGACCAGCGTGATCAGCATCAGCGTGTACAGCACCGCCCAGATGCTGAAGGCAAAGGGGCTGGGGGTGATGAGGGTGTCATAGCGGTCCGACACCTGTTTTTGCGACAGGCCGTTGATATAACCGAAAGCGCCCAGGGTGTTGATGGCCACCATGACCAGGTAGATGACCAGGTTGAGCCAGGCTTTGAGTTTGGTTTGCATTGTTGTTTCCTTATCTGCGCTGTCAATAGCGCCCGGGGTAAATATTGCGGATGATGGTTTTGCTGAGCGAGAGGTACTGCTGTATCTGTTCCTCTGACAGCCCCTGATAGCAGCGCTGCTCCCACTGCCGCATGATGTCCTGCACCTGCGGGAGCAGGCTTTCGCCCTTGGGGGCAATCACCATCTCCTTGCGGCGGGCATCGTGGGCAAGCGTGCGGCGCAGCAGCAGGCCGCGGTGTTCCATGCTCTTGAGCAGCCTGGACACATTGCCCTTGTCCGTCTGCAGCATTTGCGACAGCAGTTGCAGGTCAACCTGAGGGATGCGCTCCAGCGCAATCAGCAGCACCGCCTCCTGCCAGGTAAGCGCCAGCGGTCGCAGGGTCTCATCCAGCGCTTGCTTCCCATATCGATGAAGAATGCTGATATCGCAGATGAACATACACGGTCACTCCTTCCAATCGTTGGTAAGCACAATTATTGTAACCAACAAACAATCGGATAAACACGATTTATCCGCTTTTTTTGCAGCGAATGGAGTAAACGCCTCATTTTCATTGGACATAGGCAAGAAGCCGGCAGTAAAAAAACCACCGGCCTCTTGCTGTCTGAGGGCAGCCATCAAAGGATGATCGGGTTGCTCCACGCCTTTCTGCCCTGGCTGTCAATCAGCACCACCCGCACCCATTTCTCCGGATAATGGCCGCCGGTGGTCACCGTGTAGCTGCCCTGGGTCAGCCCGGGGCCGGTCAGGTTTCTCTCGGGCGTCCACACCGCGTTGCTTAAAAACACGATGTGCGTAACCGGGCTGCACGTCACGTGCACCCGGCCTTCCTCCAGCCGCAGGCTGTGGATTTCGGGGCCGCAGCTGGCGTGGTAGCGCCCCTGCCGGATGGCGGCCAGCAGGCTCTGCTCGTTCAGCTCATCGGCCTGCACGCGGATGAAGGCGCCCCCCTCCTCGCCCCGGTAGTAGTGGCTGTCGTCCGCGCCCACGGTGTTGAGCACACAGCCGTTTGCCGCTGCCACGTCCAACAGGTTGGCGCTGTCCGCCCGGTCGCCGCTGAAGGGCGGGGCGGACACCCCGTTATAGATTTCGGCGGCCGCCAGCCCTTGCAGGCCCATGATTGTCTCCGGCGTGTTGAGTGACCAGGCGGGGTGCGCCAGGATAGCCAGGCCGCCGCCCGCGTTGATACGGTTGACCGCGCTCTGCGGGTCCGGGGGCAGCACGCCACCCTGCACGACGTCCGCATCCACCCCCACGCCGATCAGGTGCACCACCTGGCTGGGCAGCGTATAGTCCAGCTCAATGCCCGCCAGCACCAGCATGTTCTCCCGCCAGTGGGTATCGCAGGTGCGTTTGCGGTGGTCGGTGATGGCGATAAAGTCGTACCCCAGAGCCAGGTAGCGCTCTTCCGCCGCCTGCAGGCTGAGCACGCCATCGCTGTTTGTGGTGTGCATGTGCAGGTTGCCCTTGAAAAATGGCTTGTCCGGATGAATCAGCTGCATACGCCCTCGCTTTCGCAGGCCATTGTAGCACCCGCAGGCGGGGCTGGCAACGCAACACGGCCCATCAGGCTGGATGGGTGTGCCGATGCTCATCTTCAAGGGCATCGTGTGCATGGTCGTGCAGCTGGGGATTGTCCGCGTGCGCATGCAGATGGATATGGCGGTGCATATGCTCGTGCTCGTGCATCAGGTCGCCGTGGGGATGTGGGTGGCTGTGGGTGTGGGCATGCTCGTGGGTGTGTTGCAGGCCGATGGTATCTCGGATAATCAGCGCGGTAGCGCCCAGCATGATGCCCAACGCCGCGTAGAAGTTCCAGCCCGGCCAGGTGCGAAACAGCAATGCCGACAGGATCACCCCCAGATAGGGCGCCAGCGCGTACCAGGCGCTGGTCTTGGCCGCGCCCAGGTCCCGCTGGGCGCGCACATACAGCAGAATGCTCAGCCCGTAGGATACAAAACCCAGCATCAGCCCAGCCAGCACCAGCGGCCAGGGGGGCAGCCCCTCGCCCGCGGCCAGCGCGATTGCCAGTGCACCGGCCCCGGCCCCCAGCCCCTTGATGATGACGATTTGTCCGCCGCTCTTGTGGGAGATCATGCGGGTGCAGTTGTTTTCCAGCCCCCAGCAGATGCTGGCCAGCACAATCAGCAGCGATCCGACGGACAGCCGCAGCCCCTCCCCTGCCTGCACGCTCAGCAGCATGCTGGCCGCGGTCATCAGCCCGATGGCCCGCCACAGGCGCGGGGATATTTTTTCGCCAAAGGCCAGCAGGGCGATCAGCGAGGTGGCCACGATCTCAAAGCTGTTGAGCAGCGACGCGCTGCGCGGGTCGGTGGTCTGAAGGCCCAGCAGCATCAAAATGGGGGCCGCAATATCCAGCACCACCATGCCAATCACATAGGGCAGGTCGCGCCTGGAAAGCGGCGGCCCATCCTGCTGGCGCATGGCCGGCATCAGCCGCACCCCCGCCATGCCCAGCCCCGCGCCCAAATACAGCAGCGCGGCCAGCATCAGGGGACCTGCGCCCTGCAGCAATACCTTGGCAAATGGCAGATTGGCCGCGTACAGCAGCGCCGCCAGCACCGCATACCATGTCGCCCGTCGCAGCATCCCTTTCCCTCCCGCGCACGGCCATGCAGGCCATGCGCTCAACAATGTATGCCTGAACCGCCCGCCTGTCAATCCGGGCACAGCACGCATGGGCCCCCAGGATGACCGCCTGCCGCGCCCTCACAGCGCCTGCGCCCGCTGGCGGCGGCTGTCCTGCTCCAGGGCGTAGCGCATGGCGTCGATCAGGTGGTCGTCCCCCTCGGGGATGGGCAGGCAGCCGCCCGATGCATCCTGCCGCCAGCGGTAGCTTTGCAGCTCGGCCATGGTGTGGGTACAGCGGCGGTCCACAATGATCTCAAGCCCCTGCAAAAAGCGGATGCCGTGGCGCAGGCTGTCCGGCCCCTTTTGCGCGGCCAAGGCCCGCAGGCCCAGGCTGCGCAGCTCGGCGATGGACTTGGGCTCGGCGCTGTCGCACACGATGGGATGGTCCCCCGCAAAGACGCGCAGGCGCTCGGCCAGCCGGGCGTTGCTCAGCCCCCGCAGGTACAATTCGTCCAGCACATACACGCGGCCGCGCTTGCGGTCCAGGTGCAGGCGTACGGCGGCCGCCGGGTCCTGGGAAAAGCCGAAGTCCAGCCCGATGCGCAGCTGGTCTGCCCGGGCGGCCAGGCCGCTCAAGTCCTCCGCGTGCCAGCCGCAAAACACCTGGCCCGACAGCTCGCCCCACTCCCCCAGCGTGTACACGCGGTGATAGTAGGGGTCGCGCTCGGCTTCGTAGGCACGGCGGTCGTCATCGGATAAAAAGCGGTTGTCCCGGTGGGTGGTGCGCACAATCAGCAGGTCATCGTCCTTGTACAGCCGCGCGCCCTCCTGCCAGCCGGCAAAGTATTCGCGGTACAGCCAGTGGCCGCGGCTGACGGGGTTAAAGCTCATGGTCAGCCGCTTCTTGTGGCGGCTGCGGCCGCGCAGGCGCTTTTCCAGCTGCTTGAGGTCGTGATAGCGGCACTCGGTGGCCTCCTCCATCCAGATGTCGGTCAGCGGGCCGCTGCGCGGGGTGAGGGACTTGATCTTCTCCACATCGTCCAGCCCCAGAAAGAGGATCTGCGCGCCGTTGTGCCGGCAGGTGAAGCTCATCTCCGTACGGCTTTCGCGGAAGTGGCGCAGCACGCCCAGCCGCTGCGCGGCTTTGCGCACCTCGTTGTAGCAGCTGCCCCGTAGCGTGCGGGCCACCCGCCGCACGACCAGCGTGTTGCGCCCGGTGAGGGCATCCAGCACCGCGCGCCCGGCCAGAAACACGCTCTTGCCCGAGCCCGCCCCGCCGAAGAACACCTGCCGCGCCTGCCGTGCATCCAGCCAGAGCAGGTAGCAGGCGTTGAAGGCATCCCGCGGCACCACGATGCGCCGAGGAGCCACGGCCCTGCGCGCCGTGCCCATCACCCCTCCTCCTGCACGGCCAGCACCCAGTCGCCGGGCGGCGGCCCGGCCGCCCCTTCATCGGCCGCCTGCATCGCGATCACCCGCAGCAGGTCGGCCGCCGACAGGCTGTCGCCCTCCAACTTCTCCATCAGCCGAAGCGCCGCCATGTGCCGCAGCGTATCGGGGCTGGGCGGCTTGCGCCGGCGCAGCTGCGCGGCGCTCTTTTCCCCCTTTGTCTCCATAGCTCTCCTTTCCGGGATGATCACCGCTTGCATCCCGGTCCACCGTACACGGCGCGGGCCGCTGACATCAAGTGACATGGGGTGACATGCGCTGACAACTTTTCTGCTTTACAACCGATGGAAAGATAATATAATGGAATATAAAGCAACTCGCTCAAGCATAGCCTAGGATTGATAGTACAGAATTCAGCAGTAGGAGGCAACGCTCGTTATGAAGAAACTCCTGATAGTAACATTTCTCATGGTGATCTTTGGTGCCTGCGCCCAGGCAGAAATCTTTCAGGGAAGCGCTCAGGGATACGGTGGTGAGGTAACTGTTCTTTTTGAGAAGGAAGGCCGCTCAATCACCAGCATTCGTGCCAAAGGTGAGCAGGAAGACATGGGGTATGCGGCCTTATATGAGCTGCCCCAGAGCATTGTTCAGAATGGTCTGGAGTTCACCGATGTAATTGCCGGGGCCACGGTAACAAGCAAGGCAATACTGCAGGCCATTGAACATGCCGTACCCCTATCCATCACAGAGCACGAACAACCAACCGAAGGGCCTGCCCTCTTTGACCCGGCCAAGACGGCGGAGCAGCTGGCTGAGGATTATTACCGGCCGGCCAGCGAAGGCAGGGATGGCACAGCGTACAGCGTACGCCTGTGCACTTTCGAGGAGGACGGTATTGAGCGCAGCCTGTTGCTCTACCATGATACTGACACCGGAAAGTGCTACGACTACTTTAATGGGCGCTATGTTTTCTTTGTCTTCCCAACAATATTCGGCGAGCCTGTGGACCCACAATATCCATCCCCCACTTATTTTCTTCCCTACACCCGTCTGAGCCGGGCAGAAATGATATGGACGATGGGCAGCAGCAATGAAGGCGTCTGGAACGCCTATCACGCCTTCAATCCACCACCCTCCCCGCCGCCCGAAAGCGGCCAGGAAAAAGGGAAGTCCTTCCTGGAAGTATTGATGGCCGCTGCGACCACAGACAGCTTGCCCCCCATTCCGGACTACCGCAATGACTACCGTGCTTTCTACGAGCTGACTGTCCCGCAGGGGAATCGCTTCCCCCGCGTCCAGCCTGCCGCGCTGGACGTCCCCGACTCGCGTATCCCAAGGGACAAGGATGCCCTTGTCTTTTCCGCGGAGGATTGGGAGCGCACCCGGGTGATTTCAGCCGCCTACACCTATGGCTATCAAACCATCTTCTTCGCATACCCAAAGTCAACCGATGGCACCGGAACTGCATGGCACGACCTGTTCAGCGATATGCTGCTGTTTACCAAGGCAGACCCCTCAGCCCCCATGTTGCCCAACGCAGACTACCTCAATACGCTCCGGCCCGGGACGCAGCTGCTGATCGGCGATAAAAAGGACGGTTACACGCCGGGGCAGGCAGTTATGTCGCATAGAAGCCTGGCTGATTTTCTCGAAAATAACCGCTTAGGACAACACATCAGCCGATACTGCCACGAAGCCGCGACCATTGGGGATATGCGGCGCGCTTATGAGCAGCTGCCCAGAGCACGCCAGGCCTGGCTGTCTACGCAGCTGGCCTCGACCACCGAGAATAAGACGGGCCCGACAGTCAGCACCTATCCGGAGTTGGAGGATGCCCTGCGTACGGCCAAGAATGGCGCCACCATTCTGCTGGCCAATGATATCCCCCTGCACACAGGCCTGATCCTTCCCAGAAAAAAGCTGACGCTGGCCAGCGAATCAGCCGACCAGCCCTTCTCGCTCTACCGGTCAGAGGACTACGAAGCAACGCTGTTGCGTCTGAGCACAGGCAGCACGCTGGCGCTGGAAAACGTGCGCATTGATGGTCACATGCAAAACCGACCCCCGGTTCAGAATCCCGTAATGATCGTGGACAAGGGTGCAAGCCTGACCCTGGGCGAAGGCAGCAGCATTGAAAACCACACCGGCCTGTCCGTTATAAATAGTTTCCCGGGCAGCACTGTCACCCTGGACGGCGGTGCTGTCAGGCACAACCGTTGTGCGTTTTATGTTCTCGAGTGCTATGGGAAGCTTACCATCAAAGCCGGAGAGATCAGCGATAACCTCATTCTGGCTACCGATATTCGTGGCACGGTATTCCTTGGCGGATCCGAAAAACTCCTCATGACCGGCGGCGCCATTCACCACAACGTTGTGCCTTCGGGCGGCGGCGCAATCTACATAAACTCCGGAAAAGCAACGGCAGAAATCAAAGGCGGAGAAATTCATCACAACTATGGGTCGGCAGGCGCCATTTACAGCGACGCACGCACGCTGACCCTGAGCGGCGGCAGCATCCACCACAACGTCGGCGATAACACCGGAGCCATCTTTGCATCACCGGGCCCCCGGGATGGAAATACCAAGTTTATCATGACCAGCGGGGAGATAACTGAGAATCGGGCGTTAAGCACCGGCGGGAACTTTGGCAGCAGCGGCGTGCACATTGAAGGTATGGAGTGGATCGGCGATGTCAGTAGTAAGTTCAAGGGCAGCTTTGACATGCGCGGCGGGGCGATTCGCAACAATCGCGGCGGCAGGGGCGTTGGCCTCCTCATTTATTCCGTTGATGGCAGCGCAACCATTGGCCCAAAGGCTGTTGTGGAGGGGAACACAATTTTGACTATGGCGGGCGGCAAATTGAAGGATCAGCGGGTCAAGAATAACAAATAATGACGTTCCTGCGCTTTCGCAATGCCGCACGATAATACCCGCGCTATGACCCCCTGCAGATAAACGGTCAGAGTATTGGTTTAGTTTATTTCCGTGCAGGTATTTGTACCTTGGGTATGTACTCAGTTCGTTCTACAACTTACATACGCCCATTACGCACGCGACTGACTTCTTCCGCTTTACATATCGCGCCAACCTGCTATAATTGCCGTCAAGGGGGAAAATCCCCACAATTTCCGTTATGGCAGACATGCGCGGTTCAGTTTCCTTTAAAACGGAAAATATTATCTTTTTCTGTTTTTCAGGCAACAGGGCCACCCGGACGAAGGAGGCCGTATGGAGCAGTACCTCGCCCTCATCGGCGACCTGAAGGGGTCCCGCCAGATCGCGGACCGGGAGCAGGCGCAGCGGGACATTCGCCGCGCGCTGGACGAGGTGAGCGGCTTGTTCCCCGGCCTGATCGTCTCCCGGCTGACGCTGACGCTGGGGGACGAATTCCAGGCGCTGCTGCATCCGGGCGCGCAGGTGACGCGGCTGCTGGACGAGCTGGAGCGGCGGCTGGCCAAGTACCCCTTCCGTCTGGGGCTGGGCTACGGCGGCATCAGCACGGCCATTGACCCCGAGCTCAGCATCGGGGCGGACGGCCCTTGCTACTGGCACGCGCGGGAGGCCATCGGCTGGGTGCACGACAACAGTGCCGGCGGCCGCTACCGGGTGGCGGTGCGCGGCTTCGGCCCGCTTCGCGACGAGCTGCTGGACGGCCTGTTTCAGACGACCGATGCCCTCAAGCACAGCTGGACGGCCCTGCAGCGGCATACCTTTGACCAGCTGCTGGCCCACGGCATCTACAGCGATTCCTTTGAGCAGAATGTGTTTGCCCGCAGCATCGGCATATCGGACAGCAGCCTGACCAAGCGCCTGAGCGCGGGCGATATCAAGCTGTACCTCAGGACGCGCGTGCTGATCGGCCGGGCGATGGAGGCGTGGCACCATGCGGCTGAGTGAGCTGACGCTGATCTTTTTGATCGTCCACCTGCTGTGCGACTATCACCTGCAAAGCCAGCAGCTGGCCGATGGCAAGGCGGAGCGATTTTCCGCCGTGCTGGCCCACGCGGCCATCCTGTGCGCGATATCGGGGCTGGCGGCGGGCGCGCTGGCGCTGTGGTCGGGCCGGTGGGAGCCGCTGGTGCTGGCCGCCCTGCTGTGCGGGCTGCACCTGCTGATCGACGCGCTCAAATACGCCCTCACCCGCCGCTGGACGCGAAAGGGCCTGTTGGATGACAGGGCTCAGCAATCCGGCGAAACGCCCGGGCAGGCCAGCCTGCGCAAAAACCGGGCCATCCGGCGGCAGACCGCCCTGTACCTGGCCGATCAGGCCGTCCATCTGGCGGTGATTGCGCTGGCCATCGAGTGGGTCTATCTGCGTGTGCTGGCCCTGCCGCCCGTGGATACCGGCAGGCGGGACATCCTGCAGTGTGTGCTGCTGGCGGCGCTGATCACCAAGCCGGCCAACGTGTCTTTCAAAATTCTGTTCGCCAAATATCAGCTGTCGGCGGCGGATACCCCGGCCGGCACCGAGCCGGGCGCCGGCGCCCTGATCGGCAGCCTGGAGCGCATCATCACCGCCGTGTTCATCTATCTGGGCCAGTATGGGGCCATCGGCCTCATCTACACGGCCAAGTCCATCGCCCGCTTCAAGCAGATCGAGGAAAACCCGCGCTTTGCCGAATACTACCTCATCGGCACGCTGTACAGCATCCTGTACGTCGTGTCAGCGTATCACATTGTGCATGCGCTATCTTTTTAATACCGAAAGAGGCAATGCGGGAACGGAAAAACACAAGTTCCTCAAAGCATTTACGATTGATTTCAGTATAGAGTAAGGAGGCCCATCATGAGCCTGGCGGATACCATTTTCATCAACAACTGCAAGGACATTCTGACAAACGGCGTGTGGGACAGGGATCAGCCCGTGCGGCCCCGCTGGCAGGACGGCACGCCCGCGCATACCGTCAAAAAGTTCGGCATTGTCAACCGCTACGACCTGTCGCGGGAGTTCCCCATCCTCACCATCCGGCGCACCTATTTAAAGAGCGCGGTGGACGAGCTGCTGTGGATCTGGCAGAAGAAGTCGAGCAATGTGCGCGACCTGGGCAGCCGCATCTGGGATCAGTGGGCGGATGACAGCGGCAGCATCGGCAAGGCCTATGGCTACCAGCTGGGCGTCAAGCACCAATATAAGGAAGGCCTGTTCGACCAGGTGGACCGGGTGCTGCACGACCTGAAACACACCCCAACATCTCGCCGCATCATGACCAACCTGTACGTGCACCAGGATCTGCACGAGATGGCCCTGTACCCCTGCGCCTATTCGATGACCTTCAACGTGTCCGGCCGCACCCTCAACGCCATCCTCAACCAGCGCAGCCAGGACATGCTGGTGGCCAACAGCTGGAATGTGTGCCAGTACGCCGTGCTGGTGCACCTGATGGCCCAGGTAAGCGGCCTTGAGGCGGGCGAGCTGGTGCACGTGATTGCCGATGCCCACATCTACGACCGGCATGTGCCCATCGTGGAGGAGATTATCGCCCGCACGCCCTATGACGCGCCCACGCTGGCCATCAACCCGGCGGTGACCGACTTTTACGCCTTCACGCCCGCGGATGTCACGCTGAGCAACTACCGCTACCACCCACTGGATGCCGTCATCCCGGTGGCGGAGTAGGAGGCGCGCGTGCAGGCAATCGTCGCCGTAGACAGCAACTGGGCCATCGGCCGGGCGGGCGGGATGCTCTTCCACCTGCCGGGGGACCTGCAGTACTTCAAGCGCACCACGCTGGGCAAGGCCGTGGTGATGGGCCGGCGCACGCTCGATAGCCTGCCTGGCGGCCGCCCGCTCAAGGGGCGGCACAACATCGTGCTCACCCGCGACGCGGCCTTTGCCGCCGAGGGCGTCACCGCGGTGCACAGCATGGCCGAGCTGACGGAGGCCCTGCAACAATATGCCCCCGAGGACGTGATGCTCATCGGCGGCCACCAGGTCTACCACCTGCTGATCGACTGCTGCGACACGGCCTATGTCACCCGCATCCGGGCCCAGGCCCCGGCGGACAGCTACTTCCCCAACCTGGATACCCGCCCGGGCTGGCGGCTGGTCAGCCAGTCCCCCGCGCAGGAGGAGAATGGGGTGCAATATGCCTTTTGTACCTATGTGAACGATGCGGTCAAACCTTTGCCGCAGGAGTAGGCCGCTTTACCTCGTCCCCTCGTCCGTCCCCTTCATATCCACCATCTCCGCCCCGCCATCCAGCGCCTGCAGGCTTTGCCGTACGGAGCTGCCGATGGCGGCGTCAATGTCATCCTCCGTGATGCCCAGGGGCTCACAGCCCAGCGATTTGTCGATATAGGTATCGGCCGCCATGATCTCGCTGAAGCGCACCAGGTCGAGGCCGCCCTCAATATTGTTTTTGCGCTGGCCGCGGCGGATGAACCAGGCGCTGAGCGTAAACATCCACCGGGGCACGGTGATCACCCGGCGGCGGGGCATGCCCATGTGCCGGTGCATGATGGCAAACATCTCTTTCCACGTGAGGTTGAACCACCCGATGGGCCACGCCCTGGCACCGCGGCTGTGTTCCAGCGCGCCGGCCATCGCCTGGCCTGTCTGGCGCGCGGTCACCATGGCGGTGCCGCCCGCGGGGTAAAAGGTGGCCAGCGGCATACCGCGGATGATCTTCACCAGAAACACCCATACGGGCCTGCGCCCCGGCTGTGCGCCGAAGATATAGGGCAGCTCCAGCACGGCGACGTCAAACTCCGGCCCGGCAAAGGAAAAGGCGATCTCCTCCTGCTCCAGCCGGCTGCGGATGTAGGGGTGCCAGCGGCCCAGCTGCCTGTCGGGCCAAATTTTAGCAAAGTGGCAAAAGTAGCTGCCGCAGACCACCGCTCGGCGGATGCCGCTCTCCCGGGCCAGGCGCAGCAGCCTCCTGAGCGGCTCGTTGTTGTGCCGGACAAAGAAGTCGTAGATCGGCGGCGCGTGCTCCACCCGCTCGTCCACCCCGGCGGCGAACACAAAGCCCTCGCAGCCCTGCATCAGGCCGCGCAGGGCGTCGTCCCCCATGGCGGTATAGTCGCCCAGGCGCAGGTCCATGCCGGGGGGCAGATTGCTGCCCTGGGGCAGCGGCGGCAGCGCCAGGGATATCACCTCATGCCCCCTTGAAAGCAGCACGCGGGCGGCCTCGCTGCCCAGCAGGCCGGTGCCCCCGATCATGAATACACGCATGGCTTGCTCCCCTCCGCCGGTATCTTTTCGGTCTTTTTTCAACCCCATTGTGCCACGCGGGGCGGTGGCATGCAAGCGGCTGTGCCCACCCATGCGCATTTTCTTGACACCCGGCCCCCGCTTTGTTAGCATTTCCCCGCCGCATGCCGCGGCCTGCAATCCGACACATGTTGAAAGAGGACATACAATGACCATGATGAAGAAAAGACTGCTTGCCCTCATGCTGGCCGCCGCCTTGCTGCTGCCGCTGATGGCGCTGGGCACCGCCGCCGCCACGCCGGTCAAGGAGCTTGAGTACCTGTACCTGGATGTCGATCAGCCCTACATGACGCTGGGTCAGCCCATCGCCTGGCAGGTCAAGCTGCCGGCCGAGCCCGGGCCCTACAAGTTTCAGTACGCGCTGTACCACCACGAGGATGTGACCAGCAACGAGGGGTTTGAGGCCCTGGAGTACACCAAGGAGCTGCCCGGCCAGGATACCTTCACCTTCACCCCCAAGGAGAAGGGCAAGTACTTCCTGCAGGTGGAGGTATCGGACGCCGACTACCGCGTGGTCAAGCTGGTCAGCCAGCCCTTCTTCGCCTATGACGCCGCCGACAAGGAGGACCCGTCCACCTTGCCCGGCAAGGTGGCGCAGATCGTGGCCGAGTGCCTGGCGCAGGACCTGCCCGGCGACTACGAAAAGGCCCTGTGGCTCAACGACTGGCTGATCTACAACGCCGACTATGATGCCAGCATGACCATCCACCACCCCGACGGCGTGCTGTGCCGCGCCAGCGGCGTGTGCGAGAGCTACGCCCTGGCCTACCAGATGCTTTTGCAGGAGGTGGGCATCGAGGCCATCTACACCACCGGCTACAGCCGCGGCGAACTGCACGCGTGGAACATGGTGAAGATGGACGGCGAGTGGTACCATGTGGACACCACCTGGAACGACCCGGTGGGCGGCGGCAACGAAACCCACGACTACTTCGGCCTGACCGACGACCTGCTGAAGCGCGACCACGACTGGAGCTACAGCAACTACGTGTTCCCCAAGGCAACCGCCACCAAGTACAACTACAACCTGCTCAACGGCTACCTGCCCTTCATCGACCTGGCCGGCATGGACGAGGTGCTGGGCAGCCAGATGGATCAGAAGCAGCCGCTGATTAAATACACCTACCACGGGCCGGACCGCTTCTTTGACACCAACTACGAGGTCAAGAAGTGGCTGGATCAGAACGCCCACGTGCACTTCGCCCAGAGCTGGACCTACGGCGGCAGCGCCTTCAGCGGCCAGATGGAGGTGAGCTACGGCAACGATGAGGGCTACCGCAGCTTCAAAAACGCCGAGGAGTTTGCCGCCGTGATGGAGGAGCTGCTCACCGCCCGGGAAACCGCCGTCAAGATCAACTACACCGGCGACGACAAGTACTTCGACTTCCGCCGCCAGATCGAGGACTGGCTGCCGCAGAACTACCGACGCTTCGACGTGGGCCAGTACCAGTACAGTTACACCCAGTACGCGGGCGAGATCACCCTCACCTACGGCGACTATGCGGGCTACCGCCGCGTCAACGACAACGACGAGGTAGCCGCCGCCCTGCAGGAGATGGCCGACAGCAAAACCACGCCCGTCAAGCTGTACTACACCGGGCCTGACCCCTGGTACAACCTGTCCACCAAGGTGAGCATCTGGATGAGCGACCACCGCGACCTGTACACTAGCTACGACGGCACCGCCGGCAGCTTTGAAGTGGCGCTGGACGTAGAATGGAAATAGGAGCAGATATGATTGACTACAAATATGATGTCCAACTGCTGATCGAGGGCAAGGGCCTGTCCGAGGATGCCATCTTCCAGTATATTGAAACCAACATCATCGGCGACAGCCTGCTGGCCGTGGGCGATGACGAGCTGGTCAAGGTGCACTACCACACCAACGAGCCCTGGCAGGTGCTGGCGTATTGCGCCTCGCTGGGCGACATCTACGATGTGGTGATCGAAAACATGCAGCGCCAGTCGGACGGCCTGGATGGCTGAGCTGACGCTGGGCGGGAGGCGGCCATGAAGCGCCGGGATCTGTTGCTGGTCCTGTTGGTGATCCTCATCTGGGGGGTTAACTTCACGGTGGTCAAGTTGGGGGTGGCCGATGTGCCGCCCATGGTGCTGGCCGCTGCCCGCTATGTGCTGGCGCTGTTTCCGGCCATTTTTCTGGTGAAAAAGCCGGCCATCAGCCTGCCCATGCTGCTCAGCTACGGGCTGACCGTCGGCGTGGGGCAGTACGCGCCGCTGTTCTACGCCATGGCCATCGGCATGCCGGCCGGGGTGTCCTCCGTGCTGCTGCAATCCCAGGCGATCTTCACCTTTTTGATGGCGGCCGCCTTCCTCAAGGAGCCGACGCGCCCCGGCCAGCTGGCCGGGCTGGCCATCGCGGTGCTGGGCCTGGCCCTGATGGGCGCCCAGAGCCTGCTGGGCCGCGCGGACGGCATCCCGCCTGCGGCCTTTCTCATGATCATTGCCTCAGCCGCCTCCTTCGGCGCATCCAACATCATCGCCCGCCTGGCCTCGCGCCAGGCCGTCCGGCGCGGGCAAACGCTGGATATGTTCGGCCTGGTGGTGTGGAGCTGCCTGGTGCCCCCGCTGCCGCTGATGGGCATTGCCCTGCTGCTCGACAGCCCGCAGGCCATCCTCGCGTCGCTGCAGCGCCTCAACGGCATGGCCGCCTTTTCCATGCTGTACCTGGCCTACGCGGCCACGCTGCTGGGCTTTGGCATATGGAATGTGATGCTGGGCCGCTACGAGGCGGGCCGCATGTCCCCCATGCTGCTGTTGGTGCCCGTGGTGGGCGTGCTTACCTCGGTAATCTTGCTGGGCGAGCGCTTGTCCTCCCTGCAATGGGCGGGCATTTCGCTGATTCTGGGGGGCCTGGTCATCCTCAACCGCCTGGCGCCGCGCCCGCAGATCTCCCCGCCGGCAACGCCCGCGGCGGAGCAGCACATGTAGTTTCAACAGCGATGGCTGTCGCCAAGAGAGCCACCAGGTTCAACGCAAAAAACCGCCGGACAAGGCGGTTTTTTGTGTGGGCTATTTATACGGTTACTTTAAAAAATACCGTTTGAGGATGCCCTCCAGCGCGCTGCCGTGGCGCGCCTCGTCCTTGCACATGTCGTGCAGGGCGGCGTGAATCACATCGTAGCCCAGGTCCTTGGCCAGCACGGCCAGCGCCTGCTTGTCCTTGGAGGCGGCCAGCTCGGCGGCCACGCGGGCCTCCACATTCTTCTCCGTGCTGTCGCTGAGCGATTCGCCCAACAGCTCGGCCAGCCGGGCGGCGTGGGCTGCCTCTTCCCGCGCCATGCGCTGGAAGGTGTTGGCGATCTCGGGATACCCCTGGCTGTCGGCCCGCCGGGCCATGGCCATGTAGACGCCCACCTCGTGGCACTCGATGCGGTACTGCTCGCGCAGGCCCTCGATCACGCGGGGGTCCAGATCGCGGGCGATGCCGATGCGGTGCACATCCGCCCAGTCCGGGCTGTCCTCCAGCTTCTCAAACTTTTCCCTGGAGGCTTTGCAGACCGGGCAAATGGCCGGAGGCTCCGGCCCTTCAAAAATATAGCCACATACCTTACAGATCCACTTCATAAGAAAAAAGAACCTCCTTCGCTCTATCGCCAAGATGATACCCTGCTATGCCCTTGATAAACAACGCGGCATAAAATATTCAGCTATTCATGAAATAAACTGTAACTATACATTATCCCTGCGAGAAAAGCCTGTCAAGCCACGTATTTTTGACACAGCATGCACTGGAAAGAAAATATTTTTTCATTTTTCCGCAACATTTTGGGGCTGTCGCGCGTCATATAGAGTAGAGAGGTGAGAAAAATGACGAAACTGTTGACCGACTCCACCCCGGAAACCGGACGCCGCGCGGTGATCGCCCTGAGCGAGGCCGAGCGCAAGGTGTATGTGGATGGCAGGCCCTGCCGCCTGACGTCGCAGGAGTTCCGCCTGCTGATGGCCCTGGCCGAGGAGGCGGGCAGCGTGCTGAGCCGCGATTGGCTGCTGCGCGCCGCGTGGGATTACCTCAGCCCCGGCAAGAGCCGCACGGTGGATGTGCATGTGCAGCGCCTGCGCCGCAAGATGGGCGGCTTCCTGTTTGAGACGGTGCACGGCAAGGGCTACAAGCTGCGCGCCATGCCCATCTCCCTGCCCGTCAGGATGTAACACTTCCCTCATCCCGCCCAGGAAAGGAGCGCCCCGTGAACAGATGCCGCCGCCTGTTGCTCTGCATGCTTTGCGCCATGCTGCTCATTGGCCCTGCCGCCGCGCTGGCGCAGCAGCCGCCCGCCGGCCCCCTGATGGCCGATGAAACCAAGGACAACCCGCTGTATATCCGCGAGATGGCCCTGTTGGACGGCCATCTGCTGCTGGTCAGCGGCGACACCCTCTACCGGGTGGACCCGGGCAGCGGGCAGTACGCCAAGCACGCCATCCTGGGCCTGCTGGGGCAAACACCCGCGCCGGGCAGCCGCTTCAACTGGCAGCTGGTGCCGGGCGACAACGCCGTGCACCTGATCGACACCGAGACCGGCACGCTGTACCCCCTGTCCTTTGAGGGGGAGCAACCCGCCCTGGGCACGCCCCGCGCGCTTGATTGGGAGGAATACCGCATCTCAGTGGAGGGCGGCCACAGCTATGTGAACGCGCCCATTGCCTACATGATGGCAGGCGATACGGTGCTGGCGATGCATAGCCACCCTGCCGGCGAGGGCTATCAGGTGGCCGCCTTTGACGCCAAGGGCGCGCGCCGCCTGCTGGATACCCCCATCGTGCTGGGCATGGTGCCCGGCAGGGATGGCAAGGCGCTGGTGCTCACCACCACCGGCAAGGATGACCGCAGCGCCTGGAAGGAGCCGGCTGTCAGCACCCTTGACCCGGCCACAGGCCACATGGCGGGGAAACGGCCCCTGCTCAGCCAGGGTATGCCGTCCCATCAGGCTGTATCCATCGCCTACGATGTGTCGAGCGATGTGCTCTACGCAAAAATCGGGCAGCAGCTGCTGCGATACGACGGCAAGGGGCCGGGGCAGCTTTGCGGCAGCTTCGCGGCGTCTATCACAACCGATGTGGTGCTGTGCCCGCTGGGCACGGACCGCCTGGCCGCAGCCATGTATTTTGCGGGCATCCGTGTGCTTGATACCAACGCTGCCCGCTTTGCAGACAAGCCAACGCTGGCCGTTCGCGGCGATCCGTGGCTGGGTGGCCTCAGCCAGGCCATCAACCAGGTAGACGACCTGAATGTCACCGTGCAGACAGACGATGGGATGGAGGGCCTGATTGCCGCCCTGATCTCGGGCGACGATACCTTTGACGTGGCCACCATCCGCCTGCAGAGCGTGGACTTTCAAAGCATCATGCGCAAGGGCTACGCCTCCGACCTGAGCGGCAGCCCCGCCCTCAAGGCCTACGCGGATGGCCTCTACCCCAGCGTGCAGCAGGCCATCGGCCGGGATGGGCGCCTCTATGCCCTGCCTGTGGAGGGCTATGGTGCCTTCCAGCTGTACGAAAAAGCATTTTTCGAAAAAACCGGCCGCCCCTTGCCCCGCACGGTGGCGGAGTTAGTGCGCTTTGTGCAGGACTGGCCCGCGCAGTATGCCGAGGATTGGCCGCAGATGGAGCCCATCTACATGGCGGCGTATAAGCGCACGCTGCGCTATGCAGCGCTGGAGATCTACCAGGATGCCATGCGCTACCAGGGGGGCGACTTCACCTACGACACGCCGCTGCTGCGCGAGATGCTGGGCGCGGTGGACGCCCTGCCCGACGGCGCCGGGGAGGGTAGCGCCCCCATGGACAACAACGAAGAGTACCGCATGAACGCCATCTCCCTCAACGAGCAGGCGCGCGGCTTTCATACCTTTGGGGGGGATGGCCGCGACAGCTACACCTTCTACCCCATGCTGCTGGCCGCCGGCGACAACGAGCCCGCCGTGATGCGCCTGGAGGTGACGGCGCTGTTCATCAACCCCAGGGCCAAAAACCCCGAGGGCGCGATGCGCTTTGTGGAGGGCTGGCTGTCCATCATCAGCCCGGAGGATAAGATGCTGCTCAGCCCCGGGATGAATGAGCCCATCCCCAACCCCCGCCACGAGCAGGAGATGCAGGCCCGTCAGGCCCGCCTGGACGAGCTGACGGCTCAAGCGGCCCAGGCTGAGGGGGCCGAGCGCACGGAGCTGGAGCGCCTGGCCGGCATCGTCACCGGGGATATCGCCGCGGCGCAGGAAGGCGGCCGTTGGCTGGTGAGCGAACAAAACATCGCCGACTGGCGTGCCCTGGCCCAGCACAACTATGTCAACCAGCGCACCCGCGACGGCCTGGCATCGGAGGAGGTGCACAGCCTGTTCAGCCGCTACCTGGAGGGGCAGATCGACCTGGAGCAGTTTATCCGCGAGGCCGAGGCAAAGACCCGCCTGATCATCAAGGAGAGCGAATGATGTTAAAAGCCATGACGCGCTGCCTGGCCCTGCTGGCCGCGGCGGTGCTGCTGCTGTCGGCCTCGCCCGCCGCCCTGGCGCAGGGGGAGGCCGGGCCGGATATCAACCTGCTGGTGGACCCGATGCTGAACCGCGAGCTGCAGGCCAGCGCCCTGGCCGTGCTGGACGGAGCCGTATACCTCAAGGCCGAGAACGGCCTGTACCGCTGGCGGCAGGGCGAGCAGGATGCCGCGCTGCTGATGCCCACCCGGCACGACTATACCACCCGAGAAACCGATCCCGACTGGTTCAACGTCATCCTGTCCGACGGGCAGGGGCTGTGGGCGCTCAACAATGAGAAGGGCCGCCTGTTCCCGCTGAGCGTGACGGAGGACCAGGCTGCCCTGGGCCAGGCCATGCAGCTGGACTGGTCGATGTTCATCATCGAGGAAGGCAGCAGCAGCTACACCCAGCAGCCCGAGCTGCCCATCATTGCTGATAGCAGGCTGTACCTGCTGCACCGCACGGACAGCGGCATCAAGCACATCCTCCTCAGCTTCGACCTGAAGACCGGCGAGCGCCGCCGGTATAACAGCGTGCAGGACGCGCAGGCCGTGCTGCCCTGGCGGGATGGCAAGTTGCTCACCGTGCTGTTTGACCAGATCCCCGCCGAGCGCAAGCCCCCGGCGCTGGCCGTGTTTGACCCCGCCGGCGATACCGTGGAGGAGCTGGGCCTGCTGCTCAACGAGGAGATGGACCACTTCTCCGGCATGGCGCTGGCCTATGAACAGGAAACCGACACCCTGTACATCGCCCGGGAGGGCGAGGTGTGGCGGCGCACGGCCCTGGGCGCGCCCGAGCGGTGCGCCTACCTGCCGGCGGACACCCTCTGGATGGCCTCCCCGGCCCTGGCTGTATTGCCGCAGGGGCGGCTGGCCGCCATGACTGCCGGCGGCCTGGCCATCCGCAGCGCCGACCCCGCGCGCCTGGCCGACACCATCACGCTAACCATCGCCGGCTTTGCCGAGCAGGATGTGCTGCGCCGGGTGGGCGCCCGCATGCCCGGCGTGCGCCTGGTGAACAAGTATGACCTGTATAACGACAACGAGGCGCTGGTCACCGCCATGCTGACCGGCGCCACCGAGGCCGACCTCTACGTGCTGGACACCCGCATGCACCGCACCCAGAGCATCCTGCGCAAGGGCTACCTGGCCCCCCTTGGGGAGGACAGTGCCGCCGCTATCGCCGCGCGGCGCATGTACCCCATGCTGCAATCGCTGGTCACCCACGAGGGCCGCATCTTCGGCCTGCCGGTGGGCATGGAGATCACCATCCACATGGCGCGCCCCGGATTGTTCGAAAAGACCGGGCTGCCGCTGCCGGCCACCTTCTTCGACCTGTGCGACAACGTGGCCCGGTGGAGCGAAATCGCCGAGGAATACCCCAACTATCAGTACACCGAAAGCATGGACTACAAGGACACGCTGTTTCGCCTGGGGCACGAGCTGTACCGCGCCCAGCTGCGCGGCAGCGGGCAGCAGCTGCGCTATGACACGCCGCTGTTCCGCCGCATGGTGGCCCGTCTGGCCGAACTGGACACAAGCAAGTTGGACGTGCAGATCAACTGGGATGAGCCCGGGGCGGAGGAAGAATTCTTCAGCCGCATCAGCCTGCTGGAGCCCTGGTACGGCTACAGCCCGCAGTACGCCGAGCACCGCACCAGGGTGACAGAAACCGGCGACCAGCCCATCATGCTGTCCGCAGATGACACAGCCCCGCCCGCCCTGCAGGCCTCGGCCTCCTTCCTGTCGGTCAACCCGCGCGGCCCGCATGTCGACCGGGCCATGGAGGTATTGAACCTCTATGCCGATGCGATGGACCCCATCCCCCGCGCGATGCTGATGCCCGATGAGAACGACCCCATCTCCAACCCCCGTTACGAGCAGGACATCGCCACGGAAGAGTTCGTCATCCGGGACATTGAGCAGATGATCGCCGCCGCGCAAAAGGAGTATGGCCGCACGCCGCCCGAATATGTGCAGCAGTTAGAGGCAGCTCGCAAGACGCTGGCCGAGGCGGAGACCACCCTCAAGTACCTGATGACCGCGGACGATATGCAGCGCATGCGCCAACGGCTGGACAGCGTGTACATCGCCAGTGAAGTGCAGATTGCCCAGGACAGCAACGACATCTTCTCCCTGTACGAGCAGATGGCCAGCGGCGCGCTGCCGCTGGAGCAGTTCATCCGCCAGGCGGACGACATGCTGCGCAAGATTGAGTTGGAGAACCGGTAATACTGAGCTCAATCATGACTCGAAAAAGGCTGCTGTGGTTTTTGTCCACGGCAGCCTCTTTTCATATCAGGGGCTATTCCATTTTCTTAAACTTATCCCGGCTCACCCCGCACACCGGGCACTTGAAGTCCTCGGGCAGCTCGTCCCTCTCCTCGATGTAGCCGCACACGGTGCACACCCAGCGGGTGACGGCCTTGGCCGCGGGCTGCTGGGTGGCAGCGGGGGCGGGGGCGGCGCGCCCCAAGTCGGCCAGCAGCGTATCTGCCAGGGCGGTCAGCTGGGCATGGCTCTCCTCGTTGGTGGTGGAGCGGATGCTGACCTGCGGGCCCACCTGGGTCATGCCTTTCATGGCGCCCAGCGCCTCGGCCATGCGCGCGCCGGATACCGGCGACCAGCTGCCGTTTTCAATCAGGGCGAAGCGGCGGTTTTGCTGGTTGTGGGCCGCCAGGTCGCCGATAAAGCTCTTCATGGGGGTGAAGATGTCCATGTTGTAGGTGATGCTGGCCAGCACCAGGTGGCTGCACCGGAAGGTCTCTGCAATCAGCTCGCTGACGTGGGTCTTGGATACATCGTACACCGCCACGTTGCGCAGGCCGCCCTCAGACAAACGGGTGGCCAGCACCTTGGCGGCATTCTCCGTGCCGCCGTACACGGAGCCGTAGACCACCATCACTGCCTCCTCCTCGGGGGCATAGCGGCTCCACTTGTCATAGCGGTCGATGAACCAGCCCAGGTTGTCCCGCCAAACAGGCCCGTGCAGCGGGCAGATGGTTTTGATGGGGATGCCGGCAGCCTTTTTGAGCACATCCTGCACCTGGGGGCCGTACTTGCCCACGATGTTGGTGTAGTAGCGCCGCGCGTCGGGCAGCCACTCGCTTTCAAAGTTCACCTCGTCGGCAAACAGGTTGCCGTTGAGCGCGCCAAAGGTACCAAAGGCATCCGCGGAAAACAGCACCTGGTCGGTGATATCGTAGGTCATCATCACCTCAGGCCAATGCACCATGGGCGCCATGACAAACTGCAGCGTGTGCCGCCCGGTGACCAGCTGATCGCCCTCCTGCACGGTGCGGCCATGGGCGCTCACCTCAAAGCCGAAGAACTGGCGGATCATGGCCTCGGCCGCCCGGGAGCAAATCAGCTGCACATTGGGCCAGCGCACCAGCACCTCGCTGATGGCGGAGGCGTGGTCGGGCTCCATGTGGTTGACAATCAGGTAATCAAGCGGCCGGCCATTCAGCGCGTAGGCCAGGTTTTCAAAGAACTGGCCGGACACCGAGCGATCCACGGTATCCAGCAGCACGGTCTTCTCGTCTAACAGCAGGTAGGCGTTGTAGCTCACGCCCCGCGGGATGGGGTACACATTTTCAAACAGCGCCAGGCGGCTGTCGCTGGCCCCCAGGTAGATCAGATCCTCCGAGATGTGGCGCACATTGTGCACGCCGGCGAACTTGGCCTTGCCCTCAAAGGCGGGTGCGGCCGACACAGTATCTGCCTGCGCGGCAAACACCTGGGGCATCCCGCCCAGCACGCTCAGGCCGGCCGCGCTGCCGGCGCCTGCCGCCACCGTCTTGATAAATTTGCGCCTGCTGACATCCGTATTCATGATGCAATCCCTCCCTGTTTGTCCCCTTTGGGATTTATTCAACTTGATTATAACGGATGACGGCGGCCTGTGGAAGCATATCATGTAAAATTTCTGTCATGCCTGCCACCGGCAGGCGCACTTGTGCCGAAGATCATACTAAACGAAAACGTTAAGGAACCGCTGATTTAATCTAAATAGCGAGCAAAAGGCGTCAATAGATGGTAAAATAGGCATAGAAAAAGAATCGCAGGCAGGTACCATCATGAAGCAACAGAACTTCACAGACTTAGAGTATGAAGGCAGGCGCCGGATTTCCAAGCGAGAGCAATTCCTTGATATCATGGAAGAGATCATTCCATGGGAGGAGTGGGTACAGCTTGTAGCGCCCTATTACTATGTCGGAAAGCGTGGTCGTCCGCCTATGGGCATAGAGAAGATGCTGCGGATGTATCTATTGCAAAGCTGGTTCAATCTATCTGGATTGGCTACAGTAATTCGGACAGAAAAGAAAAGGAGGTGGTATAGTTTAAGAGGACGAAATGAAGGAGGAAGCCATGACAGAAAGACGAGCCCGGCGCACCTACACAGAGGAATTCAAAAAGCAATTGGTACAGTTACTCAACAACGGAAAGCCACGTGCCGAAATCCTGCGTGAATATGAGTTGACGGCATCATCATTTGACAAGTGGGTGAAGCGGATCAATGCAACAGGTTCCAGCCACGACAAAGACAACCGAAGCCCCAAGGAACGAGAACTGCTGCGGCTGCGCAAAGAGAACCAACAACTGCGCATGGAGAATGACGTCCTAAAGCAAGCGGCGCTGATATTCGCACAAAAGTAATTGTGATCCGGGCCAATGCCCACAAGTACTCTATATCAGCGCTTTGTAGATGCCTTGGCATTGCACGAAGCACATATTACTACGAATGCAAAGGACGGATGGACGACCGGGAGCTGGAGGAAGCGGTACAACTGGCTTACGACGAGAATCGCTGTGTCTATGGACAACGGAAGTTGAAACAGGTGCTGCGCAGGAAGGGTGTCGTCGCATCTCGCCGGCGGATTGGCCGGATCATGAGCAAGCGTGGCCTGGTGAGTGCGTATACCCGCAAGAAATTTCGCCCGCACAAAACAAAAGTCAACGATTCTTCCACTCCGAACCTGTTGGACAGAAACTTCAATGGCCATAAGCCGGGAGCCTGTGTTGTCAGTGACTTGACCTATGTCCGAGGTGGAGACGGTTGGTCCTATATCTGTTTGTTGCTGGACCTGGGAGCTCGCGAGATTCTCGGATACAGCGCCGGAAGGCACAAGAATGCTGAGCTGGTAAGAAGAGCTTTCGCCACCGTCAAAGGCAACCTAATGACTATCCAGATGTTCCATACCGACCGGGGCAGTGAATACGACAACATGATAATTGATGAATTGCTGGCCGGGTTTGGGATTGACCGCTCCTTGAGCATGACGGGCTGCCCTTTTGACAATGCGGTAGCTGAATCAACATTCAAGGCTATCAAGACCGAGTTTGTGAATCACAGGCGGTTCTTTACCCTGGAACAACTTCAGACGGAACTGGCGGATTATGTGCACTGGTTCAACTATATCCGCCCACACGGGACACTTGGTTACAAAACCCCGGTAGAGTTTAGAACGACATGCTCCTTATAAAAACTGTCCGATGAAGTGTTGACAATCCATATCCCTCCTTTACGGTTCGTTGTCCAATATGTATGGTACTCCTACAATCAGGTTTTGAAATTTTTCAAAAAATGTAGGTTAGTCAAACATGTTGGACAGAGTACTCATTCAGGAACTCTACCGGGGAGAGG
>ENA-UOUL01001337-UOUL01001337.1-bioreactor-metagenome-genome-assembly--contig:-NODE-1337-length-35363-cov-5.519328_pt1 | contig 35363 bp, 30 predicted proteins | sample MGYA00249838_ERZ747220 | MGnify/ENA primary metagenome ERZ747220 (study PRJEB28778, sample SAMN05720191) | bioreactor metagenome | isolation source: Anaerobic biogas reactor | place: USA:Washington... | reverse complement strand
CAAGCTGGCCGACGACTACAAGGACAGGGGGGTGGCCTTGGTGGCGATCTCGCCGAACGACCCGAAGGCGGTCCGCCTGGATGAACTGGGGTATTCCGATCTGAACGATTCCTTTGAGGAGATGAAGATCCGGGCCAAACACAAGGAGTTCAACTTCCCCTATCTGTACGACGGCGAGACGCAGAAGGTCTCGAAGGCGTATGGTCCGGTGGCCACGCCGCACGTGTTCGTCTTCGACGGGGACCGCCGCCTTCGTTTCGTCGGCCGGATCGACGAGAACGAGCGGAACCCCAAAGAGGCAAAGTCCCACGACACGCGAAACGCCATCGAGGCACTGCTGGCCGGCAAGCCCGTCCCGGTGGAGACGACGCGGACCTTCGGCTGCTCGGTCAAGTGGTCCGACAAACGCGATTCGGTCGAGAAGGCCTTCGCCGCATGGGCCAAGGAGCCCGTCAGCCTGGAGACGATCGACCTCGACGGCATCAAGGACCTCGTCAAGAACGACACGAACAAGTTGCGGCTGATCAACGTCTGGTCCACCGCCTGCGGCCCGTGTGTGATCGAGTTTCCCGAGTTCGTTACGATGAATCGGATGTACCGAGGGCGGCCGTTCGAGATGATCGGCCTGAACGTCAATCCGGCCAGCCGGGCGGACGAGGCACTCTCCTTCCTCAAAGACAAGCAGGCGTCGTTTGAGAACTACCATTATGCCGCCGACGACGTCTACGCATTCATCGAGGCGGTGGACAAGGACTGGCTCGGGGCGATTCCCTACACGTTGTTGGTCAAGCCCGGCGGGCAGATCATCTACCGCCACATGGGCCTGATCGATCCGCTGGAGGTCAAACGCGCTATCGTCGGATATCTCGGCCGCACCTACAAGTAGCCTCGAAATCGGCGGGCCGAACCCGCGTCCAATGAGGCCGAATCATCAGCGAGAAGCATTTCGAGCGTCTGCCTGGAATTCTGCCTGCAGGCCGACGCTAACATCCTGTGGCAAATGATGTTGTGAGAGGCATGGGTAGGGCGGAGCGGCCCGCGTAATCTGGCGTCTCGGCCCGGAAACCTGTTGTAGAGGGGCATTCGATCTGATATAAATAAGGTGTTGAGACGTATGGGCTCACGTGGCATGGCGTGTGCGAGGCCCTTGCCGTGGGTTCTGATTGGGTCGGGTGGTACGGTGGTCGGACGGAGGTCCTGACGCGGTGTGTATCTCGATTCAAAAGCTGAAGCGGGGGGTGTGCATGTCTTTCTGCATTTCGGATCAGGTCTACCCACATAGGGACGGTCCATTCCCGCCGGAAGGGGGTGAATCAGCACGTTCTACGTGCACTCCGTGTGCAGGATCGGTCTGGATGAGTCCACGGCGATCGAAATGGGTGGTTTGATGGTGTCGCCTGGCCCGATTGTGGAATGAGGGCATCTCGGCATGTTGCCGGAGAGGCGTCTTCTTGTCGGTGTTCCGCTGTAGGAGGCAAAGCAATGAAGAAGCTATTGTTGGCATGCACCATCGCAGTGGCCTTCAGTACAACGGCGATGGCCTTGGAGATTGCGATTTCTACGCAGGCAAACTGGTGGTCGCAGGCAGCGGCGGACCGGGAGATACAGGAAATCGTTGACAGCGTGACGTCTGTCCCCGTTCTGCGGTTTACTGCAGCGGAACACGATGCCCTTGCCGATTGGGTCGCGGCGCACACAGGGGATGGTGTTCCTGATCTTCTGGTCCTTTGCGGGCAGTGCCCGGCCACAATCTATCCGCCGGGGAATACGCAGCCGGATGGCTCGCTGATCGAGTTGTTCCTGGACGATGGCAACTGCATCATCAACACCGGCGATTGGATCTTCTATTTCGTCAATGGCGCCGGCACCAACGGCACCGCGGCTCTGCCGAACATCATGGATATCCCCAGCATGGAGATGTGGGATGACGATACCCCCGTGACGGTGACCGCCGACGGTGCAAAGTACACTCCGTCGCTGGCCGATTTCTCCACCGACCGCGCCATTCACCTCGATGCTCTGACCAACGACTGGTATGCGGAGTTGATTCTCGCCATCTCCGCCGACGGCAACCGAGCGGAGCCTGTGATTGTCCGCAATGCCGTGACCGGCGGTCGCATCGGTGTCTTCTTCCAGACCTCCGGCCAGGACAACGACCCTCGCGGCGAGGTGATCAGTGAATGGATCAACAACTGGTATCTCAAGGTCGCCGCCGATCCGCGGATTGCGACCAATCCTGATCCGGCCCATGAGGCGACCGACGTCCCTCGCGACGTGGCACTGGGTTGGACGGCGGGGCAATTCGCCACGACCCATGATGTATACTTCGGAACGGTTTTCGACGACGTCAACGATGCCACGCGGGCCGATCCGAGGGGCGTGCTGGTCAGCCAGGCCCAGAGCGCAACGAGCTACGATCCGGTCGGACGATTCGACTTCGAGACGACATACTATTGGCGTGTGGACGAAGTGAACGCGGCGCCGAGCAATGCCATCTTCAAGGGCAAGGTCTGGAGTTTCACATCCGAGCCGTTTGCATACGTCGTGCCGAATGCCACGGCCACGAGCAACGCTGCGTCCGAAGACGGCGCCGGGCCGGAGAACACGGTCAACGGGTCGGGTCTGAACGCGGACGACCAGCATTCGACCGACAGCACCGACATGTGGCTGGCGACGGCGGGCGATGACCCCGTGTGGATTCAGTACGAGTTCGACCGCGTCTATCAACTGCACCAGATGCTGGTCTGGAACTACAACGTCCAGTTCGAATTGATGCTCGGCTTCGGAATCAACGGCGCGACGATCGAGTATTCGACGGACGGCGCCGACTGGATTGTCCTGGGCGACGTGGAGCTGGCCAGGGGTACGGCCAAGGCCACGTATGTCCACAATACAGAGATCGATTTCGGCGGTGTCGCGGCCAGGTACGTGCGTCTGACCGTCAGCAGTGGCTATGGCACGATGGGCAAATTCGGCCTCAGCGAGGTTCGGTTCACATTCATTCCCGCTCAGGCCAGACAGCCTCAGCCGATCGAGGCCGCCACGGGTGTCGATCCGGGCATGGTCCTCGGCTGGCGTCCCGGCCGCCATGCCGCAGCGCACGACGTCTACATCGGTACCGCCCCCGATGCTCTGGCGCCGTTGGCAACGGTCTCTGACAGCCGGGTCGCGCCGGACAACCTGCAGTATGCCGCGACGTACTTCTGGCGAGTGGACGAGGTCAATGAGGTCGAGGTGGTGAGTCGATGGGAAGGCGACCTCTGGAGCTTCTCCACCACCGCCTACGGCGTCGTCGATGACATGGAGAGCTATACCGACGACGTGGACGGCGGGCAGGCCATCTTCCAGACCTGGATCGATGGCTGGGAGAACGGAACCGGATCGACGGTGGGCTATCTCAACACGCCCTTTGCCGAGCGGACCATCGTCCACGCCGGAAGGCAATCGATGCCTCTGGAGTACGACAACACTGTCGCCGCGAACTACTCCGAGGCGGTGCGGTCGTTCGATTCGGGGCAGGATTGGACCAGGCATGGCGTGCAGAGCCTGGGGTTGTATTTCCGTGGCCGGCCCGACAACAGCGGCCAAATGTACTTGAAGATCAACGGCACCAAGGTTTCATACGACGGCGACGCGGCCGACCTCGCTCGGGCGCTGTGGCAACCGTGGAACGTTGATCTTTTCGCTGTGGCGGCCAATCTGCGCAGCGTCACCGAGTTGACCATCGGCATCGAGGGCGCCGGCGCGAAGGGACTGCTGTATATCGACGACGTTCGCCTGTATCCGAATGCGGTGGAGTTGATCGCGCCGATCGAGCCGGACGCAGCGGGTCTGGTGGCTCGCTATGCCCTGGACGGCAATGCCAACGACAGTTCCGGTCATGGTTACAACGGCTCGCTTATCGGTGCTCCGACGTACGTTTCCGGCGTACAAGGTCAGGCCATCCAGCTCAATGGCGTCGATCAGTACATCGATTTTGGCAACCCGGCCGGCTGGCCGGCCGGTCGCGCGGCCCGATCGATGACCGGATGGGCCAAGTCAAGCGTCGTGGATGCGGGCTGGCGCTGGATTGCCACCTACGGCTCACCCGGCACCGGGACGGCGATGTTCATCGGCATGAACGCGACCGATCTCTATGGCGGGGGCTACGCCGACGATATCATGCTGGCCGATTTCTGGCGGGTGGACGAGTGGCACCATATCGGGCTAACCTACGACGGCGACGTGGCGAAGCTCTATGCCGACGGGATCGAGGTCGCCTCGGCCGCCAAGAACTGGAATCTGACTCGGAGTCGCGCACACATCGGCCGGCAGGTCAATGACGCCGCTGAGTTCTGGGTCGGCGCCGTCGACGAAGTGCGAGTCTACGATCGTGTGCTGTCGGTCGAAGAGATTGCCTGGTTGGCCGGAAGGACCGTGCCGATGCACAAACCGTTCTGATCCGTCCATGCGGGAGCCTCCGTCTGCTTCTGGAGCCCTGGATGTGCATGAAACAGCCTGTCAGCGAAGGGCAGGGCGTGCAGAATCGCCCTGCCCTCCGTTTGTCAATTGGCGATTGCCTTTGGCCCGTCCGGTCGATACATTGGGCGGTGGCACCGAATCCTGTCGGCGGCACATACGAATGGGAGGATGAATGCGCATGAATTCGAGCAATAGAATCTCTTCGGCATTGCACTTCGGCCTGGTCCTGGCTTGCTTCTGCGTCGCTCACTCTGCGGCGACGGCGTCCAATCTGGATGAGACGATTCGCAGGGTCCGTATGGGCACGCTGGTCGTGGAGGCCGAGCCGGGTGTCGAGGTGCGCATCGAGCAACTGCGCCACGAGTTCTGGTTCGGCGCGGCCCTGGCCAACCAGCCGTTTGGCGGGCGGATGGCTCCGGAGGATCAGGCCCATTACCGCCAGGTCTTCCTGGAGAATTTCAATGCCGCTGTGACGGAGAACGCCCTCAAGTGGCACGTGATGGAGCCGCGCCAGAGACATGTGGACTACTCGGTCGTCGATGGGATTCTCGAGTGGACCGAGCAACATGACATTCCACTTCGCGGGCACAATATCTTCTGGGGGATTTCCAATCGTGTCCCATCGTGGCAGAAGGCCCTTAATGACGACGCGCTGCGCGAGGTCGTCAAGGCCCGAGCCCTGGACATCGGCAAACGCTATCGAGGCCGGTTCTCGGAGTATGACCTGAACAACGAGATGATCCACGGCAACTACTACGAGGAGCGTCTGGGCCCGGAGATCACGCGAGACATGGCGGCCTGGGTGCGGCAGGGCGACCCCGATGCGGTGCTGTTCCTGAACGACTACGACATCCTGACGGGCCGGCGGCTGGCCGATTACCTCGCGCACATCCGCGGGCTTCTGGACCAGGGCGTCCCCATCGGCGGGATCGGGGTGCAGGGGCATCTTCATGGGGATTCGTTCGATCCGACCGTCCTGGAAGGCTCGCTTGCCCGGCTGGCCCAGTTCGACCTGCCCATTGTCGTTACGGAGTTCAACTTCCCCGGCCAGCGCTCAAAGCACTACAATAAGCGCGATGTCCGGCTATCGGACGAGGAGGAGCAGGCCAAGGCCAAAGCCATCGTGGATTACTATCGCATCTGTTTCGCCCAGCCGGCGGTCAAAGGGATTCTGATGTGGGGATTCTGGGAGGGAGCGAACTGGATTCCGCAGTCCTCGCTGTATCGACGGGACTGGTCGCCGACGCCGGCTGCCGAGGCCTATCGCGATCTGGTGTTCCGGCAGTGGTGGACCACATGGCGAGGCCATACGGACGCCGAGGGCCGGTGCGAAATCCGCGCGTTCTACGGCCGATACCGTATTGCCGCGGGTGACCGGGAGACGGTGGTCGAGCTGACAGGCCCGGAGCAGACGAGGCGGGTCTCGCTTCGGCAGCCGTAGGCCGCGTCAGATCGCGATTGCATTCTCGCCGCTGGGCGGGTAGAGTATCGACCCGTATGAGGTTGGTATCGTTGAGATCTGCTTGGGTGATAGGAACTCCCGTTCTACTGGCAGGATAGGCAAGATGGCCGAACAGGTGCCTACGCGTGATGCGGCGCTCGGGTTGTTGAGGCAGTACAATCAGAACGAGGCCTTGATCAAGCACGCCCTGTCTGTCGAGGCGGTGATGCGCTATTGGGCCCGCAAGATGGGCCAGGACGAAGAGATGTGGGGCCTGATCGGGCTGGTTCACGATCTGGACTACGAGCAGTTCCCCGAGCAGCACTGCCACAAGAGCGCGGAGATCCTGCGCGAACAGGGCTGGCCCGAGGCATATATCCGGGCCGTGCTTTCTCATGGCTGGGGCATCTGTACCGACGTCGAGCCACAGTCCGAGTTGGAAAAGGTGCTCTATGCGATGGACGAACTGACGGGGCTGGTGGCGGCGACGGCCTTAGTGCGTCCGAGCAAGAGCGTGATGGACGTGACGGCCAAGTCGGTCAGAAAGAAGTGGAAAGAGAAATCGTTTGCCGCCGGGGTCAACCGTGACGTCATCGCGAAGGGGGCCGCCATGCTCGGTGTGGAACTGATGGCCCTGATTGAGGACGCCATTGTTGCGATGCAGGAAGTGGCCGAAGAGATCGGCCTCAAAGGCAACACGCCGGATCCGCAGTAACGGCGGCCCGGATACTCTACATACGATCGGGGGACAACTTCGTTATGCAAAAGAGCAGGACGACATTGAGGTGCGATGACCCAACGGAGGATCGCCGGATTCGGCTGCTGCTGCGGTGCCGTCCTTCGGCGGCGTGCGTGGTTCTTGTCGGGGCAGTTGCCGCCGTGGTGCTCGTGGCCGTCGGTTGCGGGGGCGACCAGCCTCGTAAGGGGGCTCTGTCGGAGGAGGAAATCCAGCGAATGACGCTGGCGGCCCAGCCCGTAGCGTCCGATGAGATCCTCGTCAGCGGCGAGCGAATCACCTGCCAGGATATCATGGACATCTCGCCGGGGACGGGCTCCTCGGACGTCTCGTTCAAGCAGTGGCTCGAAGAAGTGGCCAAGGCGACAACGCTGGAGCAGTTCATGGAGCTTGCGCGGCCGCGAGTCCGCCAGCAACTCGGCGCCAACGTCAGCAACATCGTGCTCTATAAGCGAGCCCGACGTCAGCTCGGGGACAGGATCGACGACACGTTGGACAAGCTGGTCGAGAAGGAACTGCGGCGGTTCGTCATCGAGCATGGCGGCAACAACGCCCAGGCCGACGAAGCGCTCAAGGAAATGGGCATGAATCGCACGACGTTCAAGGAGAACAAGAAGAAGCAGATCCTGGCCCAGTACGCGGTGGAATCGAAGATGGCGCGCGGTCGGCCGATTACCTACAGCGAGCTGGTGGCGACGTACGATCGGATGAAAGAACAGATGTTCGTCCAGCCCAGCCTGATCCAGTTTCGTCTGATCGATATCTCCGCCGGCAGGATCGAGCTGGCCGATCCGAACGACGATCCCCTTGTCGCGGCGCGCAAACTGGCGGAGGGACTGGTGAGCCGGATCGTGGCCGGCGAGGACTTCGGGCGACTGGCGGAGGAATACTCCCGATACGCCGAGCACTACGTCCAGGGATCGGAGGGGCTATGGCCGGCGAGGGATCCGGAATCGCTGGCCGAGCCGTATCGGGCCTTGGCGCCGGTAGCGGACAAGATCGAGGTCGGTCAGATCGCCGGGCCCATCGATGTACCCGGCCACGCGTTCATTCTGAAGCTGGTGGAGAAGCGTCCCAAGGGCTACCTACCCATGTCGCAGGTTCAGGAGCGGGTCGAGGCGAACATTGAGGAAACCCGGCGTCTTGAGGCGATTGCACGGCTCGACGCCGAGATCGTCGAACAGATGGCGCTGGCCGACACGGATCAGTTCGTGAACGACTGCCTCGAACGTCTGTACCTCGCCGCGAACCCGCCGGCGCCTGTTCGGTAATCCTGGACCTTTTCCTTGCGAGAGATCATGGATATCATCGCTCACGGTATCGATCTGGTGGACTGCCCCCGTATCGCCGAGATGCTCGAACGGCACGGCGATCGGTTTCTCAACCGGGTGTTCACGCCGGCCGAGCAGGCCTGTGCGCGAGGGCGGTACAACTCGATCGAGAACTACGCCGGGCGATTTGCGGCCAAGGAGGCGGTCCTCAAGCTGGTGGGCACCGGCTGGCGAGGCAAGATCGCCTGGACGGATATCGAGGTGACCAACGACCCGGCGGGCCGGCCCGAGGTGACGCTGTCGGGCGAAGTCCGGCGGATCGCGCGTGAACTGGGGATCGAACGCATCAGCATCAGCATTACGCACACGGCCAACTTCGCCATCGCATCGGCCGTGGCCCTGACATGCTCCCATGAAAGCCGGTGACTTCGACTGCATCGTCGTAGGGGCTGGGCACGCCGGCATCGAGGCCGCCCACGCCGCCGCCAGGATCGGCGCTCGAACGGGCCTGATCACCCTCAGCAAAGACACCATTGCCAAGATGAGCTGCAATCCCGCCATCGGCGGCCTGGGCAAGGGCCAGATCGCCTGCGAGGTCGATGCGCTGGGCGGCCTGATGGGTCTGGCGACGGACGCCACGGGCATCCAGTTCCGTTTGCTCAACCGGTCGAAGGGGCCGGCCGTACGCGCGCCGAGGGCCCAGGCCGACAAGTACCGCTACCAGGAGTTCATGCGCCTTGCACTGGAACGGACGCCCAATCTGACGATCGTCGAGGCGATGGTTTCGGAACTCCTCGCCGAGCACAATCGCGTCCGAGGCGTGCGATGTCACGATGGGGCCGTCTTCTCTGCGACGACGGTGGTGTTGACGACCGGGACGTTCCTGCGGGGCCTGATGCATGTGGGGACCGAGCGACAGCCGGGCGGGCGGCTCGGCGAACCGGCGGCCGATGCGCTGTCGGCCAGTCTCGAACGGCTGGGCCTCGAAGTGCTGCGTCTCAAGACCGGTACGCCCGTGCGGCTCGACGCGGCGACCTGCGACCTCGACAGGCTCGAGAGACAGAACGGTGACAGCGAGCCCGTGCCGTTCTCGTTCATGACGGACCGGATCGACCGCGTGCAGACGCCGTGCTGGATCACCTACACGAACGAGCGGATGCACCAGTTGATTCGCGACAACCTCGATCGCGCGCCGCTGTACACGGGCCAGATTCAATCGACCGGCCCTCGCTACTGTCCGAGTATCGAGACGAAGATACTCCGCTTTGCGGAGAAAGACCGCCACCAGGTGTTCCTCGAACCGGAGGACGAGGCGCAAACGACCATCTACTGCAACGGGATCAGCACGTCACTGCCCTGCGAGGTGCAGAAACAGATGCTGCGGCTGATGCCCGGTACCGAGCGTGCACGGATCGTCCACTATGCCTACGCCATCGAATACGACTATTGCCCTCCGACGCAGTTGCAGCCGAGTCTCGAGACGAAACGCATCGCCGGGCTGTTCCTGGCCGGTCAGATCAACGGCACGAGCGGCTACGAGGAGGCGGCTGCACAGGGGATCCTGGCCGGCATCAACGCGGCAAAGAAGCTTCGCGACGAAGAGCCGCTCATCCTGGGCCGCGATCGTGCGTACATCGGCGTCCTGATCGACGATCTGATGACGCGGGGAATCGACGAACCCTATCGCATGTTCACCTCGCGCGCCGAGCATCGTCTGGCCCTGCGGTCGGACAACGCCGACCGGCGACTGACCGAGATCGGCCGGGCCGTCGGGCTGGTTGACGAAGTCCGCTACGCCCGGTTTCGGAAGAAGCTGGCTGATATCGCAGGTCTTTGCTCGCATCTGCAAACGACGCGCCGCGAAGGCAGCAGTCTGTGGGACTTGCTGCGAAGGCCCAACAGCGACCTGGCCGCTCGGTTGGCCGAGCTTCCTGAGATCAAGGCCGCCGGCTATCGGCGCGACGCCGTCGAGGCAGCCATCGTCGACGCCAAGTATGAGGGCTACCTGGTCAAGCAGCAGCGCATCGTAGCCTTACAGCAAAACCTCGACTGCAAGAAGATCCCTATCGACTTCGACTACGCCGCTGTGGAGCACCTTCGTTGTGAGGCCAGAGAGAAGCTATCCGCCTTCAAACCGGCCACGCTGGGTCACGCTTCGCGGATCAGCGGCATCACGCCGGCCGACATCACCGTCCTGCAAATCTGCCTGAAGAAGCTCTCCGGTTCGGCGCGCAGGGCATCCGGGGAAGGAGCGGCGTGACGTTCATGCTTGATCTGTCGGCCAACGTCTACAATCGGGGTTTGGCGCGCGATAAGCGAAAGTTCAAGCTGTGGCGTTCGGCCGGGTTGCTGCTGACGTACAAGTGCAGTGCGGCGTGCGAGTTCTGCTATTACCATTGTTCCCCTCAGAAAGGTGGGCTGATGCCCGTCGAGACCGCCGTCGCCGCCTGGCGCTCGTTGCAGAACCTCTCCGGCGATGCGGCCAGAATTCACCTGACCGGAGGCGAACCGTTTCTCTATTGGGACCGCCTTGTCGAGATTCTTGCCGAGGGCAAGAGGCAGAGACTGGGCCTCGTCGATCTGATCGAGACCAATGGCTCCTGGGCAACGAACGAGTCTTTGGTCGAGGAGCGACTCAATGCGCTTCTGATCCTGGGCGTTCAACGTCTGAAGATCAGCGCCGACCCGTTCCATCAGGAATACGTGAATGGCGAGCGAGTTCGCCGCCTGGCCTCAGCAGCGAAGCGGATGTTTGGCTCGGACCATGTCCTGGTTCGCTGGGAAGAATATCTTGATAGATCCCGACTGGGCAGGCTCAGCGATGGCGAATGCACAGAAGCCTATCGCGAGCGTCCATTCCGTTTCACGGGCCGGGCGGGCGACCGCCTCGCCAGTCTGCTGGCATCCAACCCTGTCGAGGCGTTCAGGAATACGAATTGCCTGGGCGATTTCCTCGGCACCAAAGGCGTGCACATCGATCCCTATGGAAACGTTTTCAGCGGTACATGCAGCGGGATCATTCTGGGCACTCTCAGCGACAAGCCACTGGAAGACATCTGGAGACAATTCGACCCCTGGGTGAATACATTGGTCGGGACGCTGTGTCGAAAGGGGCCGTATGGTCTGCTTGAGGAAGCCGAGTCTCGGGGCTACCGCCGACTTGCCGCCTATGCCGACAAGTGCCACCTGTGCACCCATATCCGCCAGTTCTTCTTTGAGAACGGTATGAGGAAGGGCGTGATCGGCCCGGGCGACTGCTATCGATAGGTCACTTTGCGGCAGCGATGGCGTCTGGGAGGGTGAGGGTTCCTTCGTAGAGGCTGCGGCCGACGATGACGCCGGCGACGCCGATGGGGTGGAGTCTGCGAATGTCGTCGGCTTCCTTGACGCCTCCGGAGGCGACGACAGGGGTCTTCACGGCTTCGGCCAACGCCTGGGTCCGCTCGATGTTCGGTCCCGTCAGCATCCCATCCTTGGCGATGTCGGTGTAGATGATGGCGGCCAGCGGCAGTTCATCGGCCCGGGCGGCAAATTCGAGCACGGTCTGCTGGCTGTCTTCGAGCCAGCCGTGTGTGGCGACCATCGAGCCTCGGGCATCGAGCCCCAGCACGATCCGGCCGGCGAACTTCTCCGCCATGCGGCTGAACCAGTCGAAATCACTGACCGCTTTGGTCCCGATGATGACCCGTGTGACGCCCATATCCAGCAGTTGTGCAATGGAGGCCTCGTCGCGCAGGCCGCCGCCGACTTCGACCTTCAACAGGCCGAGACAGACAATGGCCTCGATGCTCGCGGTGTTGACCGGCCGGCCCGCCTTGGCGCCATCGAGATCGACGATGTGCAACCATCGCGCGCCGTCGGCGTGGAACTGCCGCGCCTGCTCGGCGGGGTCGTCGCGATAGGTGATCTGCTTGTCGTATTGTCCCTGAATCAGCCGGACGACCTTGCCGTCCCGCAGGTCGATCGCTGGAATCACATCCATGGGCCGGACCTTTGCAATTGACTGTATGGCGTTGGCGATTTACTATCGAAGTCGGATGTGAATCGTAAACGGTTGATCGTTGCCTGTAAACCACCAATCGCGGGAGATTGTATGATGACGGGACCCAGATCGTGGGCGTCGTTCTCGTGGCACAAGAAGGCGCCTGTGTTGCTCGCCACGGTGACGGTTCTGGCCTTTGTGAACGCGGCCAGCGCCGCGGCCAAGCCTGTCATCCTGGACACCGACATCTGCGACGATATCGACGACACGTGGGCGTTGGCCCTGCTGCTCCAGTCGCCGGAGTTGGACTGCAAGTTGGTGACAACCGCCGTAGGCAACACCGAGGCCAAGGCCAAGGTGGTCGCCAGGTTTCTCGAACGAGCCGGGAGGACAGAGATCCCGGTGGGGATCGGCGTTCAGCAGCACGACGGGACGCATCGCCAGATGGGTTGGGTCGAAGGATACGATCTGTCCGCCTATCCCGGTGCCGTCTACAAGGACGGCGTTCAAGCACTGATTGACATCGTCATGAAGTCGCCCGAGCGGGTGACCATCATCGCCGTCGGGCCGCTGCCCAATATTGCTGCGGCGCTCGATCGCGAGCTGAGAATCGCCGAGAAGGCCGATTTTGTGGGCATGCACGGCAGCATCTACAAGGGTTACGGCGGCAGCGGCACGCCCAGCGCTGAGTACAACGTCGTGGCGGATGCGAAGGCCTGCCGCAAGGCCTTTACCGCAGCATGGCCGATCACAATTACGCCGCTGGACACCTGTGGTCTGGTGCACCTGCGCGGCGAGAAGTACCAGAAGGTTCTGCGTCGCGGTAGCCCGATCACCGACAGCCTGATCGAGAACTACCGCCATTGGCAGACCGACGGCCTCAGGAGCGAGCGGAAGGACATTGCTGCGGCAGAGTTGACGCGGCTGGCCAATGACCGGATCAACAGCGCCAGCACCACGCTGTTCGACGCGGTGGCGGTCTACCTGGCGATCCGGACCGATCTGGTCAGGATGGAACCACTGCCTATCGAAGTTACGGACGACGGCCATACGAGAATCGTCGAAGGGGCCAAGGTCATCCACTGCGCCGTAGAGTGGAAGTCGCTGGAGGGGTTCGAGGATTTCCTCGTCGAGCGACTGGCGAAATAGGGGATGGCCCGCAGGAGGTGATGCGAGCCGGCATGTCGCAGGAGGCAAGACCATCGCTCAGGAACAGGCAAAGATCGTTGTCATTGGCAGTTCGAACATGGACCTGGTGGTCAAAGCCCCTCGGATTCCTCAGCTTGGCGAGACGGTCCTCGGCGGTGATTTCGTCATGGTCCCCGGCGGCAAAGGCGCCAATCAGGCGGTGGCAGCGGCCAAGCTCGGCGCCGAGGTCTGCTTCGTTGCCCGTCTCGGCGACGACTTGTTCGGTCAGCGCTCGCTGGCCAACTTCGAGAAGGAAGGGGTCAACACGGAATACGTGACCTCGACGCCGGGAGTGGCTTCGGGGGTGGCGCTGATCGCCGTCGACTCAGCGGGCAACAACGTGATCGTAGTGGCCCCCGGCGCCAACAGCCGGCTCGGCCCCGACGACGTTCGCCGAGCGCAGCGTGAGATCGCTTCGGCCGGTGCGGTGGTGGCCCAATTGGAGGTTCCCGTCGAGACGGTGGAGTGCGCCGCGCAGATGGCCCATGATGCCGGTGTGCCCTTCATTCTCGACCCGGCGCCGGCGCAGAGGCTGCGGCCGGACCTGCTCAAACAAGTGACGGTGCTTACGCCCAACGAGACCGAGGCCCAGATCCTGACCGGGATGGAGGTGAGCGACGAGGTGACGGCGTCTCTGGCGGCCGAATGGCTGCTGTCGTCGGGGGTCGGGGCCGTGATCGTGACGATGGGGGCCCAGGGCTTTCTGCTGGCCACCGGGACGACAAGGGAATTCGTCCCGGCGGTGTCGGTGCGGGCGGTGGACGCTACGGCGGCCGGAGATGCCTTCACGGGCAGCCTGGCGGTCGGTTTGGCACAGGGACAATCCCTTCGTGAGGCTGCGATGTTCGCCGGCCGTGTGGCGGCGCTATCGACCACGCGGATGGGGGCGCAGTCCTCGATGCCGACCCGACAGAAAGTGGAAGCATTTCGTTCTGCGATGGAACTGGACGGATAGGAGAACGCCATGAGTCATTTTAACCGATCGACTGTGAGGGTCCTCGCGATTGTCACGATGGTCCTGGTTGTGGCCTCAGGTGGGTGCCGCAAGAAGGACGACAGGCCGACTGTGGCCCTGGTGATGAAGTCCCTGGCCAACGAGTTCTTCAAGACGATGGAAGAAGGGGCCCGGGCGCATCATGCCGAGCACAGGGACCAGTACAACCTCGAAGTGCGCGGGATCAAAGATGAAACCGACGTGACCCAGCAGATTGCCTACGTCGAGCTGATGATGGCCCAGGGCGTCGACGCGATCGTCATTGCACCGGCCGACTCGAAGGCCCTCGTGGCGGTCTGCAAGAAAGCGATGGACGCCGGCATCGTCGTGGTCAATATCGACAACAAGTTCGACGAGGATGTGCTCTGGGATAAGAACATCAAGATCCCCTTCGTCGGGCCCGACAATCGCAAGGGGGCCAAGCTGGCCGGGGTGTACCTGGCGACGCGGCTGAATCCGGGCGACAAGGTCGCCATCATCGAGGGGGCCCCGAACGCCTTCAATGGCATCCAGCGCAAGGCGGGGTTCGAGGACGCCATGATCGGCAGCAGCATGAACATCGTGGCTTCGCAGACCGGGTACTGGGAAACGGACAAGGCCCAGCCCATCGCCTCGGCCCTGATCAACGAGCACCCCGATCTCAAGGCGCTGCTCTGTGCCAATGACAGCATGGCGCTGGGCGCGGTGGCGGCCCTGCGCGACGCGGGCAAGTCGGACGGTATCTACATAGTCGGCTTCGACAACATCGCGGCTGTTCAGCGGCTGCTCAAGGAAGGCAAGATCCTCTGCACGGTGGACCAGCACGCGGATAAGCTGGCGCTGTATGGCATTCAATACGCTCTGGACATTCTCGCCGGCAAGGCGACGCCTGCCGACAAGGAGACTCCCGTCGATCTGGTGACGGCGGAAACGCTCTGATGATGTCTGCTGCGACCGACGTTCTACTGACCGTTGCCGGGATCGACAAGGCCTTTCCCGGCGTCCAGGCGCTCTCGCAGGTGCGCATCGACCTCCGCGCCGGCGAGGTGCATGCTCTGGTCGGCGAGAATGGGGCGGGCAAGAGCACGCTGACGCGGATTCTCGCCGGAATCGAGACGCCGGACGCCGGGCGGATGTCCCTGGCCGGGCAACCCTACAGGCCCGTCGGCCGGCGGCCGGCGGAGGCAGCGGGCGTTCGCATGGTGATGCAGGAGTTGAATCTCATCGCCAATCTGAGCGTCGCCGAGAACATCTTCATCGAACGCCTGCCCAGTCGATTAGGCTTCATCGACTACAAAGCCCTGAATCGCTCCGCTCGCGAGGCGATGCGTCAGGTCGGGCTTTCACAGATCGATCCATCGACGCCTGTGGGAGCCCTTGGCGTCGGGCAGCAGCAGATGGTGGAGATCGCCAGCGGGTTGTCGAGACGATGTCGTGTCCTGATGCTCGACGAGCCGACCGCTTCCCTGACCGACAGCGAGGTAGAGTTGCTTTTCGCCCAGATCGCTCGTCTCAAAGCCGAAGGCGTCGGGATCATCTACATTTCCCACCGGATCGAGGAGGTGCTCCGGATCGCCGACCGCGTGACCATCCTGCGGGATGGCAAGCTCGTGACGACGCGCGATGCACGAGCGCTGCATTGTGACGATGTGATTCGTCTGATGGTCGGCCGCGACCTGGACCCGGATGTGCTGGCGCCCGGCGGGCAGCGAGGGGCCCCGGCGCTTCGCGTGGCCGGTCTGCGGGCGGGTGAAAGAGTTCAGGACGTTTCCTTCGAGGCCTATCGCGGCGAGATCCTCGGCGTGGCGGGTCTGATGGGCTCGGGCCGGACCGAAACCATGCGGCTGATCTTCGGCGCCGATCGGCGCAACGCCGGGGACATCTACCTGCACGGCTCCGACAAGCCGGCGCTCATCCGGCGGCCCCGTGACGCTGTCCGACTCGGAATCGCATTGCTCACCGAGGACCGCAAGGAGCAGGGATTGTTCCTGCCTCTGGTGATTCGGGCCAATGTCTCGATCGCCCATCTGAAGGGCGTCAGTACGCTGGGTTGGCTGAACGGCGCCCGCGAAAGGATGGTCGTGAAGCGGTTTATCGAGTCGCTGGACATCCGCTGCTCGTCGTGCGAGCAGGCGGTTGGGCAACTCAGCGGCGGCAATCAGCAGAAGGTGGTGATCGCCAAGTGGCTCTACCGCGATTGCGACGTCCTCATTTTCGACGAGCCAACGCGAGGGATCGACGTCGGCGCGAAATTCGAGATCTATCGTATGCTGGCCGCTCTGGCCCAGCAGGGCAAGGCGATCCTCTTCGTTTCGTCCGATCTGAAGGAACTGATGGCGATCTCGCATCGGATCATGGTGCTCTCGGCCGGCCGTGTGGCCGGCACATTCGCCCGGAACGGCTGGTCCGAAGCACAGATCATGTCGGCCGCCTTCAGCGAGTATGTCTGAGACACAACCTCAGGGCATGGGGACAAAGGCATGACACCAACGAACCAGGGATCGATTCGGTTGTTCCGCCTGGCAGGCATCGAGCTGTACCTGCACTGGTCGTGGTTCCTCGTGGCGTACTACGGGATCAGCATGCGAGCCGGACGCTATCCGTCCATGACGTGGAACGTGCTGGAATACCTGGCGTTGTTTGCAGTCGTCCTGCTGCACGAGTTCGGCCATTCGCTGGCCTGTCGGCAGGTCGGCGGTCACGCCGACCGCATCGTCCTGTGGCCGTTGGGAGGCGTGGCATATGTGGACCCGCCGCAGCGGCCTGGCGCCACGCTATGGAGCATCGCTGCCGGACCGCTCGTGAACGTCGTCCTCATTCCGGTGTTCTTCTTGCTGGCGATGGCGATGGGAGCCAGCGGTCTGGCGGATCGCGCCCCGAATGCATTGCGGCTGGTGCAGGCGATCTTGTTCATCAACGTCGGCCTGCTGGCCTTCAACCTTCTGCCCATCTATCCCCTCGACGGCGGCCAGATCCTGCGGTCGCTGCTGTGGTTTGTGGTCGGTCGAGCGTGGAGCCTGATCGTCGCAACGGTGATCGGCCTGATCGGCGTCGTGGGGCTCTTCCTTTTGGCCCTCTGGACGCAATCGCTCTGGCTCGGCATTCTCGCGGTGTTCATTCTTCTGAACTGCTGGAGCGGACTGCGGCATGCGCTGCATCTGGTGCGTGTGGCCAGGGTGCCGCGCCATGCGGAGTTTTCCTGCCCAGCGTGCCGGACGTCACCGCCGGCGGGCGCCGTTTGGACCTGTGGCAACTGCCGAAATCGGTTCGATATGTTCCAGGAGCAGTCTGTCTGCCCCCATTGCGGCACCGCCTATCTGGCCATCCCCTGTCTGGACTGTGGGCAGTTCCACCCTCTTGCCGCCTGGACGTCTGTCTTGCCACGTCCATCGGAGCCTCCGGTTGTCGCTCTCGACGAAGATCCTCTCGGCTGACAAACTGTGGACGGCGGTGTTCCTGTGATCGTCGCCGGCGCCGGCCGAGACCTTACGGACCGGATGTTGTCAATCGCCATGCGAGCGGATAGACTCTGGGAGTGTTGGAATTCGCATGGATGCCGGGGGCTCAGAGGCGATGTTGAGGTTCGTCTGCGACAGGCAGATCTATGAAGAGGTCATCTGCACGGCTGTTGCCGGGGCCAGGCGGCAGCTCTGGCTGGCGACAGCCGACCTGAAGGACCTGTACGTCCACAAGGGCGGGCGGATGGCGCCGTTTGTCGAAGTGCTCTCGGACCTGGCGGCGAAGAAGGTGGAGATTCGGCTGCTCCACGCCAAGGAGCCGGGGCCGCGATTCCGCAGGGACTTCGACCGCTATCCGAACCTGATCGGCGGGCTGGAGCGGATGCTCTGTCCGAGGGTCCACCTCAAGTGCGTTGTGGTCGATGGGCGGTTCGCCTACGTGGGCAGCGCCAATCTGACCGGCGCCGGCCTCGGCGCCAAGAGCCCGCGACGGCGGAACTTCGAGTCGGGGATCGTGACGACCGACGGCGGCATCGTCGCCCATGTGATGGAACAGTTCGACGGGATCTGGCGGGGCAGCCACTGCGCCGAATGCAACAGAAAGGAATTCTGTGACGAACACATCGACATCCTGTCGGCCGGGGGCCGGCCGACCTCCTGAAATCGTGCGTCCGCATCTGAAGTGCTATGCGTATCTCGACATCGAGACGACCGGGCTGAGCTGGGACCGCTGCGATCTGACGGTCGTCGGCGTCGCGCGGGTGCGGGGCGGCGAGGTTCAGGTCGGCCAGCTCGTCGGCGAGGGGATCGACGCCGAAGGTGTGCTCTCGCTTTTGGAGGGGGCCGACGAGGTCTACACGTACAACGGAAGCCGCTTCGATCTGCCGTTCATCCAACGCCGGCTGGGCCTGGACGTGAAGCGTTGCCTTCGGCACACCGATCTGATGTACGACTGTTGGCGACAGAATCTCAAGGGGGGCCTCAAGGTGGTGGAGGCCCGGCTGGGCATCGGCCGACGGCTGACGGAGGTGGACGGCTTCATGGCCGTGCGGCTGTGGTGGGACTACGTCAACAACGCCAACACGCAGGCCCTGCATACCCTGCTGGAGTATAACAGGGAGGACGTCGTCAACCTGCACGTCCTGCGGGACAAGCTGGGCGTGGTGTAGATTGCGTATGGCGAACCCGATGCAATCCAACGATGCGGCGCAGGGCCGAATCCGCGTGCTCGTCTACGGCGGCGGCGCCGTGGGTCTGGGCATCGCAAGTTGCCTGCTGCATTCGGGAGGCGACGTCGATCTGGTCGCCCGGCCGCAGACGGTCGCGGCGCTGGAGAGCGAAGGCCTGATCCGGACGGGCCTCTTTGGACGGGTGCATGCCGCCCCCGACAGCTTCCGCTGTTATTCTTCGCTGAGCCAGGCCCGTGGTGACTCGTACGATTACGTCCTGGTCTGCACGAAGTCATTCGATTCGTCGGCGGCCGCACAGGACCTGGCCTCGCACCGCGACGCAATCGGTCGGGCGCATCTGGTGCTTTTTCAGAACGGCTGGGGCAACGCGGAGGCCTTTGCCGTGCATTTCGACACTCGGCATGTGTTCAACGCGCGGGTGATTACGGGGTTCCGCCGGTCCCGGCCCAACGAGGTCGAGGTCACCGTCCACGCCGACAGCATTCATATTGGAAGCCTCTTCAGCGTTCATGCCGCGCCGGTCGAGCGTCTGTGCCGGGCCATCGACGCGGGCGGCATTCCGTGCGATACGACCGATGCGATCGAGAAGGACCTCTGGGCCAAAATGCTGTACAACTGCGCCCTCAATCCGCTCGGAGCGATTCTCCACGTACCGTATGGCGTGCTCGCCGAGCACACGGTGACGCGGGATTTGATAGATCGGATCGTGTGTGAGGTCTTCGAGGCGATGACCGCCGGCGGATATGCGACGCATTGGGCGCGGGCGGAGGAGTTCCTGGCGGTGTTCTACGACCGGCTGGTGCCCGACACGGCCGCGCACGAGTCGTCGATGCTCCAGGACATCACGGCGGGCAAGCGCACCGAGATTGACGCGATGAACGGCGCGGTCATCCGCCTGGGTGCCGAACACGACGTCGAGACCCCGTACAATCATTCCGTCTATCGTTTGATCAAGTTTCTGGAGGATGCTTCCGACGCGTCACGTCCGAAGTTGTGACGTTGGCAGTGTACTGCGACGCGAGAGGGCGTATAATGGCGGCAGAAGCATGGTTGTGGAACGCAGTGAAATGCACGGCGCGCGGGGCGGATCGGTCCGGCGTCGGCGAGAACGAGGCCGATGGCAGGCAAGAGAATCGACGAACATACACTGAGGGTGCTTGAATTCGAGGACGTGAAGACTCTCGTGGCCTCGTATGCCGCCAGCGACCTGGGGCGAGACGCGGCGGGGAAGCTGTATCCGTCGGTTGATGTACGATGGACCCGGGTGCGCATCGGCGAGACGTCGGAGTTGCGTGCGGTGCTGGACCGGGGCGAGCGCGTTCCGATGGCGGGGCTTCGCGATATCCGGACGATGTTCAAGCAGTTCGGCAAGAAAGAGACGGTCTTCGAGCCGGAGCAACTGCTGGAGATCGCCGACACGCTGGCGGCCAGCGGCCGGCTGCGTATCTTCCTGACCAATCTGGAGGCCTCGCAGGGTCGGCATCTGTGCGAGATGGGCAACAAACTCGGCGATTTTACCGCCCTGGTCGAGGAAATCAGCAGGTGTGTCGGCGGCGACAAGCGCGTGCGCGACAGCGCGTCGGACAGGCTCAAGGAGATTCGCCGGACGATTGGGCTGCTCAGCGAGCGGATTCACGAGAAATTCGCGGGCATCGTCGCATCGGCCCAGTTGCGCAGGGCCCTCGAAAACGATAAATTTCTCATGCGGCACGGCCGGCCCGTCGTCGCGATCAAGGCCAACTATCGCCACGCTCTGCGCGGCACCGTGCTTGACCGCTCCAATACAGGGGCGACGCTGTATGTCGAGCCGGACGAGCTGGTCGAGATGAGCAACGAGCTGGAGGACGCGCTCTTCGAGGAGAAGAAGGAGGTCGGCCGCATCCTGTGGCACCTGACCCGGCTTGTTCTGGACGAGCAGGAGGCAATCCTCGACAGCGTGCGAACGCTGGCGCTGGTGGATCTGACTTACGCCAAGGCACGGTTCAGTGTTGCGTACGATATGGCGGCGCCTGAGATTCGCTCCGATGGGGCGCTGCATCTGCGGCAGGCCCGTCACCCGCTGCTGCTCCAGTGGGCGGCCCGGCAGAAGGGGGTCGAGGTCAGGGAGTTGACCGACGAGGTCGTGCCGATCGACGTTCGACTGGGCGACGATTTCGATCTGTTGCTGGTGACCGGTCCGAATACCGGCGGAAAGACGGTGGTGCTCAAGACCATTGGTCTTCTGGCGGTGATGGCGCAGAGCGGCATGCACATTCCGGCCCGCGCTGGTTCGAGTCTGTCCGTCTTCCGGCAGGTCTACGCCGACATCGGTGACGAGCAGAGCATCCAGCAGAGCCTGAGCACCTTCTCGGCCCACATGCGTCAGGTCGTCAATATCCTCACCGAGACCAAAGACGGTACGCTGGTGCTGCTGGACGAGCTGGGCGCGGGCACCGACCCGATCGAAGGGGCGATCCTGGCCACGTCGATTCTCGACGGCCTGATGACGCGGGGCGGCAAGGTGGTGGCAACCTCGCATCTGGGCCAGCTCAAGACCTTCGCCTATACGACGGCCCGCGCCGAGAACGCCTCGGTGCAGTTCGACACGGAGACGCTGCGTCCGACGTTCCACCTGCTGATCGGCACGCCGGGAAGCAGCAATGCGCTGGTCATCGCACAGCGTCTGGGGATGCCGAGAGCGGTGCTCGACCGGGCAGAGACGCTGCTCGCCCAGGAATCCGACGGCAGCTCGGAGCTGATCAACCAGGTCCAGGCGACTCGGGAGGACGCCGAGCGCAAACGGACGGAAGCGCAGGGCGTGCTCGACGAGACGCAGGAGGTCCGCCGGCGCGTCCGCGAGAGGCTCGGCCGGGTCCGCGAGCAGGAGCGACGACTTCGCCAGCAGGCGGACCACGAGATCGAGCGTTCCATGCGGGCGGTGCGCGAGCTGGTCGGTCGCTTCGCCGGCGAGATGCAGAACGCGCCGCAGACCTGGAGCGGCAAGGCTTCGGAACTGACGACGCGAATACTGGAGTTGGCGGCCGAAACGCCGCTGGCCGTTCGGCAGGCCCAGTTCATCGAGACGCTCCGGCGGGGCGACAGCGTCTACGTTCTGCCGTTTCGGCGCGAGGGGGTCGTCGATCGCATCCACCGCAACCGCAAGACCCTCGTCGTGTTCGTCGGGAGCAAGCAGGTCGAGGTCCCGTTCGAGGAAGTCGGTCGCCCGGAGCAGCAGATGGGGGCGCGCTGAGGCCGTCAGTCCATCGCGGCGGTCAGAATGGCGGCCAGCTCGTCGTCGTGCAGCTCGATGGGGTTGCCCTTCATGCTGCTGGCCTTCTTCGCCTGGGCGACGGCGTCCGAAAAGTCAGCTTCGGTCAGGCCATAACGCCGCAGGCCGGGCAGGGCCATGACACCGCAGAGGTTTTTCACCCATACAACCCCATCCGACGCGCGGGCCGAGTCATCTCCCGTCGCGATCTGCGCGATTTCGTCGAATCGGGCCAGGGCAGGCGAATCGGGGACGCGATCCCGCAGGGCCTTCACGTTGGCGGCCATGACGTGGGGCAGGAGCCTGCCGCAGACGACGCCGTGCGGCGCGCCGATCATGCCACCCAGCGATCCGGCGAAGCCGTGCACCGCCCCCAAGCCGGCGTTGGCCAGGGCCAGCCCGCTGAACAGGGCGGCCAGCGCCATGTCTTGCCGCGCGGTTGCATCGGCGCCGTCCTCGAACGCGCGACGCAGGGAGCGCGCGGCGCAGCGCAGTCCTTCGCGGCATATCCCGTCGGTCAGGGGATTGGCCTTCTTCGTGACAAACGCCTCGATCAGTTGGGTCAGCGCGTCCAGGCCCGTTGCGGCGGTGACGTCCGGCGCCATCGAGTGCGTCAGCAGCGGATCGACCAGCGCCACCTCCGGCAGCAGGAACGGGCTTCGCATACTGACTTTGACCCGATGTTCCGGGACCAGGAGCACCGCGTTGCGCGTGACCTCGGCGCCGGTGCCGGCGGTGGTAGGCACGGCGACATATGGGCCCGAGCGGTTCTTCAGGGGCTTGCCCAGGCCGACCACCTCAAGGTAGTCTTCGATGTTCCCTTCGTTGGTCAGCATGGCGGCGACCGCTTTGCCTGAATCGATCGCACTGCCTCCGCCGATCCCGACAACGACGTCGGCCCGGGCCTGTCGGGCGGCCGCTGTCGCCGCAGAGACGGTTTCGGTCGTCGGCTCGCCTCGGATGCCAAACGTTGTCGGTTCGAGGTTCGCTTCGGTCAGGAGTCTGACGATCTGCTCATAGTGCTCGGGCGTGCCGCCTGTCAGGACGAAGGGCCTGTCGCCCAGCGACGCGATGATCTGTGGCAGATCGGCCGCAACGCCGGGGCCGAAGACGATTCGATTGGCGGTGGCGAATTCGAATCTCATCTTCGCTACCCGCTCAGACGTCTGTCGAATCCCAGCCCAGCTCGCCGGGATAGACATTGGCGTACTTGATCCCGGTTCGAGGTTCCGCCATCATCTCGGCGACGGTGTCCCGCCACTTCGCGTAGTGGGCGGTCTCCTTGTGCCTGGCCGGGTCATCCGGCGTCCGATAGACCTCGACGAGGACGAAACGCGTCGGATCGTCGGCCTGCTGGACGACGTCGAATCGGGCAATCCCCGGCTCCTTGACGCTGTTGCGGGCGTTCTCCAGGCTTGCGACACGAAACGCCTCGACGCAGTCCGACTTAACGTGGACATGTACGTGTACAATCACCATAGGCTACTCCTTACAGATGGACTTATCCGGGAGTCTACCAGACCGGCGGTGGCCCGGCAACGCCGAACCGGGTACCTGCGCCTTGAGGAATCCATACGGACCTCAGGGCATGACCATCTCGTGTGCGAAGGGCTCGGTGGCAGCCCCGATCCCGATGTGCGGCCGGATCAGACCGCGTGTTCGCCGGCCGTCCTCGTCATCGCACTCGTACAATGTCAGCCAGTTCGACGATGAGCGGAAGCTGGCCTTTCAGAATTTTGTTTTGCGCCTCAGCGAAGGTGAACCAGGCCGCGCGGTCCACCTCGGGGAACTCCTGTGTCCGGCCGGAGCGGGGCGGCCATTTCAGAGAGAATGTGTTGCTGGCGATCTCAGACGGGTCGATGCTGCCCTCCACCGCCCATGCGTACACGACCTTCTTGCCGGATTGCCTGCACGGGGTCAGGGGCAGGGCTTCGCCATCCGCCGGGAAGCCTGTCTCCTCCCGGAACTCCCGTCTCGCGGCCGTCAGCGGGTCTTCATCGTCCTCGATCAGCCCTTTTGGGATCGACCAGACTCCGTTGTCCTTGTTCTGCCAGAACGGTCCACCCGGGTGAACGAGCAGGACCTCATGTCTGCCTGCGTTCCGGCGATGCAGCAGAATACCGGCACTCTTCGTTGGCATCGATCGACCTCGACCATACACATACCAGGCGGAGGCGCCTTGGCCATTGTATCACGAGCACACTCGTTCGCATCTCACATGGGCTGAGCCCGGCTTGGCCTGCATCCCATGAAGCGGCGCCGGTGGCGCGGTTGCGAGCGGTCAGCGATTCCCGGTTATGGAGTTCAGCACCTGCTCGACGATCGTGCGGTCGACGTCTGTGGCGTATTGGCCGTGGGGGCAGTGGATGTGGCCGAGGCGGTCGAGCAGGATGAACCTGGGCCATCGATCTACGGCCTTCTTGTCGTGCTTGAGAAGGTCGATCAGTTGCCTGTTGTCCAGATCGGCAGGCATCTTGGTTGGCACACCGAGCCGTTCGAGCAGTGCGGTAACACGTTCGAGCCGGCCGGGCTCGGACAGGCCCATCTCGATCTCGATGTATCCGGCGGCGATGATCCCGATGGCGATGGCCTCGCCGTGCAGCAATTGGTAGTTGCTGGCTGATTCGACGGCGTGTCCGATCGTGTGGCCGTAGTTGAGCATTCGACGCTGGTTTTGCTCATCGGGGTCGGCCTCGACGACGCGGCCTTTGATCGTGCAATTGAATCGCGCGAGCGTTTCGAGGACGTCCGTCCGGCGTGCGAGGAGGGCGTCCATCTGCTGTTCAATGAACTCGAAGTAGTCCGCATCGGCGATCATGGCGTGCTTGACCGATTCGACCAGGCCGGATCGGTATTGCCGCTCGTCGAGCGTCTGCACGGCGGCGACGTCGATGTAGACGGCCGCCGGATGCCAGAAGGCCCCGAAGGCGTTCTTGCTGACGCTGGAATCGACGCCGGTCTTGCCACCGATGGCCGAATCGCCCTGGGCCAGCGTCGTCGTCGGAATCTGGACGACGGGCACGCCGCGTTTGAAGATGGCCGCCGCGAAGCCGGCCATATCGCCCACCGTGCCGCCGCCGAGGGCGACGACGAGCGTGTCGCGCCCGAGGTAGGCCTTCTCCATCGCCTCGACGATGGCCACCGCGGTGGCGATGTTCTTGGAGCCCTCACCGGGCGGGTCGATGACGAATTGGGGCGCCGGTCGGCTGCCGAGCAGGGCGTCGAGGTGGCCGGCGGCAGCCACGTTGGCGTCGGTGATCACGAACGGCCGGCGGTGGCCGAACGCGGCCTTGATCTGCGGCCACAGGCTTGGCAGCAGGCCCGTGCCGATGGCGACTTTGTAACTGCCCGGCTGGGAGGCCGGGACCTTGATTTCCAGTTCGTGCATGGTCAGACTCTGTACTCGAAGCTCATTCGTGAATCAGGATCCTCCTCTCCTGCATACTATCCGACGAGCCCACATCCTATCGCATCGGCCGTCCGAGATCAAGCGCAACCTGCCGTGAATCCGGCTTGGACCTTGCTTGGCACGGATGCGGCTGGTATATGGTGGAGCCACTATGACGTACTTGGCGGTCCCCATATCGGCGAAGAACGCGGCTCAGGCCGCAGAGCAGGTCCGCCGTGCCGCAGCCGGCGGCGCGGAGATGCTCGAACTGCGGATGGACTATCTGGAAGGGCTGACGGCGGACTTGGCGAAGCAGGTCCTGCGGCAGACCCGCGCCCTGACCCGGCCGGCGGTGCCCTTGATCGTAACGTGTCGGGACGCGCGCGAAGGCGGGGCGATCGACTATCCCGAATCGCTGCGGCTTGACGTCCTGACGGCGGCCCTGAGCGAAGGGGCCGAGTTCGTTGATGTCGAGTTCATCAATTTCCAGAAAGCTCCCTTCCGCCGACGAATCGAATCCGCACTGGCACGGGCAAAGGGGCGCCTGATCCTCTCGGCCCATGATTTCACCGGTCCATTCGATGATCTCAAGCGGTGGTACCGCGAGATCGTACAGACGTGCCCGGCGGCCGTGCCCAAGCTGGTCTGCACGGCGAGTCACATCAACGATTGCTTCGGTGCGTTCGATCTGCTGCACGAGGCCGACGGCGACTGCATCGTGCTGTGCATGGGGCAGGCAGGTCTGATCAGCCGGGTGCTCGCGAAGAAGCTCGGCGGGCTCGTTACGTTCGCCAGTCTCGACGAGGCCAGCGGCACCGCGCCGGGCCAGGTGACGCTCGACGCGTTCAAAGGGCTGTACCGTCACGATTCGATGGACCGCGAGACCGAGCTGTTCGGCGTGATCGCCGACCCGGTGGGCCATTCGCTCAGTCCGGCGATCCACAACGCCTGCCTTGGCGACAAGAAAATCAACGCGGTCTATGTGCCGCTGTTGGTCCAGAGGGGTCGCGATGGGCTGTTCGCGTTCCTCGACAATGTCCTGACGCGACCCTGGCTGGGCTTTCGCGGTTTCAGCATTACGATCCCGCACAAGCACAGCGCCCTCGATTACATGCGGCAAAAGGGCAGCTTCGTCGAACCCCTGGCCGAGCAGATCGGCGCCGCCAACACCTTGGTTCTCGATTTCCGAGCGACGAGCGACGAGCGACGGCTTGGTGCCTACAACACCGACTACGCCGGGGCGCTCGACGCCATCGCCGACGGCATGGGCATCTCGCGCGAAGGGTTCCGCGACATGCCTGCAGCGGTCGTGGGAGCCGGGGGCGTCGCGCGGGCCATCGTCGCAGGTCTGACCGACGCTGGCGCGAAGGTCACGATCTACAACCGCACCATCGAGCGAGCCGAGCAACTCGCCGCTGATTTCGGCTGCGCCTGTGCCGGCCTCAACGCGCTCTCACATCTCGACGCTCGGCTCCTCGTCAACTGCACCAGCATCGGGATGTACCCCAAGGTCGATGCGTCGCCCGTGCCGCCCGAGGTGCTCAAGCCCGACATGGCTGTCTTCGACACCGTCTACAACCCCGCCGAGACCCTCTTGCTCAAGCAAGCCAAAGCCGCCGGCACCAAGACCGTCGACGGCGTCGCCATGTTCGTCAACCAGGCCCTCGCCCAGTTCCACCTCTTCACCGGCCAAGTGGCGGATGCCGGTCTCATGCGGCGGGTCGTCCTGGACAGCCTCCGATGACGCCCAGGCCCAAACAAATCGTCATCGACAAAGACGCCCTTGTTGGGACAGGTATTGACAGTCTTCGCGCCTTTGACGCAGGCGGCGTTTCCGGAGAAGGACGTGTTTTCGAGCCTGGAGGCGGTGCCGGATTCGTATCGGTGCGACTGGGCGGGTAGTTGACGGGCGCGGGTTGCCGGTCCTGAGAGGTTGTTGGTATACTGGGTGTTGGGTTGCAGCGATATGACTCTTGGGATATGTGCCTATGGTGGCGATGAACAGGATTGAGGAGTTCGGTCGCAGGATCGGGCGCGAGTTCGGGGCCGAGAAGGTGATTCTCTTCGGCTCCTATGCACGGGGTACACCGGCGCATGATTCCGACGTTGATCTGCTGGTCATCGGCCCCTTCAGCGGGCGAAGTGTCGATACATCGGTGGCGATTCAAATGAAGTTACGTCCGGGCTTCCCGGTCGATCTGCTCGTACGAGCGCCCGAGAAGGTTCGAGAGCGACTCGAACTGGGCGACATGTTCATGCAGGAGGTCTTGACGCGAGGGAGAGTCTTGTATGAAGCCGCTGACCGCTGAATGGGTGTCGAAGGCGGAAGGGGACTTCGCGACCATGGAACGAGAGTCGCTTGTTGCCGAGGGTCCCAACTTCGAGGGCATCTGCTTCCATGCCCAGTAGTGTGCGGAGAAGTATCTGAAGGCACGTCTCTGTTTGGGTGACGGTGCGTCAGTCATTGGGATTGGGTGTGACGAATCAGGGCAACCAAAGTGGGTTGCCCCTACGATGGCCCGGCGGGAGGGCGTGGTCATCAAGGCTTGAGAGGAGGGCTTTTCTGCCGTTCTGTGTTTTGGCCCTGTGATTCGGTGATTCTTTGGGCGTGCTGAGCGTCTGTTCACGTAGCAGGGCCGGAGTACCGGCACGGGATTGTGTCCCGGCCAGGCCCGGTGTATAATCATCAACCGTATCCGATGTGAGGCACTGTGCGAAGAGATGGTCCCGTTCGAATGGAAGGAGTGTCCTGATGGCCCGCTTTTGCAGAGTCTGCGTGGTCCTTGCCATTCTGTCGGCTATGGCCGCGGGTACATCGTCCCAAGCGGTGGGGTTGGGCGATCGCTGGACCGAGACGGGCGTTTTCTTCCGGGAGCACTGGGCCGAATTCGATGCGGCGGTCAGCAATTCGTCCGGCCGAATGCTGCGGGTCAACGACGCCGAACTGAGCCTGCACCCCGAGTACGGCAGACGGCCGGAGGCCCGAGCCAACGGCCTGACCCTGATCGACGTCCCGGAAGACCTGTTCGCCCTGCAGGGCGCCGATCTCTATCTCGAGGTCTGGGGTGGCCACCCCAAGACGGCCAACAAGCGATCTCTCGTCAACGGCAAGCGGCTGTACGCCATTGCCGACGACGGCTGCGAAGCGGGCCACTGCGCCTATACGTATCCGCTTGTTCGTCTGGAGGTCGCGGAGTTGGTGACCGGACGCAACGCGGTGCAGTTCGCCTGCGACCGAGGCGAGACCTTCTGGGGACACTTCATCGTGGATGAAGCCGCGATTCGCTGCTACCTGAGGCCGGACCATCCCGATCTGACCGCGCATGGGCTCGAAGGGTTCTCTGCCCGTGTCCTGTTGCCGTCCGAGGACAAGACCCTCGGCGACGCGGTCTCCATCTTGCTGTCTTATCCGAAGCGGTTTGAAGATCAGATCGAGTCGGTCGAGTATTTCGGACGCTATCATTGCTTCGACGACGACGGCGACGGACAGACGAACGACTGGCACGGCTACACCCACGACCGCAAGTACGTCGGCCACATCGGCAGGGCGACTTCCGGGCCGTTTGCGGTCATGTGGGATACGCGGATGGTCCCCGATCAGGACAAGCCCATGGCACTGCGGGCGTTGGTTCGCCTGAGGGGAGGCCTGTGCTACTGGACGCCCATTCTGGATGGACTCGCGTTTGCGGAGGGACGGCCGCGCGTGCAGATGTACACGTGCCGCGATCTGCCGGTGCCGTTCTGGTCGCGGGCGTCGCAGGTCCGCAAGGCCACGATTGACCTTCCCGAGGATCTCTCACAGATCGAATCGGCGCGGCTGATTGTGAAGATCTGGGACGGGGGCGAGGGTACGGTGGCCGAGCCATTCAAGATCAACGGCCATGCCTATGCGATTACCTCGGGCCGCGCCAATCACGATGTGGTTCACACGGACATCGAGGTCAATCCGGCGCATTTGAAGCCGGGAGGGAATACGCTGACCCTGTTCAGCGACACCGACCACCATGGAATCGAGGTGTTGTTGCCCGGTCCATGTCTGGTGGTTCGCTATTCCCGGTCGGAACGTTGACGAGAAGTTGCACGACACAGGCAGACTTTTTTGAAGGGAGATTGCGATGATTGGGCTACGAAAGACCTTATGGATTTGCCTGTCGCTGCTGGTTGCGGCGGGGTTCGTTCCCACGGAGACCGCGGCGGGCTCGGCGGTCGAAGAGCTGACTCGCGTGCTTCCCGACGAGACCGTGTACTTCATCGCCACCAGCGGCGGGGACGCGCTGAAGGACGAATGCGCCAAGAGCATCCCAGGCCGGATAGGCAACGATCCGCAGGTCACGCGTTTTGTCGCACAGATCAAGACCGAGTTGATGGCCATGGTCACGCGAGGCGAGGACCATCCGGAAGTGCCCCAGATCGCCAACATGGCGCTGGAATATGGCCAGTTGATTCTGAAGCGGCCCATCGTCATCGGCGTCGCGCAAGCCGAGACGGCCGAAGGGCCGCCGGCGTGCCTCTTCGCCATCCTCGACGCGGGGGACCGCAAGGCGGAACTCGCAGCGGTGGTGACGCGGATCGAGGGTATGATCGGCGAGGATGAGATCGGAGAGGTCGAGGTCGGCGCTTTGACGATGCGCGGGCCCAAGGACAGCGACGAGGTCCCTCTCTACTGGGGCTGGGTGGGCAAGTACCTCATCGTCAGCATCAACGATGCGCAAGGGGTGGCGGCGAAGTATCTGGCGAATCCCCGTTCGGCGGCTACCGACCATCTCAAGAAGGTCCCCGGGCACGGCGATGCCCTGGTGGCGTACTACGACGTCCAGAGGATCTGGCAGATCGTCCAGAGCTTCGCCTTGCGAGAAGGCGGCCAGGACGACCTGATCCCCGTCAAGGTGGCCCTCGACGAGCTGGGCGTCAGCAGACTGGGCGCGGTCGTGGCGCGGGTCGGCTTCTTGGGCGGCGATCTGGTCTCCGATTCATTCGCCGAGATGCCCGAGCCAAGGACCGGTCTGTTTGCGGCGTCCAAGCCGGTCGATACCTCGCTGTTGGGCCTGGTGGACGCAATGGCGGTGAACGCCACGATCATGAACCTCGATCTCGGGCATGTGTATGACACGGCCATGAAGACGCTCAAGGCGGTCTCGCCTGACGAGGGGTATCCGGAGGTCCAGGAGGGACTGGCGGAACTGGAGTCCGAGGTGGGCTTCCGCCTTCGCAACGGCCTGCTCAAGAGCCTGGCCGGTCCGGTTGTGTTCTATTCGCTGCCGGCCGGAAGGATGCCCGAGGCGCCGATGGGCGGCGTGGTCGCGATGCTCAAGCTCAGCGACCCAGCACTCTTTGAGAAGACGATGACGGCACTGGGGGCCTTCATCGGCGAGAAGGCCGAGGGCATGCTCCAGGTCGGCTCGCAGACCGATGACGACGGTCGTACGATTCATGTCTGGGCCAGTCCGGCGTTGGCCTTCGCGCAGGTGATGCCGACCTGGTCGGTCGTCGGCGATCACGTCGTGATTGGCTCCAGCACGGCGCTCTGCACGATGGGCATCCAGCGGGTTGCGTCGAAGGGCGATGGTAAGCCCTCGCTGGCCGAGAGCGACAGCTACAAGAAGGCGACTGCCGGCCTGCCCAAGGACCTGCTGAGCCTGAGCTACGTCGATTCGCAGGCGCAATTCACCCAGATGATGATGCAACTTCAGCAGGTCTGGCCCCTGGCGACGATGGGGGCAATGAAAGCGGGCATCAAGCTGCCGGTGATGCTGCCGAACCTCGGCACGATCGTCAAGGACATGCAGCCGGCGTGCGAATACAGCTACGCCCGCCCGGATGGGTTCTACTCCCACTATCGTGGCACAGGGCTGGAGGTCAGCCTCCGGGGTGCAGCCGGCGGGGCAGTGGGAGCTGCAGTCCTCATGCCGGCCTTGGCTCGGTCCCGCCAGACGGCCAGGCGAGTCAGTTCCATGAACGATCTGAAGCAGGTCGGACTAGCGCTGTCCATGTATGCGGCCGACCATGAGGGGAATCTGCCAGGCGATCTGAAGGAGCTCCAACCCTATCACGTTAGTCCTGCTGATCTCGAATCACCGCGAAAACCAGAGGATTTCAACGGTCCGAGCTACATGTACGTGCCGGATCAATCGGTGAATACAGAGCAGGCTGGCAGGTACGTCGTCGTTTATGAGAATCCAGAATTCTGTTCCGCCAGGATTGCTGTTCTCTTTTTGGACTATCATATCGAGGCGATGAGTCCACAAGCGCTTCGCGATGCCTTGAAGGTGACATACGAACGGCTGGGCCGGGAGATGCCGGAGGTGCGGTTCAAGGATGAATGACGGAGCAGAAAGGCAGGATCAGAAATCGGCGTTGAGGATTTCGACCGTCCGGCGGCACAGCTCGCGGCCGTAGTCGGTCCAGGCGCCGTCGCCCCAGTAGCGGAAGCAGCTCGTCTGCGTCGTCAGCAGGTGGTAAAGGGCGTTGCGGTATCGCGTCTCGGTCGTCGGGATGCCGGCAGCGAGCGCCTTTTCGGCGAACAGAGCGCTGGCATTCTGCATGGGCCCGAGCACGTGCTCGTAGCCGCGAACCCATGAGATGTTGCCGGTCCAGCTTCCGCCTTCCATGTGGAAGCGGTCATCCTCCTTGCGGAGATCGGCGATGGCCTTGTCGAGCGCCTCCGGCCCAGCCCCGTCGTCGAATCGGTCCCAGAGACGCTTCTGCATGATCGGCTGGATTGCGGGAAAGTCCGCCTTGCCGATGCCGAGATGATCGAGATACTCCAGGTACTCTGTTACGTTGGCCGGGATGGTTGCGCTGTCCGATGCTTCGGCCATCACGTTGAAGAACTTGGGCGGGAACTCGTTCATCATCACGCCGCCGTTCTCGCCGTCGGCGATCTGCGTCACGAGCGGCGGGATCGACCGGCCCGCCAACTCGCGTCGGCCCAGGCCCTTGGCCTCGTAATACGGCTGCATCTGCCCGACGAGCTTGGTGTCGCTGCCCTGCGTCTTGATGATGGCGGTGATGCTGAGCGTCTGTCCTCTGGAATTCCTGGCCAGAAGTCGGTGCGGCACGTGCGGCATGTGCAGTGGTCCGCCGTCTTCGATCCGCTCTACCGTGTGCTCCTGGACCATGACCCAGCGAAAGCCGCAGTCCTTGAGCGTCCTGACGAATTTGTAGCAGACGTCGGGATGGTTGGGCAGCGCCATCTCGGCCGGGCTGAAGCCGCGAACGCGGGCCAGCGCATCGAATCCGAACAGGGCGGCGAAGAAGTGCTGCCAGGCGCGGACGTGCAGCCGAAAATCCTGCACGGGCGTCGAGGGCGCCACGGCGTGGCCCCAGGCCGAGCCGAGCCATTCGACGCAGTTGCGATAGGCCAGATCGCACGTGATCGTGCGAAGGCTGTCAATCACGTCGGTGGCGCCCATTCGGATCAGCCCATGAAGCAGGCAGCCGGAGTAGTCGAGCATGACGCGAGGCTGCTTGCCCTCGGAGATGAGCTGCGGAATGAACCGGCCCATGCGCTCGTAGCACGAGCGGAAAACAGAGGCATTGTGATTGTCCCCGACGTCTGGATGGTTCATCATGTCTTCGAGGTTGCTGATGACCTGCGCCGTCCGGAGGTCGTCGCCGCCGGCCGGGATCAGCGGCTGGTGCATGTGCAGCGCGATGGCGAACGCGCTTTGGATACGGTCGAACTCGATTCCGCTCTCGGGCAGATAGAACGGCCCGCTGCGGCTCATCGTCTCGGCAATTCGGTCTTCGGACCCGCACACGTTCGGCAGTCCATCGATGTGATCGGGAATTGGGGCTGACTGGTCCACCTTCAGGGTCCTTCCTGTTGTCTTGTTCGTTTTGTCGCCGTAGGGAGCGTGCGTTCGGTCATCCCACCCGCAGCAGGTTCCAGCCCGTGGCCGGATCGAGCTTGCGGCTCGCCTCGATCCCCACGATCTCGACGATCGTTACCTCCAGGATCAGGAAGGTCTTGGCGCCGCCACGAGGGCAGCCGACGATATCTTGCCCGCCCCGTCCCATCGCCGCGTGGAGGTGCAGCTTCGGGCCGTTGTCGTCGCAGTAGATTGTCCCGACGCCGAACGCCTCGCCCGGACCGGTGAACGTGCGAAAATCAGGCTCGATCTTCGGCTCTTCCTGTTTGGGGCCGACGACGACGTCGGCTTTGCGGAAGCCCCCGGTAATCAGCACGGCCGCACAGCGAATCCGTTCGTTCGTGGCGATCTGCTCGATGGATTCGTACAGGTCCTCGCCTTCGAACAGCCTTGCGGCGATCACGCGACCGGTTTGTCCAACCGAGTACTCCATGCCATGCCCCCATGCCGATGTCGGCTGCTACGGCTGGACCTCATGCCACAGCGTCACATCCAGCGGCTCGGTCAGCAGTTCGCCCGCCTCCTCGACAAACGCCTGCAGATAGGGTTTTTGCAGGTGCTCGTCCAGGTCGGCCTGGCTCCGCCAGACCTCGACGAACACAAATACACATGGATCGTCGTTCGACTGGTGCAGCGTGTAACTGACGCAACCGGGCTCCTGTCGCGTTGGGCCCAACAGGCCGGCCAGCGTCTTTTCCACTTGTTGCAGCTTCTCTGCCCTGGCCTTCACCCGGGCCAGGACGGTCAGTGCCTGCTCCGACATCTACGTTCTCCTGTAAACAACCACAAGTTCGATTCGGTGCGGCTATCGTCAGGGCAATGCCATCGAAAGTCAACGTCAAAACCTACCACCTTGGCACGGAGTGGACATGCAGGCAGATGCCGGCAATTATGGATCAGTCAGATAGCTCAGGAATCAGAACGGTCGTTTGGCGGCGGCCAATTCGTTGCGGAGCCAGCCCGGGCGGTCGGTTGTGATGCCGTCGATGCCGATCTTGGCCAGACGGGCGGCTTCGGCCGAGTCGTTGACCGTCCAGACGTACAGGCCCAGGCCTGTCTTTCGGACGCTTCGTGCGAACTCCTCTGTGACGCCGGCCCAGTGTACGTTCAGACCGTCCAGGCCGGCAGCCGCCGCCTGATCGGCGAGGGTCCCGCTGTGGGGAATCCACTGCTCGGTCTGCTCGTCCTTCTTCGTGCCGACCAGCCAATAGGTGGGCAGGTCCGGCATGAGTTGTTTGGACGCCGTGACGGTCTCCAGGCCGAATCCGATGATGACGATCTGCGAACGCTTGCCGCTTTCGGCGATGATCCGCTCCAGTGCAGGAAGGACTTCGGGGCCGCATTTGATCTCGACGAAGAGCCGCTTGCCGGCAGGCATGGTCTCGATGATCTCCTCAAGCACGGGGATGCGTTCGCCCGCATAGGCCGCATCCTTGAAACTCCCGACGTCCAGACGGCGCAGTTGTTCGGTGGTGCTGGTCGCGACATCGAGTTCCTCGCCGGCGGTCCGCTTGGTCGTGCCGTCGTGGATGACCACGACCTGCTCGTCGGCACTGAGGTAGACGTCCACCTCGACGGCGTCGGCGTTCTTCTCCCAGGCCAGTTTCGCCGAGGCGACGGTGTTCTCCGGGGCCAGATACGAGGCCCCGCGATGGGCGATGATCTCCATTTTCGATGCACAACCTGTGGACAAAAGGAGGGCTGCCAAGAGCAGTCCGATGCGTTGGAGGGTTTTCATGCGATGCGTTCTCCCTTCGGTCGAATCGATGCGGCGGACGTCACTTGCCCTGGTAGACGCGGACGTAGTCGATGTAGTACTTCTGCGGCAGGATGCTGTCGTCGGTGCCCTGGGCGCCGCCCCACGATCCGCCGTAGGCGGCGTTGAGGATCAGATAGTGTGGCTTGTCGAAGGGCCACACGTCGTTACCCGTCCCCTCGTTGCGGAACGTGAAGTACGTGGTCTTGTTGAAATAGAAATCGATGTGGTCCTCGAACCACTCGATGGCGTAGACGTGGAAGTTCTTCGACGGGTCCTCCGCCTTGATGCGATTGCCTTTCTGGGTGCCCAGGACGTGGTTGTAGGCCTTGGTGTGGACGTTGGCGTGGATCGTCAGCGGGTCGAATCCGACGTTTTCCATGATGTCGATCTCGCCGCAG
>ENA-UOUL01001335-UOUL01001335.1-bioreactor-metagenome-genome-assembly--contig:-NODE-1335-length-35400-cov-7.825241_pt1 | contig 35400 bp, 5 predicted proteins | sample MGYA00249838_ERZ747220 | MGnify/ENA primary metagenome ERZ747220 (study PRJEB28778, sample SAMN05720191) | bioreactor metagenome | isolation source: Anaerobic biogas reactor | place: USA:Washington... | reverse complement strand
GGGGCATCGAGAATGCGCTGCACTGGATCCTGGTAGACGGACCTCGCGATTCCAACGGAGATCTCCAAGGCAGCGTCTGTCTCCATGGCGACGGCGAATTCGCTTACAGCACGCCGGTACGGGCAATCGGCGACGATCCGTTCACGGGTACGATATCGTTCCAATACCGAGTATTCGACGGACTTGACGAGAGTCTGACTCACACCGTCAACATCACGGTTACCGAAGGACCTCCTGTCGCTGGCAATCTGTCGAGTTCAGTGTCGCACGATCGCGTGTTAACCTCCTCAGTGCTCAATCCCTACTACTATGGTGGCACGTACAGCGGTCCTTCGGATCCTGACAACGGCGGAATCCTGACCGAGAGTCTGTCCGCGACACTGATATCGGACGTGACCCACGGTATTTTGGTGTTCAACAGCAATGGCACGTTCAAGTATCTCCCCGAAACCGGTTTCAGTGGAAACGATAGCTTCACCTACAAACTCTTCGACGGGCGAGAGTACAGCGAACTTGCCACGTACACGATCGACGTTCTCCAGACCGCCCCGGTCGCCGGTCCGGGTCAAAGGTCGATTGGGCATGGACGGACCTTCACCGGCGATCTCGATACATTTGCCCAGGACGCGCAAGGCGACGCGTTGTCATTCTTCCTGGTCGACCCGGTCACAGGGGAGCTCAATCACTCCGCCACAGGTCAGCCGGTCACGCCCGACGACCTGGGGCTTCCCGGGATTCTGGAACTCGATTCTAACGGATCGGTTGCCTTCACCCCCAACAGTGACTACTGGGATCAGACGATCACCATCCCGTATCGGGCGTACGACGGCCTGGAATACAGCGAGCCCGCAACCTTGTCGATCGATTACGTGCAAACCGCGCCCACGGCCTCGGCTCGTGCCTACACGGTCAAACGCAACGGGCTTTTGTCGGCGAGCCTGGTCACGGCAGCGTCTGATGCAGAAATGGACCCGCTCGTGTTTGAGTTGCTCGATAGCAGCGGGCAACCCGTGCCGGCAGAGTCCGCGCTGGGCCTGCACGGAACGCTCACGTGGAGCGACACAGGCGTGTTCTCCTATCAGGCCCCGGTGGATTGGTCAGGCGTTGAGACGTTCAGCTATCGCACCTTCGACCAGATTGACCACAGTGATCCGGCAACGATCCAAATCACGGTACTTCCGGCGCCGTTTCCCACACTGGCCGATCGGCAATACACCATTCGCTTCAACCAGACCCTGAGTGTGCCTCTCCTCACTTCCAGCGATCTCGCATCGGACATCACGGCACATTTGTATGATCCGTTGGATGGGTCGTATCCGTCTCCCGCAGATCTTGGGCTGAAAGGCACCTTCACTTGGAACGAGGGTGGTGCTTCCTTCGTGTACACGCCGCCGGGCGCGCTCAACCTGCAGGAAACGTTCTACTATCGCCTGTTCAACGGCGTCAACTACAGCCAGACTGTCAAGGTGACGATCACTGTGAGCGAATCGGCTCCGGTTGCCGTCGATGACGTGTATCGCATCAGACCTGATAGTGTGTTTGTCGCTCCGATCCCAACGAATCTATTCCGGCCGCACCTTCTGGTCAATGACACCGATGCTCAGAATGACCCCAAGACAGTGATCTGGCACACAGATGTTCAACACGGGACGCTAATCCTCAATGCGAATGGTTCTTTCACCTATCAACCGGACGCGGGTTTTCACGGCATGGACGGATTCGACTATCGAATAAGCGACGGTCGATTTCCCGACAATCGTTCGCGCAGCGACGTCGCTCGCGTCACGTTCGTTGTGGAGAACGCAGCGCCAATTGCAAACGACGACACCTATCAGATCCGGTTCGGCGAAGGCGTCCAGTATAGTGTTGTCTTCAACGATTCTGATGCCGATAACGATATTCTGGTCGCCACACTGGTTGACCCGCTGACTGGCCTTCCTGTCTCGATTGACACCCTGACCGTGAATGGGGAATTTGAGTGGGATCCACGTGGGGCGTTCAGCTACCTGCCGGACGAGGGATTTCACGGCGAGGTTAGCTTTTCCTACCGGCTGTCCGATGGACTCCTCGACAGCGACATTGCCCACGTAACCATCAACGTTCGTGAGAACACACAGATCGCGACCAACCAACCGCCGGTCGCTGGTGATGATGCGTATTGCATCGGCCCTGAACACACGCTGCAGTTGGCGACCGTGGAAGATTGGCGGGGCAATGTGGAAGCACTGCCACTGTTTCTCAACGATAAGGATGCCGAGGGCGCCGAGTTCACTGCGGAGCAGGTTATCGGCGCCGAATATGGGCCCTATTACGGCACGGTTACCTTCTCGTCCGACGGGACGGCAACCTATGTACCCAACCCGGGAGTTGACCAGACTGTCGACAGCTTTGCCTATAGGATCTCCGATGGCCAGGATTGGAGCGTACCGGCCATCGTGACTATCACCATCGCGAATCGCGCCCCCGAAATTCGCAGCGCCAATTACACCGCCTGGCACGACAGGCCATTTGAGGCTGGATTCGCGGAAACGCCGACCGTTTACGGACTGCTGTACCGCTCCAAGGACCGCGATGGAGACGACGTGACAGCGCACAAGGTGTCTGATCCGGCGCACGGAACCGTTGTCATCAACACCGATGGCAGCTTCACCTACGAGCCCGATGCCGGCTTCACGGGATTCGACTCCTTCGAGTATCGCGCTTGGGACGGCCGCGATTACAGCGAAACGGCAACGGCGAGAATCACTGTCGTCAACGAACGTCCGATTGCCACTAGCGCAACCGTGTCCACGGGCAAGAATCAGGTTCTGTCCGGCCAACTCCCCGCCGCCAATTCGCCCGACGAAGACCCGTGCCTTGCCGAACTGGTGGGAGGTGCTTTTTACGGCCAGGTGGTTCTCAATGCCGACGGCAGCTACGAATACACTCCGCCGCAAGGGTTCGTGGGCCAGGACACGTTCACCTACGTCTACCGCGATATCGATTCGCTCGGCCTCGCCTCGAACCACGAGGGGCTGGAAAGCAACTTCGCACGGGTCACGATTCGCGTGAATGCCAGCGCGCCGACTGCTGTCGACGATTCTTTCGCCTTCGGCTATGCAGAAGGCCCCGGCTTCTCCCTCGATGTTCTGGCAAACGACTCCGACCCCGAGGGCGGGCCGTTGACACCGATCCTCGTCGATCCGTCGCCCGATGGAACCGTCATGATCGCGCCGGATAACACGGTAGTGTTCACGCCGACTCAATCCGGCTTTTTCGGGATCACCAACTTCTCATATCGTCTTGAAGATCCCCTCGGGGCGACCAGCCTTCCGGCTACTGTGACCCTCAACATCTCGCCGATCTCGCTTGAAACGCTGGAAAGCACACTTCAGGCCGATGAACGAGCCGAAATGGCGGTCGATCTTGTGGTTATTCACACGGTCAACGGTAGTTTGACGAGCCAAGACCTGACCGCCACGATCAACTGGGGCGACGGCCGCACAAGCAGTGGGTTGGACGTTACGATCACTCCCAGCGGCAATGATTTCGTGGTGGCTGCCGCCCATAGCTACGCGGAAGACGGCCTGTACAGCATCGTTGTGATTGTGACAGATCCCGCGGGAAACTCGGACAATGCTAGCATCGAGTGCGAAGTGGTCGATACGGGAATCTACGTGGATGGAATCGACATGGAGCTCGTGAAAGGCATGCCTTTCTTCGGCACACTCGCCAATTTCCAGGACGATCCCACCGCCACGGCCGATGACTTCGACGTGACGGTTGATTGGGGCGACGGAAGCGAGTCCATCGGAATTGTCAGCGTGGCGAATGGAGTGGTTACGGTCCAACAGGGGCACACCTACGATCTGACCGGCGAATATGAGATTACTCTGACGATTACCGATTCCGACAACCAGGTATTTACCGTTGTCAACACGGTGAACGTGGATCATCAGGTACTTGTCACGGGCGTCGTCGTCCAAGCCGTGGAAGGCCGTGTGGTTCAAGGCAAAGTCGCGAGGTTTACCAGCAACAACACGATGGCCCTGGCCGAGCAGTTCATTGCCACGATCGAGTGGGGTGACGGCACGGCCTCCGTGGGACAGATCGTCGGCGGCAACGGAGTTTTCGAAGTATACGGAAGCCACACCTATGAGACCGAGGGATCCTATGGAATCGATGTCGTTGTTACTGAGGACGATCCGAGTGTTTCGACAGCGAATGTCGGGGATGGCCTGGAGTGGATCAAGGAGCCTTACCTGCGTGTCTTCCCGGAAACCATTGAAGTGGTTGAGGGGGACCTGTTCTCCGGCCTGCTGTTCCGATTCAGCGATCTGCAGGACGATACGACTGTCGCAGACTATACTGCTAAGATCTATTGGGGAGATTCGAAGGACTCGGACGGCGTCTTGATTCAGGTGGACGACTTCTTCGAAGTGTACGGAGAACACGAGTACACGCGAGAGGGTGCTTTCAAGCCTCGGATCAACATCCAAGGGCCCGAGGGTTCCAAGTCGATCTACATCTCGGCGATGGTGGGAAGCGCTCCCTTGACGCCTGTGTCAAGGACAATTAACGCGCTACTCAACGAAACCATTGTTGCCGAGTTCATTGACCCCAATGAACATTCCAGTGCGTACGAGTTCTCTGCCAAGATCGAGTTCGCCACCGGATATGTGACGACCGGCTACGTTCGAAAGGTCTCTTCCGTGCGCTGCGAGACCATCGTGGATGGGCACGCTGGTACTTCCACCACACCGCCCGAGACGGAAGTCCAACGAATCAGCCTGACAATGCTTCCGGACGCCGGCACGTTCCAAATCTGTGGCGTCGCGGTCCCGTTCGACGCCTCAGCAACTGTGGTCGAAGCGGCAATCAACTCGCTTCCCGGCATCGACCGTGTGTCGGTCACCGGCCCGGCAGGAGGCCCCTGGGAAGTCACTTTCCTGGGAGCCCAGGCCAACAGCTATGTGTCCCAGCTCTCGGTCGGAGACATCGACCTCGAGAATACCATCTCCCTGTACGAAGTCTGCGACTCGATGTCCATAGCGTACTACGCACCCAATGTGATCACGGTCCATGTTGCTGAAAGCAGCGGTGGAAGTCGCGTCGATATCGTCAGTACCGTCAATACCCCCCAGCCTCCCACGGCGCCGGGTCCGGACACAACCAGCAATGCCCCCGCTATGCCTTCGCCTACGGTCAATCCGATTGCCCCGATGGAACTGTTCGGAATGACCGTCTGTGCCACTGAAGAGGTGGAATTCTCGGGTGCAGTCGGTACCTACGAGGGTGATGGAACCGATTGGGTAGCCGAAATCACTTGGGGTGACGGTGAGAAGTCAAGCGGCACGCTTGCCGGCGGCCAGGTTATCGGCACACACACATACAACAAGCCCGGCCTGTATCAACTCACAGTCGAACTGAGCAAATCCGTCAACCCCTACGGTAGCGTGGTCGAACTCTACAAAGGCAGCTTCCGCAGCGGTGTGCTGGTTGAAGCCGCCGCCTTCACAGCAACCCCAGGGGCAAGTCTCGTCGTCAACATGAACGAGCCGCTGGAGAACGCCGTTCTCGGTACAACGGATGCCGGCAACAATGCCGTCGCCGTGGTGGAGTGGGGTGATGGGCGTGTGGAGGAAGCCGGCATTGCCGGCGGAGATATCACCGGCTCACATACGTACCAAGTGCCGGGCTTCTACAAAGCTCGTGTCACCGTTCGCAACGGCGTGCGCGTGAAGATCTTCACCACCAGTATCGAGGTTCGATTCGATCCCGAGTATTCAGGCCCCTTCGAACCGCTCGACCCGGGAGCCGTTGTCGCCGACGAAGGCGTAGAATTCACCGACATGATCGTCGCCAAGTTCTCCAGTGCGAATCCGGAGCATATCGGTGGGCTGCATGTGCTGACCATTCACTGGGGTGACGGCACCTCGTCGGAGGGCAAGATCGAGAACACGGGCGGCGATACCTTCGTGGTCCGGGGTACGCACACCTACCGCGACGGCGGAGCATGGCCGATCTGGATCGAGTATGTCGATCAGGCCGACCGGCTGGACATGATCACGACCATCCTCGTCGATACGCCTGACCTTACCGGCAGCGCGCGCAACCTGTCCGCCGGCTCGCAAGGGCAACTCAAGGACGTTGTTGTTGCGGAGTTCGAGGTGCAAGCCTCGACCACCCAAGTTACCGAAGCTGACTTCAAGGCAGCCATTCACTGGGGCGACGGAACGTGGAGCAACGGGGAGATACGGCGCATGGGAAGCCGTTTTCTCATCATCGGTACACACACCTACACACAGGTTGGCTCGTATCAACTCCGCGTCCACATCGAAGACGGTCCGGTTACCACGGGCGTCCTGGATCTGACGAGTGTCGTGAACGTCGCGCACAGCTATGTGGGAGACAGTGCTGAAGGCGTCTTCACGAACATGACGGGAAAGTTGGGGGTCCAGTACGACGAAGTCGTCTTCACCCAAGACGTCTACTCTTCACACCACAATTGGTACGCGGATACATATTACTCCACCGGCGCCCAGTCCTGGGAGTATACGGCTGGGGCCGCCCTCATGACCGAATCCATCGATTGGGGCGACGGCTATTCTGACGACCTCTCCCTCTATCGAAACTACGTGAACAGGTCGACTAACGGCAGTGGCGGGAACGGAACCTTCGAGGCATGGGCGGGTTGGCCGGCGTCAACGCGTCCTGATCAGTACGGTTGGATCGCCAACTACGGCTACAGTGAGTGGTATGGTAATCCGTCCAACTACGATACCGTGCCCTACCGTCCTTATTGGGGCGGCTATTACTCCAGTCCCTATTATTGGGGATATGGCTGGGGTGGCTACGGATGGGGTGGATGGAGTGGATGGGGAGGATGGTACGGGTGGTATGGCTGGGGCGGAGGGTACGGCTGGGGCGGCTGGAATGGATGGTACGGCTGGAATGGATGGTATGGCAACAGCGAGGTCGTCGACTCGAGTTGGACCGGCCCCGATGGCAGCGCCGGTTCGTACGACACCTATTGGAGTTGGCCCGGGTACTACGGTTGGCCCGGATACTACGGCTGGGGCGGCTATTGGGGAGGATATGGCTGGTGGGGCTATGGCTGGTGGGGCTATTACCCCTACAACCATTCTTCATCCTATTCAGTCACTCGCCAGCATGACGAAACAACGGGGCTGTGGGAAGTCGACGGTACATCGAGTTACAGTGGAAGCGGGTATTGCTGGTACTGGTGGTCGGGGAATTACTCTCAGAATGCCGAATGGCATCATGATAACTGGAGCTCGTGGTCGAGCGGTTCGTACTCACAGAGTGTATCTTACCCCGGGTGGTACGGCTGGGGCTACGGTTCAAGCGGATCGAGCTACACCAATTCGTGGCAATACGACGGTAGTTGGGACTACGATTCACTCCCCTGGATCGAGCCCGGCTCGATGTATCATGTCTACCGGAATCCCGGCACGTACGGTATCACCACCACCTTTGGCCTCAACCGTGATATCACGGTTGCTGAGGCCCTCATGACGGACGAACTGGCCCTGCCGGTCCTGTACGGTACTGAGGACGAGACGACGTCAGCTACCTTGGTGACCTTCAGTTCGTCACACTGGAACAATTCTCCCGCCGGCCTCACCGCCACCGTCGACTGGGGCGATGGTGAATGCACGATAGAAGACGTCTTCCTGACCACCAACAATCGTCTTGGCATCTCCGGTGACCACGTCTACCACGAAGAGGGACGGTACAAGATCTCGATCCTTGTCGAAAGCGCGGGTGGAGCCTCGCGTCTCTTCCGCACCGAGGCCTCCATCGTCGATACCGCCCTGGCCGCCGAGGCTCGCGACATCCGCGTTCACGAGAACGTCGATACGGGCGAAATCCTTGTCGCTACCATCACCGATTGGTCCGGCGATTGGCAACGCTTCCGTGCCACCATCAACTGGGGCGACTCCGAGGATGAGAACAACCCGAATCTAAGCAAGGGTATCGTCCGCTTCAACGAAGACACCCAACAGATCGAGATCTACGGCAGCCATCGCTATGAGGTTGACGGCGAGTACGAGCTGATGGTCAAGATCGACGACACCAACACCCCGTCACTGGTCGTCAAGAGCGACGTGACCATCGACACCGATTGGCAGCCCGAAGCCTATCAGCCCACCAACGACTGGCTCGAAGCTCAGGAACTGCACTTCGGAACGGTGGCCGTCCTGCCACACACCGGCGGCGTGATGCTATCCCATGAGCTCGACTTTGACATCAGTCCCGGGACTGATGTCGGACGCAGTCCGACCCTGACCTACAACTCGAACACGGTCCATCCGCGCCCGATCATCATCGGCATTCTGGGACGCGAGGAAGGCGCCCCCGCGGCCCTGCCGCAGTCGATCGACGTGCGTCTCGTCTGGGCCGATCGCGACCCCCAGGATTGGATCAGCTTCGATACCACCGAATTCACGGAGAACGACCTGGTCGTTGCCGCTCAACTCGACGATCCAGTCGAGCAGAGCGGAGTGTATTCCTGGCGTCTGGACATTCGCATGAATTACGGCGGCGGCGAAGACCCGCTCGAGATGAGCCTCGACGGCGTCGCCGCCGTGGTGGTCAACGACACGGGAGATCTGAATCCGGACGATACGTTCGACAACCTCGCGGCCTACGGCGCCGGGTGGGCAATCGGCGGCGTTGACAGGATTATCTTCCAGGAGAACCATGACCTCTTGCGCGTCAGCGCCAACGGTGAGGCTCGTCTCTACCAATACCAGGAACCCGAGCAAGGTGGAGTTCCGACGTGGAAGAATCCCGGCAACGATTTTGGCGAATGGACCTACGACGCCACGGAAGTCCAGTTCACCTACACGGCCAAGGATCAGACCAAGTACGTCTTCAACCATTTGGGCTTGCTGATCGAGGTCGATTCGCCGTCGCAGCCGTCGATCTACTACGAGTACAACGACGAAGGACGGCTCTCGCAAGTCACCGCTCCGGATCACGGGGTGACGACCTTCACGTACTCCGGCAACTATCTCTCGCAAATCCACGAGACGGGCGGTCGCACGTTCACCGTGAACATGACCGGCAACAGGATCGGGAGTTTCAATGACGTCGACGGATCGTACCGCGGCTTCAGTTACGACTCGCACGGCCACCTCACCGGCGACAGTTGGTCGCCGTTCTTGACGTCGATGACCTACGATTCGGAGACGGAGTTGGTCACGGTGGTAAACCGGACGGGCGGCACAGTCTACGAGGTCGACTCCGGGACCGACAATGCCGTGCTTTCGACGTCGGTGACCGGAATCTCCCAATTGGCATCCAAACTCGTCGACCCGCTCGGTCGGGAGCGAACCTACACGCTCGATCGGCAGGGCCGAACCCTCAAGTACGTCGGGCCTGACGGAACCCAGGTGAGCACAGGTGACAATCGCACGTGGCAGCGGGATGAGACCACCGGCTTCGTGAGGAACTACGTGGGCCCCACCGGCACGTACAATTACGGCTACGACGACGGCAGGGGCAACGTGACCAGCGAGGCTCGAGAAGACGACTACTACCCGGCAGATACGGCCTACACATTCCACGAGAAGTTCAATTCGATCGAGTCGTTCAAGGATGAGGCGGGCAATACCACCACCTATCAGCGGAATTGGATAACCGGGCTGATCGAACGCGTGACCAACGCGATCGGCGCCGTCACCCAGTACACCTGGGTAAACGGCTTGCTCGACTCATCGACCGATCCCAACGGCAACACGACGAACTTCGAGTACGACGCCAACCGCCGCGTGGTCGTCCAGCGCGACCCGGAAGGACACGTGACCACGGCCAGCTATGACAACGCCGGGAACATCAAGTACGTCTACGACGCCCTGGGCCGAAAAACGACCTACGAGTACGACTCCCGAGGCCGCCTCGTCAAGACGACCGACCATCTGGGATATTACGAGACGACGTCCTATTACCCCTCCGGGCTGGTGCAATCGCAAAGGAACAAGAGTGGCGTCGTGACCGTCTACAACTACGACGGCCGCGGTTTCCAGACCAGCATCGTCGAGGCCGCCGGCACTGCCATGGCGCGCACCAACACCAAGGTCTACGACGTGGTCGGAAACGTGGCCCAGGAGATCGATCCGCTGGGCTTCACCACAGGCTACGTGTACGACACGGCCAATCGCAAGATCTGCAAGATCGATCCGAACGGCGCCGTCTGGCGTTACGAATACGACGAAGCCGGCAACCTGAACGCGGAAATCGATCCTCTGCTTCGAAGGACGTCGCACAGCTACAACGCGGACGGGCGGCGGACCGGCACGACTGATGTGTTGGGCGTCACGCAGAGCTGGGATTACGACTCCGTCGGAAACCTGCTCAGCAAGACCGATCAGGAAGGACGCACCACCACGTACGAGTATGATCAGGCGAACCGCCAGATCTACATGCGGGACCCAACGGGTGCGGTTACCAGGCAGCAGTATGACCAGGCCGGCAATCTCATCTACAAAACGGATCCGCGTGGCCTCTGGTCCTACACCTACACGGCCAACAATCAACTCTGGACCGAGACGAATCCGGCGGGCGAAACGAACGTCTACGCCTACGACGCCGTCGGCAACCTGGCTATTTCGTACGATGCTTTGGGTCGTCCCACGACGTACGTCTATGACGTGCTGAACCGCAAAATCAGCGAAACCAATCCGGCCGGCGGAACACGCTACTATGGTTACGACGGCGTGGGCAACAGGACGTTCAGCACCGACGAGATGGGAAACGACACCTGGTACTTCTACGACGTCTTCAACCGCAAGATCGAAGAGCGCAGCCCGGTAATCAACGGCGGCCGACTCAGTAAATACTGGGGCTACAACTCGCTGGATCTGCTGCTTCAGGAAATCGATGAGAACGGCAATATCACGGCCTATGCGTACAACGGTATGCGCTGGCGGATCGGCGAAACCGACGCCGAGGGCTACTGCAAGTCCTATGTCTACGACCTGGTCGGAAACGTCCTGCAGGAGTGGAACGAGCGAGGCGTACCGACCACGCATACCTACGACGCCCTGAACCGCCTCTTCAGCAGCACCGACGCCTTCGGGCACAGCAAGTTCTTCAGCTACGACGGCGTCGGCAATATGCTTGCCCAGCTCGACGAGATCGGGGCCGTCTATTCCTACGAATATGACGCCGCGAATCGCCTCGTGGAACAAACCGACCCGCACGGCAACCGGAAACAGTACGAATACGACCTCGCGGGAGACCTCCTGACAGTCGTGGATGAAGCTCTTCAGACGACCAGCTACATCTACGATGCGGTGGGACGGCTAGTTTACGAAACGAATCCCGCCGGCGGTACGAAGATCTGTTTTTACGATCCTGTCGGCAATATCGCCAGGCTGATCGACGAGAACGGCCATGCGACGTTGTATACCTACGATCCGGCTGATCGGCTCGTGCTGGAGGTCGACGCGGGCGGCAACAGCATCCAGTACAGCTACGATGCCGCCGGAAACCTGATGACCCAGCTCGATCAGGAATTGCGGCTCACCCGACACCAGTACAATTCCCTCAATCGCCGCATCACCACGATGGATCCGCGTCTGGGCGTCACGCACTACACCTACGACGGCGTCGGCAACAAGACCAGCGAAACCGATCCGCTGGGCCACACAACCACCTGGGTCTACGACGGCATGGATCGTGTCATCGAGGTCTGGGATGCCGCCGGCGGCGCCCATCGAACCGCCTACGACGGCGCCGGCAACATCGTCTCGGAAACCAACCCGCTGGGCCGCACCACCTACCACACCTACGACGGGCTCAATCGCCGGCTGACCACCTTGGATCCTCTGGGCGGTCAGACGTTCTACTCCTACGACTGGGTCGGGAACAAACTCTCCGAAATCGATCCGCTCCTCCGCGCGACGACCTACACCTACGACCCGTTCCGTCGCCCGTTGACGATGGTGGATGCCGCGGGCAACAGCTGGAGCACGGTCTACGATCCCGTCGGCCGCGTCCACTCGCAAACCGATCCCCTCGGCAACACCACAACCTACGTCTACGACGGCATGGGACGGGTCGTCAGCGAAACCAACCCGGTCGGCGGCCAGACGACCTCCGTTTACGATCTGCGCGGGAACTTGCTCTCCCAGACCGATCCGCTCGGCCAGACGACCTCGTATGCCTACGACGTCCTGGACCGCAAGGTCACCATGACCGACGCGCTTGGCTACTCCACGACCTATGCCTACGATCGCGTGGGCAACCTGCTCAGCGAAACCGATCCGCTCGGGCGACTCACGCAATACTCCTACGACAGCCTGAACAACCGCATCGAGATTCTCGATGCCGAGTACGGCCTCACCGAGTTCCATTACGACAACGCTTCCCGCCTGATCGAGCAGTACGACGCCAACGGAGCCTACACCAGGCACTATTACGACGCCCTCAATCGCAAGACGTCCACCGTCGACGCCTTCGGCAACGCCAGGAACTTCTCCTACGATTCCAACAGCAATCTCCGCTTTGTCACCGACGAGCTCGGCCGGACAACCGAGTACCGCTACGACATGCTCGACCGGCAGACCCGGATCATCGACGCGGCCGGCAACTCGACGTACTACAGCTACGACGCCGTCGGCAATCGCCTGGCGGAGACAGACCAATTGGGCCGAACGACCAGCACCGCGTACGACGTACTCAACCGCCCGGTCATGGTCACCGATCCCGAGAACGGAACGACGATCCAGACGTACGACGCCGTGGGCAACGTGCTGACCGTGACCGACCCCATGGGGAACGTTACGACGAACCAATACGACGACCTTTACCGGGTGACCCAGGCGACCGATGCCCTCGGCGGCGCGACGCAGTTTGAATACGACGCGGTCGGCAACCTGCTCTTCGAGACCGATCCGCTCAGTCGTACGACGTCATATACCTATGATGCAATGAATCGCCGCCTCACCGTGACCGCGGCGGGCACGCTGACGTCGTATGCCTACGACGCCGTGGGAAATCTCGTCACGGAAACCGATCCGCTCAGCCGGGTCACCACCTACGCCTATGACGGCCTCAATCGCCCGACCACCGTCACCGACGCAGAAGGCGGAGTCACGACGACCACCTACGACGGAGTCGGCAACGTGCTCACCGTCACCGACCCCGTGGGCAACCTGACCGCGAACCAATACAACGCCCTCAACCGCCTCATCCAGGTCACCGACGCCCTGGGCGCCGTTACGAGCTACGCCTACGACGCCGTTGGGAACCTGGTCACCGAAACCGACGCCCGCGGCAATTCGACCACCTATGCCTACGACGTGCTGAACCGCCGGATCACCAAGACCGACGCGATCAGCCATCAGACGTCCTTCACCTACGACGCCGTCGGCAACATGCTCACGCAAACCGATCCGCTGGGGCATACGACCGCCTCGACTTACGACGGGCTCAACCGCCGGATCACCCTCAGCGATGCCGAGGGCGGAACCACGACCAGCACCTACGACGCCGTCGGCAACGTGCTGACCGTCACCGATCCGCTCGGAAACGTCACCGCCAATGAGTACGACGACCTCTACCGGCTCACCAAGGTTACCGACGCCCTGGGCGGCGAGACCGAGTCGACCTACGATGCGGTCGGAAACCTGCTCTCTCTCACCGACGCGCTGGACCGCACCACGTCGTACACCTACGACGACCTGGACCGCCGGGTCACCATGACCGACGCCCTCCAGAACCAGACATCCTACACCTACGATGCGGCGGGCAATCGGCTTACCGTCAGCGCGCCTCTCGCCCGCCTCACCACCACGACCTACGACAACCTGAATCGCCCGGTCACGGTCACCGACGCCGAAGGCGGCGTCACCACCAACACCTACGACGCCGCAGGCAACCTGCTCACCGTGACCGACGCCCTCGGCCACGTCACCACGAACCAGTACGATGCCGTCTACCAGCTTACCAAGGTCACCGACGCCGAAGGCGCCGAAACCGCCTATACCTACGACCTGGTCGGCAATCTGCTCACCGAAACGAATGCACGCGGCTATGCGGTTACCTATGCCTACGATCCATTGAACCGCAAGGTCAGCATGATTGACGCGCTCAGCCAGCAGTCGAGCTACAGCTACGACGGCGCCGGAAACCTGCTCACGCAAACCGACCCGCTGAGCCGCACGACCACCATGACCTACGACGGGCTCAACCGCCCGCTCACGGTCACCGATGCGGCCGGGGGAGTCACGAGCAACACCTACGATGCCGTCGGGAACGTGCTCACCGTCTCCGACCCGCTGGGCAACACCACGACCAGCGAGTACGACGATCTCTACCGGCTCACCACGGTCACCGACGCCCTCGGCGGCGAAACGGAGTCGACCTACGATGCTGTCGGAAACCTGATTTCCGTCACCGACGCCAACGGCCATGTTACGGCATACACCTACGACGCCAAGAATCGCCGGCTCACCATGACCGACGCGGCCGGCAAGGTAACGAATTATACCTACGACGAGGTGGGTAACCTCCTCACCGAAGTCGATCCGCTCGGCCATACGACCACCCTCACCTACGACCTGCTCAACCGGCGCCTCACGGTCACCAACGCAGAAGGCGGAGTGACGACGAATACCTACGACGCCGTGGGCAACCTCCTCACGGTCGCCAACCCGCTGGGCAACACGACCGCCAACCAGTACGACGCCGTCGGTCGGCTCACCAACGTGACCGACCCCCTGGGCGCCGCAACCGCCTACACCTACGACCTGGTCGGCAACCTGCTCACCGAAATCGACGCACGTGGCAACCCGACCACCTATACCTACGATGCGTTGAACCGGCGAGACACCAAGACCGACGCACTCGGTCAGCAGTCGACCTACACCTACGACGCCGTCGGCAATCTGCTCACCGACGTCGACCCGCTCAGCCGCACGACCACCATGACCTACGACGACCTGGATCGCCGGCTCACGGTCACCAACGGGGCGGGCGAGACGACGACCATGACCTACGACGCCGTGGGCAACCTCCTCACCGTGGCCGATCCGCTGGGCCACACGAAGACCTACGAGTACGACGATCTCTACCGGCTCACCCAGGTGGCCGACGCCTTGAGCGCCGTCACCGCCTACACCTACGACGCCGTAGGCAACCGTCTCACCCTGACCGACCCGGTGGGCAACGTCACCACCTGGACCTACGATTGGATGAACCGCGTCAGCCAGGAAACGAACCCGCTGGGCAACTCTCGTTTCTACCTCTACGACGACGTGGGCAACCTCACCCAGCAGACCAACCGCGACGGGCGCCTCATCCAGTACGACTACAACAACATCAATCTGCGAACCCAGGAACGCTGGGTCGAGGGCGGGGCGACGGTTCATGCGTTCAACTTCGCCTACGACGCCGCGGGACAGCTCAGCTCCGCGGCCGACACCGACTCGACAACCGCCTACGTCTACGACGCCGTCGGACGCATCACCTCGGCCACCCAGACGATCACCGCTCTGGGCACGGCGGTGGTCCTGTCGGCCACCTACGACACGGCGGGCAATCGCACCCAGCTCGCCTCCAGTGTCGGCGGTGTGGTCAATGATTACACTTACGACGCGCTGAACCGTATGACGCGTGTCGAGCAGAGCGGCTCGGGCGTGGCCTACAAGCGAGTCGACCTGACCTACGACGCCGCAAGCCAGTTCGATGCTGTCACCCGCTATGCCGACCTGGCGGGAACGCAGACCGTGGCCGCCAGTGACTACTCCTTCGACCTGGCCGGGCGGATCACCGATCTGACCTACGCCAAGGGCGCCACGACCCTGGCCGACTACGGCTGGACCTACGACCTGGCCGGGCGGGTCACCCAGTTCGCTTCCCTCACCGACGGCACGGCCGACTACACCTACGACGCCGCCAATCAGCTCACCGGCGTCGACTACAGCTACCAGACCGATGAGGCCCACGGCTACGACGCCAACGGCAATCGCACCGACACGGGCTACGCCACGGGCAGCGCCAACCAGACGACCGCCGACGGCACCTACGCCTACACCTACGACGCCGAGGGCAACCGCACGGCCCGGTTCGTCGACGCCAACGCCAACGGCCTTCTCGACACGGGCGACTCGGCCATCACCCTCTACACCTGGGACCACCGCAACCGGCTCACCTCGGTGACCAACTTCGCCACGGCCGGCGGCGACGTCGCCGGCAGCGCCGAGTACGTCTACGACCCGCTCAATCGCCGCATCGCCAAGTACGTCGACGCCGACGGCGACGCGGCGATCGACGAGACGACCTACTACGTCAACGACGGCGAGCGTGAGTCCCGTGACAATGCGGGCGACCACGTGCTGCTCACCCTCGACGCCGCGGGCGCCGTCAACCACCGCTACCTCCACGGCCCCGAGGTCGACCAGATCTTCGCCGACGAAGACGCTTCGGGCGACGTCCTCTGGCCGCTTACCGACAACCTGGGCACGGTCCGCGACCTGGCCGACTACGACAGCAGTCTCGACGTGACCGAGATCGCCAACCACATCGCCTACGACGCCTTCGGCAACGTGACGAGCGAGACCGACGCGGCCGTCGAGCACATCTTCGGCTTCACCGGCCGCGAGCGCGACGCGGAATCCGGCCTGCAATACAACCGCGCCCGCTACTACGACCCGTCCGTCGCCAAGTTCCTCAGCGAGGACCCGCTCGGCTTCGAGGCCGGCGACGCAAACCTGTCGCGATATGTGCAGAACTACGTGACGGTGATGACGGATCCGAGTGGGTTGGAGGAAGAACAGGAGGAATGGGAACGACAATGTCGCGAAGCATTTGGCGAACCAGGCTCGGTGGACCCCTTCGCCGAGAATCCGTTTGCAGAGTCGCCGGCAGTGATCCAGGAGCGTGTGAGAACGGAAGCGCTGCTCGACGCGGCTCAGAGGAAGTACACCGAGATTCTGATTGCCCGCGACCGGTGCACTCGCACCTATGAGGCCGCCGTTCGTGACAAGGCACATCCACCTTGGCCCGGGTTCGTCGATCGCCAACTCGATGCGACGCTGGACACGTACAAACAGTATGGCGACGCCCCGTCGGAGCAAGAACTGCTGGAATATGGGAAGATCGCGTTTGGCCAGGCAATCCGTGAGCGCGCACGAGTCGAGTTGGAGAAGAAGCTCGGCTCGCCGTTGGACAGCGTGCCGTCTTCCGCAATTCGTAGTATTCCTGGAGTAGTCGAACATGCGCATCCGGTGCCTCACGTCGCTTCGCTGGGGGCCAGTGTTCCCGTGGAGGTAGGCAACGGAATCACCGTACAAGGGATCTTTCGCTGGCATGACTACTGGGTGCGCACACCCGATTGGGGGCTTGAAGAGATCGTGCCGGGGAACTCGGATGCAGAGAAAGCGATCGAGGACCACGTATGGAGCCGAGACCAGGCCGACTACGAGGAAACCGGCAATCGCGTCCTTGGGGCCGTCGCCCTTGCCGGAAGTGCTTTGGAGGTTTGGGCAGGCGCCATTCTCATCGAGGCGCCTACGGGAGTGTCGCAGGTCGCCGGAGTGTTTCTAATGGCCCACGGATTCGACCAAGGCCAGCGAGCTGTGCGGATGGTAGTTACGGGCGAATCCGAACGGAGCGGCCTGAGCCATCTGGCTGGTGGCGTTGCTTCGCTCGCAGGAGCCGACCTGAAAACGGCGGCGCTCATCGGCGAAGGCACCGATATCACCGTGAATCTTGCGGTCGGAATGGCATTCACAGTGAAAGGATATCCGCGTATGCCAGGTCAGTCGCGCCCCATAGGAATGGCGCAAGGCAAGTACGCAGCGGAGAGATTCTCGGCATCTGCCGTCGAAGCCAGAGCGATCGAAGCCACGCCAATGGGGCCCGCGCATGCACCGTATGATCCTGCCCAATGGTATCGATCCTATGCAGCCAAGTATGGTGTCGAGCAGGTATCGTGGGATACTGCATCTGCTAGACTGAACGAGGCTGTCTTTCAACAAGCAGAGAACTTCCAGAACCGGACACTTGCGCAGCCGTATGGCCAAGAACCGATACTACACTCATCAGGAGTTGTTGAAGGTGCAATGGACCTGGAAACGGGCGTAATCTCGATCAGTGTTAGTGGTGGCAAAGGGTCGGTTCTGAGATCGCAAGCCGCATTGGGCATTCCACCAGGAACTCAATTCGAGTTCAATCAAGCTGGGGGATGCGGAATGCCAAAATCTGTGACTGGACTGGCGGACTACTTTGGTGGGCCATATTACCCGAACAACCCGCGTGCAACACTAGTTACTCCTGGTGGGTATCAACAATCTGCAGAATACAGCTCAGGGTGGTCGTACGTTACGCCCTGCAAGAACTGCCAATGGATAATTGACAATCGGAGCTTTATAGAGACCGGCACTGTGCCGAAGCACGTTCAACCACAATTGAAAATGCCACCTTACCCCAAACCATACGAACATCTGGAAGTTGTGAAATAGGAGGGATCATCCATTGTTTGACAAACCTGAATCGGCACTTGGGACATTTTCAGACGAAATGGTGGAAGCACTCAGACAGCTTGGGTGGCGAGAACCAGACAGATCCACCATAGAGCGATGTATCAGAGAGCTTGAAGCTCGGGGTTTTCATGTGAATGAAGTGGCGCAGGCTGCAATTGAACAGTTTGCTGGATTAGAGTTCACATTTCCTGAAGGTGGTGTTCCCTGGGTACGTTTTGATCTCACAGAACCCAGGCACACGTTCATTGTAGACCACCTTTCTAATCTCACGGAACTGCTTGAGGAAGAGGCGTGCCCAATAGGGGGCGGGGGAGGTTACATCATTCTGATCTGCCCCTCGGGCAGAGCTGCTGTACTCCATGAACAGTGGTCGTTTCTTCTGTCAGCAAACTCACTTGCGACTATTCTTGAGGCAGTTGCCTTTGGCAACCGTGCTAATTGTCATGAGTACCCCGACGTTGAATCACATAGACCAATGTGATTGGGTTGGCACCTTGCTGCAGTATTCGCGGGCCGATGACCCGGCTAGACCCCGAAATTGCGGCCGGGTGGCACTCTACGCCGTTAACCGTTTTTTCGGTGTCAAAAACACGTCTTGATGCGATTGGGCGTTACGGTCATATCTTTCTTTGCCAGAAGGAAGGCACGGCCAGACGCTCACCCGAAAGGAGTCGGGGATGTCGCATCAAGACTTGGAAGTTTCGCTCAAAGGAGATTGCCTGAAGCAGGCACTTCGCTGGTTGTTGGCAGGCATCTCATGGTGTTCCGTGAAGTTTCGCGACGACTGCAGCTACACGCCGCGGTTACTTGCATGTACCGCCATGCTGTGGGCATGGTCGAACGAATCGACGCTGGCTGACCGTTTCGAGGCCACTCGCAGCATAGCCGAATTCCTGTTTTCGTTGCAACACAAGCTTGCCGGAAGCTATCAGGCTTTCATCAAGCTGCTCCACCGTTGGACATCACCATTGGTTGCCCTGGTTCAGGCAGCTCTGCGGCAACGAATGGACGTGGCGCCTGGTGTGCTACTCCCGTCCGGGCTGAGCAGAAGTGCATCCAAGATGGTGATGAATGGCGATATCATGGTAACTCCACGCGCACAGAAGTGGTTCGCCAAGTATGGCGAGACGCTCGGGCTAACACGTGCTTCTGATGTGATGGTTGCAACACCGGATGAGCTAGTGGAAATGGCAGTGCACTTCAGAGGGACAACGCCGAAGGCCCAGAGGTTGCGGCTCAAGACATTCGGGGCCGGTGAGAACCGAGTTGTAATCAGTGGCGGAGCTGAATCCAGACTCGTGAAGAGCAGAATACCGGATCGTTTCGAACAGCCGACCACTGACGACATTCGGGCCATGTTCCCTCATCATCGATTCCCCACAATTCAGGGGGGGTCGCGCATGCACGATGCCGAATCGCAATTGATGACCCTCGATCCCAGGCAGAGAACACTCCCGATCTCATACCCGGATGGACCGTGTAAGCCATCCTGTACACCACTCATTCAGGAGCGAGCAGACCTGACTGGAGAGGTCTTCAATGTGTGGGGGCCCAACAGGGTCGACGTGTTTACGCCAGGCGCGTCAAAGGCGTCCACACACCACGGTGCGACATTACCGGGTAACATTCCGGTTGTGCGCCCCGGGTTGTCTCGTCCAGTAAGGGTGATCATTGTATCTGAAGTGGTTTCCGAACCGGGTATTATGGTCCCCGACCCGGAGAATGACCAGGAGTGACGCTTTGAACAACGAGCATCTGCTACCAGAAAAGTTGCGGCATGAATTCCTCAGGGTCCAGCGCGAGCTCGAGGCGGATCGCCAATTTGGCCACATCTTCAGCAGAGCGCGTGTCCGGCTTTGGCGGGCGATGGACGAACATTGTGGCTACCATGACTCCGCAATGAGACGAGCCGTCTTGGCTGCGCGAGTTGTCTGGCCGTTGTTGCCAATGTGGGAAAACGCGACCCATGGATCGCCCGGCATGCTTCCGTCGCCCGATTGCGCCGGCATGCCCCGATTGTATCTGGTATCGTGCACCAAGGAGTTGATGGGCGAACCGCGTGCTCTCGACCAGAGATCTTACGATCGGATTATGGCAAAGATGGAGACGTTGGTGATACCGGAGTTCGAGCCACTCTGCCTTGCCATCTTGGCAATCATGGAAGCTGGTCCATTGATTGCTGGCGCTCGCCATTATGATGACGATGAGTTGGGTGAAGAAATTGAACAGGCCTGGGACGGCGTTCAAGCTGGAGAACTTGATGAGCTCGGAGAGCGCGATGATTGGGACTTGCTCGAATGCCACTTCTGGGCATCAGAGATAGTCGCGGGCGATCTGCGCAGTCCTCGAAAGAACGATACGACGACTCGTAGAGAATTTTGGGAAAAATGGCTTGATGACTTCGTTGCCATAAACACTCGTCCAATCGATGAGTTGGTCGCTGATCTGGCGCGGTTCATCGATTGATCGAGTGTGAAAGACGTCGATAGGAAATCCGACTACGCGAGACCGTCTCGCTATGTGGACATGACAGTGGACACAAGTACTCCGATAAGATTGACAGACACGGCCGGGTGGCATTGGTTGCCCCCATCGTTTATACCACGGAGTGAAGTAGCACTACCGGAGTCATGAGCTTGCACTCAATACGTTCCACTTCTCTCCGCTGTGGTGCCATTGGCATCTCGACAATGCTGCGGCCACGATTCGGGGGACCGGATTCGCAGCCAACTTCGGACATTGGACAAACGACAGGGGCAAACACGATCCTTGACATGAACGCCAAACACACACCTGTCGCGCGAGTCGCCCGCACGCCGGGTCGGGTGGCCCTGCTCAAGCGTGAAACGACCACAAGGCGGCCGGGTCGCCCCGGCGGTTGCCCGCCGGGGCGACCCGGCCACCAAACAAGCGTGCGTGTTTATAAATAGCCTCATAACGCAATCCTCCCGCGGTGACTCCTTCCCAAGGAACGCATCATGGATAAGCCTATCCCATTCTGGACGAACACATTGGCCAGGCTCGGGCTCAAGCTGCGTAAGAAGCCGGGACGGATGCGGATGTTGAAGCACCGGGCCATGCGGGTGGAGCAACTCCAGGATCGCTGCATGCTGGCGGTCGACGCCTTCGCCAGCGCCGACTGCCTGGATGAGATCGTCTATCTCGAAGACGGCCGGCCCGCGGCCGCCGAGTGCGGGGCGCCCGTCCTCACCATCAACGGCCGCTCGGCCGCCCAGGAAGACTCGGGCTACTCGCTGCTCATCGGATGCAACGAACCGGGCAGCGGCCCGCTCACCTCCTGGGAAGTCGATTGGGGCGACGGGCAGACCTACCTCGTCCCGGGCAGCTCGCCCAACACCAGCCACACCTACGCCAGGCCCGGCAACTACACCGTCACGGCCAAGGCCGTCCAGGAAGACGTCACCTTCGAGGCAAACGACCTGGATTTGATCGTCCGCAGCTTCTTCCTGGCCGGCGCCGCCATGGCCTCCGACGCGCCCGAAAACCTCACCGCAACCGCCGTCTCCGATACCCAGATCGAGCTGAACTGGGACGACAACGACGGCGAGACGGGCTACCACGTCGAATCCAGCTCCGACGGCAGTAATTGGACGGAGATCACATCCGTCGGCGCCGACGTCACCTCCTGCACGCACTCGGGCCTGTCCGAAGGATCGCTCCGCTACTACCGCATCCATGCCACCAGCGCTGAGGGCGATTCCGACTACAGCAACATCAGTGCCGCCCGCACCCTGCCGGCCGCGCCGACGGGTTTGACACTGGCGTCGATCTCCGGCCACCAGGCCGTGTTGACCTGGACCGACAGCTCGAACCTCGAGGCTCGCTACTACGTCGAGGGCCTCATCAACGGCACCTGGAGGCAGCTCGCGTCGGTCGCCGAGAACGTACAGACCGCCGCGATCGACCGCACCTTCCTGCCCGGTGCAGTTTACAGCTTCCGCGTGCGGGCCTATTCCAACGTGGCCGGCAACTCGAATTATCTGGTATTGTCCAATGTGAGCACACCCGAATGGCCTGCGGCGCCGACCGGCTTGAGCGCCGCGGCAACCTCCAGCACGACGATCGAGTTGAACTGGACCCCGGCAGCCGGCCAGGTCGACGACTACACCATCCAGTGGAGCCCGAACGGCAGCAACTGGCAGACGCTCGCCACGGGGGTCACCGCCACGAGCTACAACGACAGCGGCTTGACGGAAGGAACGGTGCGCTATTACCGCGTTTTCGCCGCCAACAACCAGGGCGACTCGGGCTACAGCAACGTGAGCACCTCCAGGGCCCTCCCCGACGCCCCCACGGGGCTGACGGTGCAGTCGCTGCTCGGCTACGAGGTCGGGTTGAGTTGGCAGGACAACTCCGATATCGAGACGGCCTACGCGCTGGATGTCTTGATCGGCTCGGAATGGACTCACCTGGGATCGGTCGGCGCCGGCAGCACGTCGGCCACCTTGGAGCACAACTTCGAGCCGGAGACCGTCTACGAGTTTCGAGTGCGGGCCTACTCGCCCGGGGCCGGTTATTCCGTTGCCGGCGAAGTGACCGCAACGCAGACGCCCGCCTGGCCCGCGGCACCGACCGGCCTGGCGGCCGCGGCAGAGTCGGATACGGAGATCAGTCTGGCCTGGACGCCGTCTGCCGTCGGCAATCCGACCAGCTACACGATTCAATGGAGCGCAGACGGCGACAATTGGTCAAACCTCGCGACGGGAGTCACCGGCACAGGCTATGACCACATCGGTCTGACCGAAGGAACACTCCGCTATTACCGGGTCCAGGCCGTCAACGCCTCCGGCGGATCGGGGTACAGCAACGTCAGCTCGACCACATCGCTCCTCACGGCCCCCGCGAGCCTGACCGTCGACTCGCTCACGGGGCACCAGGTCACGCTGACCTGGCCGGACAGCTCGGGCATCGAGACAAGCTACGAGGTCGAGGGACTCTTCGCTGCGGAGTGGGTCCCGCTGGGAACGTTCACGGCCGCTGCCGCCACCGTGACCGCCAACATCGATCACACGTTCGAAGCCCAGACCGTGTATTCGTTCCGCGTTCGAGCCCACTCCGACGCAGCGGGCGACTCGGACTATTGTGAGGTCACCGTGCCCGAGACCCCCGCATGGCCCGCAGCGCCGATCAGTTTCACAGCCACGACGACCTCAGACACCCAGATCCAACTGGATTGGGACCATTCCGACGCGGCTTCGGTCGACTTCAAGATTCAATGGAAGGCAGACGGCGGCGCCTGGACGGATCTCACGATCATTTCGGACCATGCCACAGATTTTGTCGACACGGTGCCGGAGGGCACGCTGCGCTACTACCGGGTCCAGGCGACGAACGGCTTCGGGGCGTCGGGATACGCCGCGGTCGCTTCGGCCCGGTCGCTGCTTACCGGTCCCGGCAGCCTGACCTTGACGTCGATCAATGGGCACCGCGTCGCATTGACCTGGCCGGACGACTCCGGGATGGAGACAAGCTACCTCGTCGAAGGTCTGATCGGTGGCGAATGGACGCAATTGGGATCGGTCGCGAGTGACGGCTCCAATCCCGTAACGGGTACGATCGATCACGATTTCGCGCCCGATGTCGCCCACAAGTTTCGGATCCGGGCCTATTCGGCAACGGCTGGCTACTCCGACTACTCACCCGAGGTCGAGTCGACGCCGAGCGGCTGGCCCGAGGCGCCGAGCAACCTCAGTGCGACATCGACCTCTACCACGGCGATCCATCTGAAGTGGACTGCCCCGGGCGGCGTGGTGACGGATTACACGATCCAGTCGAGCGACAACGGCAGTGATTGGGCAAACCTTGCGGTGAACGTCAGCAACACCAGCTACGACGCGTCGGGGCTGACTGAAGGAACGCTTCGCTATTACCGTGTGTTGGCCACCAACGCCTCCGGCGAGTCGGGGTACAGCAATGTGAGTTCGACGCGGACGCTGCTGGCGGCTCCCACGGGTTTGCAGGTCGATGCGGTCAGCGGGCACCGGGTCGCGTTGAGTTGGAGCGACAACTCCCAGATCGAGTCGGGCTACCAGGTGGAAGCCCTGATCGACGGTACCTGGAAGGCCATCGGTTCCGTTCCTGCCGACAGCACGGCGGCAACCGTCGACCGGGTCTTCGAACCCGGTACGTCCTACAGCTTCCGTGTGCGAGCCTACTCGTACCCCGCGGGCTACTCAGACTACTGCGAGACGGCGGGCGACACGACGCCCCTGTGGCCCGCGGCTCCGACCGAACTGACCGCCACGGCATGCTCCAGCACGCAGATCGATCTGACTTGGACCGCGACTTCCGGTGACGTGACCGGTTACACGATCGAGGCGAGCCCGGACGGAGCCAATTGGCAAGGGCTCGCGACGGGAGTCAGTGCCGAGAGCTTCAACGATTCGGCCTTGTCTGAGGGTGAGCTGCGCTACTACCGGGTCCTGGCGGCCAACAGTTCGGGTGAGTCGGGCTACAGTGCCGTCCGCTCGGCCAGGACCCTTCTGGCGACTCCAACCGGACTGGAGGTAGCGTCGATCACGAGCCGGCAAGTCGCATTGACCTGGAACGACAACTCCCAGATCGAGTCGACCTACTGTATCGAGGCATTGATCGGCGGTGTCTGGACGCAACTGGGATCCGTCGCCGCCAACAGCACGACCGCCACGATCGATTACTCATTCGCGCCCGGTACCAACTATCAATTTTGCGTCCGGGCGTTCTCGGCGACTGCCGGCTACTCGGACTATTCGCTCACGGCCGGCGACACAAGCGGAACCTGGACGGGCACGCCCGCCAACCTCACCGCAACGGTCGCCTCCGACACCGAGATCGATCTGGAATGGACCGCTTCCGCCGGCGGCGCAGACACCTACACCGTCGAATCGAGCCCCGACGGCAGCAATTGGTCCGTGCTGGCGCAGGGTGTGAGTGCAACGGCCTACCACGATGCGACCCTGACCGAAGGATCGCTCCGCCACTACCGCGTCTACGCGACTAGCGCCCTGGCCGACTCGGGCTACAGCAACGCGATTTCGGCCAGAACACAACCTGCGGCGCCCAGCGACCTGAGCCTGCAGTCAATCGCGGCGCAGCAGGCCGTATTGACCTGGCAGAACCAGTCGAGCATTGCGACGAAGTGCTACGTGGAGGCCCGGATCAACGGCACATGGACCCAGTTGGCGTCGGTGAATTCGGATGTGGCAACGGCCACGATCAATCATCACTTCGAGCCGGACACCGAATACGGTTTCCGCATTCGGGCCTACGCTTACCAGGCCGGCTATTCGGAGTACTTTGAGATCACTCCGGCTCCCACCACGCCCGACTGGCCCCTGGCGCCAAGCGACCTGGTCGCCACGGTGACCTCGGAAACCCAGATAGATCTTACCTGGACCGATCATGCCGACAATGAGACCGAGTTCCGGATCGACGCGAGCCCCGATGGCGGCACCTGGTCTCACCTGGCCACGGTTGCCGCGGACGTCACATGGTTCCGCGACACGATCTCGACCGAGGGAACGCTTCGCTACTACCGCGTGTATGCCGTCAATGCCGCGGGCAACTCGGGCTTGAGCAACGTCGTCTCGGCCGGCACGCCGCTCGCCGCACCCAGCGGGCTGACCGTCACTTCGATCGACGGGCACAAAGTCGAGTTGGCCTGGCAGGACGTCTCCGAGAACGAGTCCTCCTATTCCGTGGAGGGTCTGATCGACGGAGTCTGGACGGTACTTGGATCGGTGAGCGGCGGTTCGACAGGCACAATCGAAGGCATGTTCGAACGAGTTTTCGAGCCGTCCACTCCCTATAGCTTCCGCGTTCGGGCATACGCTTCGACCGCAGGCTACTCCGACTATTCGGACGCCACCCAGGTGACGACGGCAGCTTGGCCATTGGCGCCGAGCAACCTTGCGGCGGCCGCCGCTTCTGATGCGCAGATCGATCTGACGTGGACCGACCCGGCGGACAACGAGGACAACTACAAGATCGAGTGGAGTACGAACGGCAACGAATGGGACGTTCTTGACACGGTCGGCAGCGACGTGACGAGCTTCAGCCATACCGGCTTGACGGAGGGGACCGTTCTCTACTACCGCGTTTACGGCGTGAACTCCTTCGGACGATCGGGTTACAGCGGAGTGCGCTCGATCAGCACGCGTCCCAAGCGTCCGGAGAATCCGGCGGTAACTTCACTCACCAGCCAACAGGTAACGCTGACCTGGCAGGATGAATCCGCCGTGGAGACGAAGTACTTTGTCGAAGGGTTGATCGGCGACGCCTGGACGGAACTCGGCAGCGTGAGCGCGAATCATACGACGATCACCGTCGAATATACCTTCGAACCGAATACGGAGTACAGTTTCCGTGTTCGAGCCTACGCAGCTTCCTGCGGCTATTCGCTCTACTCGGACTCGGTCGATCAGCAGACCGGCGACTGGTTGACAGTGCCGGCCGGCCTTACCGCGACGGCAACCTCTGATACGGCGATCCATTTGGCATGGACCCATCCCGCTGCAGGTACCGTGCAGTTCAACGTCCAGGCGAGCCTCGACGGAACCATCTGGACGGACGTCGCGCCGGGCGAGACCGGCACCAGCTTCGACCATGCCGGTTTGACGGAAGGGACCCTGTACTGCTACCGCGTCCAAGCGACAGAGGGAAGCACCAACTCGGAGTACAGTCAGATCGTTTCGAGCAGAACACGGCCCGCAGTTCCCTCGCAACCGATTGTGGCAGCAATCACCAGCGAGCACGTGACGCTGACCTGGGACGACAACTCCGCCGTCGAGAACAGGTACTATATCGAGGGACGGATCGGCGGTATCTGGGTGGAGTTGGGATCGGTGGGTGCCGGCAGCACGGCGTCCACCATCGACCGCACCTTCGAGCCGAATACGAACTACGAATTTCGTGTCCGGGCGTACTCCCAGATTGCCGGCTACTCGCTCTATTCCGACGCCGCCCTGGTGACGACCGGCGTCTGGCCGCAGACGCCCGCCAACTTCACCGCAACGACAATCTCCGACACCGAAATCGAACTGGCTTGGGACGACGGCGACAACGAAACGGGCTACAAGATCGAGTCGAGCTCCGACGGCAGCAATTGGACCGAGATTGGGACGGCGGGCGAGAACGTCGAGAACTTCACCGACTCGAGTCTGCCCGAAGGAAGGCTCCGCCACTATCGAATCCGGGCGACCAACAGCTTCGGCGACTCCGGATACTCGGGCGTCAGATCCGCCAGAACGCTCCCCGCGACTCCAAGCGATATGCAGGTGGAGTCGCTCACCGGGTACCAGGTCGTGTTGACCTGGCAGGACAACTCCGACACCGAGTCGAAATACGACGTCGAGGGGCTGATCGACGAGGACTGGACGCCGCTGGGATCTTTCGATGCCGATAGCACGTCGGCCACTATCGACCATGTCTTCGAGCCGGACACCATTTACAGCTTCCGTGTCCGTGCTTGCGTCTACCCTGCAAGTTACTCAGACTATTCGGAGGTCGTTGCGGATCGTACGCCTGTTTGGGCTCGGACGCCGAGCAATCTTGTTGCCACTGCGATCTCGAACACCGAAATCGTTCTCACATGGGACGCTCCTGCCGGTGTCGTGGACGATTACACCATCGAATCGAGCCCCGATGGCAACAACTGGTCGGTGCTCGGAACGGCCGAGGAGGCGGCTGAACCGTCGTACACCGCGACAGGCCTTGCGGAGGGAGTCCTCCGCTATTTTCGCGTCCAGGCCAGCAACAGCCTGGGCGCCTCGGGCTACAGCAACGTCAGCTCGACCAGGACGTTGCCGGCGGGCCCCACGGGTCTGATTGTGCAGTCGCTGCTCGGCTACGAGGTCGGCTTGAGTTGGCAGGACAACTCCGATATCGAGACGGCCTGCTCGCTGGACGTATTGATCGGCACGGAATGGATTCACCTGGGATCGGTCGCCGCCGGCAGCACGTCGGCCACGTTGGCACACAATTTCGAACCGGAGACCGTCTACGACTTCCGAGTCCGGGCGCATTCGCCTGTGGCCGGTTGTTCGGTTGCCGACGAGGTGACGGCGTTGGAGACGCCCGCCTGGCCCTCCGCGCCGAGCGGCCTGGCGTCCACGGCAGAGTCGGATACCGAGATCGAGTTGACGTGGACGCCGTCTGCTGCGGGCAATCCCACCGGCTACACGATCCAGTCGAGCCCTGATGGGATCAATTGGACGGACCTGGAGTCAGGAGTCGCTGGCACGCCCTACACGGATTCAAGCCTGAGTGAGGGCACAACCCGCTTTTACCGGATCCAGGCTGCCAACGCCTCCGGCGCCTCGGGATTCAGCAGTGTTTCCTCGGTCACATCGCTCCTCACGGCTCCAACGAGCCTGACCATCGACTCTCTCACCGGGCAACAGGTGACGTTGACCTGGCCGGACAACTCGGCCATCGAGACAACCTACGAGGTCGAGGGACTGTTCGGCACTGACTGGTTGGCCCTGGGGACGTTCGCGTCCGACGACACCACCATGACGGTCACGATCGATCACACCTTCGAGCCGGGGGCCGACTATTCCTTCCGCGTTCGAGCCTGCTCCGCCACGGCAGGCCACTCGAATTATGTCGGGCAGTCGGCCGATACCACGCCAGCATGGCCCACAGCGCCGACCAATTTCACAGCCACGACCACCTCGGACTCACAAATCCAGCTGGATTGGGACCATTCCGACGCCGCTTCGGTGGACTTCAAGATTCAGTGGAAGGAATACGGCGGCACCTGGACGGACCTGACGACAATCCTAGACCATGCCACGGACTTTGCCGACACGGTGCCGGAAGGCACACTTCGCTATTACCGGGTTCAGGCGACGAACGGCTTTGGGGCGTCGGGGTACGCCGCGGTCGCTTCGGCCCGGTCGCTGCTTACCGGTCCCGGCAGCCTGACCTTGACGTCGATCAACGGGCACCGCGTCGCATTGACCTGGCCGGACGACTCCGGGATGGAGACAAGCTACCTCGTCGAAGGTCTGATCGGTGGCGAATGGACGCAATTGGGATCGGTCGCGAGTGACGGCTCCAATCCCGTAACGGGTACGATCGATCACGATTTCGCGCCCGATGTCGCCCACAAGTTTCGGATCCGGGCCTATTCGGCAACGGCTGGCTACTCCGACTACTCACCCGAGGTCGAGTCGACGCCGAGCGGCTGGCCCGAGGCGCCGAGCAACCTCAGTGCGACATCGACCTCTACCACGGCGATCCATCTGAAGTGGACTGCCCCGGGCGGCGTGGTGACGGATTACACGATCCAGTCGAGCGACAACGGCAGTGATTGGGCAAACCTTGCGGTGAACGTCAGCAACACCAGCTACGACGCGTCGGGGCTGACTGAAGGAACGCTTCGCTATTACCGTGTGTTGGCCACCAACGCCTCCGGCGAGTCAGCGTACAGCAATGTGAGTTCGACCCGGGCACTGTTTTCCGCCCCCACCGATCCGCATGTCGATTGGATCAGCGGGCACCAGGTTGCATTGAGCTGGACCGACAACTCCGCGATCGAGTCGGCCTACCACGTGGAAGCCCTGATCGACGACATCTGGACGCCAGTTGCAGCCGTCGATGCCGGGTGCACAACCGCCACCGTCAAGGGCAGCTTCGAGCCGGCTGCAATCTACCAGTTCCGTGTTCGAGCATACTGTAACAGCAGTTATGCGTACTCAGAGTATCTGGAGATTACGACCGATCCTGCACCGCTGTGGCCGCACGCGCCAAGCGATATTGTCGCGACGGCCGTCTCCGCGACGGAAATCCATCTCGCATGGACGGATCCTGCCGACGACGCCGACGAATACACGATCGAACGGAGCCCCGACGGGGTCAACTGGACAGTGCTCGCGGCCGAAGTGGACAACCAGTATATCGACGATACATCCCTGACGGAAGGAACGCTCCGCTACTACCGCGTTCTGGCCTTCAACGCCGTCGGCGTGTCCGCGTACAGCCAGGTGACTTCGGCCGCAACAATGCTCACGGCTCCAAGCCAGTTGAGCCGGGAATCGAGAAGCGGGCACCAAACGGTGTTGACATGGCGGGACAACTCCGCTGCCGAATCCACCTATGAGGTCGAGGGGCTGATCGATGGATCGTGGACGCACCTGCTAACGCTGAGTGCCAACACGACGAGAGCCACGATTGAGCGAACGTTCGAACCGAATACGAATTACGAGTTCCGTGTCCGCGCTTACTCATATTCTGCGGGCTACTCGGACTATGCACTGCTGGCTGATCTTGCCACTCCGGACTGGCCGGAATCACCCAGCGACCTTGCTGCGACGGCATCCTCGGCTACCCAAATCGACCTGACTTGGGTCGATGAGACCGTGGGAAACGATAGCTATGCCCTTGAGACAAGCCTGGACGGCAGTAACTGGACGGTGCTTGCAACGGTTGGCGGAACTCAAAGGGCCTACACTCATGACGGTCTGACAGGGGGAACACTCCACTACTACCGTGTCTGTGCCGTCAACGCGTTTGGAGAATCCGGATACAGCAACGTCAGCGTAGCCAGAACACTCACGAACGTCCCCTAGGAATGAACAGTGCGCGGCATGAGTACGGTCCAAGCCCACTCACAGGCGCAGCATACGCGAGCAATGCTGCTAGGATCGAGCCAGGGCGTCCATGAGCGGCCCAAGATGCTCGGCATACTTTCGCCAGCCGCCCACCGACGAGCGGTAGATCGGCTGGCGCACCTGCCACTTGCTGGGCGTCTGAACCGCCCGCTCTGTCTCGGCGAAGTTCAAACACTGCTCATCCCAGGGCAGGCCGCAGAACTCGATCAACCGCCGGCTCTCGGGTTCCTGATTCGCAACCAGGTCTTCATAACGCACGTCGAGAATCTGGAGCGGCAGCACCGACTTCCAGTGCCCCATCAGCCGCTCGTAAGCTCGATAATAACGTCCCACGGCCTGCATATCGCAGAACGGCCATTCCAGATTCTGCTTCAGGCACGACACGCAGACGTCCATCGGATCCCGAATCACGTGGACAATCCGGGCGTTCGGCAGAAGCAAGGCGATCAACCCCAGATGCCGGAAATTCGTCGGCATCTTGTCGGTGATTCGCGCGGCAGAATGGCTCCGTTTGTGCAATTCTCCCAGATACTCAGCAGCCAACTTGCCCGCCATCGCTTCGTCCAGCAACTCGACCGCTCGGGGATACCGCATGTCGGTCTTCAGGCGGAACGGCAGCGAAAGCGCCAGGTCCGACATGTGGATCAATTCACCCGCCCCGTGGATCCGGCCATGGCTGGAGAGGATCTGCTCGACGAGGGTCGTGCCGGAACGAGGCATGCCGACGATGAAGATCGGCAGTTCGCTCGCGTCCCCCCAACCGCGGCGTGCCTCGACAAACTCCTTCTGGAATACTTCGATATGACGCCGTCCGGCCTCTAGTTCGTTCACCTCGCCCGGGCCGGCTTCCCCCTCGGGTCGGCCTTTCCCACGCAATTCCATCTTCATCGCGTTCGCCCGCAGATACTCGCCAAACGCAGCGTTGTAGTCCTTCTGGTTATCGAGATGGCGGGCCAACGCAAACCGGCCGAGCATCCGTTCCGCAACCGGCCGGTCCTCGTTTCTCAGAAGCTCCCGGAGCTTCGCGACCACGTCCGCATCGTCGAATCGGCCGAAACGCGACAACTCGTAGTAAGCTTCGGCACGGTTGGGATCGTGTTCGATCGCCTTGCGGAAGCACTTCCGGGCTTCTTCCGTATTGCCCGTCTCCAGATGGGCCTTTCCCATCTCGATGCATGCCGGCGCGAAATCGGGTCTCAGCGAGAGTGCCTGCCTGAGTGCTTCGAACGCCTCGCCGTGCCGTTCCGCACGCATCAGCCCATTGCCGAGAGCCCCGAAGGTCTCGGCGGAGGGGGCCAGCCGAGCCGCCTGCGCCAAATGAGAGACGGCCTTCTCGGTTACCCCGGCTCGTTCGGGTAGCGTCATTCTCATCCGCTGTTCCGGCGCAAGACGTTCCAGAAGGGCCGTCCCCAGCAGCAAATGCGCGGGAGCAAACGACCGGTTCTCCTTCAGTAGTCGAACGCCCAATTCGATTGTCTTGCCGATCTTCTTCTGGCATTCGTACAACTTCGCCAACTCGTATAGGGCCTCGCCATGGTTCGGGACCTCTCGCAGCACGTCATCCAGAAGCGGCTCCGCCCGTTCCGGATCGCCTCGCCGCCGATAGGCAATTCCCAACTCGCACTTCGCCTCGATCATATTCGGCACGGCTTCCCGGACCTGCTGAAGCAACTCGATTGCTTCAGCCAGACGATCCAGCCGACGCAGGGCCACTGCCAGGTGGACCTGATACTCAGGCCGATCGGGCGCCAATCGGACGGCTTCCCGGAACTGCTTTGCAGCATCGCCCGCTCGATCCAGGGCAACGAGACTCAAGCCGTATTGATCGTGGGCGATCGGCGAATTGGGCTCGATTGCCAAGGAACGCTCGAACTGCCTTGCTGCCTCTGCGTGGTCGCCGACACGTACCCAAGCCGCGCCCAATTGGAACCACATCTCCGGATCGTTCGGAAACCTGGCCGTTGCGTCCTGAAGGACGTTCTGTGCCTCCTCGAATCGCTTCCGGCCGGTCAACAAGCGTGCCAGGCCCAGCAGGCCGGCCCTGGCCGAATTCGGCGAGGCGATGGCGCGACGATAGAGTGCCTCCGCCGTGCCAGACTCCCCTCTCATCTCTGCCAGCTTGCCCAGATGCCGGCAACTGGTCCCATCGTGAGGATTCCGACGCAACGCCTCCTCAAAACAACGACTTGCAGCGTCCGTCGCGCCCAGGTGGTTCAGGGCGGTGCCAAGATTGCTGTAGGGTTCATGCGGCGCCGGATCGAGCGCAATCGCGCGCTCCAGTGCCGTTCTCGCCTCCGCATAGTGCCCCAGTGCCAACTGAATGACGCCGAAGCTATTATACAAGGCCGCGGCATCTGGCTTGACGGCGATCGCACGCTGCAACAGGCCCAGCGCCTGCTCATGCCGCCCTTCTTCATGATATGCCATTCCCAGCAGATGAAGCGCGTTCACATCTTGCGGATTCGATTCGAGGAGCCGGCAGTAGATTTCCATCGCCCGGGAACGATCCCCTGTTCGATGGAATTGCAGCGCTTCCTGAAGGGCTATTTCGGAATCAATCATCTGAGGAGTGAAGCGAACAAAGGCAAGTCAAATCTGCGGGACCGTCTCAAGTCCTGCCTGCCGACAATCTAGCAGTACGTCCCGCCAGGAGCAAGCACACCATGGCAGCCAATGCATCCGGCACGCCGCCGATCGCGGCAAGGCCAAGGTGAAGCTCACCAAGGCCTCCAACGGGCAGACCCTTGCCCGTCCGGTCAAAATAGTCGAACGATCCATTTGATCCTTGGCAGCTTGGACTTACAGCAATGATGGGCGCCGAATCTCGGCCGCGTTTGGGGCATGTTGTGAATCCCAGCGTGATTCCAGATACCATGAAAGAGCGGGGGTCTCCAAGAAAGGTACGCTTGGGAGCGTATTAAAACCCCAAGTTCACTCTTTCCAGGAGACCCCAGAATGTTATACCTCGGTATCGACCAACACAAGCGGCAAGTGACGATCAATTTGCGAGCGGAAGACGGAACGGTGATTCTCAAGCGTCAGGTAAGCACGCAGTGGGAGAAGGTTCGTACCTTCTTTGCCGATCTTGCCGAGAAAGCCCGCCCGGAAGGCGGGTTTCTGGCGATCCTGGAGGTGTGCGGCATGAATGCCTGGCTGTTGGACATGCTCCAGCCGTCCCCTCTCGTCCAGTCTTTCTGTCTTGCATCTTTCTGTCATCTATCATCGCCATGGGCGCGTGGTATTGGCCCACGCGAGAGACTACACTATGCAGGAAGCAACTCCACTCGGACCATCGGCTTGCATCGCGAACGTGCCCCGTTCACGATTCAAAGTCTCCAGGCAGCCGAACGTTCTCGGTGAACCTGGACAACGGACGCTACTACTGCCACAAGTGCCGTAGCCGCGGAAACCAACCAAAGCGGGGCAAGCCCGCAACCCAACCTTCACAAACATGTGCGCACGATGCGCACAAATCCAGCACAAAGACACCAAGGCGGGACAAGCCCGCAACCCAACCTTCACAAACATGCGCGCACCATGCGCACAAGTCCAGCACAAAGACACTAAAACTCTGGGCCGCCGTCGACAAGCTGTCACTGTGCAAAGCTGCATTGGACCTCTGTCGTGTCGTGGGACGCGAGGTCCCATGGATCGAACGCTGGTGATACTTCCACATTAAAGAAACAGAAGAGAAGAGGCACCGGTACTCTGAGCTGACAGGAGACGTTGCCTCACCCGAAACCCTGGCACTTGGAGTGTCTGTCAAAACGGCGCCCTCACCCCGTCTCCGTGCCCTCGTTTACCTTATGTTCAAAACAACTCGCGCCCCAATTCCACCGATCGATCCACCGGCCCGCTCTGTACGCAGAAATCGCCCTGACCGGCGTTGATCCGCCAAGATCAGCACCCCCCCAAGAAACCTCACCAAAGGTTCAACTTTCCTGTTGAAATATCCCGCCGGATTGCTAATATGTACGTATGAACACTTGTACATCCGACCATCCAGCCGGCCGCCTCCTCACCGACCACCCCGACCGCTTCGCCCGGCAAGGCGCCGTCGTCGCCGCCTGGCGAACCTCCCGCGGACGCCGCCTCAAACGACAGGCCCGCCTCCGCACCGCCCGCTTCCGGCAAGAGGTCATCCGCCCCCTCAATCAATACATCCAGCAGATGTTCGCCCTCTTCGGCAACGGCCTCTATCTCAAAGGTTCTGAAGTCCGCGGCATTCGACTCGCCGGACCACGCCTCACCGCCGCCGACGTGCCCGCACACCTCATCCCCGAATTCCC
>ENA-UOUL01001332-UOUL01001332.1-bioreactor-metagenome-genome-assembly--contig:-NODE-1332-length-35459-cov-6.406054_pt1 | contig 35459 bp, 25 predicted proteins | sample MGYA00249838_ERZ747220 | MGnify/ENA primary metagenome ERZ747220 (study PRJEB28778, sample SAMN05720191) | bioreactor metagenome | isolation source: Anaerobic biogas reactor | place: USA:Washington... | reverse complement strand
AAAAGTACTCCTTATGGGCAAACGTTCTCGAAATGAGACTCTGCAGATGATTGCTAACGCTAGTGTGTCGCTCATCCCCTCGATTCCAATCCACAACTATGTGGAAGCGACGTCGCTGACCATGCTCGAGAGCCTGGGGCTCGGATGTCCAATAGTCGCAAGTAGTATTGGAGGACTTCAGGAAGTACTGGAAGGCACCGAGGCAGGCCTCCTTGTGCCGCCGAACGAACCGCAAGCACTCGCAGATGCGATAGATGGTGTCTTGAGTGACGGCCAATTGCGCGAGCGGATGCGCAATCGCGGAATGGAACTCGCCAGAGAGTACGATACAAACGCATGGTTTCTTCGACACCGAGAAATCTACGAGAGCCTCTGACGTGCCATGATACTGAGCAGCATGTTGGAGACGCCATGAATGTGCACGTTCGGCAAGCGCTGCATTTGCGGGAATGCTGGCAGTACCGTGCGAGGACGCCAAGAATGTTAGTCAGTATCGTCCATTAATCCCATCGATCAAGGTGTAATGTTTCCAATGAGTCCAAATGTTGCGACATGTAAGAAGATCAAAGGCGCCAAGACGAGGTCGATTGAGATCGAACAAATGCCCTGGAAACATAGCATGGATCCCCAGGGCATAGTATTCCTCGCTGAGGGAAGGCTCTATCGAGCGATTCACCCGCATGCCGAATCGCATGTAAAGAGCCTCTTTACCAGCGGGCTCATCGAGGCGTTAAACCGGGCAAACCTCATCCCACGGACCACAATCTCGGACCGCCATGTCGACGGGATGTCCAATCTGGTGCTCGAACACGAAACCATAAGCCCCGTCGTCTACCAGAACGAATGGTGCTTCGAGATGCTGCGGCGTGCGGCACTTGTAACGCTTGACGTGAACAGCATAGCCAGGAAATACGGCTACCAAACGCACGATGCACACTGCTACAACATCCTGTTCGACGGTGTGACGCCCAAGTTCGTCGACCTGACCAGCTTGATTCCGATCCATAATTCGCCGCGCCGCCCCGGATGGAAGCCTTACGGGGAGTTCATGCAGAACTTCTACTATCCGCTTCGGCTTTGGAGCAGCGGAGCGGAACCAGAGGCGAGGCGATCGCTCATCGATGGGGGGATCTCGCCGCTCTCGTGGCGGATGCTCTCCTCACGACTCCATTGCCGTGCGACGGCAAACCTGGAACAGGCTTTGTATCGCGCATACTTTGCCTGGAAAGGTATCAATACGGTCGACGAACACTCAATCCGCAACCATTTGTGCCAGTCGGCACGACGCCGCAGATGGGCTGAGTTTCTGATCCGACGGATCCAACACAATCAGGCTCCGTTCAGTTCCGTGTCCCTGGACCGACTGAGAACAAAAGTCGAGAGGATAGCAGCCCCGTGTGTCAAATCCTTCTGGATGGACTACCACAAGCAGACGGTCCTCGATCACCGGTTCCAGAGGTTGGTCGATCTCCTGAAGACGCACCAAGTGCGCACAATTACCGATATCGGAGGCAACGCCGGTTTCTTCTGCCGGGCGGCCGTCGAACACGGGGCGGCCGAGGAGGCGATTTGCATCGACTATGACAGCAATGCGATCAATTCGCTGTACAATCGCCTCGTCGAGGGCGGGAACAATCGCGTGCATCCAGTCGTGATGAACTTCAGAGAAAACCAGACGAGCACGTTGTTTCGTCCAGCTCATGAACGCCTGGCCTCTGATGCAGTCATCGCGTTGGCACTGACACACCACCTGCACATATCACAGGGATTGTCCCTTGACTACATCTTCTCTCGCCTCCTTTCCTTCGGACGTCGTCTGATCTTCGTCGAACACATGCCACAGGGACATTACAGTTCGAAGTTCGAGGATCATCCGCAGCCGCCGGAATCCTATTCTCGCGAGCGTTTTCGCAACGCCCTGGCCAAACAATGTGAGATCCTGCACGAAGAGGAACTCGCGAGAAACAGGACGCTGTTTATTGGCCGAAAGAAGTGACGTACATTGACCGGTGTCAGCGGAGTAAAAGGCATGCGAGTGGTCCATGTCGCAACGGGTATGGAATCGGGAATGGGGGGACCGCCTCGTGTCGTAGCCGGCATGACGGACGCGATGCTAGGCGGCGATGTCGCGCTTCGGCTGTTGACAACACTCGACGAGGGGACTCGGGCCTGCGAGGTGAAGACACAAAGCCTTTGCATAGGCTTTCCGCGATCTCGCCCCCGCTTCTGGTATTCGGCGCCTGCATTGCCACGCGGCCTGCGCGAGTATGCCAGCGATGCGACTCTCCTCCACTTGCACGAGGTCTGGAGTCACCCGCAATATGCGGCGGCAAAATTCGCGGCAAAGTCAGGGATTCCCCATATTCTCACACCTCATGGAGAACTCGGACCCAAGCACTTGCGTCACAAAGGTCCGCTGCACCACTTGAAGAAGCGCATCTATCTTCAAACTGCCGGACGTCGAGTCGTGTTTGGAGCTGCATGCCTCCACGTGTTCACCGAGGCGGAAGCTGAGGGGCTTTCTTCAATCGGTTATCGGGGCCCCGTCGTAATCGTCCCAAATGGAATCGAGTTGAGCGAGTTTGCCCTCCTTCCCGAGGCAGAAGAAGCACACGAGCGCTGGCCCGAATTGACGGGACGACGTGTTGTCCTTTACATGTCTCGGTTGAGCCCGGAGAAGGGTTTGTGCCGTTTGATTCCCGCCTGGAAAGAAGTTGTTCATCGCCAGTCGCTCTCTGACGCGATGCTGGTGTTGGCCGGACCAAATGACCGGGGATACGGGGATACCGTGGAACGCCTGATTGGAGAACACGGTATCGGAGATCATGTGCTGCGTATTGGTTTGGTGACCGGCCAAGACCGTCTTCGGCTGCTTTCGCGCGCCGATGTGTACACGTTGCCCTCCTTCAGCGAAGGCTTCAGCATGTCGCTTCTGGAGGCAATGGCGTGCGGCAAAGTGGCGGTGTTCACACCGGGATGCAACTTCCCGGAAGCGGAACAAGCGGGTGCCGGAATCTGCGTCGAACCTGATGTCGGTCAGTTGCGCGATGCTCTTGTGAATTGCCTCGAACTGAATGATGACTGCAGGACGGCCATGGGGTTAGCGGCCAAGATGTTAGTGCAGAGTGACTATACTTGGGACGCCGTTGCCGCCAAGCTCCGTACCGTCTATCAATGCGTGGTCGATGGTACCGACATCCCTCGTTTCCCTCAACCGTTCATAGCCCCGCGGCCGACTACTCGGCAGGCAGCTTGATGGTAGATCATGTGTACCTGAAGCGGAGCGAAACCACAACCCAACCTTCACAAAGACTTACACACAGGTCCAGAACCAGGACTCTAATCCCACACGGCTGGCAGACTGTCATCATGTTTGGTTACCCCACGATGCTTCGGACTCTCGGTGGCCGGTTCTCCAATTCGCAACCTTCCCACGTCCGTCAACCAAGTCCCACCACCCCCACAATCTCCGATCACCGGCCCGGCACCCGCATCGATTGGCCCGATGTGGCAAAAGGTGCATGCATTCTTCTCGTGGTTCTGGGACATGTCATCGGTGGGCTGCAGAGTGCCAATCTCATCGCTGACGGAGGCCGCGGTCTTTACGGAACTGTTCGTGAGTGGGTCTATCTGTTCCACATGCCGGTGTTCTTCATGATATCGGGGCTCTTCTTCTCCGCTTCCATCCGCAAAGGAATACCGTCCTTTCTCTTTACTCGCTTGGCTGGCCTGATCTATCCTTACGTGATCTGGACATTGGTCATCGCCGTCTGCCACTGGCTGATGGCTTCCCATACGAATTCCCCACCGGATCTGTCGCGAGTGCTTCGGCTGTGGTATGAGCCATACGGTTACGGATTGTGGTTCCTGTACGCTCTGGCAATCATCGTTGTCCTTTACGCCGTTACGCGAGCAGCGTGCGGGAGTGACTTCACTTTTCTTGTCGTGACGTGCCTGTTCTACGCCCTGTCAGCGTGCCATCTGTTCGATTCGTGGCCCATTGCGCAAAAGGCGTCTTGTTGCGCGGTCTACTCTGCATTCGGAGTTGTATTCGGGGAGAGGATGAATCGCGCTGCCACAAGCTGCAAATCTTGGGTTTTGGGTTGTGTATGCCTGACGGGATTTGCCTTGCTCACCGTGCTGTTCAGCCTTTGCGGATCAAAGGCAGGCCCAATTGCAGCGGTAGGGCTTGCATCCATCGGATGCGTGTCCGTGTGGGCTGGAGCAGCGTATCTTGCCGCAGCAGAGAGACACGCGAAAGGAACCACATCGTCTGGCAACGTACGTGAAGAGGCCGGTTCTCGGCAAAGCGGGAGGCCGGCGGAGATTGCCTGCACTATCGGACGCTCGTGCTTGGGGTGCCTTACTATGGCACTAACACCCGGACTGAAGTATCTTGGATCGATCTCCTTGGAAATCTACTTGGCACATTCCTTGTTGTCGACGCTTCCTCGGCCCATACTCACCGGCATGCTCCACATCCGGTCACCCCACGTTCTGGTTGCATCTGGTTTTCTTACAGGTGTGATTGGTTCGATTATTCTTGTGAACGTTATGGACTGGGTTCGCTTCCCGTATCTCTTCCGTTCGCCGTTGCCGCTACGCGACGCCGCGTCCCGCGCAAGCAGAATTCACTGTCCCTCAGACTCAGTCCGCGGATTGACCGCACAATTGACTCACAACCGGTCAGGCAACTGATCTACGTGACAGAATCCTGGCCGTATTCTTGAGCGCCACGCAGCATCCGTCCACCCGCTCCACCCACCCTTGCCACAACCCCCCGAGTCAGGGTATCCTATACTGTTTGACTGAAAGTTGTGTGACCACGGAGTCTCTGACGTGTCTCGTGCTCAGATATCGGCGATTGAGTTCCACCTCCCCGAGCAGGTCCTGGCCAACGACGAACTCGCCGACATCTATAGCGGTTGGACACCTGAGGCCATCGAGCAGAAACTCGGCGTCAGAACGCGGCGGGTGGCCGCTCCGGGTGAGACGTCCTCGGATCTCGCGGCCCAGGCCGCGGCGAAGCTCTTCGCTCGCGATCCTTCCTTGCAGGAGCGGATCGATTTCGTCATCTTCTGCACCCAGGAACCCGATCATTTCCTGCCCACGACCGCCTGCCTGTTGCAGCACCGGCTGGGCCTGTCGGAGGCCTGCGGGGCCTTCGATTTCAACCTGGGCTGCTCCGGGTTCATCTACGGGCTCTCGCTCTCGCGCGGATTGATCGAAACGGGCCAGGCCCGCACGATTCTGCTGCTGACGGGCAACACCTACAGCAAGTTCATCAATCGGAAGGACCGGGTCAGCCGGCCTCTCTTTGGCGACGGTGCCTCGGCAACTCTGGTCGAGGCGGTTGAGAATCCGGAAGACGATGGGCCGCTGTTGGGACCATTCGTGTTTGGAACGGACGGCAGCGGCGGGGATCTGTTGATCGTGCCTGCCGGTGCCATGCGGATGCCGGCCACGCCCGAGACTGCCGTCGAGCATACCGACAGTAAGGGCGGAACGCGATCGAAAAACCAGCTCTACATGCACGGCCCGGGAGTGTTTTCTTTCAGCGTCGACCGCGTTCCGCCGCTGGTTCAGGAAGTGCTCGACCGAGCGGAATTGCAGCGAGACGACATCGATCTGTTCGTCTTCCATCAAGCCAACAAATTCATGCTCGAACGGCTGCGGAAGCAGTGCGATATCGCCCCCGAACGGTTCATGATCGATATGCTCGATCGGGGCAACACGGTGGCAAGCACGATTCCGATCGCCCTGGTCGACGCGCAGGCGTCGGGGCTGCTGAAGCCGCGTTCTCGCGCGATGCTCGTCGGATTCGGCGTGGGGTTGTCCTGGGCCGCCACCATCGCAATCCTGCCCGAGCGACTGTGAAGAACCCCTTGCAATCATCGCCACGCGTTGACAGAGGTGAGTCCCGCCTGATTCACCGGCTCGGACCGGTTCGACGACGCGAGACGTTTCTCGACGGCCCGGTCGAGGAGCTTCTCGGCTTCGGGATGTCCCGGTTTGCGTTGCACGCACCAACGGGCCTGCTTCTCGGCTTCGACGAAGTCTTCGACGGCCATGCAGGCCTGGCAGAGGGACAGGCGGTGAGCGAAGTTCATCGAATCGGCGGCGACCGCTCGTTGCAGACACGCGCGGCGTTTGGCCGTATCCCGAAGTCTCCGATACGAATCGGCCGCACGGCTCCAATAGACGGCGGCTTCCTCAGTTTGCAGAGATGCTGCTCGCGACTCGCAAGCGGCTGCGTGGGCTGCCAGGACATAATCGACTTCCGAAGCCAATTCGGGGCGCGAGTATTGCGCCAACACGAGTTGCATGGCGTCGGCGTCGGGGCGAAACTCGTTCAGAAACACGCCAGCGGGCAGGTTCCCGGCGAAGCTCTGAATCAGACGCTTCTGATGAACGCTGCCGCATTGAAACGAACGTTTCAGGCAGGAGAGAGACTCGTTGTAACGACCGGCGCGAGCCAATTCGTTGCCGATTTCGAACAGGACCGTGCCGTCGTGTGGCCGAACTCGGAAGGCCTGGGCGATATAGGCGGAGCTGGAGGGGGGCGAATTCTCGAGAAAAGACAACTCGGCGAGAATCAGATAGGCCTCGCCTCGGAGCGGCTCAAGTTCCACGGCGCGATGCGCGTGCTGCAACGCGGCCTCGAGATGGGTACAATGCGGTCCCACCCCAACGGGTAACCACTCTTTCGCCGCCTCCAACGACTCGAAACAGTCTTCCACAGTACCGCGGATATCCCGCATACTGAAGGGGTTTTCACTTGTCAGTTGCATCTCGTGGAACAGGTCGCGATGAGCCTCGGCCTTGCAGGCATGAGCATTGGCCCAGTCGGGGCGAGCTTGAACAACGCTCGAGAGCTCCACGAGCATATCCTCGAGGATTTCCTTTCGTGCGTCGCTCTGCGCAAGCACGTCATCGTGGGCCGTGTTGCGATTAAGATCTTCAAGGGAACCTTGCAGCGCCAGGTATCGGTTCCAGGGCCCCTCTGCCTGGTACGCCTGCCAGGGTTGGGGGAGCGAATACGCACTGGCAACCGTCAACAAGAGTGCAATTCCCGCCCACGCAAAACGCGGCAACGGCCGCGACTGCGATTCCGTTGCGTCTTGTCGGCATTCGAGTTGGTAGAGCCGGCAGGCACACGCTCCCAGGACGGCAACGACCCCCATGCACCCCGGCACGTACCAGACGAAGTCGCTGGTCGAGTGGACTGCATTCGCCAGCAGGGGGGGCAGGACAGCGACGAAGCAGAGGCCGCTTCTGGGCTCGTTCCCTCGCCTCAAGGCCACGGCGCACCAGCAGAAATAGAAGCCGAGTGCGACTAAGGCGAGGAGGAGTCCCACGGCCCCGGTCTCTTGCGCAATCTGGACGTAGCCGTTCTCCGCATGGGTGTAGAAGACACCGCTATCGCCCGCCTCCGGTTTCAGATACATGGGGTAGACGGAGGAATAGCTCGACAAGCCCGTTCCGAACAACGGGTGATCGCCAAAACCCTCGCATGCGGCGGCCCAAACTCGGCTGCGACCGTCGAGCGAGGCGAGTGAGTTGTCGCCGGCAAATCGCTTGGACAGGGTATCATACCCATAGATCGTCAGGCCGAGACAGACCACGATACCCGAACAGGCCAGTACAGCGAACGTTCTCCGGCTCAGTCGCCCGAAGTGGCGTAAGAGGAACAGAGCAGCTATCCCACTCGCAAGCAAGGCGAGGATCCCTCCTCGCGAGAACGACAGAAGAACGGCAAGGGAGCAAATGGGAATGAGGAGCGCCTTGGCGGCGTTTCCCAGAGGGATGCGGGGGCTGGACATGTGGAACCCGTGCCGCGACGTCGCGCGAGTTCGCGGCCCCAGTCGATCGCTGTAGACCCACCAGAGAACGGCCCCGAATCCCAGTGCCATGAACTGGGCAAAATGGTTCCGATTCGAAAAAGCCCCTTTGACACATTCGTCCGTTCCGCTATACGGATGCTGGAGAACCCAGAAGAACTTGCCGTTGCTCGTGAGAAACTGGGCAATGCCGAAAACTGCCATCAACGAAACAGAGATCGCCAGCCAGAAAATGATTCGCTCGACGTCGCTGATGCGCCGAACGCGTTGAACGGTCACCGCAAACAGCAATACCCCTGAGAAGAGCAGAAGCGAGCACTGTCTTGTCGTCTCGGGCGTCAAAGAAAGAGTCTGCCAGATTCCGAGCGTCGTTTGGCTCGCGTCACTGGGCGTCCAGAGCGGCAGGAGCGCATACAGATGGGGAGATAACGTCTTGAGTAGTCCCGGCGGGAGGGGAACCAGTTGGATGAAGACTAGCGCGAGCGCCAGGATCATGGGCACGAAGGCTAGCGTGTTGCGCCACGTGCGGTCGCCGTTACCGATCGCTTGGTGGATCGCCCACCACAGCCCGGTCCACAGTCCAACGGCAGCGAAGACGAGTTGCCCGGCCGGGGTCCGACCGCCCATGAAGAACGGAACACCGATCAGGGCGGCAGCGATCCCCGCGTCCACGAGTCGGAGAGTCCACGATTCCGCCTGACGTCCGCGATCGCGTGACCTCATGTTCGGCAAACTGGCGGCGCCACGTGCAGTCGGTAAGGCCATAGAGTTCCTCAATGCATCCCAGGCAGAGTCAAGCGGCCTCATTTCCGACCCGTCGCGGGCGTTTCAGTTCGTGTTCATCGTAAGCTGGGTCGCTAGCGGGCTCGTGCCCGTACTCGTAGGAGTAACCGTATCCGTAGCCGTACCCGTAGTAGTCTTGATTTTTCTCGGCGTCGACGTTGTTGATAACGAGCCCGAGAATATTGACGCCGAGCGGCGGGAAGCTCTCGACCGCACGAACTACCAGTCGGCGCCGATTCTTCTCGGGACGAACGGTCAGCACCACGCCGTCGACCAGACGTCCGATGACGGCGGAGTCGCTGACCGCCAGAACCGGCGGGCTGTCGATGACGATCTGGTCGTAGACCGTTTCAGCCCAGGCCAGCAGATCGGAGAATCGATCGTCGGCCAGGAGTTCCATAGGATTGACGGGACGGGGACCTGAAGGAATGATGTCCAGATTCGGAAGGAAATCCGCCACCAGGTTGTGGCGGATCGAATCGGCAAGCGGTGCTGAATCCCGCAGAATGGTCGACAGACCCCTCTGCCCGCGCAAGTTGACCAGCGGCGTTAGGCCCGGCCGCCGCATATCGGCGTCGATGAGTAACGTTCGCTTGCCCGATTGGGCGATGGTCGTTCCCAGATTCACACTGATCGTCGTCTTGCCGTCGCCCGGTTCCGTACTGGTGACGACGAGACGCGTGGCTCCACCGCCAGCGAACGCCAGGGCGGTGCGCAGAGTGCGGAACGACTCGGCTTCGACTCCGGTCGGTTCCACGTGAACGTGGATGCCGCCGGGACCGACCTGGTTGAGCGGTTCCAGTTTGCGGACCATCGCCAGGACGGGAACGCCCAGTTGGGTCTGCATCTCCTCGGGCGATCGGAACCGGTCGTCCAGGAGGTCGAGAACGTAGATAATCGCCAATCCCGCGGCAATGCCCAGGAACAGCGCCAAGGCGAACGTCTTGATCAATCTCGGACTTGCCGGCCCTTGGGGCACCTGGGGGGCCTTGATGATCCTGGTCTTGAGCATGCCGTTTCCCTGAAGATCGATCTCTTTGAGCCGCTCGACCAAGGCTTGTTTGAGAGCTGCGAGTTGATCCAGATCGCGCTCCACGGCATCGAGCCTGGTGGCACCTTCATCGAGTTGCAGGGCACGAGCGCTTTCCGCTTGGTAGCTGGTGTACAAATTTCGCTCGTGGACCGTGGCTTGCTCTAATTCTTGCTGGGCGATGCGAAGCAGCATGGGCCCCAATTGCTCGCTGCTCGCCCGTTCCAACGTCGCGATCTGAACGTCTCTGCGGTTGTTCAGGTATTGCTCGGTCACGCGGATCCGCTCTTCGATTTCGCGCACATCTCGATGTTGCGGGCCAAGCACTTGTCGTTTCGACTCGAGTGCGGCCTTATCTCGAAGCAACTGCTGGGTGCTTTGGGCAACAATATAGAAGTCCTGAGTGCTGAAGCCCAAAGCGCTCTTGATGAACTCGTTGCCGACGCCTTCGAGCATTGCCAGTGCATACTGCTGGAGATCCTCACCCCGTTGAATGGCCTGCTGGATGCCCTGGAGGCGTGAATAGGCCTTTAGTCTCTCCTCGTGAGCTTTCATCCAGGCGTTGTTCAGATCGATGGCGCGGGCGACGACCACATTGACGCCCTTTTCCCCGTCCTGGATCGCCAACTCCTGCGATTCCGCTCGAATTTGCCGCTTCTCGAGGTTCTTCTGCTCAGTATCGCCGTCAATCTCGTTCAGCTCTCGCATCAGGACGTCGGCGTTCTCGCCGGCGGTGCTGCGATGCAACTCGTTCATGAAGCTGATGTATGCCGTGACCACAGCATCGACCACCGCCGCAGCAGCCTGCGGCTCTTTCGAGCGGTAGGTGATTGAGAGGATATTGGTTCCACGCATGGCGCTAACCGAGAGATTGGCCCGAAGCGCTTCGGGCCAATCGGAACGCGGAATGCCGGAGAAATCCTTACGGTGTTCGGAAGCAAGGGCCTTGAGGGCCTCGATCAGCACCGCTTCGCTTGTGGCAATGCTGGTATAGGTCGGCATCAAGTCTTTTGCAACGCGTTCGCCGGCTACCGGCGCAGTCATGTCTTGCTGTCCGGTTTGCAGAACCAGAAGGGACGCGTTCGCCTCGTAGATGCGTGTGGCCGTTCCATAGTAGAGCGCCGCTAACGCCAGAGCGGCAATCACGGTCACGATCAGGATCTCGCGTCGAAGGAGAACAATCCGCAAGAATCGGGCCAGGATCTGAATGGGGTGGCTCATGGGAGTCGCCTCCAGGCCCGGGTCAGAAACGGCCTGCAACTGATCGCTGGTCTGAGTCATGGGTATCCTTGTCTTCTCTACACCCTGTCACCGCCCTTGGCTCCGCTATTCCGTCTCGGCGGGCGGCTAGAACAACGGCACCGAGGAGCCGAGGGAGAATCGTACGATGTTGATGGCGTCCCACATGGCGGTGTTTACGGTTCGTTCAACGCTGACGACGTCGCCGGGCTCAAGTTGCACATTCTCATCTCCCGACTGCTTCGCCGCCTTGAGGCTGACCTCAATCACGGCAGGATCGCTCATTTCCGGGCGTTGCCGGATAACATAGATCTTGTCGGCAAAGGGATTGGAACACCCACCGGCCAACGCCAGAGCACCGAGCACGGTAAGAGGACGCTTGACAGGGTAGTCGAATTCACCCGGATCTTTCACCAGACCGATCACCTGCACAGGGGCCAACTCTTGCTGTTCCACCACGATTACCGAGTTGTCGTTCAAATACTGTCCGTTGGCGCCCGACGAGACGGCGTCGACGATGTTGACCCGCTGGGACCGAGCCGGCATGGCAGCCAGCCCTTGCGTGCTGGCGGCAATCACGCCGTCCGCGCCCATGGTCGCCGGGTTGCTGGCAATCAGACCCTGGGTGCCGGCGGGAGCACGGATGTCGATGTTGGCCCCTGCGTCTTCGGAAAGGCCTCCTGCCGCGACCACTGCGTCCAGCAAGTAACTCTGCCCGCGAGGCAATTCGACGATCCCCGGCTCCTCCACCGCGCCCACGACCATGATCCGGTTCCTCCGCTGCTGTTTCATGGTCACCACGACGTGCGGTTGCAGATACAGCCCGCGATGAATACAGGCGGCCGAAATCGCCGCTTCTGCGTCGGCCAACTCCAGTCCTGCCAGACTCAAGACTCCCACGTCAGGGATGAGGGCACGCCCGTCATCCCCCACCCGAATGGGAAATCCGTCCATCATGTCCGCCCCCAGACCGCCGGCGATGGACAATTCCAGGACATCGCCCGGCTGGATGAACTCGGAGCCCGTTGACGGGCCGGCAAGACCGCTTAGGTCGAGCCGCTTCACATTAGGAACGGGGATGGCGGCCAGTTGTGGGGGGAGATCTCTCGCTCGGTACATGTTGGGACCGGCGCATCCAATCGTAAGGCCCCAGCTAAGCACCAGCATGACCCAGATAGCTGGCCGAGACATCGTCACCCGATGATCGTAGGGTATGTCGTCCATGACCGAGATCAAGATGCTGTCGCCCTTTGATAATGTGACTCATTGGCAGGCGGCAACGCCGCCCCGGGCGCGGATCCACCCCGCCGCTCATAGGAGCCGGGATCTTTTACAGAATGCTGATCGGCGCTGCAAGTCGAAATCCCCCAAGCCATCCGTTTGGATACATGGCTACCCGGGGGGAGACACGCGGGCAAATCCGCTCAGAACAGCGTGTAGATGAAGGGCGCAGCTCCCGTGCCGCTCAGCATCACCAGCAGGCCGAATAGCAGCAGTACCAGAGAGATTGGAATCAGCCACCATTTCTTGTTGTGCAACAGAAAGTCGACAAACTCAATCAGGATTCCGGGCTGGGGTCGACTCGCATCCTGCTCCAACTGAGACTGTTGCCGCTGCTGATCTGATTCCTTCGGTTCGTCACCCATGGGCTTCGCTCCTGAGAAACTTGAAGTGCCGCCGAGACGACTGCAAACTGCGTGCACGAGTACCGGTGGGCGACTCGATCGTTCTACGAAGAGCTCCAAGGCGGGGCAAGCCTACAACCCAACCCTCACAAGAGCACGAGCGCACGGTGTGCACAAATCCAGAATCAAGAATCTAACGAGGTTTCACCTCAGACCAAGGCCGAGTCGTCAAGATTTGGCTCAAATGCGACAACTCCTCGGAAGTAAGCTACTAAAACTGCTTAAAATACCTATCTATACTATTGCGACATTCTCGGGGACACCAGTAGGTACTGGAGTCCCTGTCGAATCGCCGATTCATCGGATCATAACCGAACAACCGCATTGCCAGTCCCGTGGGGGTCAGGACGAAGTAATAGATGATCACTAGAACGAGAAAGGAAATCAAGAAGCCGAGGGGGAATGTGGCATAAGCCATGCCAAGGTAGATGAACCGCATCAATGGGGGGAGGAACCAACCCACTGCTGGGACTGCTGCTGCGACACCAAACACCAGAGACACAATCTGGACGGAACAGCCTCGACTGAGCAGGATTCCACCAGCGGCCGCAAAAAATGCCAGCCAAACGATGCCGAAAAGACGCAATTGCCTCGGTGACGGATGGTGATCGATGTGGATCAGAGCCATTGGAGGATGCAACCGGTGGTTTCTCTTCGTTCGCACGCCTCACGGGGTCAATCCAACTGAAAGCGTGCCAGGTATTCGTCTATCTCATATTCTGCGGCGGCCGGCTGCTCTTCCTTGAGCAGCACGAAATCCTCCATTACCAGGACGTCCATGTTGGTGGCCATGAAGCAGTGATAGCTGTCTTCGGGGCCGCATACGATCGGCTCGCCGCGCACATTGAAGCTGGTATTAATCATGACGGGGCAGCCCGTCTTCGATTCAAACGCCTTCAGCAGCCGGTAGAATCGCCCGTGCCGTTGCTCGTCCACCGTCTGAACCCGCGCCGAGTAATCCACGTGGGTGACGGCAGGTATCCCGGAACGGACTGTCTTCAGCTTGTCCAGGCCCCTTGCGGGCGGACCGGTATCGACGATGCGCTTGCCTTGAACGACGGGGGCCACTAACAGCATGTAAGGGCTCTCTTCCCCGTTTCTCATCTCAAAATACTCGCTGGTTCGGTCGCTCAATACGGCGGGGGCAAATGGCCGGAACGACTCCCGGAACTTGATCTTCCGATTCATGATTGACTGCATCCGGGAACTGCGAGCGTCTCCCAGAATGCTGCGGCATCCCAACGCCCTTGGGCCAAACTCGACCCTGCCCTGCATCCAACCGACCACTTTCTCCGATGCAACCAGATCGGCAACGTAGCTGCACAGTTCCTCTTCGTCTGCAAAATGACGATACTTGGCGCCCTGGGAGTCGAGGAAGCCGCGAATCTCTTCTCCAGAGAAACGCGGCCCCAATAAGGATCCTTCCTGGCCGTCGGGCTGTGCGGCGATCCGCTGATGCCCGAGAAGCTGGTACCATATGAACATCGCCACCCCCAGCGCTCCGCCCGCATCGCCCGCGGCAGGCTGAATCCAGAGTTTCCGGAATGGTCCCTCGCGAAGGATGCGTCCGTTTCCGACGCAGTTCAGGGCAACGCCACCGGCCAGGCAGAGGTTATCCATCCCGGTCTTCTCGTGCACGTGGCGTGCAGCACGAAGCACAATTTCCTCCGTGACCTCCTGGATCGAGGCAGCCAAGTCCATTTCCCGGTCGGTCAACGGCGATTCCGGCCTGCGCGGCGGACCGCCAAAGAGCCGATCGAATCGTCGAGAAGTCATCGTCAGGCCTTGGCAGTAGTTGAAGTACGACAGGTCCAGCCGAAAGGAGCCGTCAGCCTTCAGGTCCAACAGTCTCTCGAGGATGAGGTCCCGATACTTGGGGGTGCCATAGGGCGCCAAGCCCATCAACTTGTATTCCCCCGAATTGACCTTGAAGCCGCAGAAGTAGGTGAACGCGGAATAGAGCAATCCCAAGGAATGTGGAAATCGCAGTTCCTCAGTCAACGTGATTCGATTGGCCCGACCACTGCCCAGAGAGGCAGTCGCCCATTCTCCGACGCCGTCGAGAGTGAGAATGGCCGCCTCATCGAAGGGGGAAGGAAAAAAGGCGCTGGCTGCGTGCGACTCGTGGTGCTCGGTGAAAATGTATCTCTTGCCAAACTCGGATCTGAGCCCTCGGTTCATTTCTCGAGGAAGATGGAGCTTCTGCCGCAGCCACAAGGGCACGGCCGCAAGGAACGAGCGAAATCCCACGGGCGCAAAGCTCTGATAAGTCTCCAGCAACCGTTCAAACTTCAGGAACGGCTTGTCATAGAAGCCCACATAGTCGAGTTGCTTCGGACTCAGTCGTGCGACCTTGAGACAGTATTCAATCGCATGGACGGGAAACCGGTGATCGTGCTTCCTGCGAGTAAAACGTTCCTCCTGCACCGCCGCGGCAATCTCTCCGTCGACGAGCAAGGCTGCCGCAGAATCGTGATAGAACGCCGAGATTCCCAGGATGGCAGTCATTGCCTGACTCTCAAGACACCCGTTTGCCACTTGCGAGAACACATCTTTCCCACGCTTCCTATTCTACCCGCAACAGCGAAACTCGGTTCCGCTGCACGAGTCGGCCCTGTTCGTAGCGAGGGCCACGTTATCGCCTTCTCTCTGGACAGTCAACGGCTACTCCGACCGTGGGGAGCAGTGTTCCTTTTCCTGGAAGATCGGCCTCTGGCTGGCGATCTCCTGGCTGAGGCATGAATCAAACCGGGACGGAACCCCGGAACCCGGAACCCGTCGTCACCCAAAATGGGGTTGATTGGACACACTACCTCTGATACTCTCCGCCGCCCTTTGGAAGGAGAAACAATACCGTTCCCCCGGACTGGCAGGCCGGGCAGTTGACACATGCGCCGACCTTCGGCTGGGAATATCCATCGGACATATCAGATCTAGGAAGGAACAACACGGCGAGGGCCTCACCGCTTGCACCGATTGGCGAAGAAACGACCGAAACATCCCTGTTTTCTCTCTCCAAATCAACTGCCGTTGGATAATTCGTTCAAGATCCTTGACCTCGTATGTCGAAACCACGCCTAACTTGCGTCGGTATCCCTCCTCAACCCAGGAGGGCGATTGTCAGACGCGGTCTTCCACCAGTTTCAGTTGTTGACGGACCGCATAATCGGATTCTTCGGAAAAAGTTCGCACCTTCGTAGCGACGATTGCCGACAAAAACCATAAGGACCGGAGTGAACTAACCGCCGGGCTTTTTCGACCACATCTCGGAAGGACTCCGAATGGGGCTTCTCCTCGCGATTGCCATCTTGACAAGCTTCTATCTCACGCCCGTCGCAATGCGACTGGCGTGGAAATACGACGCAGTCAGCCGGCCGGACGGTTTCCGGAAGAAACACAGCCGACCCACGCCGGCATGGGGGGGGCTCGCTGTCAATGCCAGCATTCTCCTTGGCCTGGCTTTCTCCTATTGTCTGTTGCCGCCTTCGTCGGGTGATGTCCCGTTTCACGCAGCGCTGGCAGTCTCCGTCGTTATTCTGGGTCTGCTCGGATGTTACGACGATCTGTTCGACATGCGGGCAGGTATCAAACTGGCGGGGCAATTCCTTTCGGTGGTTCCGCTGGTGGCGGTCGGCGTCTATGTCGAACGATTCAGCGTGTTCGGTTTCACCTTCGAACTGGGCTGCCTGGGAATTCCCTGGACGATTGCGTGGATCATCCTCGGCATCAACGCCTGGAATCTGATTGACGGAATGGACGGGCTTGCATCCACCCTGGGAATCACGGTCGCTGCTATCGTCGCAGTGCTGGCCGGGATCGCTGGAAACACCTCGGTTGCGGTACTTGCCGTGGTCCTTGCCGGCGCATTGGGTGGATTTCTCGCCCACAATCTCCCGCCGGCTAGAGTTTACCTCGGCGACTGTGGAAGCATGGTCATCGGGTTGGTGCTCGCAACGCTGGCGTTTCGCGTGGTTCCTCAACCCGGAACACCCAATCTGCCTGTTATGATTGCCCTTCTCTTCGTGCCCCTCTACGACACCGTTCTGGCTATTCTCCGCCGCGGGCTGAACGGCAGAGGAATCATGACCGCCGATCGGGAGCATATTCATCATCGGTTGCTCGATCGCGGGCTGAGTGTCTGGGCGTCGTTGACTTTATTGGCCGCACTCAATCTGACGGCCGGCGTTGCCGGCTATTTCGCGATACTCATGGGTCAGGAGTTCATTGCGGTCGCCGTCTTGGTTGCCGTGGCTTCCGTGTGTGTGCAGCTTGATCTGTTCGGGCGACAAGAATGGACCGCCGTGATTGGCCGGCTGCGCCCGCCGCGCTGGTCAGCCAGGCTCGGCGCCTCGATGCCGCTGCTAAGAAAGCGGTCTGATGGCGGCGTTCTGTTCAGCACCGCCCATGAGGTCGGGACAAGAAGAAAACAACTCGACCGGCTTTCCAGAAGCAAACCGGGCGTTTCCGTGGGGATTGATGTCAGAATGGCTGGTGCTCCAAGGGCACATGCTGCCACCACTGGCAAAGAATATGTCGAACTACTGAGTTAAACGTTCTCCAGAAACAAGGAGGGAGACGAGTGAGAGGTACCAGGATTCTTCGGATGCAAGTCATTGCATTGGTGTGCGTTGGGCTGCTGATGCCCCAGGCCCTGATGGCCGCTGCGCCTGCGAACGTCAAGATCAACGACGTCGCTCTGGGCAACGGCGGAACCTTGCTCGGCCAGGTGGTGGATCCCCAGGGGCTCGGCGTTGCCGGCGCTCAGGTGGTCGTTCTGCAACAGGGCCAGAAGCCGGTTCAGACCGTTGCCGACAAGACCGGCATGTTCCAGGTCGTCGGGTTGAAGGGCGGAACGGCCCAGGTTGCCACCACGGGCGGACAGAACGTCTACCGCTTGTGGGCTGCCAATACGGCTCCCGCCACCGCCAAGCACTCGGCCTTGCTGCTCAGCAACGGCTCGGTCGTCCGCGGACAGATGCAAGGCATGGGTGGATGGCTCCTCCCCGCCTTGGCAGCAGGCGGAATCATCGCCGGCGTTGCCGTCGCAACCTCGAACACCAGTTCCACACCGGCCAGCCCTTGATCCGCTAGCCCTTACAGGACGATCTCGCAGCCTCCCACGAGCACCGGTACCTGCCTTCGGTGCTTCTCGGCGGCTCAACAACTCCGAGAGAAACGTAGCCCCGGCGGCCCAGGACGGGACCCCGGTCTCGTTGGTCTCCCTCGACTGAGGCGGGAGCCCGACCGGCGAAAAGGGTACGTTGGGGAATGCGAATACAAAGGCGAGGCGGCTTCCGGCCGTCTCGCCTTTCTTTATGCCCAGAGCGGGGCAAGCCCGCAAGTTACTAAACCAGTTGCCGGCGAAGTGCTTCCGCCTCGTGAAGCAGTTGTTCCGCGCCCCGCGGGCACAACCCCGCGCTAGCGATCTCGCGGCCCAAAACAAGCCTGGTGAAACGGCTGTTCGTCTCCGCCTGACGTTCCAGCAGAAGCGACTTCGACACCTCGGCGCCGAGCTTGGCGGCCTCCGTCGGGCTCGACGCTTCGCTTCGGCGCTGTTCGGCCGAGACGCGAGCCCGATTGGCCCGGCTCAATTCTTCACTGGCCTCTTGGGCAGCCTTCTGAGCGGCTTCGAGTCGGTTCGGCAGCGCCGCATTGATCCCCAGCCGGCCGATCTCGCAATAGAGGCTGTCGAGTTGCCGGATGACGTCCTCGCGAGCGGCTTGTTCCTGTTCATTCGGTACCGGAGGAGGAACGGCCGTTGACGGCGCGGCCGCCACCGGCTGAAGAAGCCGCTGCCGCCAGGTGGCCAGATCCCCGTTGATATGACCGCGTTGGCGCTCGATTTCCACTTCTGCCACTTGCCCGGTGGTCGGCACTCGGGCGCTCACGGAAACGCGGCCGTTCAGCGCGTAACGATAGGTCACCTCCACAGGCGTACCCTTGGGAAGTCCCGGAGGAAGATCGCGGACGACACACTTCCCCAGCGACGCGCAGAATTCCGGCCGCTCGCTCTCCCCTTCCACGACCGGAACGGCTACCGTCCTCTGATCCGGCTCGAGGGTGGTGAAACGCTTCGTCCTTTCGGTCGGAATCGGCGTATTCCTGGGAATCAGGATGGCGTTGACCCGGCGCCCGCTGCTGCTCTCGAAGCCCACGACTCCAAGACTGTGGGAATTGACGTTGATCAACTCGCATCGGCGCTGCGAGTCCGATCCGAGCCCCAAGAGCATCCCGGCATAGAGCGCCGCCCCGTGAGAGACCGCTTCGTCGGCCGACATCGATCGATCCGGCTCCCGCCCGATCAGATCGCGAAGCATTTCGGTGACCATCGGCATCCTGGTAGCCCCGCCGACGACCATGACCCGATCGACCTGGGCCCAAGTGAGCCCCGCTTGGGCGACCACGAGCGACGAAGTCTCCAGGGTCCGCTGCAGGAGATGCGCGGTCAACTGAATGAACTCCTGCCGGGTGATCTCCTGCTTCATGCGGATGCCCGCGTGAAAACAGACGGTCGACGTCTTGCTGTGCTCCGTGAGGGCGTGTTTGATGTCCTGCGCGTCGCGCCACAGTTGGGCCATATCCTGAGGATCGCTGCGCGGGTCCCGGCCGTGCGCGTCGAGGAAACGTTCGGCGATCCGGTCGACAACGGCCTTGTCGAAGTCCTTTCCTCCCAGGCGGACGTCGCCGTCGGTGGCCAGCGTACGGAAGGTGTCGGCCGTGATCTCCAGCAGGCTCACGTCGAACGTTCCGCCGCCCAGGTCGTAGACCAGCACCCGTTCGCCCGGATCGCAGGCGGCCGTGCCGCGCATCCCGAACAGCCCTCGCTCCCAACCGCATGTCAGCGCCGCGGCCGTCGGTTCGTTAATGATGTCGAGCACCTCCCAACCCGCCAGTTGACCGGCATCCTGGGTGGCCTTGCGCCGCATTTCGTCGAAATAGGCCGGCACGGTAATCACGGCCTGGCGAACAGGCCCCAGACGGCTCTCCGCGTCACGCTTCAGACGCTCCAGGACGAAAGCACTGAGAATCTCGGGCGGAACGTGGCGCCCGTGAACCGGTTGCGACGCGGCCACGCGTCCCATGTCGCGTTTGAAGCACTCGGCATAACACGCCGGGTTGTAGGCCGACGCCTTGACCGCTTCACGCCCCACGACAATTTCGTCTTCGTCGACGATGATCGCACTGGGCGTGAGGAGATCGCCTGAAGAATTCGGAAGCGAGATGGGCCGCCCCGCCGAATCGAGGTACGAGAGCAAAGAATAGGTCGTGCCCAGGTCGATGCCGACGGCGATCGGCCGATTCTTCGGGGCAGGAATTGCGGAACCGTTCATACTCGTCTCAAATGACGCCAGAGCACAGTCACCCTATGAGCGATTCTAATTGGGGGATGCGGCACCGTCACCCCCGGAGCAGCAGCCACACCCCTCCGCAGGGGCGGAGACGCCGAATGGCAGACCGCCTATTGAACTTGAAAAGGTAGCTCCCAAGCCAAGCCCAGGGAGCCAAAGGCCGCAAATAACCCCCTCGGCCCTCATCTCGTTGACCGAGTTGTGACGCGACAACCGCACCGGAACGTGTCAACCCTTTTGAGACAGCAGCGAGCTAGAAATAGTCTAGTTGGCCTCGCTTCGCTCGCCCTGCACCGCGTCGCATACCCCGATGCCCTTCACTGCTGTCGCTCTAGCCGTATCTTGACCGCCTCGGTCGCCGATTCCGCACGTGTGAGCCGCCTGGGCCTCCGCCGTGGTTTCCTCGCCTTGCTCGATTGCCCCCGAACCAGATTGCCTGCTGCCCCCCCCCCCCCCCCAAGAAATCCCGCCCACTGTTCAATTTTCCTATTGACAGGTAAGTGTATTTCTGTATACTTATACTTACGTACAGATACGCCCTGCCAACCCCGTCGCCCCCATGGCCGAACCACCCCTCGACTTCATCCGCCAAAACGCCCCCCTCTTCGCCCGCGTCGGCTCCGTCGTCGCCACCTACCGCACCCGCGACGGACGCCGCTTCGGACCCTACTACCGCCTCATCTATCGCCAGGACCGGCGCCAACGCTCCCTCTATCTTGGCCCCTCCGAAGAACAAGCCGACCAGGTCCGCCGGCTCCTCGCCGAACTCCAACACCCTCGCAACTGGCTCCGCCTCTACCGCCGCGCCAAATGTCTCCGCCGCGCAGCCCTGCGTCAGGTCAGACGCGAATTTCAACAGGTCGCCCGCTTCTACGGCCTTCGCACCAGCGGCTGGAGCGTCCGCGGCGTCCGCAACCTCCGCCACCTCGACTGGTCCCGAATCAACCAAACCATCACCACCTCACTCCAGAGTGGGTCGCTCTCGCCGAGTGCGACTCCCGCCCCATCACCGCCCGTCCCTCATCCCAAAAACACCCAACACTCGTCATCCACCACCCGCCCCACCACCTGCGATATTGCCAAATACGACCACGCGCTGCCCAACTCGCCACCCCGCCACACCCCCCCACGCGCTACGCGATATTGCCCAAACGGCCTCCGCGCTGCCCAACTCGCGAACCCCTTCCTACCCTCGCACGACCCACACACCATCCTGCCCCACGCCCCACCGGCCGACATGAGTTGCCACCCACAAACCTCGTTGCCCCAAGGACTACGGCCGCACCACGACCTTCATCAGGTTCTCCTTCCCGCCGTGCAGCCGTGCAAACCAGTCGGGGGCGTCCTCAAGGCTCGCGAAGCCGCTGACCAACGGATCGACCTCGATCAGCCCGCCGGCGATCAGGTCGAGACAGGCAGGATACTCCCCGCGCGACGCGCAGGAACCGTAGAGCGAGAGTTCGCGGGTGACGACGACCTGCAGCGGAAGCTCGACGCTGGGCGACAGATTGCCGACCAGGCCGATCGACCCGCCCTTCCGGACCACCTTGACCGCCGTTTGCACCGTGGGGGCGAAGCCGACCGCCTCGACCGCCAAATCTGCGCCGCGACACCCCGTTCGCTTCATCACCTCGGCCACCACGTCGCAATCCGTGGGCGAGAAGCATTTGTCGGCCCCAAGCTGCCTGGCCAGATCGAGGCGATCCGGCTTGGTGTCGACCGCGATCACAAAGCCGCAACCGCGCGCCTTGAGGGCCTGGATGACCAGCAGACCAATCATACCCGCACCGACCACCACGGCCGTATCATTCAATTGGACCGGCAGACGGGCCGCCGCATGAACCGCGATCGAGACCGGCTCGACCATGGCCGCCTGCTCGAAAGAGACGCCGTCGGGCAGTCCGACGACGATCCGCTCCGGCACGGCCACATACTCGGCAAACGCGCCGTCGCGTTTGAACTCGTCGCAGGAGACCCCCAGCACCTGGCGGTTATCGCACAGGTTCACGTCGCCCCGGCGGCAGAAATGACAGTCGCCGCAGTAGACGGTCGAGTCGAAAGTGACCCGATCGCCCGGCCGCCAGCGTTGAACGGCCGAGCCCGCCTCGGTCACCACGCCCGACGCCTCGTGCCCCATGACGATCGGCGGCTTCCGCCGCCCGGTCGAGCCGTCCATGCCGTGAACGTCGCTGCCGCAGATCCCGCAGGCTTTCACCTCGACCACGACTTCGTGGGGGCCAATCTGTGGCTTGGGAACGTCCCGCACCTCAAATCGGCAAGCATCGACAAGTACAAGTGCCTTCATCATCATTCACTTCCAGTCACTAGTCGTTCTATGTTGCATCGTGCCGCCGCCGGAGCACCTCCAGGCAGAACCAGCGGAAGTGGGGTCCCTCGGCCGGGTCCGGCTGAGGATCGCCGAGGAAAGCACTGTCTCCTTTCGCTCCGCGAAAGTGACGCTGCTTTCGCGGAGCGAAAGGAGACAATACGAAAGTTGTTGATTCGACGGTCCTCAGTTTAGCTGTTGGCTCCCCCCGCTGTCGATTGCAGGGGAACTGCAAAGTAGCAGGCACGCTCCGCCGTGCCGTCCGCAGAACTGCCGGAAATCCCGATTTCCCGCCAGCGGCGCTCAGAGTGCCTGCTGCTTTTCTTGCCACAAGAGGACTTTGCAGTTCTCCTGCTGTCGATTGCGGGGCCTCGCAGCCCTTTTGCAGGATCGGGAACGGCTTGATTTATTAGCATTGCTTATGCTAAGATGCCGATATGAACATCGAGACATTGCGAGTCTTCTGTGATGTCGTGCAGCACCAGAGCTTCTCACGCGGAGCTGCTGCCAACAAGGTGAGCCAGTCGGCGGCCACTCAATCGGTGCACCGCATGGAGCGCCATTTCGGCCTCCAACTGGTCGACCGGACCAAACGCCCCTTCGTCCTCACACCCGAGGGCCAGGCCTGCTACGAGGGCTTCCGGGAAGTTCTCGAAGCCTACGACGCTGTCGAAACGCGGGTCCGTTCGCTCCGCAAGGAGATCACCGGAATGGTCCGCGTGGCGGCCATCTATTCGGTGGGGCTCCACGACATGGCACGGTGCATGAAGCAATTCATGCTGCGCTACCCCAAGGCCAAGGTGCGGCTTGAGTACTTGCGGCCGAACAAAGTCTACGAGGTGGTGGTCAACTCGGAGGTCGACCTGGGAATTGTCTCCTACCCGACCCCCTCGGCAGAAATCAGCGTGATTCCATTGCGATCGGAACGGATGGTCCTGGTTTGCCATCCCAGCCACCCCCTCGCCAAACGCAAGGCTGTCACGGCCGAGCACTTGAAGAACGAGGCCTTTGTGGCCTTCGATCGCGACCTGATCATCCGCAAGGAGATCGACCGCTACTTGCGGCAGCGGAACGTGGCGGTGCGGATCAGTATGGAATTCGACAACATCGAGACCATCAAACAGGCGGTCGGCATCGAAACCGGCGTCAGCATTCTCCCCGAGCCGACCGTGCGCGACGAAGTTGCCCGGGGGGCTCTGGCGGCCGTGCGCCTGATTGCCCCGCAGATGGAACGCCCCATCGGCATCATCTATCGTCAACGCCGGGTGTTCACGCCGACATCGATGAAATTCGTGGAACTCCTCCAGGAGGAACAGACCGGATTGGAGACCGAGGATGAGCAGGCCGTCCGTCCCGATTAAGCTTCACCCGTCGGGACAAACCATTCAGGCAACCCCGGGGGTGCCGCTTCTGGAAGCCCTGGCCGAGGCTGGCGTGGTTCTCGATGCGCCCTGCGGAGGCGAAGGAATCTGCGGGAAGTGCCGCGTCGTCATCCACGACGGCGCCGGTCCGCCGAATCCTGCGGAGGAGAAGGCCTTTTCGGATCGAGACCTCCAGGCCGGCATGCGGCTGGCCTGCCAGACGCTCGTGACGGCCCCCATCAAGGTCGAAGTTCCTGAAACGTCGCGACTGGCTACCTTCCATCAGATTCTGGCGGAATCGACGCCCAGCGAGACCGTCGATCGCGACGCCGTCGTCCGAAAACAGTACGTGGAACTTTCAATTCCGGGCCGGGGCGACGAGGCCGCCGATCAAGTGAGGCTGGGTGCAGCCGTCGGCCCCTTCGAGGCCGATCTGGACGTGATTCGCCGCCTGCCCGCGCAACTCCGGGCCGACCGGTTCCGCGGAACGGCGGTCTTGGCGGGGCCCCACCTGCTCGGTTTCGAGCCCGGGAATACGGAGAGCGAGAGTTTCGCTGTGGCCGTCGACGTCGGCACCACGACCCTGGTCGCTATGCTGATCGACTTAGCGACCGGCGAAGAGTTGGCGATCGCCTCGGAACTGAATCCGCAGACGCGCTATGGCGACGACGTGCTTTCGCGAATCCAGTTGGCCGGCAAAGACGGCGGCCTCGCCCGCCTGCAGCAGTGCATAGTGGAGGCCGTCCAGGGCCTGCTGGAACGGCTCGTGTCGACCGCCGGAATCTCGCTCGAGCGGATCTACGAGGTAAGTTTCGCCGGCAATACGACGATGCAGCACCTGCTGACGGGGCTCGACACGCGCTATCTCGGCGAAGTGCCCTTCGTCCCCTCGGTCCGCTCGTCGCTCTGGTTCCCGGCCCGCGAATTGGGGCTGCGAATTCATCCCAACGGGCGAGCCTACGTACTTTCCGTGATCGGTGGATTCGTCGGGGGCGACATCGTGGCCGGCATGTTGGTCACCGATCTGGTGCGGCGTCCCGGCGCCACGCTGCTCATCGATGTGGGCACAAACGGCGAAATCGTCCTGGCGTCGGGGAACCACGTGCTCGCCGCGGCCGCGGCGGCGGGACCTGCCTTCGAAGGCGCCCGGATCACTCACGGGATGCGAGCCTGCGCCGGTGCGATCGAGCGGGTGACCTTCGACGATCGTCTTGAGATTGCCACGATCGGACACACCGCGCCTCGCGGTTTGTGCGGATCGGCTTTGATTGACGTCGCCGCCCTGATGCTCGATTACGGCGTCATCAGCCCCGAGGGCCGGTTCCGGACGCGGGCCGATCTGCCCACCGACGCCCCGGACGACATCCGCCGCCGGACGTCCGAAGACCGCGAAAACATGTCTTTCGAGTTGGCCTCCGCCCAAGAATCAGCGACGGGCCGCCCCATCGTGATCAACCAGGCCGACATTCGCCAACTGCAGCTTGCCTCGGGCGCGATCCGTGCCGGGATCGAACTGCTCACCCGCCGCGCCGGGATCGAGCCTCGCGACGTGTCCGAGTTGATCATCGCCGGCGGGTTCGGCAACTACATCCGCCGGGCAAAAGCCCAGCGAATCGGGCTGATCCCCCCGTCGATCCCTTGCGAGCGGATCCGCTACAGCGGCAACACGTCGCTGGCCGGGGCAAGGCTGGCCCTCCTATCGGGCAAGAAGCGAGCCGAGGCGGAAGATCTGGCCGCTCGGACGGAACACATCGATCTGTCGACCGATCCGGCCTTTCAATGGACTTTCGCCGACTCGATGATCTTCCCGGGGGGGTATTGATCGCGTCCGTACTCCCGCACGCGGCCGCAGCAACCGGCGGGCCAAATTCCCGAAGTTTGCGGTCGTTTCTGCAACCTCAACGCCCCGGCATGGCACTTCTATTGGGACCGGGAAACCGGTCGCAGGAATTTGGAACGAGTCGCGTGCCGCATGGATATAAACGATTCCATCGTACAACGATTGAGACAGGGGTGCCCGGCCGCCTACGAAACGCTCGTAAGGCAGTTCGAGGGACCGCTCTACCGTTTCTTTCTCTGCGTGCATGGCGACCATCATCTGGCCCAGGACCAGTCGGCGGAAACGTTCGCCCAGTTGGTTCGTGCGATCCCAAACATGAAGGGTGGAGGCCAGCAGCTACGAGGATTCGTGTTTGCGGTAGCAAGAAACGTCCAACGGCGGCACTGGAGACGGAAGACCGTCGATCTCGTCTCGCTGACAGACGCACCGGAGACATGCGACGATCGTGCTACACCGTTGGCCGAGGCCGTTAGGCGTGAGGAACTGCTGCGAGCCGTTGAGACAATCCGGCAACTGGATGAGCCGGCACGCAGTGTGCTGGTGCTGCGATTCGTTGACGGCTTGTCTATGGATGAAATCTCGCACGCACTGCGGATGCCGATCGGGACGGTCAAAAGCCACGTCCATCGCGGACGCAACCGCTTGAAAGAGATCCTTGCTGAGGAGGAGTGCGGAACATGAATGATTCTCAGCATCTCGACCACAACGGCGGAGACGCGGAACTGGAGACACTGCTACGCTCGCTGCGGGCCTTGGAGCCGCCGCTCGAAACGCGTCTGCTCAATCGCGCCGCCATCAGCGAGGCACTTGCACAAGTGCAGTCCAGGCGAGTTCAGCGAGAATTGCCCTGGTGGCGCCGGACGATTCCGGTTCCGGTGCCCCTGGCGATCGGCCTGGCCGCCGCCGTTATGGCGGCGTTTGTGATGGTCCGGGAACTGCCGCGCAACGACCGAGAAATCGGCAGCTCGCCACCGAGCAGCGAAACACAGGGCCAGATGATCGTCGAAGAGCCGTCGCCGATTCACTTGACCTCGGCGGTGTCCACGCTGCAGTACTATGAAAGGCAAACCTACTTGGTGGGAGTCGGACCGATCCAAATGGAATCGGGGTACCAGATCGAGGAGTGAAGATTATGGAGTTCAGAATCGTGCGAAGGCGGTGTCTACTACTTCTGGCGGGAATCGTCCTGATTTCGGCCTATCCGGCGTTGGCGAGCGAAACGCAGAAATCGCGCAACGTGCTCGACTATTCGCTCCATGTCGTCCTGCTCTCTTTCCGACCTGGTGCGGGGTTGGAGGCGTGCCGCTCCTATGGACGCGGCACGGCGGGCGGTAACGCTACCGTCGGTCATTGGGTGAACGATGGCAATAGGAGTTTCGGCGTCACGGTCGAGTGCAAAATGAAGTCGCACCGCTTCTGGGCCACGGTGCGAATTGAGCCTGGTGAGTCCGACACATTGACTGAGGCAAAGGTCCACGAACTGGATCTTTCAGAGTTCCGGCCGCAGATGATCGACATGGCACGGGACGACGACGGCCGGGTCTATCGCTTGAACCTGATTCCCAGCGTGGAGGTGGTTGCGGAAGCTCCCAAACGCTTCCTCGCCAGGGACCAGCAACTAGAACATTGGAGCTTTCCAAATTGCCCAATCATTTTCAATGATGAGCGTTATCTGGGACGGATAAGTTGCAGTCACGGCGAACTGGCGTGGCTCGATATCCCGGGAACGGCCTTGGTCGAGTTCTCCTTGCTTCCGTTCGTGGGCTCCGAACCTTGGGGAGTGCTGCTTGACGGAACCATAGCCATTTCGCATCCCGACGGAGCATCCGTAGAGATCAACGGCGTGACCAACGGGGTGCACCAGGAGAACCTCAAAGGAGGGCCCTATCAAGTCTGGGTGCGATGGAAGCCGCCAACCCACTCCTTGAAAGAACACCAAGAACTCGTGAAGACGCAGGTCGAGACCCTCCGCAAACAGATCGAAGCCGGAGACATCAGCTTGCCGGCAGCGACGGTTGAGCGTCTCGAACGGACGGCCGATTCGGACGGCATCTGCCTGATGTCGAACGGCGTCCGGGAGTTACAGGCGGACGAGCGGGTTCCCGAAGTGGATTAAACATGTCGGCAGTCCAAAAACAAAACAGCCCGGCTCGAGGGGTGGGCCGGGCTGTCCTATCGCTCAGATAGCGTTGAATCGTTCAATGCCCGCCGCACCCTGGGCAGCCGCCGCCCTTGGGCTGGTTGGGATTGTCGATGGTGAACCCGCGCCCCATGGGACCGTCCTGGAAATCGATCGTCGTCCCGTCGAGATGCAGGGCGAATTTCTTCTTCGTGACCAAGGCAACGCCGTGGTACTCGTACCTGGCATCCACGGCCGGATCGTACTCCTGGTCGAAGCCGAGTCCGTATTGCATGCCGCTGCAGCCGCCTCCGCCAATGGCCATCCGCAGGCAAGTTTCCTCGCCCAGCTTCTCGCTATCAATCAGTTTCTTCACTTCCGTCGCGGCCGATTCGGTAAGAGTAACTGCCATCGGGTCTTCTTTCTCCGTAGAGGGGGTATCGTTGGTCAACTCTCAATCCTACGCACGCCGGCTGACTTCGCCAAGATGAACGAACCCAAACAGGTGCCTATTCGTCCTTGTCTCCTCGATGCATCGGCCGCAAGTCTTTTAGGGGAAAGCACTTGGAAGCAAATCCCGAAACCCGTGAGGTTGAGCGGTGGATTTCATTTCCGCGACAAACTCTTTAGTCGGGGTGCGCGCATCGGTATAACCTTTCCTGGATGCCGTAACCATGTCCCACTTCCCGGGAGAATCCGTCGATGGCCCGCAACACCTGGCTTGTAGCAGCAATCCTCCTCTGTGCCTCCCTGCCCGCCAGTGGCGAGCCCATCGTGTTCGAGACACAGAGTCTCCGCCTGACGATTGACGAGGACGGCGCCGTGCGAAGCCTGGTTTCGCTCCCCAAGGGCAAGGAGTATGTCCGCGCGGACGCGCCGATTCCCTTTGCCGCGGTCTATCGCGGGGGCCGTTCCGTGCCGAGCTCCCCGGAGAAGTACGCAGGAGAGATGACCGAACGCTGGGTCTATCACGGCGGGCAGACGTCTCCGGCGACGCACGCGGCACGGCAGGGCGATGAGTTGCGGGTCAAGTTCGCCGACGCCCGTACGACGGCCGTCTTTCGCGTGACCGCCAAACCGGACTACCTGGCTTTCGAGCTTCGAGCGATGGAAGGGGAGCCCGTGGATCGGATCGATTGGCTGTGTCTGAAGCTGGTCGATCTGCCGAACCGCGGAGCTTGGGTGAATCTCGCCTTCGGCGAGCAGTTCGGCGTTTGCCTCTGCGCAGGCAACGTGCGCACCAATGCCGAGATGGACCAGACCTCGGACAACGTGACGTTGCGGGCGGTGTCAGAACGCGAGGTGGGCCTGGAGGGCACCGTAGCAGTGCTGTTCGGGTGCAGCGATCCGCGAAATCGGTTTCTCGACGTCATGTCGGTCGTAGAACGCGATTTCGGCATGCCTGCCGGCGCCGACAATCGCCGCCGGCCCGGCCAACGGCTGTCGTATCTCTGGGCCAGCCGGCCCACGCCGGAGAATATCGACGAGTACATTCACTTGGCCAAACGCGGCGGTTTCCGGACGATTCTCTTCTCCTATTCGAGCTTTTCGGCCGGCGCCGGACACTTCAAGTGGAACGCCGCCTATCCCAACGGCATGGCCGACCTGAAGAAAGTCACCGACTCAATTCGCCAGGCCGGGCTCAAGGTGGGGCTTCACATCCACTACAGTAAGGCGCACAAAACCGATGCCTATGTAACGCCCGTTCCGGACGCACGATTGCACCTGGTGCGAGAATTCACCTTGGCCGAAGCGATCGACGCCGCGACCGGCACGATTCCCGTCCACGAGAATCCGGCCGGCTGCACGCTCGACAAGGGACGGCGGATCCTGAAGATCGGCGAGGAATTGGCTGCCTACGAGGATTACCGAAGCGAGCCCCCTTACGTCTTCACCGGTTGCGAGCGGGGGCATCTGGGCACTTCGGCAACGGGGCACGCGAAGGCTGAGCGTCTTGGACTGCTGGACGTTGACACCTGGCCCAGCTTCGTCCGCTTCGATCAGAACACCGATATCCAGGATGAGGTGGCTCAGCGAATCGGCGAGATCTATCGTCAGACGGGCCCCTACGAGATGGTCTATTTCGACGGTGCGGAGGATGTCCATGCTCCGTTCTGGTACCACGTCGCTTCGGCACAACAGCGTGTCTTTCGGCAGTTGGAGCCGCCGCCTCCGGTCTGCGAGTCGGCCCTCTACACCCATTTCAGTTGGCACATGATCACGCGGAGCAACGCCTACGACATCGTGGCGCCGGCCGAAGGAATGAAGGACTTCTGCCGGCTCATGCCGTGCCCGACCGCGGCCGAGCGGACCAAAGACTTCTCCCGGATCGAATTCGGCTGGCTGGGCCGGCTCGAAGACCCCGACGCGAGTCCGGACGTATGGGAATACGTGATCAGCCGTGCCGCGGCCTGGGATTGCCCGATCTCGCTCAGAGCAGAGCCGTCGAAAATCGCTTCCAACCCGCGTTGGGAGGACTGCCTCGATGCGCTTCGCACCTGGGAAGACGCTCGTTTAGAGAATCATCTGTCGGACACTCAGCGGCAGATGCTCCGCAACGTGCGTCCTGAAGACGCTCACTACGTTCCCTGTTACGATCAGCGTGGAATCTGGGAGAACATTCAGGCCAACCGCGATCTCACGCCCGTGCAGCGGCGGATCCTTGCAGATCGCCGCGAACATCACCTGTTCGCCAATGAGCAAGGGGAGTATGAGCTGGTGCCGATCATCGAGGTGCCCTTGGAAGGAACTGCCGTCAAGGCCTACGCCTTTCAACGAGCTTCCCGGCCCAAGGATACGTACGTGTTGATCTGGGCCGTTGACGGCGAGGTGGAACTCCAATTGCCCGTGGCCGACGATTCGCTCTCTGCCATGCGGCCGTTCGGAACCGAAATCCCCCTTCGCCGAACGGCAGACAAGACCGTTGTGACGATCGGCGGACGCAGCTATCTTGTGTTCAAAGAACGCGGTTCTGAAGAAACGAAACGAGTTCTGTTGGATGCTGGTGAAGTGGTAGGCAAGAACAACGGTTGAACAAGAACTGAACTCCTGTCTTCCTGGAGATGAACGATGAGAAGCTGCGGATTACGGTTCGTCACTTGGGCAATTGCTGCGATTCTGCCATGGTGGCTCACGGGGAGCGTTCCGCAGGCTCCAGGGGCGGAAATCAACGCCCCGGAAGGTTGGAGTACCCGGTCGCCGCGGGAAGAGATCCGGCCGGACTTCGCCTACCTGCCTGACGGCGGTCCTAACGGCACGGGGAGCTTCGTGATCGAAGGAGACGGACGGGAAGGAGCGAACGGTTGGTGGGAGAAGACGTCTGACGTGCAAGGCGGTCACTGGTATCGGTTCCGGGCAGTTCGCAAGGCAACGAACGTGGATTTCTCTCGGCGAGCGGCCGTCGCCCGGATTCTGTGGCGCAATTCCGAGGGACGATCGGTGATGCGGGACGAACCGTCACCGGCAACCTATCTGCCGGGCACCGTTCCGCCGGCCCAACCGGAGTTTCCGCCCGACGGCGAGACGGACGTGGCCGGGTGGACCGTCGTGTCGGGCGTCTACCGCGCCCCGTCGGCTGCCAGTCGAGCGACCCTGGAACTGGCATACCGCTGGGAAGCGAAGGGGCGCATCGAATGGGCCGACGTTTCTCTGGAGGAAACCGATCCGCTCCCGCCGCGGAAGGTGCGATTGGCGACCGTCCACTATCAGCCCCGGGAAGGAAAGACGGCCGAGGAGAAATGCCGGCAGTTCGGGCCGCTGATCGAAGAAGCTGCCCGGCAGCAGGCGGATCTCGTGGTGCTTCCCGAGACGCTCACGTTCTACCGCAGCGGCCGCAGCTATTTCGACTGTGCCGAACCGGTCCCCGGGCTGTCGACGGAATACTTCGGTGGGCTTGCGAAGAAACACAACCTCTACATCGTTGCCGGATTGCTGGAGCGGGAGGGGCACCTGGTCTACAACGTGGCCGTGCTGCTCGGCCCCGACGGCCATATCGTGGGCAAGTACCACAAGGTCACCCTTCCGCGGGGCGAGATCGAGGGGGGAATCATGCCCGGCGCCGAGTGTCCGGTTTTCGATACCCGGTTCGGCAAGGTCGGGATGATGATCTGCTACGACGGTTTCTTCCCCGAGGTGGCCCGCGAGCTGAGCAACCGCGGGGCGGAGGTGATCGCCTGGCCCGTGTGGGGCTGCAATCCCCTGCTGGCGGCCGCCCGGGCCTGCGAGAACCACGTTTACGTGGTCAGCAGCACTTACACCGAAGCATCGCGAAACTGGATGATCTCGGCCGTCTTCGGTCACGACGGCCAGGTGCTGGCCCAGGCCAAAGACTGGGGGAGCGTGGCCGTGGCTGAGGTCGATCTCAATCGTCCCCTCTACTGGAACAGTCTGGGTGACTTCAAGGCCCAGATTCCGCGCCATCGACCGGTACTGCCGTCGCCAATGAAATAGCCTGAGGCGACTCGGAATCCGTCGGGGAGTGGGAAGCCGGGCGAGAATCGCTACGCGACGGTCTGGTCGGCGCTGGCAGCGGCGGCATGTTCCGGGGCTTCTTCCTTGAGGCCTACCTGAAGCGAGACAGGCCCCCAGTCGCATTGAAACGGGATGCAGACAGGAATCACCTTGGCTGGGAAGTTGATGAGGTGATTCTTGCCGATGATTATGGAAGGCAGGCTGACTCGTAACTCGAGTTGCTGCATCTGCGCCTTGGCTCCGCCGGCGACAATGTTGGCTATTTCGCCCACGGCATCCACAACCTGTGCACTGACCGTCGTCGGGCGTTCGCCCAGCAGACGCTCGGTACAGCGTATCGCCGTTTCCCGGCCGAGGCTCACGACGGCGGCGCCCCGGGCTTTGCCGGTCAGGCCGATAATGCCGCTGACCTCGTTGTCGGGCAGAGCATTGACGCCAATGAACGGCGTCTGCCGCACGATCCTGACGTGCAGCATCGCGTCAAAGACGTGAATAATCGACGAGATGAACGGGTTCAGGTACTCGACCCTTGTCGATTCGCCCGTTCGCTGTTTGAGCAGCTTCAGAGCGTCCACGTGGTCGCAGAACCTTCTGAGCTTGTCGCCGAGAATGTCGACGTCGACGGGTTTGGGCAGATAGTCCGAGACGCCCGCATCAACTGCCTCAATGACTTGGCTGCGTTGGGATCGCTCGCTCACCATGAGCACTGGTACGCGCGATCCGCCGGCGCGAATGGCCCGAACGACCTCCAAGCCGGTTCGCTTGGGCATTCCCCAGTCGATGACGACGAGGTCAAAGCTCTCCTGGCTCCAATGCGCGAGGGCTTCGTCGCCGTCGGCCGCCTGCGCGACCTCGCGAACCCCGATCTTGCTCAGCAGATGAACTACAAGTTGCCGAACGTTCCTGTCGTCGTCGGCCACCAGCACTCTCATTCAAGAGTCTCCCCGGCGCCAGCCCGTAACACTTCAGTGGCTGTAAAAACATACGCCACAATTGCCGCAGGAGCAAACCCCTCTCTGGCCTGCCGGCGGGGTGCTTCGCGGCGAGTCCATGCCACCAACGGCCGGTCAGCCGCCTACCGCGGCAAGGACGGGGTCTTTCAGACGCTCAAGATCGGGTTCTTCCTTGAGGCCCACCTGGAGCGAGATCGGCCCCCACTCGCATTCAAACGGGATGCAGACAGGCGCGAGACCTCTTGGAAAGCCGACCGTATGGTTCTTTCCTGTAATGACGGAGGGGAGACTCAAGTTCATGCAGAGTTGCTGAAGTTGGGCCTTGGCGCCGCCTGCAACGATGTTGGCCAGTTCGCCAACCGCGTCCGCCACGTCCGAATTGATCGCAGGTGGCCGTTCGCCCAGAAGCTGTTCTGCACACCGCAAGGCGGTCTCCTTTCCGAGACTCACCACGGCGACGCCCTTGGCTTTCCCCGTGAGTCCGATGATGCCGCTAATCTCGTGCTCGGGCAGCGGGCTCGAACTGGTGAACGGGGTACCGCGCTTGATCTTGACGTCCAACATCGTGTCGAACACCGAGATGATCGACGTGATGAACGGATTGAGGTACTCGACTCTGGTCGACTCTCCCATCCTCTCCTTGAAGGCTTTGAGGGTATCAACGTGATCGCAGAACCTCTGCAGCTTGGCCCTGAGAACAGAAGCCTCGATCGGTTTGGAGAGGAAGTCGGAGACTCCGGCCTCAATCGCCTCGAGGACCTGGTTTCGTTGCGACCTCACCGTGATCATCAGAACCGGCACTCGCGATCCGCCGGCTCGCACTGCGCGAACCACGTCGAGGCCGCTGCGACCCGGCATCTCCCAGTCGGTGACGATCAGATCGAAGGTGTGGTTCGCCAGGTGTTCCAGGGCCTGGTTGCCGTTCTCGGCTTCGATGGCATCGACCACGCCAATCTGAGCCAGCAATCGAACAACGAGAACGCGGATGGCGGAGTCGTCGTCGGCAACCAGCACTTTCATGATCCGGTGTCCCTCCAGTTCGTCACGTGACGTGTTGAAGCCGTCGCCCCACGACGAGCGTGCGTCAATACAAGAACGTAGGTCACAGAACCGTGAGGAACAAGTAACTACTATGCCCCATATTACCCATCATGATTCGGAATGGCTGCGCGAGGCGACGCAAGAGCCGAGAAAACCGTTAAAAACGGGGCAGAGCAGGCAATCGGCACGAGCATGTGGCTGACACGGAGGACCGGCTGGCGGCCGCGCCGGGAATCAAGGAGCCAGGAGCGATTGCAGAAACGCCACATTGTCAATCTGCAAGTATACGAGTTCGCCGGCCATGCGGGCGAAGGTCTTGCAGAACCGGAGATAGTAGGCGGGATCGTCCTTGGGAGGTTCGCCCATGGTCCAGTCCCATGAACCGGCATCCTGCAGATCGACCACGGCGATCAGATGGCCGCGAATGAAGGGACGCCCCTGTTGGCGGCGGAGGTTGTTGGCCGCACTGAAAGCCTTCTCGAAGACCTGGGGGCTCATGATCGCCGAGCCGACGGACAGATAGACGCCGCCGTCGAGGCGATCCACGGATTGGGCGAAGATCCGCACGTCCGTCTCGGCGGCCCTGCCGATTGCGGCACCGTGATACATCGGGTGGTTCGTGATGATGTCGTAGCCGATGCCCGGGTGAACGGTCAGCGGGACCCGGTGGCGATAGGCGCAGGCCAGGACCGAGTATCTCTTGTAAGGATGCGGGACGATGCTGACGCCCGGCGCGATAGCGTGGTCTCGAATCATGCCGAGCAGATCCGCCCGGGCGGCACACAGCGGATCGTTGGGGGCGGCGACGATGGACCGCTCCAATTCGTCGGGGTCGGGAACGACCAGCTTCTCCGTTTCAATCAGCCGCCCCACGGATTCGCCCAGTCCGAGTCCCTCGGCCGCCCCCACGGCCACGGCCAGATTGATCCAGCGTCCGGTTTCATCCCAACTGCCGAAGCGTCCGACAGGGGCGTTTTCTCGCACCGACTCCGTGGAAACTCCCTGGAAGGCAAATTCCCAATCGTGAATCACACCGGCGCCCTGCGTGGCCAGATGGGTCAGCATTCCACGCTCGATCATCCGGTTCAGCAGCGTGCCGCCGCCATTCTTGATGAGGTGGGCGCCGTACGTCAGCATCGCCCCTGCATCGGCTTGCCGAGCCCCACGAACCCGGCGGCATACCTCGTTGATCTTGCCGGCCAGGGCTTCCGGCAACACGGGCCGCATCGCATCCGGATCCGCGGCAATGCCCTCGATTCCGGTCAGACTTCTGCGATCGGCCAACGGGAACACGGAGAGCTTCTTGGCGTCGATTCTTCCGAAAGTCATGGCAAACGTCTTCTCCGTACTCAAACTGAAAAGCCAGCATTGCTAGCAGGCTGGAAAATCCGATGAAAACGGGTCTATCCTACAGTGTTGTGT